>Ga0209053_1000202_pt1 | contig 59273 bp, 52 predicted proteins | sample EBPBio152010_DNA_FD_185864 | JGI IMG/M metagenome (GOLD analysis project Ga0209053, IMG submission 185864) | Wastewater treatment Type I Accumulibacter community from EBPR Bioreactor in Madison, WI, USA - Reactor 1_7/15/2010_ DNA (SPAdes)... | ecosystem: Engineered > Bioreactor > EBPR >... | reverse complement strand
CGAGCGCGTCTTTGAGCACGCGCCACTCGTCGTCAGTCAAGACGGGCATGGTCTCGGGGCGTCAGAGCCGCCGAAGCTATCCCGACTTACGTAACGAAGCCTAGCCCCGCCCCCGATGAACCCCATCTCTGCCCTCCCCACCGCCTCGCCGGCCGCCTCGCTCGCCGGCACGGCCAGCCAGTCGGCGCTCGGGCGCGACGACTTCCTGCAGCTGCTCGTGACGCAGCTCCAGAACCAGGACCCCACCAGCCCGCAGAACAGCAGCGAGTTCGCCGCGCAGCTCGCGCAGTTCTCGTCGGTCGAGCAGCTGACCCACATCAGCGCGTCCATGCAGGGGCAGGCACAGCAGCTGGCGGCGCTCGCGCAGGCCGTCGGGCTCGTCGGCGCCGGGCAGGCCGCGATGGCCGGCCAGCTCTCCAACCGGATCGACCTGCAGTCGGCCTCCAGCCTCATCGGCCAGACCGTGCAGGTGCAGAGCCCTGCCGTGGCGTGGGACGGCAGCGCGCCGGTGGACGTCCACGTACACCTCGCCGCCCCTGCGCGCGAGGTGGAAGTGACGATCCGCGACGCCGCCGGCGACGTGGTGCGCGTGCTGCGCACTGGCGCCCGCGAGGCCGGCACCGCGCCGGTGACGTGGGACGGCGCCGGCAGCGACGGCCAGCCGCTCCCGGCCGGCGCCTACACGGCGTCGGTGCGGGCGATCGACTCGTCCGGCGACGAGGTCGCCGCGTCGCCGACGCTCACCGGCCGCGTGGACCGCATCACGGTCGAGGCCGAGGGGGTCTTCCTGTGGGTCGGGAGCCAGCGCATCCCCTTCGACGCCCTGCTGACCATCGAGGGCGGCGCGCTGCCGGCGCCCCCGCCGCTGCCGACGCCCACGCCGTCGCCCACCGACCCGCCGCTCCCGTTCTGACGACGCCCGGCCTGCCCGTGAGGCCCCTTCCCGGCGCACCCGCGCCCTCACCCCGGCTCCGCCCCACTTCCGGGGACGCCACCGCCGCCCGCTGACGGACGGTCCATCCACCCCCCATCATGCTCCGCTCGCTCCGTACCGGCATCTCCGGCCTCCGCGGCAACCAGCTCCGGCTGGATGTCATCGGCAACAACATCGCTGGCGTCAACACGGCCGGCTTCAAGCGCAGCCGCGTGCTGTTCCAGGACGCGCTCACCGAGCGCCTCGCCACCGGCGGGCGCGTCGGCGGCGACAGCAACGGCAACCCGTCGTACATCGGCCACGGCGTGACGGTCGGGACCGTGGACACCGTCTGGAGCCAGGGCGCGCTCGAGTACACCAACCTGCCGACCGACCTCGCCATCGGCGGCGACGGCTTCTTCATCGCCAAGAGCTCGCAGGGCAACGTGCTGACGCGCGCCGGCGCCTTCGCGTTCGACGCCGACGGCTACCTCGTCAGCCCCGGCGGGCTGCGCGTGCAGGGCTGGATGGCGACCAGCGCCGGCACCATCACGACGGGCGCGCTGCAGGACGTCCAGATCGACCCCTCGATGACCTCGCCGCCGACGCGCACCAGCGAGATGTCCATCACCGGCAACCTGTCGGCCGACCGCGAGATCGGCGCGACCGAGCCGCTGACGATGTCGTCGGTGATCTACGACGGCACCGGCCGCGCCCACACGGCCGTGCTGACGGTCGAGAAGACGGCCGACAACGAGTGGACGCTCATCGGCGCCGAGATCGCCGGCGACCCCGACGCGACACCGCCCGTGCCGGCGATCCCGCTGACCGTCGGCGGCGGCGTGCTCACGTTCGACACCGAGGGCCAGCTCACCAGCGGCGGCGACGTCACGCTCGGCGGCACCTTCCCCGACGGCAGCGCGCTCGCGGTGGATCTCGACATGAACGAGGTGACGCAGTTCGGCGGCTCGACCACGACGAGCGTCGCCAGCCAGAACGGGATGCCCCCCGGCGAGCTGATCGACTACGGCTTCGACCAGGAGGGCCAGCTCATCCTCGCCTTCTCGAACGGCCTCCGCCGCCCCGCCGCGCAGCTCGCGCTCGGCACAGTCACCAACCCCGACGGCCTCAACCAGGTCGGCGACGGCTTCTACGCCGCCTCGGCGACGTCGGGCGACCTGCGCGTCGGCCGCGCGGGCTACGAGATCCCCGGCGGCATCATCGCCGGCGCGCTGGAGTCCAGCAACGTGGACCTCGCGCAGGAGTTCACCGACATGATCGTGGCGCAGCGCGGCTACCAGGCCAGCGCGCGCGTCGTGACGACGTCCGACGAGCTGCTCCAGGAGACGGTCCAGCTCAAGCGATAACCCGTCCGCCCCGAGCGCCCGCTCCAGCGGGCGACGCGCGGCCCCGACCCCCACGCGGGTCCCGGGGCCGCGACGCGTTTCGGGGCCGGCCGGGAGCGATAGACGCCCGCCGCGAGGCGTCTGCGTTCCGACACGCCCCTCCAAAGCGGGCGGGGTTCAGCGGGGCGAGGGGGCTTCGATCCATCGCGGGAGCCCCGCGTCCCCCATGGAGAAGTCGTCCCCCGTCGGCCTCATCGCCGGCATCGTCCTCATCTTCGGCGCCATCGCGATGGGCGATGGCTGGCTGACGTTCCTGGACCCGATCTCGGCCGTCCTCGTGTTCGGCGGCACGGCGGCGGCGCTGCTGGTTTCGTTCACGTTCGATGAGCTGAAGCGGCTCCCGGCCGCCACCAAGGCCTTCTTCGGGTTCGAGTTCCCGGACTACGGGGCGCTCGCGGCGCAGCTCTCCGACTTCGCGCGCACGGCCCGCCGCGACGGCCCGCTCGCGCTCGACGCGCGCCTCGACGAGGCCACCGACCCCATCCTGCGCGCCGCACTCGAGATGGCGGTCGACGGCGTGGCGCCGGCGCAGGCCGAGAAGATGCTCCGGACGCGCAGCGCCGAGTCGACGGCCGACATGTCGCTCTACATGCGCTTCCTCAACAAGGCCGCCATGTACGCGCCGGCCTTCGGCATGATCGGCACGCTGATCGGGCTCATCCAGATGCTCCAGAACCTCAACGACCCGTCGGCCATCGGCCCGGCGATGGCCGTCGCGATGGTGACCACGTTCCACGGAGCCTTCCTCGCCAACATGATCTTCCTGCCGATGGCGGGCAAGGTGCAAGGGCAGATGAGCGCGCTCGCCAAGTCCAACGAGATGATCCGCATCGGCGCCCTCGGCATCCTCCACGGCGAGGCGCCGGGCGTGATCGCGCAGCAGCTCCAGCTCTTCGCCGGCGGCGACGGCAAAGCGGCCGCCGGCGACCCCGCCCCTCTCCGCCGCGTGGCCTGACCCTCCGATGAGCGACTTCGACTCCGACGACCTCCCCGAAGAAGAAGAGCCCACCGCGCCCTTCTGGATGGCGACCTATGGCGACATGGTGACGCTGCTGCTGACGTTCTTCGTGATGCTCGTGGCGATGTCCGAGGTCGAGGTCGAGAAGTTCGAGGAGGCGATGAGCTACTTCACCGGCCAGCGCGGCGTGATGTCCGCCGAGGGCATCATGCCCGGCATCATGGGCGTCGTCGGCAGCGAGGAGACGGTCCAGCAGTCCGAGCGGTTCGAGAGTCTCGAGCGGTTCGTCCAGGAAGAAGGCCTGGAAGGCGCCGTGGACGTCGCGCTGACCGCCGAAGGCATTCGCGTCACGTTCGTGGATTCGATCGCGTTCGCGTCGGGCTCGGCCGACCTCGACGGCCCGGCACGGGCCGTGCTGGCGCGCGTCGCCGAGGCGGCGTCTGCCGGCGCCGGGGTCGAGGTCGAGGGCCACACCGACGACCGGCCCATCGCGACGCCCGCGTACCCGTCCAACTGGGAGCTGTCGGCCGCGCGCGCGGCGGCGGTCGTCCGCTTCCTGCTGGCGCAGCCCGGCGCGCTCGCGCCCGAGCACTACCTCGCGGCCGGCTACGGCGAGTACCGCCCGCGCGCCTCCAACGAGACGGCCGCCGGCCGCGCCCGCAACCGCCGCATCGAGGTCCTGCTGCGCGCGTCGGACCCCGTCGCGCCGCCGTCGACCCCGACCCCACCCACCCCCGGCCTGCCGGCCGCCACCCCCGATTCCACCGACGATGTCGACTCCCGCTGAGGCCCCTGCACCGAAGAAGCGCGGGCTGCTGCCCGTGATCCTGGCCGTCGTGCTGGCGATGGGCGCCGGCGCCGGCGCGACGCTCGTGCCGGGCAGCCCGCTCTACGCCGCCGGCCAGCCCGCCGCCGAGCCCGCCACCGACGCCGACGACGCGCCGGCCGACGACGTGCCGTTCGGCGAGTTCGTCGAGATGGAGGCCATCGTCATCAACCCGCGCGGGACCGGCGGCCGCCGCTACCTCATGACGCGCGTCGGCGTGGAGGCTGCCGAGGCCAAGACGCTGGAGCGCCTCGACGTGCTCGGGCCGGCGGCGCGCGACGCCATTCTGGAAACGCTCAGCCGCCGCTCGGTGGAGGAGCTCGGCGACATCACGCGGCGCGACTCGCTCAAGCAGGACATCCGCTCGGCCCTCAACGACATCCTCGGCGAGGACGGGCCGGTGACGCGCGTCTACTTCACGCAGTACGTGCTGCAATAGGAGGCCGTCGGGGCGAGGCGTCCGGCCCGATCCTTGCCGGAGATCGGTCGACCCGCCCGCGCCGCCCCATGGCCGTCTCCGATTCCGACCTGATCGTCCGCGCGCGCGCGCCGGAGGGCGCGGCGCTGCCGCCGAGCCTGTACGATTTCGAACGCCCGAAGGCATTTTCGGAGCGCCACCTGCGCGCCGCCGAGCGGGCGCACGAGGCGATGGCCGCGCGCCTGGCCGCGCGCCTGACGACGCTCCTCGGCGAGACCGCCGGCGTCCGCTGCACGGGCGTCCACGAGATCCAGATCGTCGACTTCGAGCGCAGCCGCACGCTGCCGACGGCCCTTTTCCGCCTCCGCGCGAGCGCCGGCACGCTCGGGCTCGACCTCGCGCCGGCGCTCGCGCTCTTCCTCGTCGAGCGTCACCTGGGCGGGGCGGACCCGCTGGGCGACGCCGTCCGCGTGCTCTCGCCGCTGGAGCAGCGCATGACCGAGCGCCACGCGCTGCCGCTGGTCGCCGACGCCTTCGCCGACGTGTGGCGCACGGCGCTGCCGCCGGCCGACGCCTTCGAGACGCACGCCGCGCGCCTGCCGCTGGCTGCGCCCGAGACGCCCGCCGTCGTGGCCGACCTCGAGGTCGCGGTGGCCGGCGCGACGGCGTCGATGACGCTCTGCTACCCGGCGCCGACGCTCCAGGCGCTGCTCGCCGGCCTCGACGCCGCGCCGCCCGACGCCCGCCCGCCCGGCGCCCACCTCGACGCGCTGCCGCTGACGGTCCGCGCCGAGCTCGGGCGCACGCGCCTCACCGTCGCCGACCTGCTCCACCTCGCGCCCGGCGACGTGATCCCGCTCGACCGCGTCGCCGAGGCGCCGGTCCCGGTCTGGATCGGCGACCGCCTCCACGCCGCGGCCCACGCCGGCGCCCGCGGCGCCCGCATCGCGCTCCACCTGCTCACGCCCCCGGCCCCGCTCGCCGACACGCCATGACCTCCGACCCGACCGACCTCGTCCCCGTGCTCGACGCCGAGACGGCCGAGCCGACGACGCCCGACGCGCCGCCCGACGCCGCGCCGTTCGCCGGCGACGGCCTCCCGGCCGAGCCCGCGCCGCCGCCCGACCCCGCCCTCGTGGCGGCCACCATGACGCTCCTCGCCGACGTCGAGCTGGACGTGACGGTCGAGCTCGGCCGCTGCCGCCTGCCGCTCGGCGAGGTCGCCCGCCTCGGCGTCGGCAGCGTGGTGGAACTGGACACGCTCGCCGGCGAGCCGCTCGTCGTCTACGCCAACGGCCGCCGCATCGCCTCCGGCGAGGCGGTCGTCGTCGACGGCCAGTTCGGCATCCGCATCGGACGCCTCTTCCGCGCCGGCGACCGCGCCGACTGATCCGGAATCTGACGATTCCGTGGGCAAGGGGCACGAGGCAAGGGGCATGAGAATCGGCGGGCAACGGTCTCCCCCGTGACTCCCGCCACGTGCCTCTTGCCCTCCCCACTCGAAGAGTGGGTATGAGGCGCCTCTCGCTCCGTCTCCCGGCCGGGTGTGCTCACGCGCGCCCGGCCGGCGTCGTTTCGGGACGGCCTCATTCCGGGCCGGCGCGCCGAGGGCGGCACCGATTTCGCCCGGCTCCGGGCACACGCGCCTCTCGCCCCGGATGCTGTCCCTCGCCACGCTCTCCAGCCGCCTCGCCGCGCTGCCCATCGACCCCGTGCCGATGCGCCGGGCGGCGATTCTGACGGTCCTGCTGGCCGTCCTGCTCCTCGCAACGCGGATGATCGCGCCCGCGCGCCCGCGCCCGGCCACCGACGCGGCCCGGCAGAGTGTGCCGGCGAGCACGGAAACCCTGTCCGCGCGTCCGGCGCCCCGGTCGTCGGGTGGCGGGTGGGGACAGGCGGTCGCGCTGCTCCTGCTCGCCGGCGGCGGCGCCGGCGCGTTCCTGCTCCACCGCCGCGCCGCGCCGCGCGCCGCGCGCGCCTCGACGCTGGAGGTGCTGGAGAGCCACGCGCTGGCGCAGGGGCAGGGCATCCGGCTCGTCGCCGTCGGTGACGAGGTGCTGCTGCTGGGCGTCGGCAGCGAGGGCGTGCGCGTGCTGCGCCACTGGCCGCGCGACCGCTTCGACCACCCGATCGCCGACGACGACGGCCAGGACGCGCTGACGGACGCCCCACCGGCGACGCCCCCTCGAAGCGCCGCCCTCCTCCTCCCCACCGGGGAGGAGGCTCCGCCGGAGGCGGAGACGGAGGGGGTCTCCAGCCCCACCGCCACGCCCACCGGGGAGCAGCCTCCATCGACGGCGGAGACGCAAGGAGTTCCAGCCACCGCGCCGGTGATGCCGTCCCCGGTGATGCCGTCCCCGGTCTTCTCGGCGTCGCGCCCCGCCGTGCCGCCGCAGTTCGCGCCGGCCGCTGCGCCGGTGACGACGGCGCCGGTGACGACGGCGCCGGTGACGACGGCGCCGCCGGCGCTCGCCGCCCCGCCGGCCGACTTCGCGGAGGTCCTCCGCCGCTTCGGTGTCGGACATGCATAGCCGCGCCCTCCTCCTCGCGCTGGTCGTCGGCGCGCTCGCCCTCGGGCCGGCGGCGGCCCAGCCGCGCGGCCTCACCGCCGAGCAGCTGGAGGCCGCGCGCGCCGCCACCGTCGAGGCCATCGCCGAGGCGCAGGGCGCCGCCATCCCGCCGCAGGTCGAGCCGGGCGCACCGGCGCCCGAGACGCGCGAGGGCGAGGCGCTGCCGCGTCCGCCCGCGCCGCGCACGCGCAGCCTCGGCAGCCCGGCCGCGCCGATCCCCGGCGTGGCGCTGACCGACACGGGCGACTACGCGGTGCCGATCCAGCTGCTGCTGCTGCTGACGGTCCTCACCCTCGCGCCGTCGATCCTGATCCTGATGACGAGCTTCACGCGGCTCATCATCGTGTTCTCGATCCTCCGCACGGCGCTCGGGCTCCAGCAGAGCCCGCCGACGCAGGTGCTCATCGGCCTGTCGCTCTTCCTGACCTTCTTCATCATGAACCCGGTCTTCCGGGAGATCGACGAGCGCGCGCTCCAGCCCTACCTCGCGGGGGAGCTGACGCAGGCCGAGGCCTTCGAGGTCGCCTCGGCGCCCATCAAGGGCTTCATGCTGGCGCACACGCGCGAGAAGGACCTCGGGCAGTTCGTGGACCTCGCCGGCCTCGGCACCGTCGCGCGGCCGGCCGACGTGCCGTTCCACGTCCTCGTGCCGGCGTTCGTGACGAGCGAGCTGCGCGTGGCCTTCCAGATCGGCTTCATGCTCTTCCTGCCGTTCCTCGTCGTGGACCTCATCGTGGCGAGCGTCCTGATGAGCATGGGCATGATGATGCTCCCGCCGGTGATGATCTCGCTGCCGATCAAGCTGCTGCTGTTCGTCCTCACCGACGGCTGGTTCCTCATCGTCGAGTCGCTCGTGCGCGGCTACATCGCCTGACCCCATGACCCCCGACGTCGCCCTCTACTGGACCCAGGCCGCGATGAAGCTCACGCTGCTGATCTCGACGCCGCTGCTCGGCGCGGCGCTCGCGGTGGGCCTCGCGGTGAGCCTCTTCCAGGCGATGACCTCCATCCAGGAGATGACGCTGAGCATGATCCCGAAGATGCTCGCCATCGCCGGCGTGCTGCTCGCGCTCTCGCCGTGGATGCTGACGATGCTGACCGACTTCTCGGCGGAGGTCTTCCGCGCCATCGCCACCGTCGCGCACTAGGCGCGCACCCGCCGACGCCCCCGGCCGCCGCTCCGCTCGTGTTCGCCGACACCGCCACCTTCCTGCGCATCCTGCTCGTGTTCGCGCGCATCAGCGGCGTGATGGTGGCGGCGCCGGTGTTCGGACAGAAGTCGGTGCCGGTGCAGCTCAAGGTGCTGTTCAGCGTGCTGCTCGCGCTGCTGCTCGTCGGCTTCGCCGAGGGGCCGCTGCCGCCGCACGTCGGGCACCCGGCCGGCTTCCTGCTCGCGGCGTCGGTGGAGGTGCTCACCGGCCTGCTGATGGGCTACGCGATGCGCTTCGTCTTCTGGGCCGTGGACTTCGCCGGCGAGATGATCGGCTTCCAGATGAGCCTCAGCCTCGCGCAGGTCTACGACCCGATGAGCGGCGGCTCGGCCAACCCGATGGGCCAGCTCGTCTCGCTGCTGTTCCTGCTGCTGTTCCTGCTGCTCGACGGCCCGCAGCGCATCGTCACCGGCCTCGCGACGTCGTTCGTGGCCGTGCCGCTCGGCGGCGCCAACCTCGCCGCCGGCGGGCCGATGCTCGTGTCGTGGACCGGCGGCTTCTTCGAGACGGCCGTCCGCCTCGCGATGCCGTTCCTCGTCGCGCTCTTCCTCGTGGACGTGGCGCTCGGCGTGTTCGCGCGCGTGGTGCCGCAGGCGGACCTGTTCTCGATCTCGCTGCCGCTGAAGCTGCTCGCCGGGCTGGCGATCGCGGTGGCGTTCGTGGCAGCGTTCGTGCCGATGGCGCCGGCGCTCGTCGACGGCGTCTCGCGCGGGCTCAACGACCTGCTCCGCGTCCTAGGTGGGTAACAGATTGCGGCTCACCCGCGCAGGGCAAACAGCAAGATGGTCGAACGAAGCGATGTAGACACCGGCGCTTGAACGAGCTGAGGGCGCTGGAGCCCTGCGTCTGCGTGCACGCGTGTTATACCGCCCCCGGGGTGGGGACTTGATCTCAACCGGCCCGAACGCAAACCCCAAGATCAAGTCGTCTTCCACCCCGTCGCTCTCGGGACGGTAAAGGTCAACGTGCCAGACGTTCGACTCGCCGTCAAGGAGCACGGGCGCATCCACCGTTTCCGGACCGCATGAGTGGAACGGCTCGAAGGCCTCCGTCGCCATGAGGTGGTCGTACCACGCTCTGCTCGCTTCGAGCACGTCATCCGTGTCGGCCAGGAAGTAGTACGGGTCCTCCCCCCAGACGAACGAGATGTAGAACACGGGAGGGGGCGGTATAACAGTTTGCGATTCAGCCGCCGCGATCGGCACAACGGCTACGCGAAGCTATGTCGGCGCCGACGTTCCGACGTACTGAGAACGCTGATGCTCGCGGTCGGCCTGCAAGCGCGAGTTATACGTCTCCCGCCTCGGACGGGTCAGAACCTTTCGAGCGTCGATGAATCGTATCAACTCCGTCCCAAACGATGAACACGACCATAAGGCATCCTAGCAAAGGAGCCGCCCAATAGAAGGCATCCACCGCTCGCGCTTTGAGGTGGAAGGCGAACATCGCCGGAACGAACAAGCCTATTTGGAAGAGCACGCGCTTCCAGTACGGCATCGCTTGGACAAGCAGGGAGCGGCGCTCGAACGCTTCTATCTGCTCCCGCTTCCTCCTCTGCCTCTCCGTCTCGGTCCCATCCGACGGCACCTGCTTGGGTGTCGTAACACTCGCAACTACTCGCGGTGCGCCCTGCTGGCGCTGGGCTGAACGGTCTTCGACGTACCACACACCGCCCTCCTCGGCACCATCGAGCAGGCCCCGACGGATGCGCGACACCACGGCACTCTCTGGGATGCCTCTCTGCTCGGCGTAGGCAGCCGCACGGATCGGGCTCCGTAGATCAGAAAGCGACTCGCGCTGCATGGAGACGTATAACCAGAACTTGAGCCGCTACGCCGGCGGCGTAATGGGCGGGGTCGTCCAGTATACGCGCACATTCGGCGGCGTAAGCACGCCTGGACGCCAGAAACGCCGCCGGTGACGCCCGCCCGCCGCTGGCAAGGCGTGCCGCGCGCCGGCGCCTTTTTCCGCGTCGTCGGCCCGCAATCCGGCGAGCGGGCCGGCGAGCGTCCCGGCACGGCGCGTGCATCGGTCCCGGCACCGCCCTCCGCCGCCGATGAGCGACGCGCCCGACCGCTCCGAAAAACAATTCGACGCCTCCCCGCAACGCCTGCTCAAGGCGCGCGAGGAGGGGCAGGTCACGCGCTCGCGCGAGCTGGCCTCGGCCGGCCTGCTCGCCGCCTCCGCCGCCACCATCGCCGTCGGCACGCCCGGCGCCGTCGGCACGCTGCGCGACCTGTCAGTGCGCCTCTACGCCGACGCCTCCACGACCGTCCTCACGCCGGAGTCCGCGACGGCGCTCTTCGCCGGCATCGGGCTGGAGACGCTGACCATCGTCGGCCCGCTGTTCGCCGTGCTGATGGTCGCCTCGGTGGCGATCAACGTGGCGCAGGACGGCTGGGTCTTCGCGCCGACGCTCATCCAGCCCAAGGGCAACCGCATCTCGCCGCTGGCCGGGTTCAAGCGGCTGTTCTCGTCGAAGGGCGTTTTCGAGATGGCGAAGGCCGTCGTGAAGGCGCTCATCGTGGGGCCGATCGCCTACGTCGCCATCGCGGCGTGGCTGCCGGACATCCTGCTGCTGCACACGATCCCGGCCGACGTCTCCTTCCTCGCCGCCGGCGAGTGGACGCTGAGCCTGGTCATCCAGATGCTCGTCGCGCTCGTCGGCCTCGCCGGCGCGGACTACGCCTTCGAGCGCTGGAAGCACGCGCAGGACCTCAAGATGACGCGCCAGGAGGTCAAGGACGAGGCCAAGCAGAGCGAGGGCGACCCGCAGCTCAAGGGCCGTCGGCGCCAGGTCGCGCGCGAGCTCGCCATGCGTCCGCGCCTCGACCACGCCGTGCTCGGCGCGACGGTCGTCGTCACCAACCCGACGCACTACGCCGTCGCGCTGCGCTACGACCCCGCCGAGGGGAGCGCGCCGGTGGTCGTCGCCAAGGGCATGCGCAAGCGCGCGCAGCGCATCAAGGCGCTCGCCGCCGCGGCCGGCATCCCGACCGTCGAGAACGTGCCGCTCGCGCGCGCGCTCCACGCGACCGTGGACGAGGGCATGCCCATCGACGAGAGCCTCTACGCCGCCGTCGCCGCCGTCCTCGCCGAGGTCTACCGCCGCCGCGGCGAACGCCCCGTCCTCACCCCGTCCCCCTGACGCCCCTTCCTCCCCCCGGGGAGGTGTCCCGGCTCGCCGGGACGGAGGGGGTCCCCCGCTGAGCCAGCACCGCCCGAGTCAACGCCCCGATGCCCGCCGCCACGCTCGCCCCGCCCGCCGTGCCCCGCCTCAACGGCGAGGTCGCCGCCGCCTCCGGGCTGGTGTTCATCCTGTTCGTGATGGTGGTGCCGCTGCCGGGCATGCTGCTCGACCTGCTGCTGGCGCTCAACATCGCGATCAGCCTCGGCATCCTGCTGACGGCGTTCTACGCCGAGCGTCCGCTGGACTTCGGCATCTTCCCCGGCCTGCTGCTCGTCACGACGCTCTTCCGGCTCTCGCTCAACGTCGCCTCCACGCGGCTCATCCTGAGCGAGGCGCAGGCCGGCAGCCTCATCGAGGCCTTCGGCCACTTCGTGGTCTCGGGCAACTACATCGTCGGCGGCATCGTGTTCGTGGTGCTGGTGCTCATCAACTTCGTGGTCATCACGAAGGGCTCGGGGCGCATCGCCGAGGTCGGCGCGCGCTTCACGCTCGACGCGCTGCCCGGCAAGCAGATGGCCATCGACGCCGACCTCGGCGCCGGCATCATCGACGAGGCCGAGGCCAAGAAGCGCCGCTCGGACGTCTCGCGCGAGGCCGACTTCTACGGCGCGATGGACGGCGCGAGCAAGTTCGTCCGCGGCGACGCCATGGCGGGCCTCGTCATCACGGCCATCAACATCGTCGGCGGGCTGCTCATCGGCGTGACGCAGCACGGGATGAGCGTCACCGAGGCCGCCGAGACGTTCACGCTGCTCTCCATCGGCGACGGCCTCGTGAGCCAGATCCCGGCGCTGCTCATCTCGACAGCCGCCGGCCTCATCGTGAGCCGCGCCTCGGGCGAGGGCAAGCTCTCCGACGACGCCGGCGCGCAGCTCTTCGGCAAGCCGGGGCCGCTCTTCGTCACCGGCGGCTTCATGATCCTGCTCGGGATGCTGCCGGGCCTGCCGCTGCTGCCGTTCTGGGCCATCGCCGGCGGCGTGATCTACGCCGGCCTGCGCCGCGAGCGCGCCGACGCCGAGGCCGCCGCCGTGCCGCCGCCCGCGCCGGCAGCGCCCGCGCCCGAGCCCGAGCCGGCCGACCTGCTGCTCGTCGACCCGCTGGAGCTGGAGATCGGCTACGGCCTCATCCCGACCGTGGACGCCGCGCAGGGCGGCGACCTGCTGGACCGCATCGCGATGCTCCGCCGCCAGCTCGCCACCGAGCTCGGCGTGGTCATGCCGCCGGTGCGCATCCGCGACAACGTGGAGCTCGGCGCCAACCGCTACGTCATCAAGCTGCGCGGCAACGCCGTGGCCGAGGGCGAGGCGCTGCCCGGCTACCACCTCGCGCTGCTGACCGACCCCACCGACGAGGCGCCGCCGGGCATCCGCACCACCGACCCCACGTTCGGGCTCGACGCCGTGTGGGTCGCCGAGCGCAGCCTCGGCGAGGCCGAGCGCCTCGGCCTCGCCACCGTCGAGGCGCCGGCGGTCGTCGCGACGCACCTCCTGGAGACGCTCCGCAAGCACGCCCACGCGCTGCTCACGCGCCAGGCCACGCGCGAGCTGCTGGACAAGGTGCAGGAGACCGCGCCCGCGCTCGTCGCCGAGCTCGTGCCCGACCACCTCGGCGTCGGGCAGGTCCAGCGCGTGCTCAAGAAGCTGCTCCAGGAGCGCGTCCCGATCCGCGACCTCGTCACCATCCTGGAGGCGCTGGCCGACCGCGCGCCGACGACCAAGAATCCGGAGGTCCTCACCGAGTTCGCCCGCGCCGCGCTCGCGCCGACGATCACGGCGCACGTCGCCGGACCCGACGGGCGCATCCGCGCGGTCGTCCTCGACCCGGCGCTGGAACAGCACTTGCTCGGCAAGGCCGGCAGCGGAGAGCTCAACCCCACCACCCTCGGGCTCGACGCGTCGCAGGCCGCCCGCCTGCAGTCCGAAGCCGACCGCCTCCTCACGCCGCTCCTCGCCGCCGGCCACGCGCCCGTCCTGCTGACCTCGCCCGTCCTGCGCGCCACGCTCTTCACCTTCCTCGACCCCGTGCTGCCCGACGTCACCGTCCTCTCCTACCAGGACCTCGTGCCCGACGCGACGGTGGACGTGGACGCGCAGCTCAGCCTCCCCTAGCGCCACGGCTCGCGCCACCGCGCACGCCCCGGCGCCTCTTTCACCCCGGACATGACCCTCAAGACCGTCACCGGACCCACCATTCGCACGGCGCTCGCCGACGCGCGGCGCCTCTTCGGCGACGACGCGGTGCTGCTCCAGTCGACGCCGCCGGCGCCCGGCGCGCCGGCCTCGGTAACCGTCGCCTTCGACGTGCCGTCGGCCCGCGCCACGGCCGCGCCGGCGCCCCAGCGCACGGTCACGCCGTGGACGGTCCCGGCCGCCGAGCCCGCGTCGGCGGCGTCACCCCGTGCCTACGGGTACGGTGGCGTGACGCACGGCGGGGGTCAAAAGGTGCCGGCGGCGGAAAGTCTTTCCGCACCCGCGGTTGCGCCGACGACGAGCGCGCCGGTGACGCCGCCGGTGATGCCGGTCGCCGCGCCAGTGACGCAGACGCCCGCCGCGCCAGTGATGCCGCCGGTCGCCGCGCCCGTCGTTTCGCCCGCCGCGCCAGTGATGCCGCCGGCAACGCCGGAGTCCGCGACCGCCGACGAGCTGGCCCGCCTGCGCGCCCGCCTCGCGCGCCTCGAAGCCGCCCTCGCCGACGCGCGCGTGCCCGTCCCGACCGCCCCCGCGCCGGTGGTGCTCGTCGGACCCGCCGGCAGCGGCAAGACGTCGCTCGCGCTGCGCCTCGGCCGCGCGCCCGGCGCGCTGGACGCCGCGAGCGCCGCCGTGCTCGTCGTCGCGCCCGAGGACGGGCCGTGGCTCGACCCCTCGCCGCTGCTCTGGACACTCGGCGTGCCCGCCGTGGTCGTCCGCACCCCCGACGACGTGCGCGCGGCGCTCGACACGCTCGCCGAGGCCGAGCTGCTGATCGTGGACACGCCGGCGCTGCCGCTCGCGCCCGAGCGTGCCCGGCCGGCCGTCGCGCGCCTCGGCGCGCTGCTCGCGCCGCTCGCGCCGGTGGACGTCCACCTCGTGCTCGACGCCGCGCGCCCGGCGTCGGCGCTGCCCGACCTCGCGACGCTCGGCCTGCGCCCCGACGCGCTCGCGCTGACCCGCCTCGACGAGGCGCCGGCGGGCGCCGCCGCCGACGCGCCCGCCCGCCTCGGCCTGCCGCTGCGCCTCACGTCGGCCGGACCCGACGCTACCCACTTCGCCGTCGCCGACCCCGCCGCGGTCGCGCCGCCCCCCACCCCCTCGCTGGCCGCGACCGTTCGCGCCGTTCTCCCTGAGCCCGCCCCGGCGTTTGCCGACTTCGTATGAGTCCGTCCCCCTCCCCTGCGCTCGTGCTGGCCGTCGTCAGCGGAAAGGGCGGCGCCGGCAAGAGCACCGTCGCCGTCAACCTCGCCGCGGCGCTCGCCGACGCCGGCCACCGCGTGGCGCTGCTCGACGCCGACCTCGGCCAGGGCTCCTGCGCGACGCTCCTCAACGAGACGCCGCCCGCGACGGTCGCCGCCTACGCCTCGGGTGCCGTCGCGCTCGACGCCGTCCTCCACCCGACGGCGCAGGGCGTGACGCTCGTCGCCGGCGGCAGCACCGCGCCCACGTCGGTGGCCGACCCGCTCTTCGGTGCGCTCGACGACGTGCTCGACGCGCTCGCGTCCACGCACGCCGTGGTGCTGATCGACGCGCCGGCGGGCGTCGGCGAGACCGTCTGCTGGGCGCTCGACCGCGCCGACGCGGGGCTGCTCGTCCTCGTCGGCGAGCCGACAGCCGTCACCGGCGCCTACGGGCTCGTCAAGACGCTCCACCAGACGATCCCCGACTACCCCTTTCTCGCCGTCGTCAACGCGGCCGACACCGACGCCGACGCCGCGCAGACCGCCGAGCGCTTCGCCGAGCTCACGATGCGCTTCCTCGGGACGGCCCCGAGCGTCCTCGGCTGGGTGCCGTACAGCGCGCACGTCCGCGCCGCGGTCCGGTCGCAGACGCCCGCGCTGCGCCTCGCGCCGAGCCTCCGCCTCGCCTTCGGCAGCCTCGCCGAAGGTCTGGCGCCGCTCCTGCCGATACCCGCCGTGCTCCGCACCGCTCTCGCCCGATGAACGACGGAATCGCCCGGCAAACCGGGATGCTCGCCGGTGTGCTCACCTTCCTGCTGCGCGACGGCGCGACGGCCACGCCGACGGTCGTCGCGATGGCCGGCACGGTGGGTCTGCTCGCCTACGGGCTCCTGGCGCTGGGCCCGCCGCTGTGGCGCCGCCTGAGCGCCGTCCCGCCGGCACCGCCGCCCGCCCCCGAGCCCGCCGCCCCTGACGCCTAGCGAGGCCGCCCATGCCCGAGTCCCCCGACATCCAGACGCTCGTCGAGCGCTACCTCGCCCGTCCGACGCCGGTGCACCGCGAGGCGGCGGTCCTCGCCGGCGTGCCGCTCGTGCGCTCCATCATCGGCAAGCTGCCGCGCCCGGACCACCCGCTGGCGTCGGTCGAGGACCTCGAGAGCGCCGGCCTCGTCGGGCTCATCGAGGCGCTGGACACGTACGACGTCGACCGCGGCGTGCGCTTCCTGTCGTACGCCTACCTGCGCGTCCGCGGCGCGGTCGTGGACTACCTCCGCTCGCTCGACGTCCTCTCGGCCGACAAGCGCAAGCAGATCTACGAGGCCGCCGAGGCCGCCGAGGCGATCCGCCAGGCCACCGGCGCCGAGCCGTCGGACCGCGACGTGGCCGCCCGCCTCGGCATCCCGGTCAGCGCCTACGACGCGCTCATGGTGGAGGCGCAGGCCCGCTTCGCGCTCTCGCTCGACTCGCCCGTCGGCGCCGACGACGGCGACGCCCTCGCGAGCTTCCTCGAGGACGCCTCGGGCACCGAGGGCTTCCGTGCCGTCGAGCAGCAGCACCTGATGGACCTCGTCCAGCGCGCGATCGAGAAGCTGCCGGCGCGCTCGCGCGCCATGCTCGGCCTCTACTACGACGAGGGGCTCACGCTGCGCGAGATCAGCGTCGTGTTCAAGGTCAGCGAGGCGCGCGTCTCGCAGATCCTCGGCAAGACGATGCTGACGCTGCGCCAGTGCCTCGAGCCGACGACGGCCCCGTAGGCGTGGGCGGTGAGGGAGTCGAACCCCCGACCTGCACGCTGGTCTTGTGTGGGCGCGGAGGGATTCAAACCCCCGACCATCCGGATGTAAACCGGGTGCTCTATCGCTGAGCTACGCGCCCGGATTGACGTTCCGAGTACCACAAATACGATCTCCAGCCAAGCTCCTGGGCTGTCCGGAGCCGATGGCAGTTGGCACAGAGCACATCGCACTTGTCGATTTCCTCTGCCACCTTTGTCCAGCTCTGTTCAAGGCATCGCTTTTCCCCTAGGCTAAATCGTTTGACGGACGGGTCTCGATGGTGAAACTCTAGAACGACGGGATTCGCCTCCCCACATTCAATGCATGGGTGGGCTGCGAGGTAGTCGAAAACCCGTTTCTGGTTGGCGACGTGGTACCGCTTGCTAGAGACCGTGTTCTTGGCACGTCCTCGCGCCGTGCGGTAATAGTGCTTTCTCTGCTCCAGATTGCAGAGTTTGCACGCCGACTGACGGCCATCTCCCGAGGCTGTCCGCCGGTGATAGTCGTCGAGTGGCTTCGTATGTCCGCAGGAGGAACACGTTTTCATAGCCGAAAGCTAACCGCCCGTCGGGGCCGTCGCCCCGGATACGCGCGAGGCCCGGCGCCGGTGACGAACCAGCCGCCGAGCCTCAGGCCCCGCCGTCGCGGGGCGGAGCGGGAAACGGGACTCGAACCCGCGACCCTCAGCTTGGGAAGCTGATGCTCTACCAACTGAGCTATTCCCGCGTCGCGCGGCGCTGCCGCCGCACCCCGCCAAGCTAGGCCGCCGGCGCGCCGGCGTCAACGGCGCACCGGACCGCATCGCGCCGGGGACGCGCGCCGGCGCGCGAAGTCAACGTGGCTTCACGGGGCCGGGCGCCGCGCTCGGTATCTTGGCCCGCTCCGCCGCCGCGCGCCCTGCTCGCGGCGGCTCGTTTGTCTAGCCGCCCGACGGGCGGCGCCGCCGCCGCCTCCCGATGAAGCGCACCTACCAGCCCAGCCGCCGCAAGCGCGCCAACACGCACGGCTTCCGCGCCCGCATGGCCACCAAGAACGGCCGCAACGTGCTCGCCCGCCGCCGCGCCAAGGGCCGCCACGCCCTGACCGTCGCCGACACGCGCCCCGGCAAGTAAGCCGCGCCGGTGCGTCCCGTGCGGCTGCTTGCCGTGCCGCGCGCGCGCCGCCTCAAGCGCCGCCGGCTCATCCGCCCGCTCTTCGCGCGGGGGACCGACGGCGTCGGCCGCCTGCGCGTCGGGACCGTCCAGCTCGTGTGGCGCCTCGTGACGCGCGACGCCGTCGGCGCCGCGACGACGCTCCAGGTCGGCTTCGCGCCCGGACGCCGTCGGACCGCCGTCGTTCGCAACCGGGTCCGCCGCCAGATGCGCGAGACGTTCCGGCTGCACGCCGCGCCGCTTCTCGGCGCCCTCGACGGCCGCCCGGACACGCTCACGCTCTTCGTCCTCTTCCGGGGGCGCGACGCGACGGCCGGGCCGGACCTCCGCCGGGACCTGCCCGAGGCCATCGCGCGCCTCGCCGGGCGCATCCCCGCCGCGCCCGCCCCGTAGCCGCCGCTCCCTACCGCGCCGCCCGCGGCGCCCCGCTCCGTGGATTCTCAGGGCCCCGACCGCTCCGCCCTCGTCGGCATCCTGCTGATGTCGCTCCTGCTGGGCGTGTGGATGATCTACACGTCGCCCAGCCCCGAGGAGGCCGCCCGCCAGCAGGCGACGGCCGACAGCCTCGCCGCCGTCGAGGCCGCCGCCGCCGGTGACACGCTCGCCGCCGATGACGTGGACGCGCCCGACGAGGAGGCCGGCGACGACGCGCTCGTCGCGCCCGCCGACTCGGCGTTCGCCACCGGCGGACCGGCGCGCCCCGTCACGGTCGTCACCGACCGCCTCGTGGCGACCTTCTCGACGGCCGGCGGTACGCTGACGAGCGTCCGCCTGCTCGACTACGACCGCGCCGGCACCGACCAGCCCGTCGAGCTCGTGGCCGACGCGCGCGGCGCGCTCGCGCTCGGCGTGACGCCCGAGCGCGGCGCCTACCTCGACAGCCGCTCGCTCTCGTTCCGCCCCGTCGTCGGCGGGCAGCCGTTCGCCGGCGACACGCTGCGCGTGGGCGACGAGGCCACCGAGATCGCGTTCGAGACGTCCGCGCCCGGCCAGGGCAACGCGCCGGGCGCGCTCCGCCTCGTCTACCGCTTCGCGCCCGACTCCTACGACGTCGACCTGCGCGTCGAGGCCGCCGGCACCAACCTGCTCGGCAGCGGCTACGAGCTGATGTGGGACGGCGCGCTGCCGCTCGCCGAGGACCGCCCGGACACCGAGACCATGCAGGCCGGCGCCTACCTCCGGATGGGCGGCGAGACCGACAAGATCCACCTCACCGAGGCGGGCGAGGCCGAACCCATCACGCGCACCGGCACCGTGGACTGGGTCGCGGTCAAGACCAAGTTCTTCATCGCCGCCGTCATCCCGGCCGAGGGCACGCCCACCGAGGGCGCCGAACTGACCGGCGAGCAGACCGGCGCCGCCGGCGAGGTCGGCTTCGCGCAGGACTTCGCCGCGCGCCTCGACGCCGCCGACCTCGACGCCGGCGACGCGCACGCCTACACGCTCTACCTCGGTCCGCTGGAGCTGCGACGCCTCGCCGCCTACGGCCTCTACGACACCGTGGACTTCGGCTTCGGCCAGACGATCACGCGGCCCATCGCGCGCTACGTCATCGCGCCGACGCTCGCGCTGCTCACCGGCCTGCTGCCCAACTACGGCATCGCCATCATCCTCTTCGGGCTGCTCGTCAAGCTCGTGCTGTGGCCGCTGACGAGCGCCAGCTTCCGCTCGGCGGCCAAGATGCGCGAGCTCCAGCCGCAGATGCAGCTCATCAAGGAGCAGCACGCCGACGACCCGCAGAAGCAGCAGGAGGCCATGATGCGGATGTACCGCGAGGCGGGCGTCAACCCGCTCGGCGGCTGCCTCCCGATGCTGCTCCAGTACCCGATCCTGATCGCGCTCTGGCAGTTCTTCCAGTCCACGCTCGTGCTGCGCGGGCAGCCGTTCCTGTGGGCGCGCGACCTCTCGGCGCCGGACGCCATCCTCAACCTGCCGTTCAACATCCCGTTCTACGGCGACTTCGTGGCCGGCTTCACGCTCCTGATGGGCGTCTCGATGCTCGTCTCGATGAAGCTCTCGATGGGCGGCTCGGCGAGCGTCACCGGCCAGCAGAAGGTGCTGCTCTACGTGATGCCGGCGGTCTTCTTCCTGTTCTTCAACCGCCTGCCGTCCGGCCTCTCGCTCTACTACCTGTCGTTCAACATCTTCTCGATCATCCAGCAGCAGATGATCAACAAGCAGGTGCACCGGCAGCACGAGCAGGGCCAGACGCCCGAGATCGACCGCGCGGCGGCGACCGTCGCCAAGCGCAACGGCCAGGCCAAGCGCGGCCGCGGCGGCTTCACGTCGCAGGTCGTCTCCGGCGCCAAGCGCGGTGGACGGAAGAAGTAAGGGGCGAGGGGCGAGGGGCGAGGGGACAGATCTACGTCCCGCCTCCTCGCCTCCCATCGCCGCGCTGGCGACCGCGCGCGGGCGCGCGGCGCTCGCCATCGTCCGCGTCACCGGCGACGGCGCGATCTCCGTCGCCCAGGCGTGCTTCTCGAACCCGGCCCTCGCCGACGCGCCCACGCGCACCGCGCACGTCGGCTGGATCGTGGATGCCGACGGTCGACGCGTGGACCATGCCGTCGCGCTCGTCTTCCGCGCGCCCCACTCGGCCACCGGCGAGGACACCGTCGAGTTCACGACGCACGGCGGCGACGCGGCCCCGCAGGCCACGCTCGCGGCGCTCTTCGCCGCCGGCGCCCGCCCGGCCGCGCCCGGCGAGTTCACGCGCCGCGCCTTCCTCAACGGCCGGCTCGACCTCGCGCAGGCCGAGGCCGTCGCCGACCTCATCCACGCCCAGAGCCGGCTCGGCCAGCGCGCTGCCCTCGCGGGGCTGGACGGACACGTCGGCCGCGCCGTCGAGGGCGTGCGCGCGGCGCTGCTCCAGACGGCCGCGCTCGTCGAGCTGGAGCTCGACTTCGCGGAGGAGGACGTCGAGTTCGCGTCGCGCGACGACCTCCACCGCCTGCTCGGCGACGCCGACCGCCTCCTCGGCGAGCTGCTCTCGACGGCCCGCCTCGGCGCGCTGGCGCGCGACGGCGTCCGCGTCGTCCTCGGCGGGCGGCCCAATGCCGGCAAGTCCACGCTCTTCAACGCGCTCGTCGGCAGTGAGCGGGCCATCGTGAGTGCGGCGCCGGGCACCACGCGCGACCGCGTGGAGGCGACCGCCGAGATCGGCGGGCTGGCCGTGACGTTCGTCGACACCGCCGGCCTGCGCGACACCGCCGACGCCGTCGAGGCCGAGGGCGTCCGCCGCGCCGAGGACGCCATGCACGGCGCCGACGCGCTCCTCTACCTCGCCGACGCGGCCGTCGGACCCGACGCCGACGAGCGCGCCGTCCTCGACGGCCTCGCCGCGGCGCGTCCCGACCTGCCGGTGCTGCGCCTCGCCTCGCGCGCCGACCTCGCGCCGGACGCGCCGACGCCGTGGGCCGACCTCGCGGTCCGCGCCGACGGCCCGCTGGACGACCTGCGCGACCGCCTGCTCGCCGCGCTCTGCGTCGAGGCCGTGGACCCCGACGCGAGCGTGATCGCGGTCAACGAGCGCCACCGGACGCACCTCGCCGACGCGCGCGAGGCGGTCGGCCGCGCGCGCCACGCGCCCGGCGCCGAGACGCTGGCCGTGGACCTGCGGACGGCCCTCCACCACCTCGGGCTGGTCACCGGCGCCGTCACGAGCGAGGACGTCCTCTCGGCCGTCTTCTCGCAGTTCTGCATCGGCAAGTAGGCCGAGGACCGGCGCGGCGCGCGCTACGGCGCGACCAGCCCGTGCCCGCCCACCGGCGCCGTCTCGAAGCGCTCGCCGAAGCCGGCGATCATCGGTCGTGCGTTCGCGATCGCCTGCTGGACGGACGGCAGCGCGAGCGAGGCCACGTGTGCCTCCCGGCTCTCCCAGACCTCCGTGATCCACACGGCGTCGGCGTCGTAGGGGTCGCGGGCGACGACGTAGCTCAGGCACCCGGGCATGTCGGACACGCCGTCGAGCAGCACGCCGACGAGCGCGTCGCGGGCGCCGGGCGCGGCGATCATCTTGCCGATCAGACCGTACATCACGCGCCCGGCGCCCAGGCCTCGATGCGGTCCTCGATGGCGCGGCGGACGTTCTCGGCCGGGAGGCGCACCTGCTCGGTCGTGTCGCGGTCGCGCAGCGTGACCGTCCCGTCCTCGGCCGTCTGGCCGTCGACGGTGATGCAGAAGGGCGTCCCGATCTCGTCCTGCCGGCGGTAGCGGCGCCCGACGGCGCCCTTCTCGTCGTACGTGACCGAGAACTGCTTGCGCAGGTCGCGCTCGATGGCGTGCGCCGTCTCCGGCATCCCGTCCTTCTTGACGAGCGGGAAGACCGCCGCCGTATAGGGCGCGATGGCCGGGTGGAAGCGCAGCACGTTCCGCGTCTCGCCGCCGACCGTGTCCTCGTGGTACGCGTCGCAGAGCAGCATCAGGATCGTGCGGTCGAGCCCGACGCTCGTCTCGACGACGTACGGCACGAAGCGCTCCTGCGTCTGCGGGTCGAAGTACTCCAGCTTCTTGCCCGAGTACTCCTGGTGGCGCGAGAGGTCGTAGTCGGTGCGGCTGTGGATGCCCTCGACCTCGTTCCAGCCGAACGGGAACTGGTACTGGACGTCCTTGGCGGCGTCGGCGTAGTGGGCCAGCTTCTCGTGGTCGTGCCAGCGGAGGCGCTCGGGACGGATGCCGTTGGCGACGTGCCACGCCATGCGCTTGTCGGCCCACTCGGCGTAGGCGTCCATCTGCGTGCCGGGGCGGACGAAGTACTGCATCTCCATCTGCTCGAACTCGCGCATCCGGAAGATGAACTGGCGCGCGACGATCTCGTTGCGGAACGCCTTGCCGATCTGCGCGATGCCGAACGGGACCGCCTGCCGCGCCGTCTCGGCGACGTCCTTGAAGTGGACGAAGATGCCCTGCGCGGTCTCGGGGCGGAGGTAGATCTTGTCGTCCTCGCCGGCGACGGCGCCAACGCGCGTCTCGAACATGAGGTTGAACTGGCGGACCTCGGTCCAGTCGAACGCGCCGGAGTCCGGCCCCTTGATCTCCTCCTCGAGGATGATCGCGTGCAGCGCCTTCGCGGCGTCGCCGGCGTGGAGCGCCTCCACGAAGCGCGCCTGCACGGCGGCGGCGCGGTCCGTCTTGCCGTCGCGCTCCAGCTTCGCGATGTGGGTCTCGATGAGCTGGTCGGCGCGGTAGCGGCGCTTGCTCGCCCTGTCGTCGATGAGCGGGTCCGAGAACGCGTCCACGTGGCCCGACGCCTTCCAGACGGTCGGGTGCATCAGGATGGCCGCGTCGATGCCCTCCACGTTGTCGTGCTCGTAGACCATCGCGCGCCACCAGCGCTCGCGCACGTTGCGCTTGAGCTCCACGCCGAGGGGGCCGTAGTCGTAGACGGCGCCGAGGCCGCCGTAGATCTCGGACGACGGGAAGAGGAAGCCGCGCCGCTTGGCGAGGGAGACGATCGTGTCGAGGTCGGCCATCGGGGGAGGAGAGAGCGCGACGGAAGGAAGCGCCAGGCCGCCGTCCGCACCGTCAACCGCCCGCGAAAAGCAGTCCGGCCCGCTCCGCCGGGTGTTAGGCTAGAGCCACCGGCGGCCGATACGAAGGCGCCGGACGGAACGCTCGCGTTCCCCCTGCCGCCGATGAATCGCAAGGAAGGCGGAGCCAACGCGCCCGCCGACGTCTCCGCCTCCCCACCGCTCCGCCTGCTCGACGGGCTGCGCCTGCTGCGGCCGCACCAGTGGGCGAAGAACGGCCTCGCGCTGGTCCCGGCGGCGCTCGGGCACCGCGTCGGCGAGCCCGGCGTGCTCGCGGACGTGCTGCTGGCTGTGGCCGCGCTGAGCCTCTGCGCCAGCGGCACCTACATCGTCAACGACTGGCTGGACCGCGACCGCGACCGCGCGCATCCTACGAAGCGGACCCGCCCGCTCGCCTCGGGCGCCGTCTCGCCGAGTCTCGGGCTGACGCTCGCCGTCGGGCTCGTCGGCGCCGCGTTCGCGCTGGCCGCCGCCACGCTGCCGGCGACGTTCGTGGGCGTGCTCGCGGCCTACACGGTCGTCACGCTCGCCTACAGCCTGCGCCTCAAGCGCGTCGCGGTGCTCGACGTGCTGGTGCTCGCCGGCCTCTACGCGCTGCGCCTCGTCGCCGGCGGCGCGGCGACGGCCGTGCCGGTGAGCGCGTGGCTGCTCGCCTTCTCGCTCTTCTTCTTCCTCGCGCTCGCGCTGCTGAAGCGCTACGTGGAGCTGCGCCAGATGGAAACCGGCGACGCGCCCTCGGACAACGGACGCGGCTACCACGCCGACGACGCCGCCATCGTGCGCGGCATGGGGCCGGCCACTGGCCTGCTGGCCGTGCTCGTCTTCGCGCTCTACACGACCAGCCCCGACGTCGCCGAGTTGTACGCGCACCCGGACCTGCTCTGGCTCGCGACGCCGGCGCTCGTGTACTGGACGCTCCGGATGTGGCTGCTGGCGCACCGCGGGCGCGTCCACGACGACCCCGTGCTGTTCGCCGTCAAAGACCCGGCGAGCTACGCCGTGGCCGCCGTCGTGGCGGCCGTGCTCTGGGCGGCGTCGTGACGAGGACGACGCCCGACGACGCGCCAGCCGGCGTTCCCGGCTACGAGAGCTGGGGGCGCGTGCCTGTTGCCCCGCCGGCGGCGGTCCGCCGCCTCGGCTGGAGCCACGAAGCCGCCGGCGACCTCGCGGCGGCCGTCGCCGATGGCCGACCGGTCCTCGCCTACGGGCGCGGACGCTCGTACGGCGACGCCTGCCTCAACGGCGGCGGGACGATCCTCGACACGCGCGGGCTCGGACGCCTCCTCGCCTTCGACGCCGACGACGGCGTCCTCCGCGCCGAGGCGGGTGTGACGCTCGCCGACGTGCTCGCCGTGACCGTCCCGCGCGGCTGGTTCCTGCCCGTCACGCCGGGGACCCAGTTCGTGACGCTCGGCGGCGCCGTCGCCAACGACGTCCACGGCAAGAACCACCACGCGGCGGGCACGATCGGGCGCTTCGTGACGGCGCTCGGCCTCGTGCGCTCCACCGGAGAGGCGCTGGAGCTCCGCCCCGGCGACCCGCTCTTCGGCGCGACCGTCGCCGGCCTCGGCCTCACCGGGCTCGTCACGTGGGTCGAGCTGCGCCTGCTCCGCGTCGCCGGCCCGCACGTCGTCCAGACGACCACGCGCTTCCGCTCGCTGGACGACTTCTTCGCGCTCAGCGAGCGCGCCAACGCCCGCAGCCCGTACGTCGTGTCGTGGCTCGACGCGCTGCGCCCCGAGGGCCGCGGCCTGCTGATGGAGGGCGACCACGCGCCCGATGACGCGCCGCCGCCGCCCGGCGCGCCCGCCGCGCCGCGCCTCGCGGTCCCGTTCGACGCGCCCGGCTGGGCGCTCTCGCCGCTCTCGGTGCGCCTCTTCAACGAGGCCTACTTCCGCAAGCAGCGGCGCGTGCAGACGACCGCACGCGTGCCCTACGCGCCGTTCTTCTACCCGCTCGACGCCGTCGGCGCGTGGAACCGCGGCTACGGCCGGCGCGGCTTCTTCCAGTACCAGTTCGTCGTCCCGTTCGCGGACTCCCGCGACGCGGTGCGCGCCATCCTCGGGCGGCTCGCCGGCGCCGGCGCCGGCTCGTTCCTCGCGGTCCTCAAGACGTTCGGGAGCCTGCCGTCGCCGGGGATGCTGTCGTTCCCGCGCGAAGGCGTCACGCTGGCGCTCGACGTGCCCAACCGGGGCGACGCGACGGTCCGCCTGCTGCGCGCGTGCGACGAGATCGTCCGCGACGCCGGCGGGGCCGTCTACCCGGCCAAGGACGCCGTGATGACGCCGGCGAGCTTCCGCGCCTTCTTCCCCGCGTGGGAGGCCTTCGCCGCGCACCTCGACCCCGCGTTCTCGTCCACCTTCTGGCGCCGTGTCACCGGCGAGTGAGCGTGTGGGCATGGGAGCGCGTGGGCACAGTGGCCGCCGCCCGGCATCTTGCGCCGTAACCTGACCCTCCGACCTACGACCCGATGCGCGTTCTGATTCTCGGCGCGACGAGCGCCATCGCGCACGCGACCGCGCGGCGCTTCGCGCGCGACGGCGCCCGCCTCGTGCTCGCGGCGCGCGACGCCGACCGCCTCGCCGCCAACGCCGCCGACCTCCGCGCGCGTGGCGCGACGTCCGTCGAGACGGTCGCGTTCGACGCGCTCGCGTTCGACCGTCACGCCGAGGTCGTGGACGCCGCGTGGCGCGCGTTCGACGGACTCGACGGCGCCCTCGTCGCGTGGGGCACGCTGCCCGACCCGGCCGTCGTCCACGCCGACGCGGCGGCGGCCGTCGAGGCGTTCGAGGCCAACGCGACGAGCGTGATCTCGGTGCTGACGCTCCTCGCGGCGCGCTTCGAGGCGCAGCGCTCGGGCGTGATCGCCGTCATCGGGTCGGTCGCCGGCGACCGCGGGCGCGCGTCCAACTACGTCTACGGCGCCGCCAAGGGCGCCGTCGCGCTCTTCGCCGGGGGCCTGCGCGGACGCCTCGCGCCCGCCGGCGTGCGCGTCGTGACCGTCAAGCCCGGCTTCGTGGACACGCCGATGACCGCCGACGTGCCCAAGAACCCGCTCTTCGCCGACGCGGCGGCCGTCGGCGCGCGCATCCACGCGGCGATGCGCGGCGGCGGCGAGGTCGTCTACGCGCCGGGCTTCTGGCGGCCGGTGATGGCGGGCATCCGCGCCGTGCCCGAGCGGCTGTTCAAGCGGCTTCCGCTGTAGGGCGCGTGCCCTGCGCCGGCTCCGGGCACCAGACCCGCCCGAGCAGATCGGCGTCGCCCGCATCGGGCAGAGTGCCGTCCGGCAGCGGCGCCGGCTCCCAGACGGCGGCGACGCCCTCGCTCCAGAGCGACAGCGTGAGCCGCTGGACGGCCGTCAGCGAGCGCTCGCGCGCGAACGCGGCGCGCACCGGGTCGTCGTCGGCCGGGCAGGCCACCACCACCCACACGCCGCCGGTCCCGCCGACGAGGCGGAAGCGGCACGGCAGCTCGGCCATCACGCCGCCGACCATCGCCGCCGACGCGAGCGCGCGACCGACGGGGTCCGTTCCGGCGGACGATGCGGCGGTGGAGGGCAGGGCGGGGGGGGCGACCATGCGTCCGGCCGGTACCAACGCCGTGCCCGAGGCGCCTGTCGGGTCGGACCTCCCCCGAACACTGGGCGTCGTTGTCGCCCGCTGTCCCGCTTTCGGGGAGGATGAACTGTGCGCGGGGTCTGGCGCGTGTGTCACCGGCCCGGTGGCGGCCGGCGCCAACGGCGCGAGACGAACCCGCCGGGGGGAGATCTGCAAGCTTCGGTCGGCTTTCACACGGGGCGCCGGGGTACGCGGTGTATGTTGCGCGCCCCGGCGGCCCCGTGGCCGCGCGCGGGCTCTTAGCTCAGTTGGTTAGAGCGCGTCGTTGACATCGACGAGGTCACTGGTTCGAATCCAGTAGAGCCCACTGCGACGTTAAATTGTTGTGGCGCAATAGGATAGCGAGACATTCGTTGAAGTAACGCCCCGGCTGGAGCAGGCCGTCGGGCTCGATGCGCACTTCGACGCCGGCGACGTGATCCGCGAGGGCACGCTGATGTCGTGCTCGTGGGGGCTCGGTCAGGTCCTCGGCGAGCACTGGCGCTCGCTCGGCTTCCCGTCGCTCCAGGCGTTCGTGAACGCGCAGTACGCGAGCGAGGCGGGGCAGCTCGACACGATGGCGCGGTTCATCGTGCGCAGCGGCCTCGCCGACGACGTGCGGCGCGGCGGCTCCACGGCGTCGTCGTGGGCCGGCTTCGCGCGGGGCTACAACGGCCCTAGCTACACCGTACACAACTACCACGGGAGGATGGCGAGCGCCTTCAAGCGGCAGGTTTGAGAAGCCTCACACCCGGCTGAACGCTCAACAGAGCCGGCTGGCTGAAAATCAGGGCTTGGGGGTATTATCTGGAATCGACCTTGATCCACCCCCACATGGCCGGATTCGAAGGAGCAGGAGTAGTCGCCCTCCTGAAACTCTTGGCGGCGGTTGCGCAGAGCCGTGGAATATTGGATACCTTATTTTTGGCAAATAAAATACGAAATAACAGACAAATAGATGTCCTGAGCGATGCGGATCTCATCCGAAGGCTCAATCCTGGTAAAGATGTTGAGGTTCGTATCGAGGGGGGCGTCGTGAGCATGATTCCGATTGAACGCAATTATGATTCTTTCGATATATTGCAAATTAAAGATCACGACATTTTAAATAAAGAAGGCAACTTAAGGTTATGGGAAGCCTTTATGCATGAAAGAAAAAACGAACAACTAAACGTTGATGCGGTTCTTGATCACGCGGTGGACGAGGTGATTAATCGGTCTGATTCAGGCAGTGATGTATCCTCTGTGCCTGCGGACCAGACATGGATAAGCAGGTTTTTCAGCACGTCAAAGCATGTAAGTAATCCTGAGATGCAACACTTTTGGGGAAAGCTACTGGCGGCAGAAGTTATGTCGCCAGGTTCCTATTCACCTCGAACCATTGCGACACTGGAGGGAATGACGCCGGACATTGCTCATCTGTTTGAAAAATTTGCCCGCTATGTGATAGAAGATCAATACGTACTAGACCATAAAACAATATCAACATTTTATTTTATACCCAGTGAAAAATGGAAAGTCCACGATATTACTTACAAAGATATATTAGAATTGTCTCACTATGATTTAGTATATCTTGATTCATCAAGTTATACGGTTAAAAATGAGGATGAGCAACACGGTATCATAAAAATCGGAGAATATCACTTGCTTGTTGGCGTTGCGGATGACAAGCCTGTGCCCAAGCTAAATGTCCGATTCCTGACTAAAGCTGGATCTGAAATACTTAAATTAACAAATCCTGATTTTGACTATGATTACATTAGTAAAATTGCAACAAAAATAAATCAAATGAATTCAGAAGTCCGTATAGTATCGGACATGGTTCCCACGGCGGAAGGAGTAGGGTGGAGAAAAGTGCATTGGAGCAGCCAGCCGGGCTGAATTCTGCCGGCTTGGCCGGTGGGGTAGCTCGGGGTGAGTTTCGTCATGCGGCCCACCTTCTCACGCCTGCGATAAGGCGCTCCGCATCGGCCACCAGCCGGTGCTGGGTGGTTCGAAGATCGTCCAGCTGAGTCCACCCCCCGGCCTCTGTACGCTGTGCAGGGGCCGGGGGCGTTTCACGCGTCGAGGAAGCGCGTGGTCGCGTGCCGGTGCAGCCGCTCCGGATCCGGTGCCGGGTAGGGCGCCGCCGGCGTCCAGATCCGCTCGCCGTCGCGCTGGTAGTAGACCTTGCCGTTGTCGTAGTCCTCGCGCAGGCGTCGGCTGACCCGCACCTCGTAGTCGCGCGTGACGGTCACGTAGCCGCGGTCGAAGAGGCGATGGACGTCGGCGCGCAGCAGCAGGCCGTTTTCCAGCACGTGTCCGGCGGCGTCCTCGCCGTACGGGATGATGTGGGCGGCATCGAGCGCCGGCAGCGAATGCTCGCCGGTGACCGCGCAGCGGCCGTAGGCCTGCTCCAGCGCGTAGCGGAAGGTCCCCTGCCCGAGGCGCGGGCGGACGCTCTGCACGGCGCCGTAGCGCGCCGGGGGGTCGGTCGGCACCGGCGAGGGCGCCGGGTGGTCGGTTCGGACCGCCGTCGGCAGCGTGACGGCACCGGCGAGGCGGGCCGCCCGGTCGAGACAGTTGCGCCAGATCCGCTGGCCCTCCCCCGTTGATGAGTCGTAGCCGGCGCCGGCGACCGTGTTGTCCGACCAGTCCGCCGGGCCGGGCACCCACAGCTCGCGCGGAAAGAACACTGGCGCCGCGAGCAGGATGCAGCCGATGCGGTGCGTCCGCAGGTCGGGCGCGCCGGCGAAGCGCGCCGCGTAGTGCGCCACGCGCGCGGCGACGGCATCGGGCGAAGCGGCGCCGTTGGCCTCGCCGAACGCCTCCCACGCCTCGCGGACGGTCAGGCGCCGGAACGCCGCGAACAGTCCGAAGCCGACGACGGCATGCCCGTGCGCCTTCTTGAGCTTGAACACCAGCGGCTCGCCGAACGACAGCGCCGCGAATCCCTGCCGGCCGGACGGCTTCCAGAAGTTGGCCTCGTCCAGCCCGTCCGGGCGCGCGGCGAGCGCCGACAGGTGCCGGTACCAGTCGGCGTCGGTGTTGGCAACGAAGAGGCGCATCGGTCGGTCGCGCGGGGCCGCAGTCTACGGCGGCGATCCGCGCCCGCGCCGGCGCGTACACCCCCGACCGTCTTCCACATCCCGCATGGCCTACACCTTCGCCCGCACGCTCGACCTCCCGTTCGATTCCGCCGTCGAGCGCGTCACCGCCGCGCTCCAGCAGGAGGGCTTCGGCGTCCTGACCACCATCGACATCCGCGAGACGCTCCGCAAGAAGCTCGACGTGGACTTCCGTCCGTACACCATCCTCGGCGCGTGCAACCCCGGCTTCGCGCACCGCGCGCTCCAGAGCGAGCCGCACATCGGCACGATGCTGCCGTGCAACGTCGTCGTGCAGGACGCCGGCGAGGGGCGCACCGAGGTCGCGGCCGTGGACCCCGTCGCGTCGATGGCTGCCATCGAGAACGAGGCGCTCGGCGCGATCGCCGGCGAGGTGCGCGACAAGCTCCGCCGCGTGATCGACGCCCTGTAGCGCGCGTCAGCCGGGCGGACCGAACACGCAGCGGTAGCGCTCGGCGTCCAGCGGCACGACCCACACGCCGAACGCCGGCGACGCGCCCTCGGCCTCCACGCGGAGGCGCCGCTCGCCGCCGGGCGGTGGCGTCGTCCCCGGCGCCCAGCCGCGCGGGCGGCCGGCGACGTCGTACGTGACCTCACGCCGGCCGTCGCGCGTGCCGCGCACGATCACGCGGCACGTCGGGAAGGCTCTCGGGTCGAGCCCGCCCGTCGCCGGCCGGCGCGGCGGCGGCGGACGCCACCGGCGGCGCTCGCCCTCCAGGTCGGCCATGAGGGCCGTGTAGGCACGGTGCGCGGCCTGGAAGTCGCGCACGTCGCCGCCGCGGTCGGGGTGCGTCTCGTGCGCGAGGCGCCGGAAGGCGCGCCGGACCTCGTCGGGGCCGGCGTCGTAGTCGAGCGCGAGGAGACGGAACGGGTCGCCGTCCACGGCGGGCGGGGCGGCGGGTGCGACGGCGCTAGACTGTCATGATGTCCTTCTCCTTGGCGTCGAGCGCCGCGTCCACGCGGGCGACGTACTTGTCGGTGAGCGCCTGGAGCGCGCCCTCGGCCTCGTACTCGGTGTCCTCCGAGAGGTGGGCGGCCGTGGCGGCCTTCTTGAGGGCGTCCTTCGCGTGGCGGCGGCCGTTGCGGATCGCCACCTTGGCGTCCTCGCCCTTGGCGCGCGCGCTCTTGACGAGGTCTCGGCGGCGCTCCTCGGTCAGCGGCGGGATCGCGAGCAGGATCGCCGAGCCGTTGTTGGTCGGGTTGAGGCCGAGGTTGGCGTGTGTGATGCCGCGCTCGATGGCGCCGATCTGGCCCTTGTCCCACGGCTGGATCGAGATGAGGTCCGCCTGTGGGGCCGACACGCTGGCGACCTGGTTGAGCGGCATCGACGAGCCGTAGGCCTCCACGCGGACGTTGTCGAGCATCGCCGGGTTGGCGCGGCCGGCGCGGATCGTGGCCAGCTCGGTGTCGAGGTGGTCCAGCGACTTGCGCATGTGGCTCTCGGCGTCGTCGAGAATCTCCTGGAGCTGGGGGTCGATCATCGCGGGAGGGGGCTCAGGCGACGGCGGCGTCGTGCGCGTAGACGGCGGCCGGGGCGTCGGCGTCCCAGTGGACGGTCGTGCCGATGGGCTCGCCGCGCAGCACGCGCGCGAAGGCGCCGGCGCGGTTCATGTTGAAGACGAGGATGGGCAGGTCGCTCTCCTTGGCGAGCGTGATCGCCGTGAGGTCCATCACGCCGAGCTGGCGCGCGAGGACCTCGCTGCCGTGGACGCGCTCGAAGCGGCGCGCGTCGGGGTCGCGCTCGGGGTCGGCCGTGAAGACGCCGTCGACGCGCGTGCCCTTGAGGATGACCTCGGCCTCCATCTCGGCGGCGCGGAGCGCGGCGGCGGTGTCGGTCGAGAAGTAGGGGTGGCCGGTGCCGGCGCCGAACACCACCACGCGCCCCTTCTCGAGGTGGCGGATGGCGCGGCGGCGGATGAACGGCTCGGCGATCTCGTTCATGTCGATGGCCGAGACGAGGCGCGTGTGCAGCCCGACGCCCTCGAGCGCGTCCTGGAGCGCCATGCCGTTGATCATCGTCGCGAGCATGCCCATGTAGTCCGCGTGGGCGCGGCTGGACATGCGGCTGCCCTCGGGCGAGACGCCGCGGAAGATGTTGCCCCCGCCGATGACGAGCGCGACCTCGGCGCCGGCCTCGACGGCCTCGCGCACGTCGAGCGCGTAGGCCTGAAGCACGCGGTGGTCGATGCCGAACTCTTTGCCGCCAAGCAGCGACTCGCCCGAGAGCTTGAGCAGCACGCGCCGGTAGCGGAGGCCGGACGCGCCAGCCTGCCCCGAGCGTGCCGAAGGGTCGGCGGGGTCGGGGGCGGAGTTGGCTACGCCGTCGCGTTCGGCGGTGTCGGTCATCGGGGCGGGGCGGTGGCGCGGCCCGAAAGCTACCGCCGCCGTGGCGCGGGCGTCTACGTCCCGACAGACCGGCGCGGCCGTCTTCGCGCCGAGCGCGCCGCCGGCGACGGTGTCGGCGCAGGTCATCGGCGGTTTACCTTTCGGACGGCTTCTCCCGGTGCCGATGTCCTCGCCCACCACCTCATCGTCCGCCCCGGCGTCCGGCCGCGCCGCGACCCGCGCGGCGCTGCTCGACGCCGCCCGCCTCGCCTTCACCGCGCACGGCTACGACGGCGCGGGCGTACGCGAGATCGCCGGCGCCGTCGGCGTCAACGCGGCGCTCGTCAACCGCTACTTCGGCTCGAAGCGCGGGCTCTTCGAGGAGGTCGTGGCCGACAGCTTCACGGTGGGCGACCTGCTCGTCGGCGACCGCCACACGCTCGGCGCGCGCCTCGCGCGCTTCCTCGTCGGCCGCCGCTCCGATGAGACGACCGGCCGCGACGCGGCCCGCTTCGACCCGACGCTCGTCCTGCTGCGCTCGGCGGCGAGCCCCGAGGCCGCGCCCGTGCTCCGCGAGGCGCTGGAAACGCAGGTGGCGGCGCCGCTCGCCGCGTGGCTCGGCCCGCCGGACGCCGCCGCGCGTGCCCACGCGGTTGTGGCCGTCCTCTTCGGGGTGGCGCTCACGCGCGACGTCCTCGGCGCCCGCGCCGGCGACGCGGCCACGATCCGCCACCTCGGCGACGCGCTCCAACGCCTTCTCGACGGCGGGCGCTAGCTTCGCGCCGCCGCCTCGTCCCTCGCTCCCCGCCGCCCGATGCCCACGTCCCGCCCCGTCCGCGTCCGCCGCGTCGCCGCCGCGCTGATGGACGCCGGCCTCGCGACCATGCTCGCGCTCGTGCCGGCGGCCTTCGTGCCGGGCATCGCCAAGGCGCGCGTCTTCGGCATCGGCCTGCTCATCGGCGCGGCCTACATGCTCCTGCGCGACGCCGTGCCCTACGCCGAGTGGGGCGCCCGCTCGCTCGGCAAGCGGTGGATCGGCCTGCGCCCGTACCGCGTCGGCGGCGTCGCGATGGACGCGCGGACCTCGCTGCGCCGCAACGCGACCCTCGGCCTCGCCTTCGGCATCCCGGCGCTCATCTACCTCGGCGGCGGCTACGCCGGCATCCCGTTCGGCCGCTACGTCGTCTGGGCGTGCATCGCGATCGTCGGCGTCGAGTCACTGCTCGTGGTGGCCGACCCCCTCGCGCGGCGCCTCGGCGACCGCTTCGCGGCGACGCGGGTCATCGAGGCGCGCGCCGACGTGGGCACGCGCCACTGACGCCTACCTTGCAGGATGCGTCTCACGCTCCTGCTCCTGCTCGCCGCCAGCGGCCTCCTCGCCGGCTGTGCCGACGCCCCGCCGCCGCCGCCCGACGGCCCCATGGCGACCGCGCCGACGGCCGACGACTCGTCCGTTGGCCTCGGGGACGCGCCGGCCCCCACGCTCGCCTCGGCGGACCTGTCGTCGCCCGCCGCACCACCGCCGCCCGACGGCTTCTCGCGCCTCGCCGACGTCGCGCCCGGCATCGCGCAGGAGATGCGCTACACGACGCCCTACAACTTCGTCGGCGCGCCGATCGATGGCTACGTCGCGCCGTCGTGCCTCCTCGCGACCGTCGCCGCCGAGGCACTCGCGCGCGTCGCCGACGACCTCGCCGCCGACGGCCTTGGCCTCAAGGTCTACGACTGTTACCGCCCGCAGACAGCCGTCAACCACTTCGTCCGCTGGGCGCGCGGCACCGACGACACGATGAAGCCGGCGTTCTACCCGACCGAGCCGCGTGGGCTGCTCTTCCGCCGCGGCTACATCGCGAGCCGGAGCGGGCACAGCCGCGGCGCGACCGTGGACCTCACGCTCGTCCGCCTCCCGGCGGCCGCCAGCATCCTGTCAACGAACGATTACCCGGATCCCGCCGACGGCCCGCTCCCGCGCTGCGACCGCCCCGCGCGCGGCGGCGAGGGTGGGCGCCTCGACGAGCGCGACCTCGACATGGGCACCGCGTGGGACTGCCTCGACTGGCGCTCGGCCACCGCCTCGTCCGGCGTCTCACGCGAGGCGCGGGAGAACCGGCGGCGGCTCGTCCGCGCGATGGCGCGCCACGGCTTCCGCAACTACGACCAGGAGTGGTGGCACTTCACGTACCGCCCCGAGCCGTTCCGCACCCACTTCGACTTCCCCGTCGAGTAGCGCGCCGATGACCTCCCGTTCGCCCCGCGTCGCGCTCGTCACCTGCGCCGCCTACCCGGACCTCTACGAGGACGACCGCCTGCTCGTCCCGGCGCTCGCCGCGCTCGGCATCGGCGCCCAGCCGGCCATCTGGAGCGATCCGGCCGTGGACTGGGACGCGTTCGACGCGCTCGTGATGCGCACGCCGTGGGACTATTTCGAGCGCACGGCCGAGTTCCGCCCGTGGCTCGACGCGCGGATCGCCGCCAGCGGCCTCCTCTGTAACGCCGGCGACACCCTCGCCTGGAACTACGACAAGCGCTACCTGCTGGACCTCGACGCCGCCGGCGTGCCGCTCGTCCCGACCGTCGCCGTCGGGCGCGGCGAGACGGCCGACGTGGCGGCGATCGCGCGGGCGCGCGGCTGGGACGAGGTCGTCGTCAAGCCGACCGTCTCGGGCGGCGCCTACCGCACCCACCGGTTCCGCGTGGACGACGCCCCGGCCTACGCCGATGAGGTTGCCGGCATCCTGAATGACCGCGGCCTGCTCGTGCAGCCCTTCCTGCCCGAGATCCTGTCCGACGGCGAGCTGTCGCTGCTCTTCTTCGACGGCGCGTTCAGCCACGCGGTGCGCAAGCGCGCGCGGCCCGGCGAGTACCGCGTGCAGTTCTCGTTCGGCGGCACCACCGAGACGGTCGACGTCGCACCCGACCTCATCGAACAGGCGCGCGCGTGCGTGCTCGCCGCGCCGTCGCCGACCGTCTACGCGCGCGTGGACGGCGTCGTCTCGGACGGTCGCTTCCTGCTGATGGAGCTGGAGGTCTTCGAGCCGCTGATGTTCCTCGCGGCGCACCCCGAGGCGCCGATGCGTTTCGCTCGGGCCATCGCGAGCCGCCTCGCCGACCGCACGTAGCCGCCGCTCTCGGTCGCCATCCCGACGAATATCAACCGGGTAGCGCACGGCCACCCGCGAGAGATCGCTAGGTTCGGCGCCTCCTCGCCGCGCGTACCGATGGCCGACCGAGTCGAACGCTTCGTGGTGGCCAGCGCATGCGGCGTCGTGGCCGGTCTCGCCGCCGGCACCGGCGCGTGGGGCCTCCGGGCGCCGGCCGTCGTGGCCGGGCTGGCGGGTGCCGCCGTCGGCGTGGCCGTCGCGCAGCTCCTCGCGCGACGCCTCCCGGCGTGGCTCGACGGCGCCCGACACGCTCACCGGGGCGTCGCGATGCTGTGGACGCTGCTCGCGCTGCTGGCCGTCGGCCAGACCGGTCGGCAGGTCGCCTTCCACGTTGCCCCGGAGCACCCCGAACACTCGGTCCTGCCGTGGGATGCGTGGACGATCCGCCACTGCTGCCTGACGGCCTACACCGAGAGCGCGCGCCTCGCGGCCGGCGACGAGCCCAACCCGTACGACCCGCGCCACTACCGCCCGGCGCCCGACACGCCGCGCCGCATCGACGGCTTCCAGGTGGACGGCTACCACTACCCGCCGACGTTCTTGCTGGCGCCGCTGCTCGCCAACGCCGCCACCGGGGCCGACTTCCTGCGCGTCCGCGCGCTGTGGTTCGGTGTGAGCGCGCTCGTGCTGCTGCTCGCGCTGGGGGGCCTCGCCCGTCGTCTCTCGTCGGACGGACAGCAGCGCGCGCTCGCCGTCGCGCCGGTCGTCTGGCTGGCCGTCCCGGTGCAGCTCGGGCTCCAGATGTCCAACGTCCAGATCCTGGTGCTGGCCGTGGCGGTGCTCGCCTGGGCGGCGTGGCCGCGTCGGCCGGCGACGGGCGGCGCGCTGCTGGCCGCCGCCGTCGTCGGCAAGCTGTTCCCCGGCCTGCTCGGGCTGTACCTCGTCGCGCAGCGCCGGTGGCGCGACGTGGCGTGGACCGCCGCCGCCGGCGTCGTGCTGATCGTCGTCGCGTGGGGCATCGTCGGGACGGAGCCGTTCCGGTCGTTCGTGACCTACGAGATGCCGCGTCTCTCCAGTGGCGAGGCGTTCCCCGTGATGGCGCAGCCGGTCCCGGCCGCGCGCAACATGGCGCCGTTCGGGCTGCCGCTCAAGATGGGCGTCCTCGGCGTGCCCGTCGGGTCGCCCGACGACGCGCGGCGCCTCGGGCGCGTCGTCGGGACCGCCTACGGCCTCTTCGTGCTCGGCCTGACGCTGTGGGCCGGGCGCCGACGACGCACGACCGATGACGAGGCGCTCGTCTGGCTGGCGCTGCTGAGCCTCGGCACCCTCGCGAGCCCCTTCGCCCCGTCCAACTACGTCCTCACGTCGGTCGTCTGGATGGCGGCCGTGGACCGCCGCGTGCCACCGGCCGGGCTGGCCGTCGTGTGGCTGCTCCTCTCCGCCCCGCTGCTGCTGACGCGCGACCTGCCGGCGGAGCCGCAGGCCCTCGCCTTCCTCCCCGCCCAGCTCCTCGCGATCGCGCTCCCGGTGTGGGTGCTGCTCCGCGCCGCGCCGCCAGCCCCACCGGACCCGGCCGCCTGACGCGCCGCAGACACACAACCGACACACAACGTCCACCGAACCGTCCCCGGCAGGAGGCACCGGCACGAGCGGCGGCGCGTTGGTCCGAGTCATGGACCTCCTGCCCCCGACGATGCGCCTGCTCTCCGCCCTGATCGCTGCCCTCCTCGTGGCGCCAGCGGTCGCCGCCCAGAGTGCGCTCGTCGGGCGCGTGCTCGACGACGCCACCGGCGAGCCCCTCCCCGGCGCCAACGTGTTCGCCGTGCGCCTCGCGGCGGACAGCGCGCAGACCGGCGCGGCGGCCGACCTCGACGGTGCCTTCCGCCTGACGCTGGCGCCCGGCCCGTGGCGGCTGCGCGTCTCGTTCGTCGGCTACGCGACCGACGTGCGCGAGGTCGTCGCGCGCGGCGCGGCTGTGGACCTCGGCGCGATCCGCCTCGCGCCGGCGACGCTCGGCGAGGTCGCCGTCGGGGCCGTGCGCGAGCGCGTGACGCTGCGCGGCGACACGACGGCCTTCAACGCCGACGCCTTCCCGGTGCGACCTGACGCGAGCGCCGAGGACATCGTCGCCCGACTGCCCGGCGTCGTCGTGCAGGACGGGCAGGTGCAGGCGCAGGGCGAGACCGTCCGCCGCGTGCTCGTCGACGGCGAGGAGTTCTTCGGCGACCCGGCGACGGCGCTGCGCAACCTGCCGGCCGACGTCGTGCGCGAGATCCAGGTCTTCGACCAGCCCGGCGAGCAGGCCCGCTTCACCGGCTTCGACGACGGCTCGGCCGAGACCACCATCAACATCGTGACGCGCAGCGGCCTGCCGACGACGCCCGTCGGACGCGTCTACGGCGGCGGCGGCACCGACAGCCGCTACGCCGCCGGCCTGACGGCGCACCGCTTCGACGGCGCGCAGCGCCTCTCGGTGATCGCGCAGGCCAACAACATCAACCAGCAGAACTTCGCCGCCGAGGACCTCGCCGGCGTCGTCGCCGAGGGCGGCGGCGGGCGGGGCGGACGCGGGGGGGGACGCGGCGGCCCGGGCGGCGGGCGCGGCGGCGACGCCGGCACCTACCTCGTCGGCGAGCAGGGCGGGCTCGCGCGCACGGCCGCCGCCGGCCTCAACTACGCAGACCGCTGGGGCGACCCGCGCGGGCGCAACCTCCGCCTCTCGGGGAGCTACTTCGCCAGCCGCATCGCGACCGACACCGACGCCCGGCTCGACCGCGCCTACGCGCTCGCCGATGGGCTCGACTACACCGAAAGCGCCGTCCGCGACGCCGTGACGGTCAACCACCGCTTCAGCGGGCGCGCCGAGGCGGCGCTCTCGGGCCGCACGCAGCTCGTCCTGACGCCCCGCCTCAGCCTCCAGCTCGCCGACGCGACGGGCGCCTCGACCGCCCTCAGCCGGCTGGGCTCGGGCGCCGTCGTCGGCCAGACAGCCCTCGACGAGGCGACCGACCGCTCAGGGCTCGCGGCCAGTGCCGAGCTCGTCCTCCGCCACCGCCTCGCGCGACCCGGCCGCACCGTCTCGCTCCGGCTCTCGGCCGACGCGTCGTCGCGCGCCAGCGACGCCGACCAGCGCCTCTCGGCGTTCGGCCCTGACACGACCGACGTCGAGCAGCGCCGGACCGACGGCGCCAGCGCCTCGCGCTCGTACGCCGCCGAGCTGACGGCGACCGAGTCGCTCTCGGAGCGCCTCCAGCTCCAGCTCGAGGTCGAGCCCTCACTCACGACCGCGACGAGCGACCAGGACGCGACGCTCGTGGACGCTGCCGGCGCTGCGGTCCCCGATCCGCTCCGCACGACGGCTTCCGAGCAGCGCGTCGGCGCCCTCCAGTCGGGCGCGCAGCTGCGGTGGACCGGCGAGCGCCTCCGCGCCTCGGCCGGCCTCGACCTCCGCCACGAGCGCCTCGCCTTCGACCAGGGCGGCGCCCTCGCGTTCGACGTGGACCGTGCGACGACGGCGCTCCTGCCGTCGGCCAGCCTGCGCTACTCGCTCTCCGAGCGGACCCGCGTGGACGTCCGCTACCGCGCGAGCACGCGCCCGCCGTCGGTTTCCGACCTCCGCGCCGTGCCCGACGACGCCAACCCGCTCCTCGTGACGGTCGGCAACCCGGACCTGCGGACGGCCCGCGAGCAGCGCCTCGATGTGCGCCTCCGCGCGACCGCGCCGACGGCCGGCGCCGTCGCCTTCGGCGGCCTCCAGCTCTCGACCACGCGCGACTACGTGGCGCGCGCCGTGACGATCGCCGGGGCCGACACGCTCGTCGTGGACGGCGTCGCGCTCGCGCCCGGCGCCCAGCTCTCGCGCGCCGTCAACCTCGACGGCTACCGCCGGGCGCGCCTCTTCGGCAGCGTCGGCCGCCCGATCGCGCCGCTGCGCCTCAATGCCAACGTCACCGGCGGCGTCACGCACACGCGCACGCCGACGCTCACCGACGGCGCGGAAGGGTTCGCCTCGTCGCTCACCGCCGACGCGCGCGTCTTCGCGTCCACGTCCGCCAGCCCGCGCCTCGACGCCTCGCTCGGCTACGGGATGTCGTGGACGCGCCAGACGTCGCCGCGCCTCGCCGCGCCCGAGGTCTCGGCCCGCCACCACGCCACCGCGGCGGTCACGTGGACGCCCCCCGGCGGCGCCGTCCTGGCCAGCGACCTCACGCTGACGGCCTACGCCGGCGGCGCGCGCGTCCCGACGGCCGCGCTCTGGAACGTGAGCGCCGGCTACCGCGTCGCCGACCGCGCCGAGCTCCGGTTGGGCGTGTACGACCTGCTGGAGCAGGGCGCGGCCGTCCGCCAGAGCATCACCGAGACGTACGTCGAGACGCTCGAGACGCAGGCGCTCGGGCGCCACGCGCTGCTGACGCTCTCGTACCGCCTCTCGCCGCCCGCCACGGCGGCGGCCCCGACGCGCCGCCGATGACGCCGATCCCGCTCCGCGGCCTCCACCACGTCGCCCTCATCGGGTCGGACTACGCCGCCACACGCCGCTTCTACGTGGACGTGCTCGGCCTTCCGGTCGTGGCCGAGACGTACCGCACCGAGCGCGACTCGTGGAAGCTGGACCTCGCACTGCCCGACGGCGCCCGTCTGGAGGTCTTCTCGTTCCCGAGCCCGCCGCCGCGCCCGAGCCGTCCCGAGGCGTGCGGTCTCCGCCACCTCGCGTTCGCCGTGGACGACCTCGACGCCGTCGTCGGCGTGCTCGCCGGGCGGGGCGTCCCGGCCGAGCCGGTGCGCGTGGACGCGCTCACCGGCGGCCGCTTCACGTTCGTCGCCGACCCCGACGGCCTGCCGGTCGAACTCTACGAGACGGCGGGAGCCGCGCCCATCCCCGGCGCGTAGCGGCGGCCCACCGGCCCCTCACGCGATGCGCGTGCTCGTCACCGGCGCGACCGGCTACGTCGGATCGCGCGTCGTCCCCGCCCTCGTCGCCCGCGGACACACCGTCCGCGCGCTCGTCCGCGACGCCCGCGCGTCGCTGCCCGCCGGCGTCGAGCGCGCCGTGGGCGACGTCACCGACGCGTCCGCCGTGACGGCCGCGATGGACGGCTCGGCCGGTACCGGCCGAGTGGACGCCGTCGTCCACCTCGTCGGCATCATCGACGAGCACCCCGGCAAGGGCGTCACCTTCGAGCGCGTCCACGTCGACGGCACGCGGACGGTGGCCTACGCGGCGCGCGACGCCGGCGTGACGCGCTTCGTGCACATGAGCGCCAACGGCGCCTCGCCGAACGCGCGCACCGGCTACCAGTCCACGAAGGGCCGCGCCGAGGAGATCGTGCGCGGCGCCGGCTTCGACCACCTCGTCATCTTCCAGCCGTCGACGCTCTTCGGCGACCCCGGCCCGGACCACCCCGAGTTCGCGAAGCGGCTCTGGGAGACGCTCGTGAAGCCGTTCCCCGTGCTGCCGGTCTTCGGCGACGGGCGGTACGCGCTCCAGCCGATCCACGTCCAGACCGTCGCCGACGCGTTCGCCGACGCCGTCACGCGCGACGACCTCGGCGGGCGGACGTTCGTCGCCGCCGGCGCCGAGGCCGTGCCCTACCGCGACGTGCTGCGCCGGATCGCCGAGGGCGGCGGCATCGCGCCCAAGCCGACGCTCCCGGTCCCGATCCCGATCGCCCGCCTCGGCGTGAACACCGTCGGGCGCGTCGGCCTGCTGCCGATCTCGCCGGACCAGTTCGAGATGCTCGTCGCCGGCAACACGGGCTCGCCGGTGGCCTTCGCCGAGGCGTTCGGCGGGCTCGGGCCGCCGTTCAACGGCGAGACGCTGAGCTACCTGCGGCGCTACTGACGCCGGCTACCGGGCGACGACGATCCGCTCGATGGACGCGTCCCCGCCCGCCTCGACGCGGAGGGCGTAGACGCCCGGCGCGAGCGCGGAGATGTCCAGCGCCGCCGCCCCCGCCGCCACGTGCGCGCGGAGGACGACGCGGCCGACGACGTCGGTGAGGGTCACGCGCGCCGGAACGGCGACGGCGACCGTCAGGCGGTCGGCCGCCGGATTCGGGTAGACGCGCGCGGCCACGCGCGCGGGAGCCCCCTCGGCGCCGGTGGCGGCCCCGACGCTGGCCGTCACGCCGAGGCTCGGGTTGAGGAAGGTCCCGCTGCCGGTCGTCTCGCGGCGCACGGCGCGCACCATGTACCACGTCGGGCTCGACGGCGGAGCGGCGTCGGCGAACGCCTCGCCGGCGACGGACGCCCCCGTGATCCGCTCGTACGGACCGTCCTCGGCCGCCGCGCGGTAGACGTGGTAGCCGAGCACGGCGGGGTCCGGCGACGCCGTCCAGTCCAGCGCGACGGCCCCGCCCGCGCGCGAGGCCGTCGCCGACGACGCCGGCGCGACCTGGTGGAGGCGCAGCGTCGGATCGCCGTGGAACTGGAAGAGCGTCCGGTTCCAGAACGGCGGGTTGTCCCACGGCTGCTCCGGCTTCTCGTAGAGCTGGTTGTCGGCGTTGTGGTCCATGATGCGCTTGATGGACCACCCGACCGTCTCGCCGACGCCGACCTGGTGGAAGAGGTTGGTCGCGGCAGTCGTGTAGAGCATCGCGAGGACGCGCGTGTCCTGCGCCAGCAGCGAGCGGATCAGGCCGTACGGGCCGGCCTCGTCGCGGTCCCAGTAGCCCCAGTAGCTCTGGTCGCTGGAGAAGACCGTCGCGTCCATCCCGACGCTCTGCCACAGCCCGATGTCCGGCACCTCGATGTTCTGCATGAACACCTGGAACGGGCCGTTCTGGCGGACCCACTCGGGGTAGGGGAGGCCGCCGCTGTAGGAGACCACGCTGTCGGCCGTGGCGAGGGTCGGCAGGCTGCGGTAGGAGCCGTCGTTCGAGTTGTCGTAGCCGACGTGGAAGGCCGCGCGGCGGCCCATGTCCCACCCCGGCGCGACGGTCCGGTAGGCGTGGAGCCGGTCGAGGTAGCGGCGCAGCAGCGTGATCTCGTCGGCCCCGGCGCTGGTCAGGTCGGCGAAGTCCACGCGCCCGAAGGCGAGCTCGAGCTCCGACGGGATGACATCCTGGTCCCACTTGAGGTCGCCCGGCAGGTTGACCGCGAGCGGGTCGATGCCGGGCACGTCGTAGGTCGCCGTGTCGGTCCAGAGCCCGTCGAGATCGGCGTAGTAGGTGTCGGCGCCGCGCGCGCCCTTGTTCTCGTCGTGCTCGTCCGGGGCGACGGCGCCCTGCCCGGCGCGCGCCACCGGCAGGTGCCCGAGCAGGAAGAGGTGCGTGGGCCGGTCGCCGGCGGGCGCGGCGTCGTAGGCCGCCTGCACGATGGCCTTCGTCTGGAGGACGCGCGCGTCGGTGGCCCAGCCGGTCCCGCGCGGCCCGGTGCGGACGTCCACCGTCCAGCCGTCGGCGACGAGGTCGCGCCGCAGACGAGCGATCTCGGGCGCGAGCGGACCGGCGACGGTCTCGTCCACGAGCAGGATCATGCGCCCGCGCGGGAGGGTCTGGTCGAGGTCCACGCCAACGGCCACGTAGCCGATGGCGTCGCCGGCGCCGGTCGCGCGGCGGACCTGGTACTCCCACACGTCGCCGACGGCGACGCCGGTGTCGGTCCACGCCGTCGCCGTCGGCGCGGCGGTCCCGACGAGCGTCCAGTCGGCCCCGGTGCCGTTGTAGGGACGCCGGTAGATGGTGTACGCCTCCGAGGTGTTGTAGGGCGCGTCCAGCAGCCGGATCGTGACGGCCGGTGGCGCGACCGCGACGCGGGCGTCCACGAGCGCGACGCGCCGGCCGGTCCCGCCGAAGGTGTAGACGAACGGCAGCTGGGACTGCGCCGGCGGCGCGAGCGCTACCGCCATCAGAATCCAGAGGATGCGCATATCCGATGGCGCGGGTCTACCCGACCTACACGCCACGACGCCCCGATGCCCAGCGAGGCGTGCAGCCGAGCCTGCGGCTACACGCCTCGCCGGCCGGATCAGCGGATGACCGTGAAGCGGGCCGACGCCGTGGCGCCTTCCGTCGAGACGCGCACCACGTACACGCCCGCGTTCAGCGACGACGGCACCGACACCGCGTTCGCCCCCGCCGACGCCGTCCCGTCGAACAGCGTCGCCACCGTCCGGCCGAGCATGTCGTAGACGGTCACCGTCACCGCCTCCGACGACGACAGCGTGAACCGCACCACCGCGCCGCCACTCGTCGGGTTCGGCACCACACCCGACACCGAGAACGCGTCGGACGAGCCGACACCCGAGCCCTTCGACACGTCCGCCGTCACCACCGTACCCGCCACGAGCGAGACCGACGACACCACCGAGCCCTCCCCCAGCGTCACCGTCCGAGCCTCCAGCGCGCTCTCGATCCCGCCCTCGTACGACCGCAGCGTCACCGACGTCCCCGACCCGAACGACCACTCGTCCGCGCCGACGACCACCTCGCTCGGCACCACCAGCACCGCCTCGCCGCCCTCGACGACCCCCGACGACAGCAGCACCGTCGCATCGTCGCCCGTCGTCGCGAACGCGCCCACCTCCGCGCCCTCGGACAGGCCCCGCACCGACACCACCGTCTCCGGCGAGCCCTCGCCCGCCACCGGCGAGCCGAAGTGACGCGCCACCACCGCCGGCGACAACGGGTTCGTCACCGTGAACCGGTTCGAGTTCGACACGTAGCGCGTCTCGACACCGCCCGGCGGCGTGTACGTGTAGAGCAGCTGCACGAAGTACTCGCCCGCCGGGGGCACGCTCCCCGTCGACGGCACCGTCACCGTCCGCGTCCCGTCGCCGTACGGCACGTTCGTCGCCAGCGCGCGGCTGTAGCCGTTGGAGACGCCGCGCAGGCTCAGCCGCACCACGCCGCCGTTGTTGGCCGCGCCCGTCGTCCACGTCACCGTCTGCGACGAGCCCACGGCCCACGACGACCCCTCGGCCGGCAGCGTCGGCTCGATGCGCACGATGTCGAACGCCGGCGACGCGCCGCGGTAGGCCGCGTCGGCCTCGTTGACGATCGTGAAGTAGACGCCCGTGCCCGTGGCGAGGCCGGCCGGGATGGCGTAGTCGAACGCGCCGTCGTCGGGCTCGCCGGCGGCCGAGAAGATGACCGTGCCGTTGTCGCGCTGCAGCGTCAGCGTGACCGTGCCGCCGGCGGGCGCCGTCGGCGGGGCGCTCCACGTGACGGTGTGCGTCGAGCCGCGCGCCCAGCTCTCGCCGGCGTCGGGCTCGGCGAACGTGTAGAGCTCGGCCTCGTTCGAGACGACGACGTCGCCGGTGGCGCCGAAGATCGAGGGGTCGTCCTGGCGCGAGACGACGAAGGCGTAGTCGGAGCCGGCCGGGGTGGCGGCGGGGACGGTGACCTTGAGCTTTCCGCGGTTGAGGCCGGAGCCGAGCAGCGTCAGCGCGCCGGCGGCGTTGCGGAGGTAGACGTCGACGGTCTCGCTGGCGTTGGGGACACCGGGCCCGGTCCATCGGACGACGGCCTTGTAGCCGGCGGTGACGACGGTGCGGGTGCCGGTCGGCGTGGCCGTGACGTTGGTGTACGTCGGCGAGACCGCACCGACCGCGAACGTGATCGGTACGTCGACGGTCGGGGTGGTCGGGTCGTTGGACGACACGCGGAGGACCGCGTTGTAGACACCCGCCGTGAGCTCCGAGGCGTCCAGCGTCACCGTGAGGTTGGTGCTGGCACCCGCCGCCACCGACCCGCTCGCCGGCGCGACTGAGGCCCAGATGGTGGGCGTCGTGAAGCGGACCGCGAGGTTGTTCGTGATGTACGCCTGGTCGAAGGCCACCTGGAGGCCGACCGCCCCGGCGCCATCCTCGATGCCGACCGTCGCGCTGGTGACCGTGCCGGTCATCGTCTGGTACTGGTAGACGATCTCGCCGTTGGCATAGAGGATGACCTGGAAGGTCATGATCTCAGCCGAGTTGGCATAACGAGGCATCCCGATCCAGCTCACGACGAAGCGGCCGTCTCCCATGTCCTGGTAGCGGACGCGTCCGGGCACGCTCGACGGGTTGAGGTCGTCCCAGAACGGCGCGACCAGGTTGTTCGGCGCCGCCGAGTTCGGGATACCGGTGTTGGTGAATGCAGTCGAGCTGGTGCCGAAGTTCAGGTAACCGTTCGAGACAATGTTGACGCTCGACTGCGCGACCCCGTAGAACGGGAAGGAGAACGGCAGGGCCACGTTGACGAACGAATCGTCGGACATCGTGAGCGAGGTGCCGGTCGTCGAGATGTCGACCCAGCTGTAGGTGGGGCCGCCGGGCTCGTTGGAGTCCTGCCACGCGTAGCCGAAGGCGTCGGGGCCGCCCGCGCCGAAGGACGACGACGTGGGTGCCTGCGAGCGGGCGCTCGCGGTCGGCGCCGGCTCCACCTTTGCGGCCGACTCGGCGCCGGGCAGCACGCGGATCGCCGGCTCCTCGGCGCGCGTCACGACCGGCGCCTGGCGCTCGGCCGGCGGGGCCTCCTGCGCGAGCATCCCGCCGATGATCGACGCCGTGAAGTTGAGCGGGCCGTGGCCCGAGGGGGCCGTGTTCGAGACGGTCACCGGGACGGTGATGCTCGAGCCCGGCGCGGCCGCGCCGTTGATCGTCGTCGGCGAGACGGCGATGGCCGGCGCCGGCAGCGGCACGTCGAAGGCCTCCGTGTTGTCCGCGTTCGACGACGTCGAGCCCTGGCTGGCGCTCACGCCGAGGCCACGGCGGGCGAAGGCGCTCCAGAGGGTCGCGTAGTGGAGGCCGCGGCCAGGGTTGGCGGCGTCGGGGTAGAGCGCCGCGTCGGCCGCGAGGATGGCGTTGCGGCCGTCGACGAAGCCGGGGTTGCACGGCTGGAGCTTCATCGCCTCCGTCACGAGGCGCAGCATCATCTGGTTGCCGGCCGTGCCGCTGGCGTTGTAGAGGTCGGCGTTAAAGCCGTGCGCCGCGATCATGTCCCACGTCGCCTCCCAGAGGATGGTCGCCCAGACGAAGCCGACGCCGTGCGGGACGGCCTGCGTACGCGAGTCCTGGTAGGTGTAGTCGTTGACCGCGAAGCTGGTGGAGTAGGGCGACGGGCGGATGCCGGGGCCGTTGGCCGCCTGGCCGAAGAGGTAGGTGCCGATGCCGCGCGCCTGCGCCGCCGTGTCGGTCGAGCGCATGGTGAGCATGAGGCCGTAGTAGTCGCTCCAGCCCTCGCCCATCTGCTCCGAGTTGCCGAGGCAGGAGACGTTGCTCGGGCCGCCGGTGAGGCGGTTGGAGACGCCGTGGCCGTACTCGTGCACGATGACCGCGTTGTCGAAGTCGCCGTCGACGTCCGGGTTCGGGGTGGTCCCGACGTACATCTGCATGCGCGGGCGGCTGCCGTCGGCGGGCGTCGAGAAGTTGGCGTTGTTGGTGCCCGAGCCGTCCTGCGCCTCGGCGTTGACGCCGTCGTTGCCGGTGCCGCCGGCGCCGTAGGTGTTGACCTGGAAGTTGCCCGCCGCGGTCGTGAAGCCGTGGTGGTGCAGGATGTCGTGGATGACGTTGTTCCAGAAGAACAGGTTGGTGACCGCCGCCGGGCGGTACGTGCTCGGCGCCTGCGTCAGGTCGAGCGGGAAGTTGAACGACAGGCCGGCGCCGCCGTCGGGGCTGGAGCCCGCGTCCGGCGTGTTGTTGGCGTCGGTGTCCGTGTAGGCGTGGACGTTGTTGCCCTGCGTGGTCGTGAACTCGGCGCCGGCGATGCCGTTGGTGTCGTGCCAGCCGAAGGGCGAGGCCGCCGCGTTGTCCGGGTTGGCGACCGTCGTGCGGCCGTCCGTCGGCGGCAGCGGGCTGTTGTGGATCGGGCTCTCGACCGGGACCGGGTAGACGCGGTAGCTGCCCACCAGGGCGCCCGAGGCGTCGGCGAACGGCGCGGCGCCGAAGGGCGACGGGTAGGCGACCGGCGCGAGCGACGGCGCGGCGCGGTGCGTGGCGTGCGCGCCCACGGGCGCCTCGACGGCGTCGTGCTCGTGGATGGTGAGGCTCTGGCGGGCGAGCTCGGCGCCGGAGGCGGCGTCGATCGTCACGAGCCACATGTCGGTGGCGCGGCGGCCGTCGACCATGACCTCCCAGGCGCGCGCGAGCGTGCCGTCCTCGGCGCGGAAGTAGACCTCGCGGGCCGTCGCCGGCGTGGCGAGCCCCTCGGCGTCGAAGCGCGGCTGGCCCAGGCGGAGCGCCTCGGCGGGCGTGACCGCGCCGAGGTCCACGTTGACGGCGGCGGCGGCGGCGCGCAGCGCGGCGTCGGCGCTGAGGCCGCCCGAGCGGCGGGAGGCCGCCGAGGCCGTCAGGTTGGCGACGAGGTTGCCCGTGGCGTGGACGATGCGCCCGTCGCGTCCGACGGCGATGCTCAGCTGCGAGCCCGTCACGTCCAGGCCGTCGAGGCGCTGGCGGAGGTAGACGTACGCGATGCCCGACGAGCCGACGTGGCCGTCCGAGGCCACGAGGTCGGACACGTCGGCGGCGGCGAGGCCGAGCGTCGCCGCGTGGGCGCGCACGTGCGCCGTCGCGGCGTCGATGGCGTACTGGGGAGCCGTGATCGCCTGCGCGTGGACGCGCGGCGACGCCAGCACGAGGGCCAGCGTCAGGAGCGCCGCCACGCGACGCAAGGAGAAAGCCTGGGACATGGTCCGGTAGGAAGGAGGGGAGGCACCTACAGAAACGGATTTTCCGTCCGGACAGGCTCACGCACGTGAGGGATGCCCCGGCGGATCACCGCTCTACAGCCGCACAGGGTACGGCGCCATGCCCCGTCTCCACAACAGGTTCGCGGAGCGCGGGAACAAAAACGTGCCCGCCGGCGGGAGCCGACGGGCACGGACGGGACCGGCGAGCAGGGAGTGCCGCCGCACGGTGCGGCGCCGTGGAGGCTACTGGCCGAAGCGATAGATCGCGCTGACGGTGAACGCGTTGTTGCGCACCTGCACGTCGTCGATGGCGTCCATCAGGCCGAGCGTGTAGCGCGCGTCCACGGCGAACGGGCCGGCACCGACCGTCGCGCCGATCGCCGCGCCGACGTCCGTGCTGTTGAAGACGTCGGTGCTGGCGCCGCCGATGGGGGTGTCCAGCTGCTCGCGCACCTTGAAGGCGAGCGACGGGCCGGCGTACGCGCCGATCATCAGGCCGGTCTCGGTCGCCGGCGCCTCGAAGGCCAGCAGCACCGGCACCTCGATGTAGTCCACGGCGAGCGTCGTGTTGCCGTCGGTCTCGCCCTTCATCGAGTAGAGGACCTCGGGGCGGAGCGAGAGCTGCGGCGTGACGGGCAGGTCGGCCGTGAGGCCGCCCGCGAAGCCGAGGCGCGGGTCGCCGTTGGCCGGCGCGTCGTCGCCCGAGAAGCTGGAGACGTTGAGGCCGGCGCGCGCGCCGAACGAGACCTGGGCCTGGGCGGCCGGGCCGACGAGGAGGACCGCGAGCGCGGCGAGCAGGAAGCGGGTCATCGGGAGAGAGGCGGGCGGGCCGCCGGTGGTTGGGGGACACGGCGGGCCTTCCAACCATCCGGCCACAGCGGCGGTTCGCCCGTTTCGGGAGGTTTCGCGCCGTGCCCTGCGCGGCCGGCTGGACACTTCGCGCGCGCTTCGTCCGATCCGCCGGACGCCGCCGCCGCCCCGCGCGTACGTTGCCAATCCCGTGTCAGCCCCCGCCCGATGGCCCGCCCCGATCACGCGCTCAAGGACCGCTCGCTCAACAAGACCGAACGCCTCTTCGCGCTCGTGCTCCTGCTCCAGAACCGGCCGAACTTCTCGTCGCGCGACCTCGCCGAGCACTTCGGCGTCTCGCGGCGGACCATCTTCCGCGACCTGCGGACCCTCGCCGAGAGCGGCGTCCCGCTCACCTACGCCGAGGACGGCGGCTACGAGATCCTCGACGGCTACCAGCTCCCGCCGCTGATGTTCAGCGCGCGCGAGGCTGCGACGCTGCTCATCGGCACCGAGTTCACCACGCTCCAGCCCGACGCCAGCCTCCGCACCGACGCCGGCGCGGTCGGCATGAAGATCCGCGCCGTGCTGCCCGAGAGCGTCCGCACCTACGTGGACCGCCTGAGCGAGCGGACCGTCCTCGCGCCGTTCCACGAGACGCAGGGCCGCGGCGCGACGTCCGACGACGAGGGGCGCTGGTTCGAGCTCTCGGAGGCCATCGCGCGCCAGCGGCGCGTCAAGATCACCTACTACGTCGCCAGCCGCGACGAGGAGACGACCCGCGAGGTGGACCCGCTCGGCCTCGTCTACTACTCCGACCACTGGAACCTCATCGGCTACGACCACCTCCGCGGCGACATCCGCAACTTCCGCCTCGACCAGATGCGACGGCTGCGGACGCGCTTCGACACGTTCGAGCCGCCGGCGGGCTTCGACCTCAAGGAGCACCTCCGCGCGCGCGGCGAGAGCCCGACCAACGTGCGGATGCGGGTCCGCTTCCGCGACCGCGCGTGGCGCTGGGCGCGCACCCAGCTGCCGGCCGACGTCGAGGAGGAGGTGTCGCGTCCCGGCGACGTGACCGAGGTCGCGTTCGACTTCGAGAACGTCGGCTATGTCGCCCGCTGGCTGCTCCGCTACGGGACCGACGCAGAGGTCGTGGAGCCGCCGGCGCTCCGCGCCGAGGTCGCCCGTCTCGCCGCCGACCTCGCCGCGATGTACGCGGCAGAAAGCGTGTAAGCGGGCAGGCGTGTCGGCAGGTGCGTGCGTCGAAGCTCCCGCCGACACGCGTCCTCTCCTGCACGCCTCCCCCCGCTCCGCGCGGTAGCTTCCCGCATGGCCGACACGCCCGCCGACCCCGCCGCGCCCGTCCGCTCGGCCTCCAGCGAGGAGGACCGCGCGCTCGTCGCCCGCGCCCTTGACGGCGACCAGCGGGCGTACGAGCGCCTCGTCGGCAAGTACCGCGTGCCGCTCACGCGCCACGTCACCGGCATGCTGCGCGACCCGCAGGCCGTGGACGACCTCGTGCAGGAGGCCCTCGTCAAGGCGTTCACGGCTCTGCCGAGCTACGACCCAGCCTACGCCTTCTCGACGTGGCTCTACCGCATCGCGACCAACCACGCGATCGACCACATCCGCCGCCGACGCCTCCCGACCGTCTCCATCGACAAGCCCATCGCGACGCGCGAGGGCGAGGTCCAGATGGAGTTGCCGGACAGCACCTACCGCCCGGACCGCCCCATCGTCTCCGACCAGCGCGGCGCGCTCCTCCGCGACGCCATCGACCGCCTCCCGGAGAAGTACCACCGCGTGATCGTGATGCGCCACCAGGAGGACCTCTCCTACGAGGAGATCGCCGACCAACTCGGCCTCCCGCTCGGGACCGTCAAGGCGCACATCTTCCGCGCCCGCGCGCTGCTCAACAAGTACCTCCGCGACCGGCGGGACGACCTGTGACGTGGGCAGTGGGCAGTGGGCAGTGGGCAGTGGCAGACGCGAGCCATAGGCTTCGCCACTGGCCGCCGCCGTCAGGCGGCGCACTGGCCACTCGCCACTGGCCCACGTGATCTCCCTCGGCGTCACCGGCGGCATCGGCAGCGGCAAGAGCGCGGCGGTGGCACACCTCGCGGCGCGCCCCGGCGTCCGCGTCCTCCGCGCCGACGACGAGGCGAAGCGCCTCATGGCCGACGACGCCGACCTCCGCGCAGCGCTCGTCGCGCGCTTCGGTCCGGACACCTACGGCGCCGACGGCCGCCTCGACCGGTCGCGCCTCGCCGCGCGGGTCTTCGCCGATGCCGACGAGCTGTCCGCGCTCAACGCGATCGTGCACCCCGCCGTGCGGCGGTCGCTGGAGGCCGCGCTCGAGTCGGCGCGCGCCGACGGCGTCCGCCTCTTCGTCTACGAGGCCGCGCTGCTGTTCGACATCGGCGGCGAGGGCCGGCTCGACGCGACGCTGCTCGTGGACGCGCCGCCGGACCTGCGCGTCGCCCGCGCCGCGGCGCGCGACGGCGTGCCCCCCGAAGCCGTCCGCGACCGGATGCGCAACCAGATCGACCCCGCAGAGGCCCGCCGCCGCGCCACGTTCGTCATCGACAACGCCGGCTCGCTGGCCGACCTCCACGCCGCCGTCGACGCCGTCGCCGACCGCCTCCTCGGCGCCGGTGATGCCGGGTAGGGGCGAGACATGTCTCGCCCTACCATCCCGTTGTCGCGGCATCCCCCGCGAACCCGGCTCGCCGTCCGACGTACGCCGCCGCCCGTGCTCGCGCACGCGGACCGATCTTGCACCGTCCCCCACCTCCCCCCGGGGAGGTGGCTCCGCCAAAGGCGGAGTCGGAGGGGTCCCCACCGTCTGGCTCTCCCCACGATTGATGATTCGCTTCGCCGCTCTCCTCGCCGTCCTCCTCGCGCTCCCGGCCGCCGCGCAGACGCGCCTCAACGACGAGCCGCGCCCGAGCCCCAACGCCCTCGCCGGCCAGACCGTCGGCACCACCGAGATCACGGTCACCTACGGCCGCCCGAGCGCGCGCGGGCGCCTCATCTTCGGCACCCAGGCCGAGAGCGCGCTCGTGCCCTACGGGCAGGTCTGGCGCACCGGCGCCAACGAGGCCACCACCGTCACGGTGTCGGACACCGTGCGCGTGCAGGGCGAGCCCCTCGCGCCGGGCACCTACGCCCTCTTCACGCTGCCCACCGACGGCGCGTGGACCGTCATCTTCAACCGCGTCGCCGAGCAGTGGGGCGCCTTCCGTTACGACGACGACCAGGACGCGCTCCGCGTGACGGTCACGCCCACGCGCGAGGCGCCGATGCAGGAGCAGTTCGAGGTCCGCTTCGAGGACGTCAGCGCGACCGACGCGACCATGATCCTGCACTGGGACCGCACCGGCGTGCCGATCCACTTCGAGGCGCACGCCGCCGGCGGCTGAGCCATGTCCCGCGACGGCCATCGGGAGCCGCTCTACCGCAAGGTCAACACGCGGGCGCGCGGCGTGCGCCACCGCACCGGCGGCGACTACCGCCACGATCGCCACACCCGGCGCGGCGCCGAGCAGACCGCCGACGGCCGCGGGACGATGCACGGGACGGTCCGCCGCGGGCTCGACTACACGCCGCTCTTCCGCTTCCTGCTCTCGCGCGTCGGCACGCCGTGGGCCGACGTCCACCGCGAGGCCGTCGCACGGCTGGACCGCGAGGAGCCCATGTTCTGGATGGTCGCGCTCCGCGAGGAGGACCGTCGCGAGACGTTCGTCGTCGGCGGGCGCACGTTCTGGAGCGGGCTCTACGTGGACGACGACGGGCTCCTGCAACGCGTCAACCCCGCCCTGCGCGCGGCTGACATCGAGCCGCTCTGCACGTGCTGCACGCACACGTTCAACGGCGTCCGCTTCGGCTGAGCGCCGCGTCGCCGGCCGTCACGCCCACAGGCCGGCGAGGCCGGACGTGCGCTCGGTGCGGCGGCGCACGCCGTCGTCCCACACCGCCGCCTCGCCGAAAACCGTCGCCTCGCGACGCGCGCGCGTGATGGCCGTGTAGAGCAGCTCGCGCGTGAGGCGCCCGGCCGCCGGATGCCCCGCAGGCGGCAGCACCAGCCCGACGGCGTCGGCCTCCGAGCCCTGGCTCTTGTGGACCGTCATCGCCCACGCGGCCTCGGCCGGCGGGACGCGCACGAACGGCACGTGGCGCAAGCCGCCGGGCACCGGCACCACCAGCACGCGGTCCTCGCCGTCGAGCCACGCCACGCCGAGGTCGCCGTTGAAGAGCCCGACGTGCGGGTCGTTGGCCGTGACCAGCAGCGGACGCCCCCGGTAGAAGCGCCCGGCGCGGACGCGTCCGCCGGTCTCCGATTCCAGCGTCGCCTCCAGCGCGGCGTTGAGGCCCTCGACGCCCGTCGGCCCGCGCCGCGTGGCGGCGAGCAGGCGGAAGCGCTCCAGCGCGGCGAGCGCCTCGGCGGGCGTCGCGGCGGCGGCGACGGCTCGCGCGAACGGCAGCGCCCACGCCCGCGCGTTCGCGCTCGCGTCGCCGGGCACGAAGCGCACGTCGGCGAAGCGTGCGAAAGCGTCGCGCGACGCGCTAGCGTCGCCGGCCTGCACGGCCCGCGCGACGGCGCCGATGCCGCTCGCGGCGGTGAACCGCCGGCTCTCGGTGAGCGTCACGACCGATGACGCCAGGGGCGACGCGAGGGGCGATGCGTCGTCGGCCGACGGCACGTCGCTCATCCCGAGCCCGGCGGCGAACGCCGCGAGGTCCGCGCCGCCGCCGTCGCCGGCGGCGCAGAGGTCGCCGAAGACGGCGCCCGCCTCGACCGACGCCAACTGGTGCGGGTCGCCCAGCAGCACGAGCCGCGCCGACGGCGCGAGCGCGCCCAGCAGGCCGTCCATCAGCGCCAGCCCGACCATCGACGCCTCATCCACGATGACCAGGTCGGCCGGCAGCGGCGACGCCGGGCCGTGGACCCACCCGCCGCGCGGCCGGACGCCCAGCAACCGGTGGAGCGTCGTCGCCTCGGGCACGTCCACCCCCTGCGCGGCGATCTGCGCGCCGACGCTCTCGGTGAGGCGCTGCGCCGCCTTGCCCGTCGGCGCCGCGAGGGCGATTCGCAGCCCCGGCCGCGCTGCGCGCGCGAGTGCCAGAAGGCGCGCGACGGTGTACGTCTTGCCCGTGCCCGGTCCGCCTGCGATGGCCGTCAGGCGACCGTGGAGCGCGGCCGCGACGGCGAGCGCCTGCCGGTCGCCGGCGGACGACGGGAATGCCTCGGCGAACGCCGCTGCGAGATCGGGCGCGTCGCCGAACGGATCGGGCACGGCGAGCGCCGCCAGTCGCACGCCGACGCGCCGCTCGGCGGCGGCGAGGCGGTAGAACGCGACCGTCGGGCCGGCGGGCGTCGCCTCCACGACGAGCGGGCGCGCGGCGTCGAGCGGGCCGGCGAGGCCCGACGCGTCGAGCGCGGCCGTCCACGCGTCGAGCGTCGGCAGGACGGGGAGGGTCGACGGGTCGTCGGCCTCGCCGGGGTAACGGACAGCCGCCCACGCGGCGAGGCGGACGCGGATGTGTCCCTCGCGCTCGGCCCAGGCGAGCAGCGCGCCGGTGAGTGCGAGCGCGGCCTGCGCGTCGGGGTCGTCGGTGGCGGCGCGCGCGGCGAGCCAGCGGCCCATCGCGAGGTCGAGCGGGCGCGCGCCAGCGGCGGCGAGGTCGCGGAGCGTGGCGCGGACGGTGGGATTCATCGGGTCAGGGCCCCACATCAGGCGTGGTGCTGGGGACGGGGACCCCCGCCGTCACCGGCATTCCGGGACACCTCGCCGGCGAGCGTGGCGGTGGGGTGAGGGACCCCCTCCGTCACCGGCTGCGCCGGTGACACCTCCCCGGGGGGGAGGAAGGGCGCGGCGACGGCGCGGACGAGGGCGGCCGGCGGCGCGACGTGGACGAGGCCGGCCTCGCCGTCGCCGGCGACGCCGCGCAGGAAGACGATCCACGCGCCTGCGACGTGGCGGTCGTAGTCGTAGTCCGGGACGCGCGTGCGGAGGTGGGCGTCGAGTCCGGCGAGGTAGAGCAGCGCTTGCAGCACGTAATGCCGATCGAAAGCCGCGGCGCGCGCCTCGTCGGGCGCGTTGCCGCCGAGGCGCGTCGTCTTCCAATCGAGGACGCCGAAGCGTCCGCCATGGGCGAACAGCAGGTCGGCCGTGCCCGTGAAGTAGCCAGCGCGCGGCGCGTCGGGCAGGAGTGCGAGACGGTCGGCGTAGGGCGCGAACGCCGGTCCGCCGTGGTCGCGGACCGCCGCCGCGACGCGCGCCGGCGCCGTGGACGCCATCGGGAGCGTGAACGTCCACTCGGCCGACGTCGCGTCGAGGTCGCGCAGCGCGATTCCCAGGCCCGGCAGCGTGGCCGTCCCGAGGCGCCCGACGAGCGCCTCGACCTCGGCCGCCGGGTCGATGGGCGCGCGGTGGGCGTCGGGCGCGGCGAGTCCGTGCGCGACGAGCGTCGTGCGGATGGTCCGGTGGTCGGCGGCGCCGAGCGGCGTGTCGAAGCGCGCCGGCGGGATCTTCTCCAGGATGGTGTGCAGCGCCGTCCCGGCGACCACGCCGCCGGCGAACGCGTCGAACCCGGCGGGCGGCGCCGCGGGCGCGAGGTCGGGGTCGGGCGCGTCGTCGAGGCCGGGGCGTTCGGGCAGCGGCGAGTGCGCGTCGCGTGTCCACGCCGAGAAGCTGTCGACGCGGTCCGGCGCGTTCGTCGGCGGCGCGTGGCGCGCGCGCAGCGCGGGCGCCGGCGGCACCTCAGGCGCGACCGAGAGGGGCGCCGGCCCGGCGGGGAGCGTCGTGACGGCCATCACGTCGGGGTGGCGGGCGACGAGCGCGGCGAGGCGCTGCGGCACCGTCGGGAGGGCCGCGCGGGCGTGGGCGCGGGCGCTCGCGACGCGCGCGCCGGGCGTCGCGCCCTCGTCGGCCTCGTGCCCGACGAGGAGCCACGCGAGGGCGCTCGCGTCGGCGTCGGCGGAGGGGCCGAAGACGACGTAGGTGCGCTGGCGCGCGCGCGTCAGCGCGACGTAGGCGAGGCGGACGTGCTCGGCGAGGTCGCGCGCCTCGGCCTCGGCGAGGCGGACCGGGTCGTCGGCCAGCGCGAGGTCGAGCACGACGCCGTCGCCGAACGGGACGAGCGGCGGGAGGCGGTCGCGCTGCACGGCGAGGTCGCGGCGGTCCCAGAGCGACGGCACGAACACGACCTCGTACTCCAGCCCCTTGGCCTTGTGGACGGTCGTGATCTGGACCGCGTTCTCGTCGGTCTCCAGGCGCAGCTCGGCCTCCTCGCGGTCGGCGAGGCGGCGCTGCGCGCGGGCGTCCACCCAGCGGACGAGGTCGTCGGGCGCGCGGCGTCCGCCGCCCTCGGCGCGGTGCAGCAGCTCGGCCGCGTGGCGCAGGTTGGTGAGGCGGCGCTCGCCGTCGGGGTGCGCGAGCAGGCGCGCCTCGACGTCCCACATCCGCGCGGCCTCCTCGATCATGCGGAGCACGCCGTGGCGGCGCCACGTGCGCGCGAGGCGGGCCGTCGCGGCGGCGAGGCGGTCGGCCTCGGCGGGGCGGCGGTCGAGGTCGGCGAGGGCGGCGGCGCTCCAGCCGGCGAGGCGCGTCGCGAGCGCCGCGCGGAGGGCCGCGCCGTCGGCCGGGCGCGCGGCGGCGCGCAGCAGCGTCGCGAGGTCGGCCATCTCCTCGCTCGTCGTCACGTCGCCGCCGCGGGCGACCGTCGACGGCACGCCGGCGAGGCGCAGCGCGGCCTGCATCTCGGCGGCCTCGGCGTTCTTGGCGACGAGCACGGCGAGGCCGCTCGGGCGCAGCGGTCGGTCGCCGACGGTCACGCCGGCGCCCAGCAGGCGGCGGATCTCGTGGACGACCGCCTCGCGGATGCGCGGCCGGATCGCGGTCTTGCCGACGGGCTTCGGCGGACCCTTGGCGGCGTCGGCCTCGAACGTCCACCAGACGAGCGGCGGGAGCGGGCAGCCGGCGAGGGCGCGCGCGTCGGCCTCGCCGGCCGCCGCGAGGCGCGGGTGGCCGACGCCGTCGAGCACGAACGGACGCGCCGGCGCCGAGAACACGGCGTCCACGGCGCGGACGAGCCCGCTGTGGCTGCGCCAGTTGGTCGAGAGCGCGTGGCGGCGGTCGGCCGCGACGCGCGCGCGCAGGTAGGCGTCGAGGTCGGCCCCGCGGAAGCCGTAGATGGACTGCTTGGGGTCGCCGACGTAGACCAGCGGCCGGCGCCCGGCGAAGGCGCGCGCGAAGATGGCCGCTTGCACGGGGTCCGTGTCCTGGAATTCGTCCACCAGCGCGGCGTCGTAGCGCGACGCGACGGCGGCGGCGAGCGCCTCGCCGCGGCCGGGGTCGTCCAGCGCGGCGGCGAGGCGCGTCAGCAGGTCGTCGTTCGTGACGAGCCCGCGCGCGGCCTTCAGGGCGCCGACGCGCTCGCGCAGCCGGTCCACGACGGCGCCGTCGAGGGCGCGTCGGACCCGCGCGAGGGCGTCGGCCACGCCCGCGCTGGCGCCGACGGCGGGGTGGGCGAGGACGGCGTCGCGCGCGTCGCGGTCGGCCCGCGACTGGCGGCGCATCGCGTCGCCGGCGCCGCCGACGTCGAGCGCGGCTTTGAGCGCCGTCGGCGTCGGACGCACAGCCAGCGTCGAGACGGCGCGGGCGACGGCCTCCGGCGCGACGCCGCGCAGCGGAGCGTCGAGCTTCCACGGGGCGCCGTCGAGGGCGTCCGCGAGGCCGTCGGCGTGCGCGGCGGCGTCGCGCGCGGCGGCGTCGAGCGCGTCGAGCGCGTCGGCCAGCGGCTCGGTCTCGGGACGCAGCAGGGCGTCGGGGCGCGCCGCGAGGCGCTGGTAAAGCGTCAGCAATCGCGCCGTCGGGTCGCGGCGGTCCCACCGCTCGGCGGCGAGGAGGGCGGGCATCCACGCGTGCTCCGTCGCGAGGGCGTGCCAGACGTCGCGCGCGGCGCGGGCGTGGAGGCGCGCGGCCTCGTCCTCGTCGGCCACCGTGAGGTGGAGCGGGGCGCCGGAGGCGAAGGCTTCGCGCTCCAGCTCGCGCCGGCAGAAGCCGTGGATCGTCGAGACGGCGGCGGCGTCGACGGTGCGGAGCGCCCGCAACAGGCGGCGGCGCGCGGTGGCGGGGTCGGCGCTCGCGCGCGCCGCGAAGGGCGCGGCGAGGGCCGACGGGACCGTCGCGCGGCCGTCGACGGCGGCGAGCGTCTCGGCGAGCGCCCCGCGCAGGCGCCCGCGCAGCTCGTCGGTCGCCGCGCGCGTGAACGTGACGACGAGCAGGCGCGAGAGGTCGCGCACGGTGCCGTCCAGCACCAGCCGCACCGCCAGGCCGACGAGTGCGAACGTCTTGCCGGTCCCGGCCGACGCCTCGACGAGCGTCACGCCGGTGCCGACGTCGGCGTCGAGCGGATCGAAGGGCGGGTCGGGCGTCACGATAGCGGCCGGGCGTGGTCGAAGAGGGGCTTCCAGAGCGTGCGCGCCCACTTCTCGAAGGCGGCCGTCGCGAGCGGGTCGCGCCCCTCCCAGAGGCGGCGCACGTGCGGGTCGTCGGACCGCTCGCCGGCCGAGCGGAAGCCGTCGCCCTCGAAGACGCGCCGCGCGGCGCCGACGGCGCGCGATGCGTCGCCGGACCACGCCTCCTTGGCGCGCGCGTCGGCGTAGGCGCGGCTCGTGCGCTCGAAGAGCGGGACCGGCTCGCGTCGGATCACCCACCAGCCGCGCACGAGAATCGCGAGCAGGTCGGCCGGATGCGCCACCGGCCCGAAGCGCCACGCCTCGGTCTCCCCGACGAGGCGCGTCTCGGGCGCCGCGTCGCGCCACCGGTCGGCGTCCGACAGCGTCCACGCGAGGTGCGCGGCCCACGCGCCGACCCAGTCCACGGCGCGGAGGCGGCCCGGGCGCGAGACGACGGCGATGCCGGCCGCGTCGTCGGCGTGCGCGAGCGTGGCGCGGACCGTCCACGCCGTCGGCGCGCCGTCGAGGTCGGACGTCCCGTGCGCCTCGACCGTCAGCGGCCGGCCGGCGACGGCGGCGCGCGCCTCGGCCACCGGCGCGACGGCCAGCGCGAGGCGCTCGGCCCAGACGTCGCCCAGCGGGCCGTCGGGCAGGCGCCCCGAGCCGAGCAGGCGGCGGCGCGCGTCCACGCCCGGCGGCGCGTCGAGCAGCGTCGTCTTGGCGGCCCACGCGTCGAGGCCGTCCACGCCGAGCGGCTCGTCGTCAGGGTCCTCGTCGGCGCCCTCGCGCAGGTCGGCCAGCCCGAGGCGGCGCGTGAGCAGGTCGCGCGACGGGTTGGCCCACGCGGCGGCGAGCGCGGCGGCGTCGACGGTCGGCGGCGGCGGGTCGGGCGGCGGCAGGTCGTCGTCGGCGAAGGCGGCGGCTCGGCGGTCGGCGCGCACCACCGGCCGGCGATAGCTGAA
>Ga0209053_1000195_pt1 | contig 59829 bp, 59 predicted proteins | sample EBPBio152010_DNA_FD_185864 | JGI IMG/M metagenome (GOLD analysis project Ga0209053, IMG submission 185864) | Wastewater treatment Type I Accumulibacter community from EBPR Bioreactor in Madison, WI, USA - Reactor 1_7/15/2010_ DNA (SPAdes)... | ecosystem: Engineered > Bioreactor > EBPR >... | reverse complement strand
AGGTCCTCGACGTTCACCATAGAAGTGCCCCTGCCAGGTGGCGATCTCGACACCCACCACGCTGGCCAGGGGCACCCTCACGTCAGGCACCGACACGCCATCGAGACCAAACCCACACAACGCGCCTTAGGCTCGAAGGCACCCCGCACACCCCCCTCGGAGGTCGACTCATGACGTCCACGCCCATCCTCGACGGCACCGACGCGGCGGCTTGTGAGCGCAAGACCGCCCGCACCGGCGAGCGCGCCACGCCCCGGATCGAGAAGGTCGGGCAGGTGTGGCACATCCGCTCGTACGAGGCGGTCCGGCAGGTGCTTCGGCAGGGGTCGGCGACCCGGCAGGCGGGCTTCAACAGCGAAGCCGTCCGCAAGGCGCGCCCCAAGGCCCGCCCACCCGTGATCTTCCAGGACGGTCAGGAGCACCGGACCCAACGCAGCGCTATCGCCCGATTCTTCGCCCCGGCGACGGTGAGCAAGCGCTATCGCCGGCTCATGGAGGAGCGGGCGGACGCGATCACCCAGGAGTTCGTCCGGGTGGGGCGGCTCGACCTGCCGCATGCCACGATGCTCTATTCGGTGGAGGTCGCCGCCCAGGTCGTGGGCCTGACGAACTCCGACCCGGACGAGATGGCGCGACGGCTGGAGGCGTTCTTCGACATGTCGCCGGTGGCCCCCGGGGCGGACGCGGGCCGGTTCGGTCGGCTGCTGGCCGTGGCGCGGTCGCTGCGCACGATGCCCGCAATGATGCGCTTCAACAAGGCCGACGTGCAGCCGGCCGTCGCGGCCCGGCGGACGCAGCCGCAGGACGACGTCATCAGCCACCTCATCGCGCAGGGTTACAGCGAGGAGGAAATCCTGATCGAGTGCATCACCTACGGAGCCGCGGGCATGATCACCACCCGAGAGTTCATCTCGATGGCCACCTGGCATCTGCTGGAGCGGCCCGAGCTGCGGGACCGCTACCTCGTGGCGCCCGAGCCCGAGCGGCACGCCATCCTCGATGAGATCCTGCGGCTGGAGCCGGTGGTCGGCCACCTCTTCCGGCGTACCACCGCACCGCTGACCCTCACCGACGGCGAGGCGACCTACGAGATCGCCGCGGGCGAACTCCTCGACCTCTACCTGCGCGCCGCCAACGCCGACCCCTCGGCCGTCGGCGACGCCCCGCTGGCACTCTGCCCCGGCCGGGAGCTGGCGGCCGGTGTGCGCCCCGAGGCAATGGGCTTCGGCGACGGCAACCACAAGTGCCCCGGCAATTTCATTGCCACCCAGGAAACCGACGTGTTCCTGCAGCGGCTGCTGCGCCTTCCGATCCGACTGGCCTCGACGCCGCGGATCGAATGGGACGAACTCATCAGCGGCTACGCGGTGCGTTCCCTGATCCTGGAGCTGACCAGCCCGGACGTGCCCGAATAGTCCCAATCCACAGCCGCGGCGACGAAGTCAAGAACTGGTCTGCGCGTCGCGCTCCGTTTCCTATCCAACACTCAGAATCCGCACTTACGGTGGACTCGCCGACCGCCAGGGCCGGTGCCCCCGGGGTCCGCTGGGGGATTTCCGTGGGAAGGACAACAGATGGCTACCGACTGGGCCGCCGACGTCAAGAAGTACGCCCCGAAGGCCGACGACGCCGTCATCGCCAACATGGTGAAGACCTACCAGCTCGTGCTCAGCAAGGCCGACTCCGCGCTCGTCTCGTTCAGCGACCCGGAGGAGCTGAAGACGGTCCGCGAGAGCTTCCTCAAGAAGAAGCTCGGCCTCACCGACGCCGACGACAAGCTGGACGCGGCCATCAAGGAGGTCGGCGCCGCCATGAAGGACGGCACCCGGAACAGCCGGATCGCCGTCTACTACCTGCTCGCGGAGAAGTTCAACAAGCTGGACCTGTTCCGCTGATCGCGGCCGGGCGGTTCAGGGGGACCGTCCACGAGGCAGGGCCCGGGTCGTTCGACCCGGGCCCTGCGGCCGTCCGCGCCTTGCCCGGCGACCGCCATTCACGCCCGAACCGATATCGCAATGGCGCCAGAGCGACGCATCGCCCCTGGTCGATGCTCATGGCGACGGCATTGCGATATCGGTTCGTGCCGGGTCTGGACCGCGTGCGCCCGGAGCTGATCGGTTGCCCTCGCCGACGCCCGTCAGGCCGGCGCGTGCGCCCACGCCGCGGGGTCCAGCAATTCGCCGGCGACCGGTTCGCCGGCCGGCCAGTCGTGCGCGACCACGGCGTACTTGCAGCCCTGCTGCCGCATCGCGGCGAGCCGACGGTGCCCATCCTCGAGCGCGGCCGGCCGGTGCCCCCGCAGCGCCACCTGGATCGGTTCGGTGATCAGCGACGCGGCAGCCTGGACCAGCCACTGCGGCACGTCGGTCACCCGCGCCATGCGCTCCTGGGGCGTCTCGCCGTCCTCGCGGCAATACCAGGCCCAGGTGGCGAAGCGCACCGCCCGCGCCCAATCGACCTGGTGAAAGCTGCAGCAGTCCGGATGCGCCGGGGCCCGGCCCTCGAAGCAGGCGGGCAGGTCGGCGTGGTCCCCGCGGGCACGCGGCAGGACGGTGAGCTCGATGGTACGCAGCACGGTCATAGTGGCTCCCCTGGTCGGGCGGCGGGAGGGGTCGTACGTCGAGTGGGCGTACCGCCTGCCGGATCGGCATCGACACCGCCGGCCTGAGCCTGCGCCGGGGCGTGGTGGACTGTCGGCATGACCCCTCCCCCGCCGCCAGACCTGCCGAGCGACCTGCCACCAGATCTGCTCGCAGGCCTGCAGGTGCGGTCCGTGTCGCGGGTCCACGGGGGCGACATCGCTGCGGCGTACCGCCTCGAGACCCCGCAGGGACCCCTGTTCGTCAAGACCCATCCCCAGCCCAAGCCGGACATGTTCGCGCGCGAGGCGGCCGGCCTGCGGGCCCTGCGGACCCACGCGCCGGACACCCTGGGCGTCCCGGAGGTGCTCCGGGAGTCGGCGCAGGGACTGCTGCTGGCCTGGATCGACGTCGCGCCCGGGCGTCCCGGCACCGCGACGGAGGAGGCGTTCGGCACCGGGCTGGCCGAGCTGCATCGGGCGACGAATCCGACGTACGGCGCGATCGACCACGCCCTGGCCGGTTATCTCGGATCGGCAGAGATCGACCTGACCCCCACGGCGGACTGGCCGGAGTTCTTCGTCGAGCGGCGGGTCCGACCGCTGGTCGAGCGGGCGATCGAGGCGGGGCGGTTGGACCCGGCGGCGCGGGCGGCCGTGGCGGCGTGCGCCCCGCGCGCCGCGGCGCTGTGCGGGCCGCCGGAGCCGCCGGCGCTGGTGCACGGGGACCTGTGGGCCGGCAACCGGCTCGTCGACCGGGCGGGACGCAACTGGCTGATCGACCCCGCGTGCCACTGGGCGCACCGGGAGATCGACCTCGCGATGATGAGCCTGTTCGGTGGGTTCGGGGAGGCGTGTTTCGCGGCGTACGACGAGGCCTACCCGCTGGCCGACGGCTGGCGGTCCCGGATCAGCTGGTACCAGCTGCCGCCCCTGCTGGTCCACGCGATCCTGTTCGGCGGCGGGTACGGCGCCTCGGCGCTGGCCGCCCTGCGCCGCTACGCCTGAGCCGCCACGCCTGAGCCGCCACGCCTGAGCCGCTACGCCTGAGCCGGGACGTCGGCGGTCGCCGGCTCGGCCGGTCGGCGGCGCCGCCGCTGCACCAGGATCGACCCGCCGACGATCGCGACGAAGCCCGCCAGGGTGAGCGCGGTGACCTGCTCGCCCAGGAACAGCGCCCCGGCCACCACCGCGACCCCCGTGTTCAGGTAGGTGACCGCGGTCGTGCGCACCGGCCCCACCTCGCCGACCAGGCGGAAGAAGCACAGAAAGGCCACCGCGGTGCAGGCCAGGCCCAGCAGCACGATCGCCACGGCCGCCGACGGCTCGACGTGCGCCGGCCACTGCCACAGCGCCAGCGGCGCCAGCACCGCCGCCGGCAGGAGCAGGCTGACCACGATGACCCCCGAGCCGGGCACATGCCGGAGCCGGCGCGCGAGGATCTGCGGCCCGATCGCATAACAGAGCACGACGGCCGCCATCTCCACCAACGCCAGGCCCGACCCCGGCCCGGACGGCACCGCGATCTCCCGCCACACCAGCAGCGTGACCCCGCCCAGGCCGAGCGCCAGACCGGCGGTGCCGGCCGCGCCGAACTCCTCGTCCCGGCCGGTCAGCCGCGACAGGATCGCCCCGACGACCGGCGTCGCGGCGATGAGCAGGGCGGCCAGGCCGCTGGAGATGACGTGCTCGGCGTGCGTCAGCGACAGCCACGGGATCACGATCTCGATGACGGTGTAGGCCAGCACCCAGGGCCACGCGGCCAGCAGCGGGCGCAGCGCCCGCTCCCGCATCGCGAACGGCAGCAGCACCAACCCGCCGATCAGGGTGCGCAGGCAGACCAGCACGACCGGGGAGAAGGACGCATTGGCGTACTTGATGAGCAGGTACGGAACGCCCCACACCACCCCGAGCAGGAGAAACAGGGCCAGGCCACGACGCGACACCCAGGTAGTCAACCAGGCCGTAGCCGTCTGGTAGGCCAGGTCGCAGCCGACTGGTAGGCCAGGCCGTAGCCGTCTGGTAGGCCAGCTCGCAGCCGACTGGTAGGAAGGACCCATGAGCGATGCCCCCTTGCCGAGCCTCCAGGTCGCGTTGTCGGCCGCCGAGCAGCGCGGCTACCACGCGGTGATCGTCGGCGAGCACGCCCTGCGCATCGTCGGCCGGTTCGGCGATCCGACGTTGGGCGCGCTCGAACTGATGGTCGGCGCCGACGCCCCGCTGGGCATCCAGGCCGACGGCACGGAGGGGCACCGCAGCGGGCTGTGTCTGTGGACCGGCCCGGATCTGTACGCCGTGACGCTGGGCGAGGGCGGTCGATGGGAGCACTTCCACGTCGAGCAGGGGTTGGGAGTGCTGCGGGACAGCTGGCGTGGCGGGGCGCGCGGCCGCTACCGCGTACCGCACGGCCCCCTCGTGCAGCCCATTCCCGACGCGATCGCGCTCGCCGAGTCGTGGGGGTTCGCGACGCCGGAGACGCACCAACCGCAGGTCCACCGCCCGGTGCCGACCCGGTCGGCAGCGCCCAAGGCGCCCCGCGCGGCGGCGCCGGCCACACCCCGCAGCACGACCGCGCGCGCCACGCCCAAGCCCAAGCCGGCCGCCGCGTCCCGGCCCGCCGAGCCCGTCCCGCGGATCTGCCCGACGTGCTACATGGCCCTGCCGGCGACGGGCCGGTGCGACTTCTGCGCGTGATCGCCCGCGACGCCGGCTCCGACCAGTTCAGCAACGGCTCCAGGGCCGCCGGGTGCGGCCGATAGCCTGAGGTCATGTCGCAGCCATCGGGGACCCACGAACCTCAGGATCGCCTCCCACACGAAGCCGAGCCCGGTGCCGCCCGGTTCGGCATGCCCGTCATCCGCGAGGACGGGGCCATCGCCCCCGCCCCCGGGTCCGCGGCGCCGCAGCAGTACGGCGCTCCCGGACCCGGCGCCGGTGGGGCGGTGGCCCCGATCGGCGGCGCCTCCAACGACCGATCGCTGGTGTGCGTCTTCGGCGACGTCAAGCGGACCGGACGGTGGACCGTCGCGCAGACCACCCGAAGCGTCACGGTCTTCGGCGACACCCGTCTGGACCTGCGCGAGGCGTCCCTGGAGGCGTCGCACGTCACGATCCGTGCGCTGGTGCTGTTCGGCGACCTGAAGATCATCGTCCCACCGGGGGTCGACGTCCAGGTCGGCGGCGGACTGGTCTTCGGCGACCAGAAGGTGCAACGTCGCAGCGAGGTCCCCTCGACCGCACCGCGGGTCGACGTCGAGGTCTACGGCGCGTTCGGTGACGTCAAGGTCTGGAGCTGGAGCCGGGCGAGGTGGAGCCGAAGTGGTACGACCGGTTCCGCAAAAAGGGCAAAAAGGGGTCCTGACGGGCTGACCCAGCCCGGCGTCCCGCGGGCGCGGACCGGCGCAGATACAGTTGGGGACGACCCGCGAGCAGCCCCCGACCGCAGGACGATTCCATGACGCAGCCCACCCCGGACGAGCCACAGCGCGACGGCTCGGCACGGGTTCGGCGCGACCCGGATCGAGACCTCGCGGATCACGACCTGTCCGACCACGACGAGGCGCTGTTCCACGGCCCGGGGCGGCCGTGGCGGCATCTGCGCACCATCGGGCTCACGCTCCTGCTGGTCAGCCTGTTGCTCACGGGGGGCGCGGCGATCCACCTGGCGGACATGTCCAGCGGCACGATCGGCAATGCCGTGCTGCTGCCGGTCGACAAGCCCGTGAACATCCGCCTCGACGCGGGTGAGCAGCGGATGCTCTACACCGAGCGCGGCAGCGGGATCACCCGCTGCCAGGTGGTCGACGAGAAGGACGCGCCGCTGGCCGTGGCCAAGACCAGCCCCGTCATCCTGCAGGGCTCCGACGTCCTGTGGCATGGCCAGTCGATCTTCACCGCGCCCCAGGCCGGCGACTACACGATCCGCTGCCAGGGCGGCGCCGACGCGCGGGTGGGGCGTCCGGTCGGCACCCTCGACGTCGTCCTCACCGTTCTCGCCGCCGGTTTCGGCGGGCTCGGTGCGCTCGCCGGGATCGGGCTGGCGGTGTGGGGACAGCGCCGCCGCGCCGAGTCCCGTGCGGCCGACTCCAGTGCGGCCGAGTCCAGTGCGGCCGACTCCAGTGCGGCCGACTCCAGTCAGGCCGAGCCCCGGTGAGATCGTGACCCCGCCGTACGTCGCCCTGGGTGACTCCTATGCGGCCGGGATCGGCTCGGACACGCCGGGCACGCAGGTCCGCCGGGACGGCGGCTATCCGGTGCTCCTGGCCCGCGAGATCGGGATGGACGTGGCCTACCAGTCGTTCATGGGCGCCACCGTCGACAACGTCATCGCCCGCCAACTCGACCCCCTGTCCGCGGACACCCGGCTGGTGACGGTCACGGTCGGCGGCAACGACGCCGGCTTCGCGCCGGTGCTCATCGCCTGCGCCCAACCGGCGTGGCTGGCGAACGGCCTGTTGGCGCTGCGGATCGCGATGGGCCACGCGCGGCGGGTGCTGCCGGCGCGACTGGACCGGCTGTACGCCGAGATCCGGGCCCGCGCCCCGGGAGCGCGGCTGGTGGTGACCGCCTACCCGCGGCTGTTCGCCGGGGTCGACTGTCAGCTGCTCACGTTCTTCTCCACGGCCGAGATGACCGCGGTCAATGCCGCCGCGGACGACCTGGCCGATCTGATCGCGGCCGCCGCGCAGCGGGCCGGTGCCGAGTTCGTCGACGTCCGCGGTGCGTTCACGGGCCACGAGTTGTGCCGCCCGCAGGAGTGGATTCACGGGGTGTCCTGGCCGGTGGACTCCTCGTTCCACCCGACGACGCGCGGGCACGCGGCGTACGCGCAGGCACTGGCCCCCCTCGCGGCCCAGGCCCGGCCGCCCGCGCCGACGACCGCAGTGGCGCGCGCCGCCTCGGCGACGGTCACCGTGGCGAGCGCGCGCCGTCGAGAGCCCCGAGTGCAGCCCGGGCCGAACCGGCGCGGCACCGCCGAACGGTTCCGGCTGCCCGACCTGTTGGCCCCGCACAACCTCGACGCGGCGCAGCGCCACGGCCTGGACCGGCGCGAGGTGGCGCGGCTGGCGGCCCGGCTGCCGCGCGGCCAGCGTGCGGCAGCCCCCGGGGCCCCGCCGGTGGACCACGCCGCGCTGGCCCGCCTTCGCGAGCTGGACGCTGCGGTACGCCGGCGCGAGGGGCGACCGTGAGGTCGGCGCCGAGCGGCGACTTGACGTGTTCGGCGGCGACGTCCAAGGTGCGAATCATGATCTCCGAGTTCCGGCCATGACCACCCACGCCCCCGCTGCGGACACCCGCAGGGTCGCGGTGATCGGCGCCGGACCGGCGGGTCTGTTCGCCGCGCAGGCCCTGACGACCCAGGATCGGGTCCCGGTCGAGGTCGACATCTACGACCGCCTGCCCGCGCCGTACGGCCTGCTGCGCTACGGCGTCGCCCCCGATCACGAGAGCATCCGCTCGGTCGCGGACGCCTTGGCCCAGGTCTTCGAGCACGACAACGTCCGGTTCTGCGGGTTCGTCGAGTTCGGCCAGGGGCTGACGCGGCGAGAGGCACTGCTGGCGTACGACGCGATCATCTATGCGGCGGGCGCCGCCGAGGACATGCGGATGCACGTTCCGGGCGAGATGGTCGCGGGCAGCACGTCGGCGCGGGAGTTCGTGGCCTGGTACGGCGGGCACCCCGACGCCCGGCCGTTCCACCTGGCGGGCGTCCACACGGCCGTGGCCGTGGGCGTCGGCAATGTGGCCGTGGACGTCGCCCGGATCCTGCTGAAGTCGGCCGACGAGCTGTCCTGGACCGACATGCCCCAGGACGTCCTGGACGAGCTGCGCACCTCGTCCGTGCGGGAGGTGTACGTCGTGGGCCGGCGCGGCCCCCAGTACGCCGCATTCACCACCAAGGAACTGCGCGAGCTCTGCAACATCGACGGGGTGCAGGTCACCATCTCCGAGGGCGCCTTCGACGGGATCGAGGAGAAGACCCTGGACCGCCGGCGCCGCACCAACCTGGAGGTGCTCCGGGCGGCGGTGGCCCGGGACGTGCCGCAGCCGCGGGCGCGCTTGCACTTCGCGTTCTGGTCGCGCCCGATCGAGATCGGCACCGCCCACGTGGCCGGCCTGGAGCGGGTCACCGAGGTCGTGCTGGAGCGCACCCAGATCGACGCGGCCCGCCTGGTCGGGACCGGCCAGACCCACGTCGTCCCCGCGCAGCTGGTGCTGCGGGCCATCGGCTACCGCGGCGCGCCGCTGCCCGACGTGCCCTTCGACGTGGACCGGGGGGTCATCCCCAACGAGGAGGGCCGGGTCGTCACGCTCGACGGTGAGCCCTGCCCGCAGGAATATGCCGCCGGCTGGATCAAGCGCGGCCCGATCGGGGTCGTCGGGACCAACAAGTCCGACGCGGCCGAGACGGTGGCGCACCTGCTCGACGACCTGGAGCAGGCGCCCCCGCGGCCGCATCTGCTGGATGCCCACGAGCTGATGCGGGCCCGCGGCTTCGCCCCCACGACCCTGGCCGACTGGCAACGGATCGACGCCGCCGAGCGCGGTCGGGGCGAAGCGCTGGGCCGCGAGCGCACCAAGGTCTCGCTGTGGCACGAGCTCATCGACCTGGCCGTGCACGGCCGCGAGGACGACTCGGTCGCGCCCTGACGCCTCGCGCGCGCCCGACCGCCTCAGGCGCGCGCGGACGCCGCGACGGCCTCGGCGATCGCCCGGATCGAGGGCAGCAGCCGGGTGGCGTGGACGTTCTCGATCAGCCCGCCCTGCACCATGAACCCCTGCGCCAGAGCCACCAGGGCCGGCGCGGTCGCTTCGGCGAGGGCCGCCGCGGCCGCTGGCGGGTGGCCCCGCTCGTGCGTGAGCCAGGCCTGCAGGTAGTTCGCCGCGCTGGCGTGCAGGTCCTCGATCGCCCGGCGGGCCAGGGCCCGGATCCGCGGGTTGGCGGTGCCCTCCGCCCAGATCTGCAGCACGACCCCGTCGCTGACGAAACCCTCGGGCAGGCCGACGAACAGGCGACGGTAGGCCTCCTCGGGAGGCGGCACGGGCCGTTCGGTCGCAGCCTCGCGCAGCACGTCGACGCGGCCGCCGATCAGCGACTCCGCCAAGGCGTAGACGACGTCGTCCTTGCCGGCGAAATAGGCATAGATCGCCCCGGCGGACATCCCCGAGGTGGCGATGATGTCCGACATGGCCAGCCGGCTCAGTCCCTTGCGGCCGGCCACCTCGAGCGTGGCGGCCAGGACTCGGGCGCGCTGCGCCGCGCGATGATCCTCGCTGACGACGGGCATGGACGCAGCATACGACGTACCGAAAACGAACGTTCCTTCTTGACAGGACCAGGCGGCGGGGAGGACGCTCCTCCCTAGAGAACGAACGTTCTTTTTGGATGGAGGAGGGCCCATGCAGTACTCGTCCGCGGCCACCCGCGCGATCCTCGTCGGCACCCTCGCGGTGCTCGCCGTCGCGCTGCTGTTCCTCTGGCCGGTCCGCGCCGCCAGTCCCCGCGACCTGCCGATCGTCGTGGCCGGTCCGCCCGCAGCCGCACAGCTCGTCGAGCAGCGGCTGGCCGGCGCCAACGCGCCGTTCGTGACGACGGCGGTCGCCGATCGCGCCGCGGCGGTGCGCCGGATCGAGACCCGCGAGGCGTACGGCGGCATCGTGCTCACCCCGGGCACCGGCGCCCCGGCCGGCAGCCCAGCCGGCAGCCCAGTCGGCAGCCCAGCCGGCAGCCCGGCCGGCACTGTCGACGTCGAACTGCTCACCGCCACCGCGGCCTCCCCCGCCGTGGCGCAGGCCCTGGTCCAGGGCGTCGGCACCCTGGGGGCGAGCGGCGCCCCCGGGCCGACGCTGCGGGTGCACCACACCGAGCTGGCCCCACTCGCCGAGCAGGACCCACGCGGCGCCGGCATCGCGATGCTGGCCCTTCCGCTGGGCATCGGCGGCCTGATCGTCGGCGTCCTCACCGCGCTCCAGGTGACCGGCCGCCGGGCGAAGGTCGTGACGATCCTGGCCGCGTCGACCTTGGCCGGGCTGGGATGGACCCTGGTCCTGCACCCCTGGTTCGGGCTGCTGACCGGCTCGATGTGGACCGAGTGGGCGCTGGCGGCGCTGGCGGTGGCCGCGATCGCGAGCTCGGCCGCCGGGGCCCATGCCCTGCTCGGCGTCCCCGGTCTCGGCCTCATCGCGCTGATCACGACGCCGTTCGGGTTCCCCCTGGCCGGCACCCAGCTGCCCCCCGAATTCCTGCCCAGCCCCTGGGGGGCGATCGGTCAGGGCCTGGTCCCGGGCGCCGCGGCGACCGCATTGCGCACCGAGAGCTACTTCCCCGCCGCGTCGCTGACCCCGGCCGTGCTCGTCATGGCGCTCTGGCTGGCCGCCGGGCTGGCGCTGATTGCGCTGTCGCGGCCCCACCGTGCCCGGACAGCCGTCGAGGGCGAAGTGTCGAACACTCCGCCCTCGACGCGATCAGAGCCCGCGGCGGCCGGCTGACTCGACGCCCTCGGCTGGGTTGCCGCGAGGCGTGGAACGCCGAGCCGCGCTAGACGAGCCGCGCTGGAGCGGACTCCAGCGCGGTCGCGTCGTCAGACTCCGGCGATGAAGTAGTCGGTGGGGTGCAGGCGCGCGTCGGCCTCGGGGCTGGTGTCGGAGTCGCCCTCGATCGCGTGCAGGACGTCCAGACCGTTGATCCGGAAGTACTCCAACTCGGCGGAGAGATCGATGTCTTCAAGCGTGAACATGTCTCCAGCGTCAGCCATCCGACGCGCTAAGCAAAGCCTTACCTCAGGGTAGGCGGAACCTTACCAGCGGGAAACCCGGTTAGCGCAGGTCAGGAGATTTCTTAACTCGTCCGTATGGTGAGACACGACACGCGGTAAGCATGCGCTCACCTGCGGTTTTACCCTTCTACCGGCGAGTTCGCAGACGACGGCGGGGCGGCCGGAGCGGCCGACCGTGGGGCGGTTCCGGATCGCCCGGAGCCGGTGAGGGAGCGGTCCGTGGAGTGGTTGGCCGGGGGCCTCAGGGCCGGTCGTGCGCGCCGGTCAGCTCCACCACGAAGCCCACCAGATCGCGGTCCCCCATCGGGCGCACCGTGTCGTCGATCGCCCGGATCCGCCGCAGCTCGCCGCTGCCGGGCACGGGGGTGCAGCCGGTGCCGTCCGGGGCCTCCGCGTAGCGGCACGACGCCGCGTGAATGCTCGCGACCGTGCCCTGCACGATCCGGACCACGTCGGTCATCTGGTGCGTCTCGTCGCACCCCGCCAGCCCCCGCGGGAACGCGGGCCCGAACACCCCAGCGAACCAGGGGACCTCCGCGGGGCGCAGGTGCAGGGTGGTCTCCTCGCCCTCGGCGAGCGGGTCACCGCAGCAGGTCTGCTGCCATTCGTCGATCCACACGCGCACCCTCCCAGTGTGCCCCGGCGGGCCGGCGCGGTGCTGCCATGATCCCGCCATGAGCGTGTGGCATCTGGCCCTGGCGTCGGACTGGCGCGCGGCCCTGGCCGACGGCAGCTACCCCATGTCCACCCGCGGGGCCACCATCGACCAGGTCGGCTATCTGCACGGCAGCCGCGACCTGGCCCAGGCCGACGCCGTCGCTCGGCGGTTCTACGCCGACGTCGCGCAGCCGCTGGTGTTGCTGGAGATCGACGAGTCGCGGCTCACGACGTACGGCCTGGTCGTCCGCCTCGAGCCCGCCGACCCGGCGCTGCCCCCCGCGGCGGGCGGGGAGCTGTTCCCGCATGTGTACGGCGGCCCGTTGCCGGTCGCGGCGGTGTGCTCCGTCAGGCCGTACGTCGTGCCGGCCGACCCCGACGGTTCGGGTGACGTGACCGCCTGACCGCCTGACAGCGGCGCGCGCCCGTCACGGCCGCGGCGGCTCCTGCGGGCCGTCCTCGTGCCGGCGTCCCTCGATCCGATCCCGGGCCCGGGCCGCCCGAAACGCCTCCTGGTCATCCGGTTGGATCTGCGGCCGGCCATCCTGCCAATGCGCCTGGTGGCGCTCGTCGTACGACGCCCCCGCCGGCCCCACCCGGTCCGGCCCCGCGTCGAGGACCCCCCGACCCGGTGCGGACAGCTCCGTGTCGGTCGGTTTCGGGCCGGATAGCTCCGTGTCGGAGCGCCACGTCGCCGGGGTGTCGGCGGGATCGCCGCGCCGGGCCGGTCCCCCGGCCGCCTCCGCCGCGCGCCCGGCAACCTCCCACTCCTGGGTGCGGTTGCGCAGCCGCAGCTCGGCCGCCGCGGCGCGGGCCCGCTCGGCCGCCCTGCGCCGCGCTCGGCTCGCCGCCATCGTCACCAGCCCGAGCGCCGCGATCGCCAGGGCGATCACCGCCACGGTCCGCGTGTCCATCCGAGTCCCCTTCGTCTGTCCTGCTGCTCACCCCGAGGACCGCGCACCCGCGAGGGGGTGCCGCTACCGACGGTGCCTACTACCCCGTCGTGGCTTCATTATGCGGTCGTACTGAACGGGTGCCCCACATCGCCGCGCCGCGATCCGGCTGGTCAGCGACGATGCCCGGGACACGGCTCTCCGGTCGGCGCGCAACGTTGGCCGACCCCATGCCGCGCGGGCCCCGGTCCGGCGCGCCGCCGCGCGCCTCAGCTCGCTGCCAGGCGGTCCCGATACGCTGGGGCCCGTAGCTAGGCCGGAGGAGGGACACCGTGGGGCTGTTCGACCGGGTCGAACGCAAGCTCGAAAGCGCCGTCAACGGCGCTTTTGCGCGCGCCTTCCGGGCCGAGGTCCAGCCCGTGGAGATCGCCTCCGCCATGCGCCGGGCGATGGACGACCGCGCCGCCGTGGTCGGCAAGGGTCGCACGATCGTGCCCAATCTCTTCGTCATCGACCTGTCCCCCAACGACTACGAACGCCTCACCAGTTATGCGGAGCTGTTGGCCGACGAGCTGGTCGCGAGCGTGCAGGAGCACTCGGAACAGCAGCGTTATGTGCCGGGCGGCCCGTTCCACATCGACTTCCGGTCGCGCGAGGATCTGGAGACCGGCGTGTTCCGGGTCCGACCGGCCACTGCCAAACGGATTCCGGCCGGCCCGCCCGATCAGCGAGCCGAGGCCGACCGGCGCCGCCAGGAGCACGAGCAGGAGCTCCGGCGCGCCCATCCGTTCCGCAGTGCCGAGGCCGAGGCGCCGGCCCAGGGAGCGGCGGGGCTGGCCAGCCACGCGGCGAGCGCCGCCGCGGGATCGTTGGCGAGCACGGCTGCGGCGGCGCGCGCGGCCGGCGCCGGACCGTACGCCGGGCGCCCGGCCGAGCCTTCAGGGCCCTCAGAGCCCTCAGGGCCTTCAGGGCCTTCAGACCGCTCGGAGCCCTTAGCCAGCGAGCGGCCGGCAGGACCCCCGCAGCCCCAAGAGGCGCCGCCCGTGAGCCCCCCGCCAGTCGACCCCGCCGATCGACCCTGGTTGGACTGCGAGGGCGACCATTACCCGCTGCTCGGCCCCCTGACGGTGCTGGGTCGCGACCCCAGCGCCGACATCACCCTGGACGACGCCGGAATCAGCCGCCGGCACGCGGAGATCCGGGTGACCCACGACGGACCGCACTTCGCCGTCACCGTGCGCGACCTGGCCTCCACCAATGGCACCTTCGTCAACGGCGACCGGATCACCAGCCGCCGGCTCGCGGACGGCGACCGCCTGACGATCGGCCGGACCAGCCTGACGATTCGGGCCGGTCGGAGGTGAGGCACCGTGAGTGAGCTGACCCTGACGGCGGTGCGCCTGGGCCTGCTGGTGCTGCTGTGGCTGTTCGTGTTCAGCATCGTCGGCGTGATCCGCAGCGACCTTTACGGCACCCGGATCGTCAAGCGCAGCGCGGATGGCCGGTCCCGGGTGCGACCCACGGCCAATGCCCCCTCCACGCGCGACCGCCGCGGCCGCGGACTGCGTCAGCTCGTGGTCGTCGAGGGCCCGCTGAAGGGCACCAGCGTGCCGTTGCGGGCCAGCGGCATCCTGCTCGGGCGCAACCCCGAGTGCACCCTCGTCCTGGACGACGACTTCGCCTCGGGGCGGCATGCGCGGGTCTTCGAGGACGGCGGGCAGTGGTTCGTCGAGGACCTCAACTCCACCAACGGGACGTTCGTCGGTGGGCACCGACTGAGCGAGCCCGTCGCCGTCCGGGACGGCAGCCGGCTGCAGATCGGCCGGACCGTCCTGGAGCTGCGGCGGTAGCTCCATGACGTTCGCCCTCGACTACGCGGCGCGCACCGACGTCGGGCTGGTCCGGACCCGCAACGAGGACTCCGGCTACGCCGGTCCGCACCTGCTCGCCATCGCCGACGGGATGGGCGGCCACGCGGGCGGAAATGTCGCCTCGTCGCTGGTGCTCGCGCGGCTGGCGCCGCTGGACGGGGACAGCCACGGCTCCGATGACGCCCTCGACATCCTCGCCGACGCCATCGCGGAGGCGAACGCGTCGCTGGCCGCCGAGATCGACGCCAATCCCGAGCTGGGCGGCATGGGCACCACGCTCACCGCCCTGATGCGGGCCGGCTCGAACGGGTTGGCGCTGGTCCACATCGGGGACAGCCGCGCCTACCTGCTCCGCACCGGGGAGTTCAGCCAGATCACCAAGGACCACAGCTTCGTGCAGACCCTGGTCGATTCCGGTCGGATCTCGCCGGCCGAGGCCGAGCATCACCCGCAACGGTCGCTCGTCACGCGGGTGCTCACCGGCAGCGAGGACGACGAACCGGACCTGGCGATCCGCGAGCCGAGGATCGGCGACCGCTACCTGATCTGTTCGGACGGCCTCTCGGATTATGTCGCGTTCGACACGATTGCCGAGGTCGTGAGCATGGGGCTGCCGCCCGACGAGACGACCAAGCGCCTGGTGGATCTGGCCATGCGCAGCGGCGCGCCCGACAACGTCACCTGCGTCATCGGCGACATCGTGCCCACCGCCAGCGCGGGCAGCAGCCAGCCCGTCATCGTCGGCGCGGCCGCCGAACACCGGCCTCGCACGACGTCCAGCGGCGTCAGCCCGGCGGAGAAGGCCGCCGCGTTGGCGCGGCGCGCGAGCGGTACGCCGGTGGAGGAAGCCGACCCCGACGACGACGGCCGGCGCCGGCCCCGCTGGCTGCGCGCGGTCGCCGTCGCGCTTGTCCTGGTCGCCACCCTGCTCGCCGCGGCCTACACGGGCTGGCGGTGGACCCAGTCGCAGTACTACGTGGGCGACGCCGCCGGCACCGTGGCCATCTATCGGGGCGTCCCCCAGGTGCTCGGGCCGCTGCAATTGTCCGCCGTGCAGGACCGCACGGACGTGGCGGTGGCCGATCTGCCGGAGATGTGGCGCACGCGCCTGGATGGCCAGATCCGCACCGCGGACCTGGAGGAGGCCCGCGCTAAAGTCGAGGAGATGCGCCGGGACGCCGAGCTGTGCCGCAACAGCACCAGCCCCAGCGTCACCTGCGGGGGGGCCTCGTGACCACGGTCAGCCAATTCCGCACCGGCACCCGACGCAACGTCGAGCTGGTGTTGCTGCTGTTCGCCGTGGGCATCGTCCTGTTGGCCTATCTCAACGTCGGGCTGGCGACCACCGGGGCGGTGCCCGTCGACATCCTCACCCAGGGCGCCTGGTTGGTCGCGTTCGCGCTGGGCTTCCATGCGGTGCTGCGCTGGCGGGCGGCCTACGCCGACCCGCTCATGCTGCCCGTCGCCACGTTGCTCAACGGCCTGGGCATCGTCATGATCCACCGCCTCGACGTCGCCGTGGGCAGCGAGGGGGGCACCGCGCCCCGGCAGATCATCTGGGCCGGTCTGTCGATGGTCGTGGCCGCCCTGGTCCTGGTCGTGCTGCGCGACCACCGCATCCTGCGCCGCTACACCTACACCGCCATGCTGCTCGGCCTGGTCGCCGTTCTGCTGCCGCTGCTGCCCATCCTGGGCAGCGAGCGCGGCGGCGCCCGCATCTGGATCGAACTCGGCCCGCTGTCCTTCCAGCCCGGCGAGATCGCCAAGATCCTGCTGACGGTCTTCTTCGCGGGCTACCTCATCCAGGCGCGCGACGCGCTGTCGCTCGCGGGCCGGGAGATCCTCGGGTTCCGGCTGCCGCGCGCCCGCGACCTCGGGCCGATCCTGGTCGCCTGGGCCTTCGCCATCGCGGTGCTCGTCTTCGAGAGCGACCTGGGCACCTCGCTGCTGTTCTTCGGGCTGTTCGTGGCGATGCTGTACGTCGCGACCGAGCGGCGCAGTTGGATCGCGATCGGCATGGGCCTGTTCTGCGGCGCCGCGTTCGTCGCCTACCTGCTGTTTGCGCACCTGCAGCGGCGGGTGCACATCTGGCTCGACCCGTGGTCGCCGCAATACTGGGACCAGAGCTACCAGCTGCGCCAGGGCCTGATGGGCCTCGGCGCCGGCGGGATGACGGGCACCGGGCTCGGCCAGGGCCGACCGCAGATCACCCCCCTGGCGGACAGCGACTTCATCTTCGCCAGCCTCGGCGAAGAGCTCGGGCTGGTCGGCGCCTTCGCGATCCTGCTGCTCTACGGCCTGCTCGTGGAGCGTGGCCTGCGCACCGCCCTGGGCACCCGCGACGGTTTCGGCAAGCTGCTCGCCACCGGCCTGGCGTTCACGATGGCCCTGCAGGTCTTCACCATCGTCGGCGGGGTCCTGCGGGTGATCCCGCTGACCGGCCTGACCACGCCGTTCCTGTCCGCCGGGGGATCCTCCCTGCTCGCCAACTGGACGATCGTGGCGATCCTGTTGCGGATCAGCGACCATGCCCGTCGGCCGGTGCCCGACCCCCACGAGACGCCGCCCGCCGCCGATACCCCCACGAGCGTGGTGACCGCCCCGTGAACGCCCCGATCCGTCGACTGTCCCTGCTCATCACCGCGATGTTCGCGCTGCTCCTGGTGTTCGGCTCCTGGGTCCAGTTCGCCGACGCCAGGGCCCTGCGTGGCGCCGAGGGCAACAGTCGCACCCTGCTCTCGTCGTACGAGCAGGAACGCGGCGCCATGCTCGTCGACGGCAGCCAGGTGGCCCGCTCGGAAAAGGCGCCGAGCGGCTCGAACGTCAAATACGTGCGGAACTACCCGCAAGGCCCGCTGTATTCGCACGTCACCGGGTGGTTCTCCCTGTCGTACGGCGCGGGCGGGCTGGAGCTGGCCGAGGACGACCTGCTCTCCGGCCAGTCGGATGCGCTGTTCTACCGGCGGCTCGGTGACCTGCTCACCGGCAAGCGGGCGACCGGGGTGAACCTGGACCTGACCATCGACGCACGCACCCAGCAGGCCGCCGACAAGGCGTTGGGCAACCGGCGCGGTGCGATCGTGGCGCTGGACCCCAAGACCGGGGCGATCCTGGCGATGGTCAGCCACCCGCAATACGACCCGAACGCCATCTCCACCCTCGACGCCACCGCGGCCCAGAAGGCCTGGAAGGGCTACCTGGCCGACACTTCGGCGCCGATGGTGAACCGGGCCATCACCGGGGACCTCTACCCGGCCGGGTCGACCTTCAAGGTCATCGTGTCGGCCGCCGCGTTGGCCGCCGGTCGCACCGAGAACACCGAGCTGACCGGCGTCGCCCGGCTGTCGATGCCGCAGACCACCGTGACGCTGCCGAACGACTGGAACGGGCCGTGCGGCAACGGTCGGGTGACGCTGACCCAGGCGCTGGCCATGTCGTGCAATACGGCGTTCGGCCAGCTCGGCATGGATCTGGGCGCGTCCGCGATCAAGGACCAGGCGGCGAAGTTCGGCTTCGGCAAGGACCTCACCATCCCGCTGCGGGTGACGCCGTCGAGCACCGGCCCGATGGACAATCCGCCGCAGATCGCGTTCACCGCGATCGGCCAGCAGGACGTGCGGGTCACCCCGCTGCAGATGGCGATGGTCGCGGCCGGGGTGGCCAACGGCGGCTCGGTGATGCGGCCCTACCTGGTCAAGCAGACCCGCGGGTCCGGGCTGGAGGTCATCGACGTGGCCCGGCCCACGGAGCTGTCCCGGGCCCTGAGCAGCGACGCCGCGGCCCAACTGACCCGCATGATGATCCAGGTCACCGAGGCCCCGGACGGCACCGGCGGCGCGGCGCGCATCCCCGGGATTCGGGTGGCGGCCAAGTCCGGCACCGCCGAGCACGGCAGCGACGCCGGCGGCGCACCCCTGGCCCCGCACGCCTGGTTCATCTCGTTCGCCCCGGCCGACGACCCCAAGGTCGCGGTCGCCGTCCTTGTCGAGAACGGCGGTCGAGCCACCCCCGGCCCGGGCCCGTCGTTCAACGCCGCACCTCTCGCCCAGGAAGTCATGAAGGCAGTGATCAACCGATGAGCATCGAGACCGGCGCCGTCTACGGCAACCGCTACACCCTCCTCGACCGGATCGCCTACGGCGGCATGGGCGAGGTCTGGAAGGCCTCGGACAAGGTCCTCGGCCGCACCGTGGCCATCAAGCTGCTCTCCCCGAACCTGGCCGAGCAGCCCGGATTCGTGGAGCGGTTCCGCGAGGAGGCCCGGCACACGGCGCTGCTCGGGCACCCCAATATCGCCACCGTCTACGACTACGGCAAGGAGGACGGGGGCGCGGCGGGCACGTCGTGGCTGGTCATGGAGTACGTCGAGGGCGAGCCGCTGTCCCAGATCATCCGGTCCGAGGGTCCACAGTCGCCGCGGCGCACGGCCATGATCATCGGCCAGTGCGCCGACGCCCTGCAGGCCGCCCACGAGGCGGGCGTCGTGCACCGGGACGTGAAGCCCGCCAACATCCTGGTCCGGCCCGATGGGGTCGTGAAGCTCACCGACTTCGGGATCGCCCGGGCCAAGGACGCCTCGCCGCTGACCCGCACCGGAGAGGTGATGGGCACCGCCCAATACATCTCGCCCGAGCAGGCGATGGGCAAGGAGGTGACCGGCAAGTCCGACATCTACTCCCTCGGCGTCGTGGCCTACGAACTGCTCACCGGCACTCGGCCCTTCGACGAGGGGGCGCCGTTCGCGACCGCGATGGCGCACGTCCACAAGCCGGCCCCGGCCCTGCCCGCCTCGGTGCCCTCGGCGATGGCGACCGTGGTGGCCAGCTGCCTGGCCAAGGACCCGGCCCAGCGGCCGGTCAGCGCCGCCGCCCTGGCCGCGGCCATGCGTGGCGGGCCGGCCGCTGCGGCGGCGGCGGTGTCGGCCGGATTCAACCCCACCCAGGTGCTGGCGTCCGGACCGGCGGCCACCACGGCGCTGACCGACGCCACGGCGTACGCCCGGCCACCCGCCCCGACCGGGCCGGCGAACCCGGCCTACCGGCAGCCGGACCAGCAGCGCCGCACGAACCCCTGGCTGTGGGCGGCGTTCGCGGTGTTGGCGCTGCTCGCGCTGTTCGCGATCCTGCGGATGACCGGCGTGATCGGCAGTGACGCCCCTCCGCCGACCCCCTCGTCGACCCCACCGACCACGAGCCGAACGACGACCACCAGCAGCAGCAGCACCTCCACGACGACCACCACGCGCACCGCGGACAGCATCGACCCGACGATCTACGTGGGCAGCCCGCGGACCAACGTGAAAGCCGCCCTGGAGAAGCTCGGCTACACGAAGTTCACCTACGACATGGTCGACAACGACAAGCCCGCCGGCACCGTGCTGGCCGTCAACCCCAGCGGCGTGGTGCCGTTCGACCAGCCGATCACCCTCAAGATCAGCAACGGTCCGCCGCAGACCACGACGCAGGCCCCGCCCAGCCCATCGCCGACGCCCACCCAGCCGAGCACGCCGGCCCCCCAGCCGACCAGCCCGCGGACCTGATCCGCCCACCGCCCAATCGACCCGGGAGCATCCAGTGGACCCCACCGCAGCCGAGCGGAGCAGGCCCACCGGCGACCGTGTCCTCGTCGGCCGCTATCAGGTGGGCGAGCTCATCGGGCGGGGCGGCATGGCCGAGGTGCACGCCGGCTGGGACACCCGGTTGGGCCGCGAGGTCGCCGTCAAGGTGCTGCGCTCCGACCTGGCCCGGGATCCCTCGTTCCTGCAGCGGTTCCGCCGGGAGGCCCAGTCGGCGGCGGGGCTGAATCACCCCGGGATCGTGGCCGTGTACGACTCCGGCGAGGACACCCTCACCGAACTCGGCGGCGCGCCCCTGGCCGTGCCGTTCATCGTGATGGAGCGGGTGCACGGGCGCACCCTGCGGGATCTGCTGCACGCCGCGGGCGGTCCGTTGCCGCCGGAAGAGGCGTGCCGGATGCTCGCGGCGACGCTGCGGGCGCTGGCCTACAGCCACGCCAACGGCCTGATCCACCGCGACATCAAACCGGCCAACGTGATGGTCACCGACGACGGCAAGGTCAAGCTCACCGACTTCGGGATTGCCCGGGCCATCGCCGACTCCGCCGCCACGATGACCAACACCTCGGTCGTGGTCGGCACCGCGCAATACCTGTCCCCCGAGCAGGCGCAGGGCAAGCCGATCGACGCGCGTGCCGACGTGTACGCCGCGGGCTGCGTGCTCTATGAGCTGGTCACGGGCCGGCCCCCGTTCACCGGGGACAGCCCGCTGGCGATCGCCTATCAGCACGTCGGCCAGAGTCCCGAGCCGCCCTCGACGTACGCTCCGGACCTGGCCCGCGACCTGGACGCCGTCGCCCTGCACGCACTGGCGAAGGATCCGGCCGACCGGTACGAGACGGCCGGGCAGTTCGCGGCCGACCTGGAGGCGCTGGTGGCCGGCCGGCGGCCCAGCGCCGCGGCCCTGGCCGCGCTCCCCGCCCCGGCCGTTGAACCGGCCCCCGAACCCGCTCTCGAAGCGGGGCCCGGGGCCTCCGGGGACGGGACCCCGGGGCGGGCCGGGCCGATCGTGCCCGCCGCGCACGACGGCGGCACGGACACCCTGCCGATCGTCGGCCGCTCGGCGCCGTCGCGGCGGCGCACGGCGGTCATCGCGATGCTCGGGGCGCTCGGGATCGTCGCCGTCACGGTGCTCGGGATCCTGCTGGCGCAGGGCAAGATCGTCGACGTCGGGGGCGTCACCGTGCCCGACGTACGCACCCGGACGCTGCAGGACGCCCAAGACCAGCTGAGCGCGCTCGGGCTGGCGGCGGACGTGCGTTACGTCGCCAACAAGGCGGCCAAGGACACCGTGATCCGGCAGAACCCCGAGGGGGGCACCCAGGCGCCGTCCGGCAGCCGGGTGCGCCTGGACGTCTCGTCCGGGCCGGGGAACGTGCAGCTGCAGCAGTTCGCGGGGTACCAGCTGACCGTCGTCGAGTCGGCGCTGACCGATGCGAACCTGAAGTACACGATCGAGCGGGTGGAGAGCTTCGAATACGGACAGGACACCGTCGTCGGCACCGACCCCAAGGGGGGCACCACGGTGACCGAGGGCTCGACGGTGAAGATCCTGGTCAGCAACGGCAAGGTCGTCGTCCCCGATCTGCGCGGCAAGTCCGAGGACGTGGTGCGCGACAGCCTGCGCAAGATCACGCTGAAGTTCACCCCGGAATATGTCTACGGCAGCGGCGCGCCCGGCACCGTGACCAGCCTGGACTTCGTCGGCGTCGCCGTGAACCAGGGCAGCGAGGTCAAGGGGAAGGTGATCCGAGGGCCCAATCCGACCGTCACGGTGACCACCACCGTGACACCGTCGCCGCCCGCGCCGCCGACGACCTCACCCGCCCCGACGGCACCGACCACGGCCGGACCCCAAGCGCAATAACTGCCGATCCGCTCCCTCGGCCCCACGGCCTGGGGCGGGCGCCGGGGCCCCTCAGCCGCGCAGCAGGGCGGCGGCGTGACCGGCGGCGGCGCCGACGAGGGGGCTGAGCGGCTCGGCACGACGTACGGCGTCCGGCAGCCCGCAGTGCACCAGCCAGTTGGCGAGCATCCGATGCCCGCCCTGCGTCAGCACGCTCTCCGGGTGGAACTGCACGCCGTGCAGCGGCGCCTCCCGGTGCGAGACCCCCATGATGACGCCCGACTCCGTCCGGGCCGTGACGACCAGCTCGGGCGGCAGGGTCGTCTCGACGATCGCCAACGAGTGATAGCGGGTCGCCGTGAGCGGACTGGGCAGCCCGGCGAAGACTCCGGTCCCCTCGTGCAGCACCCGCGAGGTCTTGCCATGCACCAACTCCGGGGCCCGGCCCACCGTCGCGCCGTACGCCACCGCGAGCGCCTGATGCCCCAGGCACACCCCGAACATCGGCACGCCCGCCGCACCGCAGCGGCGGATCATCTCGACGCTGACACCGGCCGACTCCGGCACGCCGGGGCCGGGGCTGACGAGAACCCCGTCGTACGCCGTGGCCTCGGCCGCCGCGATGGTGTCATTGCGGCGGACCTCGCAGTCGGCCCCGAGCTGCTGCAGATAGCCGACGATCGTGTAAACGAAGCTGTCGTAGTTGTCGACGACGAGAATCCGGGTCACCGGGGCATCGTCTCAGACGGTTCGCTGGGGTTCTCGAGCAGCGCGGTGGACGCCGCACCCACGCTCGGGTCGTTCACCGGTAGCTGGGCCGCCACCCAGGGGAAGAGCCAGGCGAAGCAGACCGCCACGACGAGGGCCAGCAAGGCCAGGCAGATCCCGATCCGCACCGGCACGGGACCGGGCAGTCGACGCCAGAAATAGCCGTACATCATCGCGCCTGCGGCGGTCGAAGGGCCGCCGCGACCTGCGGTACGGACTGCGCGGTCGCCGTCGCCCGGGTGCGCGGCACCCACGCCTCGAGCTTGGCGTGCACCACCCACCGGCGCTGCGCCGTCCAGTGCGGCTCGCAGGCAACCAGCGTCATCCACGCTTCGGTGGGCGTGACGCCGGGCCGGTCCGGGGTGGCGGCGTAGACCTCGACCTGGGTGGGCTCGACGATGCGGTGCCGCTCCACCCGGTAGATCGCCCAGCCGTCGCGGACCTCGACGACCACGGCATCGCCGCGCTGCAGTGTGTCGATGAGCTCGTAGGGATGGGAGTAGGTGTCCCGGTGACCCGCGGTGGCGAAGTTGCCGATCTGGCCGGGCATCGCGGCCTGCGCATCGTGACCGACACCGCGGTCCAGCTGCTCGACCGAGGTGCCCTGCAGCAGCGGCTGCGCGCCGTTGCCGAACCGCGGCACCGTGATCAGCCCGAACGGCGCCCCGACCGGGACGTCGGCGGCCCGCAACGACGTACCGGCCGACGGTCCCGGCGTCTCCGGCGCCGCCGCGGCGGGTGGGCCGGCGAACTGCCGCTGCAGGTCATCGACGGTGGCGGCGGCGGCGCTGGTCGCCTCGCGGGTCACCCACCAGACCTGCCATCCGACGAAGAGCAGCACGAGCGCACCCAACGTCAGCAGCAGCTCACCCAGGCCCCCGACGACCACGCTCCAGCGCGGACGCGGCAAAGACGTGCCCACCCCGCGCCTCCTTCTGCCTGCCGTTCTGGTCTGTCCCCCAGGGTAATTCGCGTCAGCGACGATGCCATTGAAGACGTGCTCCGGCGTCTCAAGATCGGACGAACGTCCGGATCGCCACGGCGTGTGCCGGTTCTAGCCGTCGTGCTTCGCCGTCTAGGCTGGGATGGACGCCACCACGCCGCCCCGGACGACCCAGGAGCCCCCCGTGACCGAGCCCCGCCCGGCCAAGAACCCGGCCAAGCCGCCACCCACCAGCGTGCGCCGGCCGGTCGGTGCGAAGCCGAAGGCCAACGATGCGAGCCCGCCGTGGTACGCGCCGATGTTCGTGACGCTGATGCTGATCGGGCTGCTGTGGATCGTGGTCTTCTATCTCAGCCAGGGCCGGTTCCCCGTCGGCTCGCTCGGCAACTGGAACCTCGGCGTCGGGGCCTGCTTCCTGATCGGCGGGTTCCTGATGACCACAAACTGGCGCTAGACGCCCCGGCGTTCCGGGCGCCCATCGACCCGACGTCCCGGGCGCCCGCCCTAGCGACCACCCACCTCACCACTCCTCATGCCACGGTATGGAGAAGCGTGCGCCGAACGGTTGTCCCCAGGAATTATCCACAGGATATTCGCGGTGCCGCACGTCGATCGCGCCGACCCAGATCCGAGACTCATGTGCAAGGGGACATGCATCTATGTCATAAGGACGCTCGCCCGAGACGGTCGCTCGAGCGAGGGTTGTCCACAACTGCGGAGAGCGCCTGTGGATGTTTCGCCGGGCCGGCAGATTCGGATGAAATCGGGCATTTCACCGCCCCTGACGCCGCGGGTGTCACATGCGACTCATCCACACCTGTTGACAAAGCTGTGATTACAGCGCTGTCATTCATCCCCAACTGTGGAAAAGCCTGTGGGAAACTCACCAGAACGCGCCGTGGACAGATGCGTCCCAGGCGGTGCCATCAGCCCGCGAGGCCGCCCCACCACTGCGGGACCAGGGCATAGCGGGCGATGATGGCCGCACCCAGCACGACCAACGCGATCGACCCGACCAGGCCGATCCAGGCCGGCCGAACGCTCCGCGCGCCCGTCGTCAGCCCCCAAGTGGCCGCCAGTCCGGCCAGCGCCCCGCCGAGATGCCCCTGCCAGGAGATGCCCGGCACCACGAACGAGAAGCCGACATTCAGCGCCAACAAGGTCAGGATCCCGCGCGGATCCCCACGATGCCGCAGCTCCTGCACCAACAGCGCGCACATCAGGCCGTACGCAATCGTCGAACTCCCCACCACCGGGGTGAACCAGTCGTTCGGTCCAGCCAGCACCGAAGCGGGCGGGCTCGCCGTCCACAGCACGGCGGTCGTGCCGCCGAGGGCGGAGAGGAGCATCAGCACGGCGTACCGCAGATGGCCCAGCGCCGGCTCCAACACCCGGCCGAGCAGCACGATCATCAGGGCGTTGCCCAGCAGGTGCAGGGCAAACGTCGGATGGTGCACGAGCGCGTTGGTCAGCAGCCGCCACGGCTGATGCCAGGCGAGCTCGGGCACCAGCGCCAGCCGACCGGTCACGCCCGGGACGAACTGCTGCACGACGTACATGACGGCGATCAGCGCGACGAAACCGTAGGTCACGTACGGCGTCCCGCCCGCCGCCTGCGCCCGGCGCACCGCTGCGGGCCGCTCCCGCCGGGACTGCGCGGAACAGTCCACGCAATGGACGCCGACCGCGGCGGGCACCTGACACGCCGGGCAGGTCGGCCGACCGCAGCGTTGGCAGGCGACATACGTGAGGACGTCGGGGTGCCGCGGGCAGGTGGGACCGGTCGCCGGCAGGGACTGCCCGTACGGCGTACTCATCGCTCTCCTCGCACTCGTCGATCTGGCCGGTCAACGCGCGGCGGCGCGCAAAAGGTGCCGCCGCCGCGCGCGGAGGGCCCGGCCGGCTGGTGGTGCGGCGGATGCCGTAGCGCTACTCAGCGACGGTGACTCGCTCGATCACCACCGGCTCAACGGGCTTGTCGTTCGCGCCGGTGCGCACCGCCGCGATCGCGTCCACGACGTCACGGCTCGGCTGATCGGCCACCTCGCCGAAGATCGTGTGCTTGCCCTGCAGCCAAGGGGTCGCCCCGACCGTGATGAAGAACTGCGACCCGTTCGTGCCCTTGCCGCCGCGCTTGCCCGCATTGGCCATGGCCAGGATGTAGGGCTTGGTGAAGTCCTTGTCCGGGCTGATCTCGTCGTCGAACGCGTAACCCGGGCCGCCGAAGCCCTCCCCGAGCGGGCACCCGCCCTGGATCATGAAGCCGGGGATGATCCGGTGGAAGCTGAGCCCGTCGAAGTAGGGCGTGGGGCTCGTGCGACCTGCGTCGTCCTTGTATTCCTTGGTGCCCTTCGCGAGCCCGACGAAGTTGTCGACGGTCTTGGGTGCGGCCTGCGGGAACAGGGCGATGTTGATGTCGCCGTGGTTGGTGTGCAACGTCAGATTCATGTCGCTCATCCTGTCACGCACGTCCGACAGCGGCCTGCACGACCGGGACGACGTCCGGCCCACGACCGGCCCACACCCAGCCCACGATCGGCCCGGCCGGGCAGCCACCCGGCCCGTCCGCAGGACCCAGTTGGCCGTGCACGCATGGGAAACGGCAGGATGGGCACAGGACCATCGAGCCGTTCGCTACCCCATCGAGGAGTTTCCGTGTTCGAGCGCAAGAAGCAGCAGGTGACCGTGCCTTCCGTCGAGACGAAGCAGATCACGGTGCCGACGGTGGCCGGGGTGAAGAGCGCCCTGACGGGCTCGGCCCGGACGGCCCAGGCCAAGGGCGGGGCCACCCTGGACGGTGCCAAGCACGCGGCCGCCCCGATGCTGGACGGCGCGAAGGCCGCCGCCGCCCCGATGCTTGCCGCCGCCGGCGCGGCCGTCGCCCCCAGGCTGGGCGAGGCTCGCGAGCGCGTCGAGCACGACGTGCTGCCCCGGGTCGCCGACACCCGGGACCACCTGGTCGAGGCGAAGGACGCCTTCGTCGAGGAGACCCTCCCCAAGATTGTCGAGGCCGTGACCGGGGTTGTCGCCGCCAGCGCGGTGGCCAAGTCCGACGCCGTCGCGAAGGTCCGCGACTCCGGCGCCGCCCACCGCGCCGCCGATGCGGCCGCGGTCCTCAAGGGCGACAAGATCGCCACCGACAAGAAGTCGGGCGGCTTCTTCTCCGGGCTGGTCGGTGCCCTAGGCATCCTCGGTCTCGCGGGCGCCGCCGCCTGGTTCTTCAACAAGCGCGCCATCGAGCAGGACGACCCGTGGGCCCGGCCGCTGGCCGACCCCTACCTCCCCCCGACGAGCGGGCGGAACTCCACGGTAGGCACCGACTCGGCCGCGGGCCAGGTCAGCGACGTCCCGGCCGAGGACAACGACCTGATTCCCCCGTCGGCCGACGCCGTCGCCGACCAGGAGATCCGCGTCATCGACCCGATGAACGACGCCAGCACGGGTGAGGCGACGGATGGCCCCGAGGACAAGGGCGCCGACGGACTCAACCGCTGAGGTCTGCTCGCCCACGACGTACCGCTGTCCGGTTCGGCCCCCGCACCCCGCACCTGCGCGGCGGACGGGGGCCGAACCGTCGTCGCGAAAGGCCCTCATGTCGACTGCCCCGGCCCGTCTCGTCCTGCCGGCCCGGTGCTCGGCGATCCTGTTCGACCTGGACGGCACGATCAGCGAGTCCGGGGCGATCATTGTGGCGACGCTGCGCGCCACGCTGGCGGAGATGGGCCTGCCTGGGATCGGTCCGGACGCGGCGCGACGGGTGGTCGGCCCGCCGCTGGGCCTGACGCTGGCCGAGGTCGTCGGCGTACCCACGGACCGCATCCCGGCCGTGATCCGGCGATACCGGGAGCTGTTGCGGCCGGCGCTGGCGGATACCCCGGCGTATCCGGGGATGATCGCGCTGGTCCGCGACCTGCATGCGGCGGGGCTTCCGCTGGCGGTGGCGACCTCGAAGGTGACGACAGCGGCCGTGCCGGTGATCGAGGCGCACGGACTCTCGGCGTGCTTCGCCGCCGTGTGCGGCTCGCCGCCCGACGAGGTGACCGGGACGAAAGCGGCGGTCGTCGGGGCGGCGCTGGCGCGGTTGGGCGAGCTCGGGTACGACGTGAGCCGGGCCGTGATGGTCGGCGACCGGCATCACGACATCGAGGGTGCGGCCGCTCATGGCATACCGACCATTGCCGTGACCTGGGGATACGGGGAACCCGCCGAGTGGGCCGAGGCCGCTTCGACTGTCGCCACCCCAGCCGAGCTGCGGGCTCTGCTTCTGTCGACCCCGTGAGCGTGGTCCTTTCGACGTCACTGGGGGTTGCGACGGGCTGACGTCACGGCGTGTTAGCTGTGGCGAAAGGCGGTGCCCGCGCCGAGGCTTCCTCCTCGATCGTGGTCCTCGGTGCGGGTCACATTGCCCTGAAGAGGTCGGCGACCAGCGCTGCGAAGGCGGGCGCGATGGTGGGGTCGCCAGACGACGCGGAAGCCGCGAGCTGCGGCAAGCGGCTATCGATCGCTGTCGCGTGCTCGTGCATGATTCTCAGGGCTTCTGCAGTGACGGCCGCGGCGTGCTCCTCGGCGCGGTGCAACTGAAAACCTCGGATGAGTTCAGGGGTGTCGATCGCCTGTAGGAGCCGGAGAGCATCGAGGGCGTCCTTCTCCTTCAGTCGATCAGGTTGACGGGGTGCCTGATCGAGTCGCTCAGCGATCTTGATGACCTTCGCTGTCAGCAATGCAGCAGGACCCGCCACCCTCGCCTCGAGGGTCCTGCCGTCGGCCGGGTCAAGTGCGGAAAGGGTCACCACCTCGTTGTCGATGAGGGCGGGTTCAAGGCCTCGGGCGATCCGGGCCGTGCTCTTGTCATGCGGCGGAATTCGGGCCGCGCGGGCCGAGGCGCGAGCCGTGCCTGATTGGTGCGGGACCACCATCAGGTCTACTGCCACGTCACTGAGGGCGATCCAGTGGCCAGGGTTCGATCCTGGGGAGAACCCTGCGGCGCGGAGCGTCTCGCCGATCTCGGGGACGTCCGCCAGGTCGGCAGTGTTGACCGCGAGGTCGGCATCGGTAGTCATCAGCGGCACGTTGATGGCGTTTGCCCCACCCGTGTGGTGATAGATGGCTTGTGCACCGACGAGAACGAGGTTGTTCCGGTGGCTGTCGAGCGCTGTCAAGGCGTCAAGCAGGACACGGCGCGCAGCCACGTACTCCGGAACGTTCTTGACCATCAGGTGCTCCAGGCTGGATCGGTAGCGGCAAGGCTGTCGAAGAGTTGTTCGGCCTCAGCGTCTGACCGGCCCGGCAGAGTCAGCATGTCCGCGAGCACGAGCGGAGTCGGGGCCACTCCGACATCCGCCGAGCTCTTTCCGTCATTCAAGATGTCTGGGTCCTGTGGACGCGCGATGACCACGTTCGCACTCCTGGGCTCGGTTTCGATGAGCCCGAGCTCCTGAGCGACGGCGGGAGGGTCCGCAGCGTAGAGCGAGAGGAGCCGCAGCGGGACCACTGAGGTGCGCCCGGCTGGCAACAGCAGCCGCGCTCCGGACGATCCGGTCATCGCCACCTCCATCGACAGTTCTGCGAGCCGCGGCAGGGTGCGGTCTATGCCGCGCGGCGCGAGATAGAACGCGACGGCGCTGTTCGTCTCCGCGAACGCGTAGTCAGTGGTCCACCGTCTGATCAGGGCGCGTCGTCGAACCACATCGATCTTCCCCTCCGGGTTGCGGTCGACGATGCCCTCGGCGGCCAGGGTGCTGAGCAGCTTCGACACCGACCCCGGAGACACCCCCGCGAGCACTGCCAGCGACCGGACGCCGACAGGAGGCTGCACGGTCGCGAGCGCTCGGATGAGGCGATTCGCAGCCAGCCCGTTGAGGCGCACCACGGCATTGGTGCGGCGATCACGCGGAGCCCGAGGACTACCGGCTCCGGTGAGGAGAATCAGGGGGTCAGCCGACACGATGCGAACCCACCCGGTCGTGTCCGCGTAACTGATCCCCTCCGCGGCGAGTCCCTCCCGCAATGCCCGCCCGATGTAGTCCGAGACATACAGGACCGGCATCCTCGTCCTGCTCGCAATATCGCGTAACACGGTGATGAGAAGCGAGGTGGGGATGGACCCGGACCGTCTTACCTCCGCGGCGAACCGCACCGCGTTCCCGCTCGGGCCGACAAGCTCGACGACGACATCGACTCCCGCAACGGCGGCTGGCGACTCCCGCGCCTCCGCGAAACTCCACTCGACCGGCAACAGCGCGACCACTCGTGCGATAGCGTCACCGACCATGCGTGTTTCTTGAATCGTCAGGTTTCTCATGTCGGGAAACAGGATAGGAGACCCAGTACGTGGGGGCAACACCTGCGGCGAGAACGCGCACCGCGTCCCGGCAGCATAGGCGGCGAGCGTCCTCGCCCTGCCCCGCTGTTCCGAGTCAGGTGAACGCAGAACACTTGCCCCAGCGTCACGCGGGGCAGGTTTAGACCCTGCAACGATGGTGGAGCCTAGGGGACTCGAACCCCTAACCCCCTGCTTGCAAAGCAGGTGCGCTACCAATTGCGCCAAGGCCCCTGGTGCAGCGGCGGCACGTGGACTGTGCGGCACCGCCACGCGCCCGTCACGCCGGGCGAGGCGTTCTCACGACGTCGGCCGACTCGCCGGCGCCGGGTCGGTCACCTGAGCCCACAGGTCCTGCTCTTCCTGCTGCTCCTGGACCTTGCGGGCCACCACCAGTCCCGCCACGACCGCCGCCGCCATCGCCACCAATCTGCGCATGCGCCCCAGCCTACGCGACGCTCCGAGGGCCCGCCCGCAGCCCGTCACCCGCGGTCAACCCGGCCAGCCCGGCCAGCCCGGCCAGCCCGGCCAGCCCGGCCAGAACCTCCCGTCATGGGCTTCGCGCGAGAGCTCGTGTCCCTAACGACATACAGTGTGGCGTCCGCACCACACCGCCGACGCTTGTCCCCGGACAAGTCCCCAGGGCACAGCGCCAGGGGGAAATCTCAGTCGAGAGCGCGGGGGGACACTGTATGTCGCTAGGGACACGACCGGCCCGCCCAACACAGCCGCGGGGCCCCGGTGAGCACCGGGGCCCCGCGCGGAACTGGGTGGGCCTAACAGGACTTGAACCTGTGGCCTCTTCCTTATCAGGGAAGCGCTCTAACCGTCTGAGCTATAGGCCCGTCGCAGCGGCCGGACCGGCCGCGCGCCCCGTTAGGTTACCGCACCTGGACGGTGCCGCCAAAAACTCGCCACCACGGGCTTTGCCGACCGACACGCCGACCCACCGAACCCCACCGGGACCCGGCGGCGCGCAGCGGTCAGTCGTCGGACAGCGTCATCTGCACCCCGCCGAGCAGGGTGGCGCAGATGTTGTAGACGAACGCCGTCAGCGTGGAGATTGCGGTCAGCAGGATGACGTCGATGCCACCGAAGACCACGGCCAGCGCGATGACCCGGCCGAACGAGAACCAGTCCGCGATGTCCACCCGGGTCGAGGACTGCGCCCCGGACTGCAACTCGTTGACGGACTCGGTGATCGTCGAGAAGACGCCCATCCCGTTGAGCATCCCCCACAGCACGGCGACCGCCACCACACCCGCGATGCCCAGGGCCACGGAGAGCAGGAACGAGATCTTCAGCACCGAGAAGGGGTCGACCCGGGCGAGGGTGAGCTTGACCCGGCGGCCGGGCTCGGTCCGCCCCGCCGACGCCGCCGACGCGCCCGACGCCGTCGTCGCGGGCTTGTCCTCCTGCGCCGACGCCGAGGATTCCGAAGTGCTGTTCGCCGTCACTGCTCACCTCCGCCGTCGTCGTGCTCGGTCACGTCATCGCCTGGCGTCACGGTACCCTCCGAGGCCCCGCCGGGGGACACGCCGTCGTCGGCTGTTACCGAGCCGTCGTTCAGTTCCCCCGGATCGACGGCCGCGTCCGCCGGATCGACGGCCGCATCCGCGCCCTCCACCGCATCCGCGCCCTCCGCCGCGTCCGCCTCGGACTCCGCGTTGCGCGCCACCGCCACGATCGCGTCGCCGGTGTCGGGCTTGGCGAATTGCACGCCCATCGTGTTGCGCCCGGTCCTTCGTACGCCGTCCGCGCGCGACCGGACGATCTTGCCCTTCTCCATGACGACCATGACCTCGTCGTCCTCGGCGACCGTCAGCGCCCCGACCAGGTCGCCGCCGCGTTCGGAGACCGCCGCGGCCCGCACACCCAGCCCGGCCCGGCCCTTGACCGGGTAGTCCGACGCAGGGGTTCGTTTGGCCAGGCCGTTCTCGAAGACCACGAAGACGTCCGGGTCCTGCTCGGCCGGGATCAGGCTCATCGCCAACAGGGTGTCCCGACCCCGGAACTTCATGCCGGTCACCCCGCTGGTCGCCCGGCCCATCGGCCGCATCGTCTCATCGTCGGCGTGGATCCGCAGCGCCTGGCCGCCGCGCGAGACGAGCAGCAGGTCATCGGCCGCGGAACAGACCCGCGCGCCGACCAGCTCGTCGCCGTCGCGCAGGTTCACCGCGATGAGGCCGCCGCTGCGCGGGCTGTCGTACTCCACCAGCCGCGTCTTCTTCACCAGCCCGGCGCGGGTGGCGAGCACGAGGTAGGGCTGCTCCTCGTAGTTCTCCAGGGCCAGGACCGCGGCAATGCGCTCCTCGGGCTGGAACGCCAGCAGGTTCGCCACGTGCTGGCCCTTGGCGTCTCGCGAGCCCTCGGGCAGCTCGTAGGCCTTGGCCCGATAGACCCGCCCGAAGTTGGTGAAGAACAGCAGCCAGTGATGCGTCGTGGAGACGAAGAAGTGCTCGACGATGTCGTCGCCGCGCAGCTGCGCCCCGCGCACGCCCTTGCCGCCGCGCTTCTGTGAGCGGTACGCCGTGACGGCCGTCCGCTTGGCGTAGCCGCCGCGCGTGATCGTGACGACCACGTCCTCCTGCGGGATCAGGTCCTCCATGGACATGTCCCCGTCGAACGGGACGATCTGGGTGCGCCGCTCGTCGCCGTACTTCTCGACGATCTCGGCCAGTTCCTCGGAGACGATGCGGCGCTGCCGATCCGGCGTCGCCAGGATGTCCTCGAAGTCCGCGATGCGGCGGGCCAGCTCGTCGTGCTCGTCGATGAGCCGCTGCCGCTCCAGGGCGGCCAGCCGGCGCAGCTGCATGTCCAGGATCGCCAGCGCCTGGTCCTCGTCGATCTCGAGGAGCTCCATCAGGCCGGTCTTGGCGGCATCGGCGCTGGCCGAGGCGCGGATCAGCGCGATGACCTCGTCCAGGGCGTCCAGCGCCTTGAGCAGCGCCCGCAGGATGTGCATCCGCTTCTCGGCCTGACGCAGCCGGTACTGCGTCCGCCGGATGACGACCTCGATCTGGTGCTCGACCCAATAGCGCACGAACGCCCCGATCGGCAGCGTCCGCGGCACCCCGTCGACGAGGGCGAGCATGTTGGCCCCGAACGTCGTCTGCAGCTGGGTGTGCTTGTACAGGTTGTTCAGGACGACCTTGGCGACCGCGTCCCGGCGCAGCACGATGACCAGCCGCTGACCGGTCCGCCCGGACGTCTCGTCGGCGACGTCGGCGATCCCGGACAGCTTGCCGTCCTTGGCCAGCTCGGCGATCTTGCGGGCCAGGGCGTCGGGGTTGACCATGTATGGCAGCTCGGTCACCACCAGGCAGGTCCGGCCGCCGATCTCCTCGACCTCGACCCGAGCGCGCATGGTGATCGAGCCGCGGCCGGTGCGGTAGGCGTCCTCGATGCCGCGGCGGCCCATGATCAGCCCGTACGTCGGGAAGTCGGGCCCCTTGATGAGCCGCAGGCACGCCTCGAGGCGCTCTTCCTTGGTGGCCTCCGGGTGCTCCAGCACCCACTGCGCGGCCTCGGCCACTTCCCGCAGGTTGTGCGGCGGGATCTGGGTGGCCATCCCGACCGCGATCCCGGCGCTGCCGTTGACCAGCAGGTTCGGGAAGCGCGCGGGCAGGACGTCGGGCTCCTTGTCCTTGCCGTCGTAGTTGTCGTGGAAGTCGACGGTGTCCTCGTCGATGTCGCGCACCAGCTCCATCGCCAGCGGCATCATCCGGCTCTCGGTGTAGCGGGCGGCCGCCGCGCCGTCGTCGCCGGCGTTGCCGAAGTTGCCCTGCGGGTCGATGAGCGGATAGCGCATCACCCAGGTCTGGGCGAGCCGCACCAGGGCGTCGTAGATCGCCGAGTCGCCGTGCGGGTGATATTTGCTCATCACGTCGCCCACGACGCGGGCGCACTTGTTATAGCCGCGGTCGGGGCGGTAGCCCTCGTCGTACATCGCGTAGACGATCCGCCGGTGCACCGGCTTGAGCCCGTCCCGCACGTCCGGCAGGGCGCGGTTGACGATGACGCTCATCGCGTAGTCGATGTAGCTGCGCTGCATCTCCGCGTTGAGGTCGACCGGCTCCACCCGGTCGAAGCCCTGCTCGTCGCCGCCCTGGTCGTCGGTGGGCGGGGTGGTCTCGTCGGTCACGTGGCGTCCTGTTCGGGGGGTGGGTCAGCTCGTACGTCGTCCGGGGTCGTCGTCACAGGTCGAGCCCGTTTCGACCTGTTCCTCGCGCTGCGATGCTCGCTCCGCTGCGCGTCTCGCGTCGTCGTCACAGGTCGAGCCCGTTTCGACCTGTTCCTCGCGCTGCGATGCTCGCTCCGCTGCGCGTCTCGCGTCGTCGTCACAGGTCCAAGAACCGCACGTCTCGGGCGTTGCGCTGGATGAATCCGCGGCGGGACTCGACGTCCTCGCCCATCAGCACCGAGAAGATCTCGTCCGCCGCGGCCGCGTCGTCGAGGGTGACCTGCAGCAACACCCGGTGCTCGGGGTCCATGGTCGTCTCCCACAGTTCCTTGGCGTTCATTTCCCCCAGCCCCTTGTACCGCTGCACGGGTGCTTCCTTGGGCAAGCGCCAGCCCTGGGCCTCGCCGCGGGCCCGCATGTCGTCGCGTTCCCGGTCGGAGAAGGCGAACTCGTGCGGGTGGTTGCTCCACTTGAGCCGATACAACGGCGGCTGCGCGAGGTAGACGTAGCCGGCCTCGATCAGCGGCCGCATGAACCGGAACAGCAGCGTGAGCAGCAGGGTCCGGATGTGCATGCCGTCGACGTCGGCGTCGGCCATCAGGATGATCTTGTGGTAGCGGGCCTTGTCGAGGTCGAAGTCCTCGCCCACGCCGGTGCCGAACCCGCTGATCAGCGCCTGCACCTCGGTGTTGGCCATGACCTTGTCGATGCGGGCCTTCTCGACGTTGAGGATCTTGCCGCGGATCGGCAGGATCGCCTGGTTGAACGGATTGCGGCCGTCCTTGGCCGAGCCGCCGGCGGAGTCGCCCTCGACGATGTAGATCTCGGAGACGCTGGGGTCCTTGGACTGGCAGTCGCGCAGCTTGCCGGGCAACCCACCGGAGGTCATCAGGCCCTTGCGGGTGGACTCGCGGGCCTTGCGCGCCGCGACGCGGGCCGCCGCGGCCTGCACGGCCTTGCGGACGATCTCGCGGCCCTCGCCGGGGTGCCGCTCCAGCCAGTCCCCGAACTCGCTGGTCATGGCGCCCTGGACAAAGCCCTTGACCTCGGAGTTGCCCAGCTTGGTCTTGGTCTGCCCCTCGAACTGCGGCTCGCCCAGCTTCACCGAGACCACCGCGGTGAGGCCCTCCCGGACGTCCTCGCCGGTGAGATTGTCCTCTTTCTCCTTGAGCAGGTTCTGCTTGCGCGCGAAGTCGTTGACGAGCCGGGTCAGCGCCGCCCGGAAGCCTTCCTCGTGGGTGCCGCCCTCGTGGGTGTTGATGGTGTTCGCGTAGGTGTGCACCGACTCGTTGTAGGCCGTGGTCCACTGCATCGCGACCTCGAGCGAGAGGTTGCGGTCGGAGTTCTCCAGCTCGAAAGAAATCACGTCGGCGTGCACCGGCTCGCTGCGCTTGCTCGCGTTGAGGTGGCTGACGTAGTCGACCAGGCCCCCGTCGTACCGGTAGCTGACCGTGCGCCCCAGCGCCCGGCCGCTGGCGTCCTTGGCCACCGCGCCGGCGCGGGCGCTGTCGGCCGCCGCGGCCTTCTCCTCCAGGGAGTCCTTGTCGTCGCCCTCCGCGGGCGAGGCCTCGGCCAGTTCCGCGGCCTCCTCCAGCTCGCTCTCGGCCAGCTCGACGGCCTGCGGCCGTTCGTCGGTGAGGCTGATCGTCAGGCCCTTGTTCAGGAACGCGTACTGCTGGAAGCGGGCCCGAATGATCTCGAAGTCGTACGTCGTGCTCTCGAAGATCTCCGGGCTCGCCCAGAAGGTGATCGTCGTGCCGGTCTCATCGGTGGCCTCGCCCCGCACCAGCGGCGCCACCGGCACGCCGCGCTCGAACGCCATCCGGAACACGTGGCCCTTCTGCCGGACCTCCGCCTCCAGCCGCGTGGACAGCGCGTTGACCACGGAGGAGCCGACCCCGTGCAGGCCGCCGGAGACCTTGTAGCCGCCGCCGCCGAACTTGCCGCCGGCGTGCAGCTGGGTCAGCACCAACTCCACGGCCGAGACCCCCTCCTGGGGGTGGATGTCGGTGGGGATGCCGCGCCCGTTGTCGCGGACCCGCACCCCGCCGTCGGCGAGCAGGGTGACATCGACATGCGTGGCGTAGCCGGCCAACGCCTCGTCCACGGCGTTGTCGACGATCTCCCAGACCAGGTGGTGCAGGCCGCGTTCGCCGGTGGAGCCGATGTACATGCCCGGGCGCTTGCGGACCGCATCCAGGCCCTCCAGGACGGTGATCGCGCTCGCGTCGTACGTCGGGTCCGGTTGGCTCCCCGCGGTGCCGGCCGGTGGGGCGCTGGGCGCTGGGTGCTGCTCGGCGGGGGACTCGGACACGACGCTCCTGAAACAGAGGCATCCGCGCTGGTGTAGGGCTCGCGCCGGGCGACGGTGCGCGCCGGACGCCGGCGCACGACTCGAGCACGAACGACGGGCTTGCTTAGCGTCGACAGTCTACCTGCGCGCCTGCGGGGCGGACGCCATGCACGGCCCGGCGAGCCGCGCTGACGCCCGAACGGGGGCGGGGACGACTCCCCATATGTACCCCGGCCCGTCGAGGGCTCTGCGGGCCATTCCGCCCGCGCGACCGAACCGGCCGTTCGCTAGACTCCCCGCTACCGCTCCCCCCGCCCTCCCCCAGCCCAGGACCATCGTGATCCTTCTTGTCGCGCTGCACGTCGTGGCCGCGTGCGGCGCTCCCGTCGCGCTGCGTCGGCTCGGGCGCCGGGCCTTCTGGCTGCTGGCCATCGCGCCCGCCGTGGCCACCGGCTGGGCGCTGGCGAACGCCCCGATTCGGGGGTCCGCGGCACCCGTCGAACGCTACGAGTGGGCCCCCTCGATCGGCCTGTCGCTGACCTTCCGGACCGATTCCCTCGCCTGGCTGTTGTTGCTGGTCATCGGCGCCATCGGGGTCCTGGTGTTGGGCTATTGCGCCGCCTACTTCGAGGACGACGAACCCGGCCTGGGCCGCTTCGGGGCCTGCCTGACCGCCTTCGCCGGCGCCATGATCGGCCTGGTCACGGCCGACGACATGCTCCTGCTCTATGTCTTCTGGGAGATCACGACCGTCCTGTCCTACCTGCTCATCGGGCACTCCAGCCGCAGCCGGGCCAGCCGGGCCGCAGCCACCCAGGCCCTGGTCGTCACCACCTTCGGCGGGTTGGCGATGCTCGGCGGGATCGTCATCGTGGGCCAGCGCGCCGGCACCTACCGGCTCTCGGAGCTGACCGTCCCGGCCGCGCAGGACGCGGACGGCGTGCTGGTCACGGCCGTGGTGCTGCTGCTGGTCGGGGCCATCTCGAAGTCGGCGCTGGTGCCCTTCCACTACTGGCTGCCCGGGGCGATGGCCGCCCCCACTCCGGTCAGCGCCTATCTGCACGCCGCGGCGATGGTCAAGGCCGGGATCTACCTGGTGGCCCGCCTGGCCCCGGCGTACGCGCAGCTGCCCGCCTGGCGCACCGTCTGCCTGGTGCTGGGCGGCACGACGATGCTGCTCGGGGCCTACCGGGCGCTGCGGCAGCACGACCTGAAGCTGCTGTTGGCCTTCGGCACCGTCTCCCAACTGGGGTTCCTCGTCGTCCTCGTCGGCACCGGCACCGAGCAGGCCGCCCTCGCCGGGGTGACCATGCTGCTCGCGCACGCCCTCTTCAAGGGCTGCCTGTTCCTCACCGTCGGCGCGATCGACCACGCCACCGGCACGCGCGACCTCCGGGTGCTCTCCGGGCTGCGACACCGCTCGCCGGGACTGGCCGCGGCGGGCCTGCTGGGCGCCGCCTCGATGGCCGGGCTGCCGCCGCTGCTGGGCTTCGTCGGCAAGGAGGCGGTGTACACCACCTATCTCGCCACAGAAGCCGACTGGGCGCCGTACGTCCTGGTCGTCCTGGTGGCCGGGTCCGCGTTGACCGTCGCCTACAGCGGCCGGTTCGTCTGGGGCGCCTTTCGGGACCGCGCCGACGCCGAACCCAGCCCCTTTCACGCGGCGGGCCCCGTGCTGGTCGGCATCCCGCTGCTGCTGGCCGTCGCGGGCCTGATCGCCGGGCCGATCTCGCCGCTGTTCGAGCCGGCCCTCACGGAGTACGCGCGGCTGCTCCCCGACGGCGGCGGCGAGGTGCACCTCGGCGTCTGGCACGGGTTCGGGGCGCCGCTGCTGCTGTCCGCGGCCACGTTGCTGGTGGGCGCGGGGCTGGTCGCGGCCCGCCGACCGATCAACCGGGCCCAGACGGCGATCGGGCATCGGACCGCGCCGTACGGGGCCGACGAGGCCTACCGCGGCGGGATGCGCCGGCTGGACCACGGGTCGGTGCGGATCACCGGCACCCTGCAGCGGGGATCGCTGCCGCTGTCGATGGCGCTCATCCTGCTCACGACGCTGGGGACCACCGGCTATGCGCTGTGGGTGGCCAAACCGGTGCCGGCGACGGTGCGCCCGTACGACGACCTGGCGCAGGTCTGGGTGGCGCTGGCCACCGGCGTCGCGGCCGTCCTTGCGGCCATGGCCCGGCGCCGGATGCGGGCGGTGCTGCTGGTCGGTGCCACCGGCTATGGGTGCGCCCTGCTGTTCCTGCTGTTCGGTGCCCCAGACCTGGCGCTGACCCAGGTGCTCGCCGAGTCGGTTTCGCTGCTGGTGTTCGTCCTTGTGCTGCGGCGGTTGCCGAGCCGGTTCGACGACGACGATCGCGGCCGGCGACTCCTGCGCCTCGCCCTCGGCCTCGGCGGCGGCGCGCTCGTCACTGCGCTCGCCCTGGTGGTGCCCACCTGGCGGACCCGGCCCCCGGCCTCGACCGGGCTCGCCGAGAGCGCCCTGGACTTCGGCGGTGGCCGCAACATCGTCAACGTGATTCTGGTCGACACCCGGGCCTGGGACACCATGGGCGAGCTGTCCGTCGTCATCGCCGCCGCGACCGGCATCGCCAGCCTGATCTTCATCGACGACACCCGGCTGGCGCCGACGCGCGAGGCGCTCGCCCGGGTGCGGGCCCGGCGCGGCGGCTCCGACGCGCCGCCCCAGGGGGCCGGTGTGCCGCGCGAGGGCGCCGGCGCGGCTTCCGAGGGCGCCGAGAGCTCACCAGCGGACGCGCCCTCCCAGCGCCCGCTGTGGCTGCGCGAGGCCGACGCGATGCACCCCGTCCGCCGCTCCCTGCTGCTCGAGGTCGTCGTCCGACTCATCTTCCACGTCGCCCTGCTGTGGTCGGTGTTCCTGCTGTTCACCGGCCACAACAGCCCCGGCGGGGGATTCGCCGCCGGCATCGTCGCCGGGCTGGCGCTGGCGCTGCGCTATCTGGCCGGCGGCCGCGAGGAGCTGCGCTCGGCCCTGCCGGTGCCCCCCGGTCTGCTGCTCGGCACCGGCTTGTTCCTGTCCGCGGGGAACGGGCTCGCCTCGATGATCGTCGGCGGTCAGGTGCTGCAGACCTGGATCCTGCACGCCACGCTGCCGGCGATCGGCGAGATCCACGTGGTGACCTCGCTGTTCTTCGACATCGGCGTCTACCTCGTCGTCGTCGGGCTGGTCCTGGACATCCTGCGCAGCCTGGGCTCCGGCATCGAGGATCAGGGCGGGCTCAGTCTTGACGTCCCGGTCCCCACCGGCCCCGCGGAGGGCGAGACCCGATGAGCACGAATATCACCCTGGCGCTGGTCTGTGGACTGCTCGTCGGCGTCGGCATCTACCTGTTGATGGCCCGCGGGATCGTCCGCGCGTTCCTCGGCGTGCTGCTGATGAGCAACGGCATCAACCTGCTCTTCCTGCTGGCCAGCGGCAACGCGGGCCGGCCGCCGCTGATCCGGGGCGCGGACACCGGCCAGGACGGGATGACCGATCCCCTGCCGCAGGCGCTGGTGCTCACCGCCATCGTCATCACGTTGGCGCTGACCGGCTTCGTGCTGGCCCTGGCCTACCGGGCGGCCGAGGCGGAGCAGACCGACGCGATCACCGATGACACCGAAGACGCGCGAGTGGCGCGGGCGGGCGAGGCGGACGCCGAGAGTGAGGTCGACGTCCTGGCCGACCCGACCTCCGACGACGAGCCCGCCGATGGGGACGTGGGTGCCGAGACCGGGCCGGGCGCTGGAGCGACCCGATGAGCGATTGGTCCTGGGTGGTGCCCTTGCCGGTCGTCGTCCCGCTCGTCGGAGCCGGGCTGGCCGTCGTGGCCGGCCGCCGCGAACGGTGGCAGCGCATCGTCAGCCTGGCCTCCTTGGGATTCACGATGGCCGCGGCGGCGGGCCTGCTCGCCGCGGCGCATCTGCTCGACCAGCCCCTGGTCGTGTCGGTCGGCGGCTGGGTCCCGCCGCAGGGGATCGTCCTGGTCGCCGACCGGATCACCGCGTTGATGCTGCTCATCGCGTCCCTGACGACGCTGGGCGTCACGCTCTATGCGATCGGGCAGGGCCGCGACTCCCACGAGCACGGCGACGGCGAGTCCCCCCTGCCGGTCTTCCACCCCGCGCTGCTCATCCTGATCGCCGGGGTGGACACCTCGTTCCTGTCCGGCGACCTGTTCCACATCTACGTCGGCTTCGAGATGTTGCTGGTCGCCAGCTTCGTGCTGCTCACCCTGGGCGGCACGCCCGATCGTGTGCGGGCCGGGGTGAACTACGTCTTCGTCAGCCTGCTCAGTTCGATGCTGTTCCTGACGGCGATCGCGATGATCTACGCCGCATGCGGCACCGTGAACCTCGCCCAGCTCGCGGTCCGGCTGGCCCAGCTCCCGGAGAGCCATCGCGTCCTGCTGCAGGTCCTGCTGCTGGTCGGGTTCGCGGTGAAGGCGGCGATCTTCCCGATGTCGGGCTGGCTGCCGGACAGCTATCCCACCGCGCCCGCCCCCGTCACCGCGGTGTTCGCCGGGCTGCTCACCAAGGTGGGCGTCTACGCGATCATCCGCACCCAGACCCTGCTCTTCCCCGGCGGAGGGTTCGTGCCGGACCTGCTCATGTGGGCCGCATTGGCCACGATGCTGGTCGCGATCATCGGCGCCATCGCCCAGGACGATGCCAAGCGCTTGCTGTCGTTCACGCTGGTCAGCCACATCGGCTACATGGTCTACGGGGTGGCGGTGGGCAACCAGATGGGGTTGAGCTCGGCGATCTTCTACGTGGCCCACCACATCGTCGTGCAGACCGCCCTGTTCCTGGTCATCGGCCTCGTCGAGGCGCACGCCGGGAGCACCTCGCTGGCCCGGCTCGGCGGGGTCGCCGGCACGGCCCCGCTGGTGGCGATCCTGTTCTTCGTCCCCGCGATGAACCTCGCCGGGATCCCTCCGCTGTCCGGCTTCCTCGGCAAGGTCGGGCTGCTGCAGGCCGGGGTGGCCGCCGGCTCCCCGCTCGCCTACACCCTGGTCGCCGGGTCGTTGGTGACCAGCCTGCTCACGCTGTACGCCGTGAGCCGGGTGTGGTCCCGGGCGTTCTGGCGCTCGCCGGGCGGCGATGCGGTCTCCGATGCCGAGTCCGACACCGCGCTGCAGACCCGGCCCAGCCACGTCGTACCCGCCGATCCCGCCACCGCCGCCCGCATCGCCGCCGATCCCGCCGCCGCCGATCCCCTGGTGGCCGGCCCGGTCACCGCAGCCCGACGCACCGTGCCGAGGGGCCTGCTCTGGCCGGCCGTCCTGCTCGTGGTCGTCAGCACGGCGCTGACGCTGGCCGCGGGCCCGCTCTATGCGGTCACCGATGCCGCCGCCCGCGAGGCGACCGCCCGCGCGCCGTACATCTCCGCCGTCTTCCCCGGCGGTGTGCCGTGAGCCGGCGGAGATCCTGGGCCCGGCCGCGACTGCTGCCCCTGCTCGCGCTGACGCTGCTGTGGACGGCGCTGTTCGGGGACTGGAGCGTCGGCAACACCGTGGCGGGCCTGCTGCTGGCCACGCTCATCCTCGTGCTCTTCCCGATGCCCCCGGTCATCGCCGGGCTGCGGCTGCACCCGGTGGGTGCGGTGATCCTGGTCGCCAGATTCCTCGTCGATGTGGTGGTGGCGAGCCTGGAGGTGGCCTACAAAGCGGTCGCGCCCTGGTATCGCCCCGCGGGCCGCTTCCTGCGCGTGCCGCTGCGCGGCACCAGCGACCTGACCCGCGTCATCACCGCGGAGCTGTGCTCCCTGGTGCCCGGCTCGCTGGTGGTCGACCTCGACCCCGAGACCGGGGTGCTGATGTTGCACATCTTCGACGCCCCGACGCCGCAGCGGCTGGCGGCCGCCGTACGCCGGGTGCACGAGCAGGAACGCCGGGTGCTGCGGGCGCTCAGCGCGAGTGAGGTGGTCGCGCGATGAGCCCGGTCGTCGCCACCCTCGGCTACTCCCTGCTGGGCATCGCCACGCTGCTGACGCTGATCCGAATCGCGCGGGGCCCCAGCGTGCTGGACCGGGCGGTCGGGGCCGAGGTGCTCGTGGCGATCGTCATCTGCACCGTCGGCCTGGACGCCGTGCTCGGTCGGCACGCCGACACGCTGCCGATCCTGGTGTCGCTGTCCCTGCTGGGCTTTCTGGGCTCGGTCGCCATCGTGCGGCTCGTCCCCCGCGACGTCGACCCCGGCCGGTCCCCGGTGGGCGGGGCCGGAGCGGGCGGCGTCGAGGCCGGCGCCGCCGAGGACCGCGAGGAGCCCCGATGAGCTGGGACGCTGTCGCCGACGGAGCCGCCCTGGTGGCGGTGCTGCTGGGCGCGCTGATGAACCTCACCACCGGCATCGGTCTGGTGCGCCTGCCGGACCTGTTCTCCCGCCAGCACGCCGGCGCCAAGCCGCAGGTCCTCGGCGTTCTGCTGACGCTGCTCGGGGTCGGCCTGGCGCTGCGGGATCGCTCCGCCACGGTGATGCTGCTGGTGGTGGCGGCCTTCCAACTGTTGACCGTGCCGGTCTCGGCGCACATGGTGACCCGGGCCGGCTACCGCGGCTACGTCGAGAACCCCGACGCCGATCCCGAGCCCTAGCGGGCGAGCCAGCTAGCCCTCGCGGGCGAGCCCGGGCTGGCCTAGTAGCGGAACTTGGCCGCGACCTTTTCCACGCTGACCGCGAGCGCCGCAACCTCCGCGGCCCCCTCGGCCGACCGGTCGGCGCCCTGCTCCGACTCGCGGGCCAAGCCGACCACGGTCTCCAGGTCGTGGGCGATCTGGCCGGTGCCCTGCGAGGCGTCGCTGACCGAACGGGCCATCTCGTTGGTGGTCATCGTCTGCTCCTCGACCGCCGAGGCCACGGTGACCTGAGCGTCGCTGATCCGCGCGATGATCCCGGAGATCTTGGTGATGGCCTCGACCGCCTCGCCGGTGTCCCGCTGAATGGCCTCGACCCGCTGGCCGATGTCCTCGGTGGCCTTCGCGGTCTCCTGCGCCAGGTCCTTGACCTCGTTGGCGACGACCGCGAAGCCCTTGCCGGCCTCACCGGCGCGGGCCGCCTCGATCGTGGCGTTCAGCGCCAGCAGGTTGGTCTGCTCGGCGATCGCCGTGATCACCTTGACGACATTGCCGACCTCGACCGAGGACTCCCCGAGCCGGCTCACGGCCTGCCGCGTCTCATCGGCGGCGGAGACCGCCTCCTGGGCGATGTCCCGGGCGCTGGTGGTGTTCGTGGAGATCTCGCGGATGGAGGCGCTCATTTCCTCGGCCCCCGCGGCCACGGTGGAGACCACCGTGGAGACGCTGTTCGCCGACTCCGCCGCACGCCGCACCTGCGCGGCGGCCGCCTGCGCGCCTTGCCGCATCTTTTCGGCGGTCGACCCGAGCCCCTGGGCCGAGGTCGACAGCTGCGTGGCGTTCTGCGCGAGGTCGGCCATGGCGGGCTGCAGGACGTCGAGGACGCGGTTCACATCGCCGCTGACCCGGCCGACCTCGTCCGCGCCGGTCACATCGCTGCGCACGTCCAGGCGTCCGTCGGCCACCTGGGCCAGCGCCTGCCCGACGCGTCCCAGGCGGGTCGAGATGACGCGGGCCAGGCCCAGGGCCAGGGCCACCGCCAGCAGGATGGCGACCAGGGCCACGGCTCCGATCAGGAGGGTCGCCCGAGACGCGTCGGCGGCCATCGCGTCCACCGAGTCCGCCACCCGCTTGTTGACCGAGTCCTGCAGGGCGGTGACCGCCTTGACCGCGGCCAGGTAGTGCGGGACGGCCTCGCCGATGCGGACGACGTGATAGGCGTCGTCGTTGTTGGCTCGGGCCAGCGGCACCAGTTTGCTGTCCCGAACCTGCCGTAGCAGGCCGATCTCGGCGACGATGGTGTCGACCTGAGCTGCCTCGCCGGTCCCAGCCGAGGCCTTGAAGTCCGCGGCGCGCTGGTCCAGCGTGGCGTCGTTCGCCTTCACCTTCGTGATGGTCTCGTCCAGCTTGGCGGTCGGCAGCGCGGCGAGGTCATACACGTCGAAGCGGGTCTGCGCGATGCTGGTCTGCAAGGCGGACAGCTTCTGCAGGCTGCGCACCTCGCGATCGTCGAGGTTCTGCCCCGCCTGGGCGGCGTTGCGAGTCTGCAGGACGCCGGTCATGGCCACGGTGGCCAGCAGGACCAGGATGATCCCGAACGCAGCGAACAGCTTGGTCGAGATCCGAGCATCGTCGAGCATCCGACGGAAAACGGAGGGCATGCGGCATCCTTCGAACAGAGGGATCTGGCCATGCCCTATCGCAGGTCGGACCCCACATCTGAGAATTCCTCGCCAGTAACCCCGTCGCTGACCGGGGATGATGCTCAGCCGTAGGTGTCGCGGGGGCCCCGGCCGCCGGGGGCGCTGCGCCGCCCGTGCCGCCAACTGCGCCCGGCCGGGCCCAGCACTCTCAGGTCCGTGACGACGCCCTCGCCGACCTCCGTGGCGAGCCGCTCCAGCAGGATCGGCACCATATAGCGCAGCTGGGTCGCCCAGCTCGTCGAGTCGGCCCGGACCGTCAGGACGCCGCCCTCGAAGTTCTCCGGCGTGACGTGTTGGGCGACCTCCGGCCCGACGACTGCGGGCCACCGAGCCACCACCGAGCCCACCGCCACATCGGCCTGCCAGCCGCGCTCGGCCACGAACCGTTCCAGATTCGAGCCCAGCAGCACCGGATCGCGGCCCTCGGCGCTCTGGGGCGGCTCCGCAGCGGCTCGGCGGCGGTGCGGGACCCGGCCGCCGCTGGAGGGCCGCAGACCGGCCGCTCGAGCCGCCTCGCGGGCCCTGGCCAAGGCGGCCGCCGCCGCCCCGCCGATGGTTTCCGCCTCCGCGTCCGGGCCGATCTCCTCAGGGCGGTGGCTGAGGGCTGCGGGGTCGGCGGCCGACCCACCCGCGTCATCCCCAGCGGGTGTGGATGAGGTTGTGGACGGTTCAACCATCGAGGAACTCCTGGGCCGCGAGCGGCTCGTCCGGCTCAAGCGGCTCGACCCGCTCGACGGCACCGTGCTCCACGCGGCACGTCGTACCCATCAGGCTCTCCGGCACGTCCGCCGGCACGGCGGCGGTCACCAGCACCTGCTCGGCATCCCGCACCAGTCCCGCGAGCCGATCCCGGCGGCCCACGTCGAGCTCGGCGAACACGTCGTCGAGGATCAGCACTGGATCGTCGCCCAGATCCCGGCGCAGCAGCTGAAACGCCGCGAGCCGCAGGCCGAGCGCGAAACTCCACGACTCGCCGTGGCTCGCGTAGCCCTTCGCCGGCAGCTGGCCCAGGTTGAGCAGGACCTCGTCCCGGTGCGGCCCGGCGAGCGTCACGCCGCGCTCGATCTCCTGGGCGCGCAGCCCGACCAGCGTCGCCAGCAGCGCCGTGCGCAGCTGCTCCGGCTCGGGCACCTCGCCGGCCGCGATGGCCGCCGCGGGCGCCTCGGCCAGGGAGCTGCGGTAGGTCGCCCGCGCGTCGGCGTGGCTCGCGCTGACCTCGTCGTACGCCGTGGCCAGGAACGGCCCCAGGTCGCGCAGCAGCCGCAACCGGGCATAGAGCAGCTGGGCCCCCACCCCGGCGAGCTGGTCGTCCCAGACGTCCAGGGTGTGCAGCGCGGTCGCCGTACGGTCCGCAGCGCCCACCGCATGGCCCGCCGCATCGCCCGGCGCCTCCCGGCCCGCGCGTCCCCCGCCGGCCCGGCTCCCCCGCCGCCCGCCGCGGCGCAGGTCGGGTGCCGCCGATTTCAGCAGCGCATTGCGCTGCCGCAGGATCTTGTCGTAGTCGGCCCGCACCCCCGCCCACCGCGGCTGCCGCGCGACCAGGAGGTCGTCGAGGAACCGGCGCCGCTGGTCGGGATCCCCCTTGATCAGGCCCAGGTCCTCCGGGGCGAACAACACGGTCCGCAGCGTGCCCAACACCTCACGGGGCCGGCTCAACGGCGCCCGGTTGAGCCGGGCGCGGTTGGCCCGCCCGGGCACGATCTCGAGCTCGATGAGCTGGTCGCGACCCTCGCGCACCACGGCCCCCCGCAGCACGGCGCGCTCGGCGCCGAACCGCACCAGGGGCGCGTCCTGGGCGACCCGGTGACTGCCGAGCGTGGCCAGATAGCCGATCGCCTCGACGAGATTGGTCTTGCCCTGACCGTTGCGGCCGACCAGCGTGGTCGCGCCCGGCGTCAACGGCAGCTCCGCCGCCGCATAGCTGCGGAAGTCCGCCAGCGTCAGATGCCGGACGTACACCCGTGGCCCGGTGCCGTCAGTTCGTCGCGCCGGGGCCGGAGGTGGCGGCGGGGTCGGACGTCGGGCCGGCATCGGCCCTGCCGCCCCCGTGGCTCGCCTTGGGTCGGGCGGCGTGGTTGACGTCCTCTTTCTCGTTCTTCTTGGCCACCTCGTGGCCGCCGAACTGGCCCCGCAGCGCGCTGACCATCTGCATGGCCGGGCTGTCCTCCTGCCGGGAGCCGAACCGGGCGAACAGCGCGGCGGCCAGCACCGGCATCGGCACCGCGTTGTCGATGGCCTCCATCAGCGTCCAGCGCCCCTCGCCGGAATCCGGCGTGAACTCATCGATACCGGCCAGGTGCGGGGTCTCCTCCAGGGCCTTGACGAGCAGGTCCAGCAGCCAGGATCGGACCACCGTGCCGCGGGTCCAGGCCTTGAAGCAGCCGTGCACGTCGGTGATGAGGTCCTTGGCCTCCAGCAGCTCCCACCCCTCGGCGTAGGCGTGCATCAGCCCGTATTCGATCCCGTTGTGCACCATCTTGGCGTAGTGCCCCGCGCCCACCTCACCGGCGTGCACGAAGCCCTCGTCCCGCGGCCCGTCGGGGCGCAGCGCATCGAAGATCGGCAGCAGCCGCTCGACGTTCGCCGCGCTGCCACCACACATCAGCCCGTAGCCGTTCGCCAGGCCCCAGATCCCCCCGGAGACGCCGCAGTCGACATAACCGATGCCCTTGGCGTCCAGCAGCACCGCGTTGGCCTCGTCGTCCTTGTAGTAGCTGTTGCCGCCGTCGACGACGACGTCGCCCGGCTCCAGGAGCTCGCCGAGCTCCTGGACGGTCTGCCGCGTCGGCTCACCGGCGGGCACCATCACCCATACGGCCCGCGGCGCGGTCAGCGCGGACTTGAGCGCGGCGAGATCGGCGACGTCGCTGACCTGCGGATTGCGGTCGTACCCGATCACCTCGTGGCCGGCCCGGCGCAGCCGCTCGCGCATGTTGAAGCCCATCTTGCCGAGGCCGATCAGTCCGAGCTGCATGGTCGCCTTTCAGGGTCGGGTCGGGGGTCGCGGTCGGTGGGGTCGGGTCTGGCGGCTCGGATCAGCCGGCGAACCGGACCGGCATCAGGACATAGCGGTACGTCGTGTCGGGCGCGCCCTCGGCGTCGGCTTGGCCGCTGAGCACCGCCGGCCGGCTGGACTGGGTGAACGCCAGCCGGGAGTACGCCGTGCCGACCACGTTCAGGCCGTCGAGGAGGTAGTGCGGGTTGAAGGCGATTTCGATCTCCGGTCCGGTCAGGGCGCATTCCACGGCCTCGGAGGCCTGGGCGTCGTCGCCGGTGCCCGCGTCGATGGCGACCTGACCCTCGGTGAACCGCAGCCGCACCGGCGTGTTCCGCTCGGCCACCAGCGCGACCCGCTTGACGGCCTCGATCAGCGCGGCGGTCTCCACGACCGCCTCGGTGTCGACGCTGGCGGGGAAGATCGAGGCGACCTTGGGGTATTCGCCGTCGAGCAGGCGCGAGGTCGTCCGACGTTGTCCGGCCTCGAAGCCCACCAGCCCATCCCCGCCGGCCGCATCGCCCATGGCGATCTCGACCGAGGCGGCCGCGCCGAGCGCCTTGGCGGTCTCCGCGAGGGTTCGCGCCGGGATCAGCAGCACCGCGGCCGCCGCCGTGTCGCGCGGGTTCCACTCCAGCTCGCGCATCGCCAGCCGATAGCGGTCGGTGGCCAGCAGCGTCATGGTGGATCCGTCGATCTCGACGCGCACCCCGGTCAGGATGGGCAGGGTGTCGCTGCGGTCCGCGGCGATCGAGACCTGCGCCACCGCCTGGGTGAACACATCTCCGGCGACCGACCCGCTGGGCTCGGGCGAGACCGGCAGGCTCGGGTATTCCTCGGCGGGCATCCGCAGCAGGCTGAACCGGCTCGAACCACAGGTCAGCTGCACCTTGTTGCCGTCGGTCGAGACCTCGATCGGGCGAGCCGGGAGGTTGCGGGAGATGTCGGCCAGGAGCCGACCCAACACCAGGACCGTGCCGCCCTGCGCGACATCGGCCGGAACGGTGATCCGCGCCGAGGTCTCGTAGTCGAACGCGGAGAGCGTTAGCGTGCCCTCCTCGTCGGCCTGCAGCAACACCCCGGCGAGCACCGGGACGGGGGGCCGGTTGGGAAGGCCGCGGGCGGCCCAGGTGACGGCCTCCGCGAGGACGTCGCGCTCCACACGGAACTTCACTGGTGTCTCCGGTTCTTGTGCTCGGTGCTGCGGCCGGTGCGGACGCCGTGGCGGCGCCGGTGACCTCCGACTGTAGTGCCGATGCGGGGCTCGGCCAATCGCGGCGATTCTGCTCAGGTCCGCTGGCCCGATGCCGATGAGGGACGGGGAGTTCTGTCCACACGGTTCGTACGGGTCATCGGATCCAGGGTGATCTCTCTCATCATCGTCATAGCGGTTGTGGATTCTGGGGACCGACGCTCGCCGCACCGGTCAGCGTCGTCACGGGCCTGTGGATCGCGGGTGGACGAAGGACAGGTGCCGGCTCCGGGGGTGGGGACGCCGGCGGCCGGTCGACAACGGCCCGCGGACGACGCACCGCGGATACACAGCCGTGGGCGCGGCTGTCCCCGGTTTGTCCACGGCTGTGTGGCCACGGCGCGGTGGCGCCGGAGCGTCGGAGGGTCCTGGTCGGTTCCATGCTCGTACGTCGTTCGAACGCGCCGGCCCGATGTTCTCCACAGGGTTATCCACAGCTGTGTATGACGAAACCGCACGTGAGGGGACAGTTGCCGGGACCGAGTCGAGCGCCCTCGCGGTGCCCTCTCCACAGCTGTGTATGCAGATGTGGACAGGCGTCTGGGACGGCGGCCCGTGGGACTTGGGCGATGTCCAGAACAGTCGTCTGAGCTGGGGGAACTCAGGGATTCGTCGCCAGGCGCAGTCGGGTGGTCCGGGGCGTCAGCCTGTGGATAACTCGTCAGGAGACCGCCTGGGCCCCGCTGAGCCCCGGTGCCGGACTGGGGGGCGACCGGTGCTGGACCGGGGGTGGAACCGCGCGGATGCGGCTCAGGCGGACGACGTACGGATCCGCGTCGTCAGTTCGGTGACCTGGTTGTAGACGCTGCGCTTCTCGGCCATCAGGGTGCGGATCTTGCGATCGGCGTGCATGACCGTGGTGTGATCGCGGCCGCCGAACTGCTGCCCGATCTTGGGCAGCGACAGGTCCGTGAGCTCGCGGCAGAGATACATCGCGATCTGGCGCGCCGTGACCAACACCCGGGACCGAGATCCGCCGCACAGATCGTCGACGGTGAGGCTGAAGTACTGCGCCGTCTGCGCCATGATCGTCGCCGCCGTGATCTGGCTGGCGTTGCCGTCCGGCATCAGGTCCTTGAGGACGATCTCGGCCAGGGACAGATCGACGGGCTGCCGGTTGAGGCTGGCGAACGCGGTGACGCGGATCAGGGCGCCCTCCAGCTCCCGGATGTTCGTCGAGATCCGGCTCGCGATGAAGTCGAGCACCTCATCGGGGATCGTCAGGCGTTCCTGGATGGCCTTCTTGCGCAGGATCGCGATGCGGGTCTCCAGGTCGGGGGGCTGCACGTCGGTCAGCAGGCCCATTTCGAAGCGGGACCGCATCCGATCCTCGAAGCCCTGCAGCATCTTGGGCGGGACGTCGCTGGTGATGACGACCTGCTTGTTGTTGTTGTGCAGGGTGTTGAAGGTGTGGAAGAACTCCTCCTGGGTCTGCAGCTTCCCGCCCAGGAACTGGATGTCGTCGATGAGCAGGACGTCGACCTCGCGGTAGCGCTTCTGGAAGCTCGCGGCCCGGTCGTCGCGGATGGAATTGATGAAGTCGTTCGTGAACTCCTCGGAGTTCACGTAGTGGACCCGCACGTGCGGATAGATCTGGCGGGCGTAGTGGCCGATGGCGTGCAGCAGGTGGGTCTTGCCCAGCCCCGAATCGCCGTAGACGAACAGCGGGTTGTAGGCCTCGGCCGGGGCCTCGGCGACCGCGACCGCGGCCGCGTGGGCGAACCGATTGCTCGCGCCGATCACGAAGCTGTCGAAGGTGTACTTCGGATTGAGGCGTGCCTCGCCACCATCGACGCGGGCCCGCGACCCCGTGCGGGCCGCCTCGTCGGCGGGGACCACCGCGAGGTGTCGGGGCGCCGTGGCCGCGTCATCCGCGGAGGCGTCCGGCTCGAGACCCGACTCGGGCGTCAGCGCCGGGGGGTCGACACGCAGCTGCGGGTCGACGGTCACGGCCACCGCCGTCGTTTCGCCGATGCGTTCGCTCAAGGCCGCGCCCAACTCGCGTCGGACCCTGGTCTCGACCACGTTCTTGGTCGAATCGTCCGGCACCGCAACGATGGCCGTGCCGGGCAGCAGCCCCAGCAGCTTCGCTTGGTGGAGGAAGGCGCGATCCCGGGGGGTGAGTTCCAGCGACTCCAGGGCGTCCCGCCAGATGGCGGCGTAGGCATCGCTGGAGTCGGTCACTGGGTATCCCTGCTGGTAGGAGCGCTGTGCACGGTTGCGCAGGCTGTCATCGTACGCGCCGCATCGTGGATGGGCCATCGCAAGGGACACCTTTGTCCACAGGTTTATCAACAGCATGTGTGTACGCCGACAGGGCCTCCCGACGGGACCGGGGGACGACACGTGGCAGTGAAGGTAACTCGCGTTCCGGCCTGTCGGCAAACGCCCAGGAGGATTCGGCCGCCGCGTCGGCGTGTCGCTGCCCCGCGGTCGCCACCCGGGTGCCAAGCTGGTCGGTTGCCCAGCCATGGCTGGGTTCGATGCCGTGGTTTGACCCACTCTCACCACGCCGTCTACCGTTGATCCCTGGCCCTGTTTTGGCCGCCTTCGCATGCCCGTTCCCCGGGCGCCGCCGCCTCCGCGCCTGCGGGGTCTGGTTCGTGCCGTGGACGGAATGGGTGTCCGAGTGCGGCCGAACCATCGGGTTTCCTCGCTCGTTCCCCGTTCGACAGCCGTCGACCCGCCCGGACCGGAGATCACCGTGACCAAGCGCACCTTCCAGCCCAACAACCGCCGTCGCGCCAAGACGCACGGCTTCCGCAAGCGGATGATGACGCGCGCGGGCCGGGCCATCCTGGCGGCGCGGCGCCGCAAGGGCCGCAGCGAGCTGTCCGCGTAAGCGCGCCGGCCGTGCTTCCGGCGCGGCATCGGCTCCGCACCCCTTCGGATTTCGCCGCCGCGGTGCGCAGCCGACGCAGCGGCGGCCCACGTTTGGTGGTGCACGCTCAGCGAACCCAGACCCGGGCGGGACTGCCCCCCCGGGTCGGTTTTGTGGTGTCCAAGGCCGTGGGCGGGGCGGTCGTGCGCAACCGCGTCAAGCGGCGCCTGCGGGCCTTGATGGCCGCGCGGCTGACGACCCTGCCCCGCGGCTGTGACGTCGTGCTCCGCGCGAATCCGGGGTCGGCGCACGCGACCTACGCCGAGTTGAGCGCCGATCTGGAGCGTCAGCTGGCGGCGGTGCTGCGGTCATGACCGCCGCCGACCGCCCAGGCGTGGTGACCCGCGTTCTGACCTGGCCGCTGGAGGTCCTGGTGATCGCCTACCAGCGTCTCGTCTCGCCGCTGTTGGCGCCGTCGTGCCGCTATTACCCCGGGTGTTCCAGCTATGCGTTGACGGCACTGCGCCGGTTCGGGCCGGTGGTAGGCACCTGGCTGGCGGTCCGCCGGCTTGCGCGGTGCCACCCGTGGACCGCGGGTGGCGTCGATCACGTCCCGCCGCGCGGCCGTCGCGGGCTGCCCGACTGGGCGGCGTACCGGCGGGACGCCGCGCAGCGCGAGGCCACCTGGGAGGCCGAGTGGGCCGCCGAGCGCGAGGCGCCAGCGGCACCCGGCGTACGGAATGATGACTGCGAGAACGGGAGCCCGGCCGCGGCAGCGCCGGTGCTCTCGCCCGGCCCGCTCCCCCCCGTGAGACGAGGAATGCCCTGATGTCCTGGTATGACCAGTTGCTCTGGCCCCTGCGGTGGGCGGTGGAGTGGGTGCTCGTGGGCTTCCACGCCGTCTTCACCGGCCTGGGGGCTCCGTCGGCCAGCGGATGGACCTGGGCGTTCGCCATCGTGGGGCTGGTCCTGGTGGTCCGCGCCGCGCTGATCCCGCTGTTCGTCAAGCAGATCCAATCGTCCCGGCGGATGCAGCTGATCCAGCCGGAGATGCAGAAGATCCAGGCGAAATACAAGGGGCGCACCGACCCGGAATCGCGCCAGGCCATGTCCGAAGAGACGATGGGCCTGTACAAGCGGACCGGGACCAACCCGTTCAGCTCGTGTCTGCCGCTGTTGGTGCAGATGCCGATCTTCTTCGCCCTGTTCAGCGTGCTGAACAACCTCGGCAACGTCGCCTACGGCCGGATGGCCGCGGCCGGGCCGTTGACCGCCGACCTGGCCCGCGAGGCCGAGAACTCCGCGGTGCTGGGCGCGCCGCTGTCCAGCACGTTCATGAGCACCGATGTGCTGTCCACGAAGATCCTGACGGTCGTGATGATCGTCCTGATGTCGCTGTCGCAGTTCTGGACCCAGCGCCAGCTGATGACGAAGAACATGCCGGCGTCGGCGCTGGACAACCCGTTCATGAAGCAGCAGAAGATCCTGATGTACGTGCTGCCGCTGGTGTTTGCCGTGACCGGCGTGAACTTCCCGATCGGCGTGCTCATCTACTGGCTGGTGTCGAACGTGTGGACCGCCGGCCAGCAGTACTTCGTCATCATGCGGATGCCGGCCCCCGGCAGCCAGGCCGAGAAGGACCTGGAGGCCCGGCGTGCCCGCAAGGGCAAGGAGCACAAGAAGTTCACGGTGCCCGGCCTGCACCGCGAGGACCCGGCCGGCGGCGCCGGCTCGGGCTCGACCGGCTCGGGGGTCTCCTCGGTCGACCAGGACTCGCCCGTGCAGGACCAGCTCCGACGCCCCTCGGGACAGCGATCCCAACCCGTCCGGCGCAAGAAGAAGCGCTAATCGAGCCGCCCCGGGGGGCTCCGGCGCTACGCCCGCCCGACCCGCAGCGGCCCGCCCGACCGACCCCGCGGACGTCCCCCGTTCGCGCAGCCGCAGGAGAACGACATGACAGAGCAGGACACGATGCCCCCCGTCACGACGGACGATGCCGCCCCCGATGCAGATGCCGCTCCCGATGCAGCGGACGACCTGTCGGCGGGTGAGGCCGGCGCGCCGGCGGAGGATCGTCCGGCCAGGACCGGTGGCAAGGACCGTACGGCGCAGCTGGAGCGCGAAGGAGAGGTGGCCGCCGACTTCCTGGAGCGGCTGCTCGACATCGCCGACCTCGACGGCGACATCGATGTCGACGTGGACGGCGATCGAGCCGCCGTGGCGATCGTGGATTCCGAGGACGGCCGTGTGCCGCGCCGCCTGGTCGGCACCGACGGGAAGGTGCTCGAGGCCCTGCAGGAGCTGACCCGACTCGCGGTGCAGGCGGCCACGGGCGACCGGTCCCGGTTGATGCTCGACGTGGCGGGCCACCGGGCGACCCGGCGGCGGATCGTGCTCGCCGACGCGCGGGAGGCCATCGAGCGGGTGCGCGGGGGCCTGGAGAAGGTCGCGCTCGAGCCAATGACGGCCTTCGAGCGCAAGGTCGTCCACGATGAGGTCCTGGCCGCCGGGCTGGTCAGCGAGTCCGACGGGGTCGAGCCCCGGCGCTACGTCGTCGTTTACCCGCGCTGAATCCGGACCACATGGCGGCCGCGGACGAGGCGGAGCCCGTTGCGACCGCTCACCTCATGGACGCTCACCTCGCGGCCGCCGCGGTGTTCGGTGACCGCTTGCCGCTGGCCCAGGCGTATGCCGCGGCCCTGGCCGACACGGGGGTGACGCACGGGCTGATCGGCCCGCGCGAGACCGCCCGGCTGTGGGAGCGACACCTGCTGAACTGCGCGGTGGTGCAGGAGCTGGTGCCGCCCGGGGCCGTCGTCGTGGACGTCGGCGCGGGCGCGGGGTTGCCGGGCATCCCGCTCGCGGTGGCCCGGCCCGACCTGACCGTCGTGCTCGTCGAGCCGCTGCTGCGGCGCACCCGCTGGCTGGAGACGGTGGTCGCCGAACTCGGACTGACCACCGTGCAGGTACGGCGGGCGCGGGCCGAGGAGCTGGCGCGAGAGTTGAGCGTCGACGTGGTGACGTCTCGGGCCGTGGCTCCGCTGGGCAAGCTCGCCCGCTGGTGTGCGCCGCTGCTGCGGACCGACGGAGTGTTCCTGGCGATGAAGGGCGACTCGGCCGCGCAGGAGATGGCGCGTGACGGCGGGGACTTCGCCGCCGCAGGTCTGGGCGCCGTCGAGCTGGTGCGGGCTGGGGTCGGCCTCGTCGAGCCGCCGACCTTCGTGGTCCAGGCGATCAGGACCGCGGACCATCCCACCGATCGGTCCGAGGCGGCGCGCTCGGTCCGTCAGCCCCGCCAGCCAGGTCAGCCGCGCCCCGGTCGGCGCTCCCGGCGCCGGTAGCTCCGTCGGTTGGGTTGTCCGTTCAAGGGATGGTCCGCGCCCCGCCTGTGGATGTCCGCCGGGGGGCCGCCGAACTGGATTACGGTAGAGCGTCACCTAGCCCTACCTCGGAGGATCCTCCACATGCCACCTCGTGTCGTGCCCGGGCTCGGATGGCCGGAGATCAGGCCCCTTATTGCCGACGCGGTCCGGCATCTGGGTTGGCCGGAGTCATCGAAGAACACCGCTGTGGTTTCACGTGAAACAACACCTCTGTCATTCGACCCGGCGCAGCCCGCTCCCGCGGAGGACGTTGAGCCGCCGCCCATCGCGCCGACCGACACCGAACAGGTCGACACCGAGCAGGCCGGCACCGAGCGGGCCGACTCGGAGCAGGTCGGTCCCCCAGACGACGTCGCGGATCGACACGAGACCACGACGCCGCCCGCGGCGCTGGCGAACGCCCCCGCCAGTGCAGAGCCGTCCCCGCCGGAGAGCGCTGCCGCTGCCGAATCGGCCCCCGCCGCCGACCTCGCGCCGAGCACCGAGCGTCCCGTCGCGTCACAGACCCGTCCCCCCGCAGAGTCGGCGGCCGCACCACCGGCGTACGACGGGCCGGCGGCTCCACGGGACTACACCCAGGCTCCGGCGACGCGGGCGGCGCGTCGTACGGCCCCGACGCTGCCCAAGCCGGCCGCGCCGCGGATCATCACGGTGGCGAACCAGAAGGGCGGCGTCGGCAAGACGACCACGGCGGTCAACCTCGCCGCTTCGTTGGCGCAGGCCGGCTTGCGGGTGCTCGTCATCGACACCGACCCGCAAGGCAACGCCAGCACGGCCTTGGGCCTCGACCATCGGCAGGGGGTGCCGAGCATCTACGACGTCCTGGTCGAGGACCGGCCGCTGGCGGAAGTCATCCAGGACTGTCCCGACATCCCCGGCCTGACCTGCGCGCCGGCCACCATCGACCTAGCCGGCGCCGAGATCGAGCTGATCTCGTTCGTGGCCCGGGAGACCCGGCTGCAGCGCGCCGTTGATGCGTTCGTTCAGGAGGCCGGCGACGCCGCTCCGGACTACGTCCTCATCGACTGCCCGCCGAGCCTCGGACTGCTCACGCTGAACGCCTTTGTCGCCGGGCGCGAGGTGCTCATCCCGATCCAGTGCGAGTACTACGCGCTCGAGGGGCTGTCGATGCTGCTGAAGAACATCGAGATGATCCAGCGGCATCTGAACCCGGGGCTGCGGCTGTCGTCGATCCTGCTGACCATGTACGACGGGCGCACTCGCCTCTCATCCCAGGTGGCCGACGAGGTGCGCGAGCACTTCCCGGAGCTGGTCTTCAAGACCCGGGTGCCCAGGTCGGTCAGGATCTCGGAGGCGCCCAGCCACGGGTTGACGGTGATGTCCTACGATCCGACGAGCACCGGCGCGCTCTCCTACGCGGAGGCGGCGGCCGAGTTGGCGACGATGGGAGCGATTCGATGACGGAGCGGCGGCGGGGTCTGGGTCGAGGGCTGGGAGCGCTCATTCCGACCGGCCCGCTCGAGGATGTCGGCCGCCCCTCCGATCTCTTCTTCCGAGAGCGCCCCGCAAATGACATGGCTGTGGTTTCACGTGAAACCACGGGCTCACCGATCGACTCGACTGGAGTATTCGAGTCCGGCGTTCCGGGCCCATCGGGCGACGCCATCGCCGCAGGCTCGGCGCAGCCGTGGTCCGCACCGGCAGAGCCGTCCGGGGAGGGCACAGCGCACCGCGACGGCGCCCCGGACCGCGGCGCCGGACCCCGGCGGCCGGACACCGATGGGCTGCGGGAGGTGCCCGGGGCCTGGTATGCCGAGATCCCGCTGGAGCGGATCCGCCCGAATCCCCGACAGCCGCGCACGGTCTTCGACGCCGACGAGCTCGACGAGCTGGTGGCGAGCATTCGCGAGATCGGCGTGCTGCAACCCGTCGTCGTGCGGCCGGCCGAGCCGGATGGCAGCTATGAGCTCGTGATGGGCGAGCGTCGCTGGCGCGCGGCCGGCGAGGCCGGCCTGGCGGCGATCCCCGCGATCATCAAGGAGACCGCCGACGACGCGATGCTGCGCGACGCGTTGCTGGAGAACCTGCATCGCACCCAGCTGAACGTTCTGGAGGAGGCCGCCGCCTACCAGCAGCTTCTGGATGACTTCGGCTGCACCCATGACGAGCTGGCGACCCGCATCGGCCGGTCCCGGCCGCAGATCAGCAACACCCTGCGGCTGCTGCGCCTCCCTCCGCTGGTGGCCCGCCGCGTCGCCGCCGGGGTGCTGTCCGCCGGACATGCCCGCGCCCTGCTCGGGTTGGAGGACGGTGCGGCGATGGAGCGCCTCGCCCAGCGGATCGTCGCCGAAGGCCTGTCGGTGCGGTCGGTGGAGGAGATCGTGACGCTCGGCTTCGACGGCCCCGGCCGGGAGCGGCGCGTCCGCGACCCTCGGCCTCGTGACGAACGGCTCGACGACGTCGCGGCGCGCCTGTCCGATCGGTTCGACACCCGCGTGAACGTGGCCATGGGGGCTCGCAAGGGCAAGCTCACCGTGGAGTTCGCTTCTCTGGAGGACCTGGACCGCATCCTGGCGATGCTCGAGGCCTGACCCGGGGGCGGCAGTCCACGCCACGGACCGGGCCTGTTCACGTCCCAGCCGCCCGCAACGGCGCCCGGCGTCCTAGCGTGGCGCTCAAGGGCCGTCCGACAGGAGAGGCGCATGACTGAGGAACCCGAACCGGCAGCGCGGGGCACCGCACCCCGATTCGCGCTGGTGCCGGCCGTGTACGTCGTTCTTCGCCGCCGGCACCACGACCACCGCGAGGTCCTGCTGCAGTTCCGCGACGGCACCGGATTCATGGACCGGCATTGGGCGTGCGGCGCCGCCGGTCACGTCGAGGCCGGCGAAAGCCTCTTCCAGGCCGCGGTGCGCGAGGTCCGTGAAGAGCTGGGGGTCCAGATCGACGCCGACGCCCTCGTGCCGCTGGTCGTCGTGCACCGCCGACACGAGGACGACGACCCGGTGAATCAGCGGATCGATGTCTTCTTCGCGTGCGATACCTGGGTCGGTGAGCCCGCCATTCAGGAGCCGGACAAGAGCTCGGAGCTGGGCTGGTTCGACGTGACCGAGCTGCCCGACCCCGTCGTACCGCATGAGGGCCGCGTGCTGCGCGCCCTGGCGACCGGCGACCTTCCCCTGGTCGCCACGTACGGCTTCGAGGATTGAGGGCCCCGCCGGAGTGTCACTGAAATCAGCCTCCCGGACTGCCGACACACCAACCGCCATCGCTGGATCAGGTTCAGTGGAATGCGGTGTAACTGATCACCGCGGGAACGGCCACGTTGAGTTTCCCTGGGTTGGTCGTCAGCATCTCTTCAACGTCCAAGAGGCGCCCGTCGAGGGGGTCGAAGACCACGGTCTGCACCACGGGCAGGCCGCCGTGATCACTCTGAATGGCGAAAGCCCACCCCTCGCGGTGGAGGCGATCCCTGGTGATGCCGGCGAACGTGAGTCCCGGTTGCTGGCGGAGATACTGCAGCACGCTGATTCGCGCTTCGCGGCCGAGCGACCAATCAAAGTTCAGGTCCTCCACCGCGACGATCGCCTCGGGCGTGCCCTGAGCCGCGATCGGGTGTCCTACGGACAAGTAGGCGCCCATGGCCCCCGCGTCTGTGGGGGGCTGTTCGGTGAAGGGGCCATTGAACTCGAGTTCCCCTTCGCTCACCACCTCTCCTGGATGGACGTTCTCGACCGTCGCGGGAGCCCCGTCGGCGATCCAGGGAGTCGCCCACCGCTTCACCTGGCGGATGGTCCCAGCCGCGGTGGGTGTCCTCTGCACGGCAACGGGGACGATTGCGGAGGTCACGAGGTTGTCATCGACTCGCGTCCACAGACTCCATTCCGTCCAGGCGACCCGCCCCCGAACGGAACCCCCTTCCGTGGATCCTTGCGCCGCACCGATGAGTCGCTGCCACGCTTCGTCAGTGGCCAGCCCCGGCTGCTGCTGGATCGCCAGCGGGGGTGGGGTGACCGCGAAGGCCGGCGCGGGGGTCCGTCCTAAGCCTGACCACGCCAGAGCTGCCACCACGATCACGACCACCGACGCCGCGACGGCGACCCATCGAGGACGCATCGCCGGGCGAGGGAGCCACCTCAATCCCTTTGGAGCCGCGCGGGGAGTGGCGAGGATCGTCGCAAGGTCTGTTCGCGCCCGTTCGTCGAGCACCTCCTCCGACGGGTCGAGCGCTCTACACGCGGGATTGATCGAAGCCAGCTTCTGAAGTGTGTTCATCGGAACGACCCCTCCACCTGATCTGGTGTCTTGACGACCGGCCTGTCCATGGCCATGAAAAAGTCCCCAGTGGTGGCCAGGTGAGGTCCCCGTTGGTGGCCAAGTAGAAGTCCCCACCCTCTGCTCGTCGTGTCGACCGGGAGCTTGAGGCCTGAGCGGTG
>Ga0209053_1000190_pt1 | contig 61005 bp, 40 predicted proteins | sample EBPBio152010_DNA_FD_185864 | JGI IMG/M metagenome (GOLD analysis project Ga0209053, IMG submission 185864) | Wastewater treatment Type I Accumulibacter community from EBPR Bioreactor in Madison, WI, USA - Reactor 1_7/15/2010_ DNA (SPAdes)... | ecosystem: Engineered > Bioreactor > EBPR >... | reverse complement strand
AGCCCGGACGGCACCGAGGACTGGACGACGTTCACCGTGCCGGCCGACGCGCCGGTGCACGGGCCGGTGCAGCAGCGCACGCAGCAGATCTCCCGGACGATGATCTCGTTCGCGTCCGGGATCGAGTTCGCGGCCGTCTCCGGCTCGGGCGTCATCGACGGCGGGGCGGTGGGGCCGCGCAACGCCGATGGCTCGCCGCAGGGCGACACGGGCAACGTCGGCCGGCCGAACTTCCCGCACGCGTGGCTGACGCAGGGCGACGGAGCGGCCCAGGGCTGCAACTGCGGCGGCATCCGCTGGGGCACCCTCGGTGACGGGGGGCAGGACGCCAACGGCAACCCGAACCCGAAGGCGGTCCCGCCCCGGTTCGTGCACGTGTCGGGCGTGACGGTGCGCAACACGCTGCGCTCGTGCATCACCGGGGCGCTCTCGGGCGCGTTCATCAGCGGCGTCACGGTGGGCGACAGCCTGACCGACCACGGACTGTACCTCTCGGACGCGGACCAGAACACCGGGGGACGCACGCTCTACAACGGCGTGACGGTGGTGGACCTGCGCGCGTTCGGCTACTGGCGCGGCGGCGTGCTCAACATGGCCGACGCGCACGTGCTGGGGATGACCGTGCGCGACGTGACGGCCAACCCGGCGAATCTGTACACCTACGTCCTGCCCGGAGACCCGTCGCTCGACCGGCTGCACTACCCGGCGCGCAAGCTGGGGACGGTCGTCGGGCCGCGGCCCTACCGCGTCAGCGGGTCGGTACACGGGCTGAACGTGTACGCCGACTTCTCGCTGCTGACGAGCATCGTGGCCGTGCGCGGGCGCGGCTACGTGGTGACGGGCGACGCGACGCACACCGGCGCGCACGACGCCTACCGCGAGAACCCGAATGGCGCCGCTGTGCCGCTGATTGCGGTGGAGGCGGGTGCGGTGTACAAGCATCTCAACGCCACCGGAGGGCGCGTAGCGCTGGCCGTGCACCGCGCCCCGGCGCGCACGCGGCTCTTCGACAACGGCGGGCTGCCGTGCGCGGGGCTGGACCTGGCGTTGCAGATCGACTACCATCCGGACGCGACCGACGACGGAGGCGGGCCGGCAGGCAACCCGGACTCGCTGCTGCGGCTGGAGCGGTCGGTGGACGGGCTGCGGGCGCACGTCGAGGCGTTCGAGCGCAGCCCGCGCGGCGGCGGACCCCGCCACCTCGTCTCAATCCTCGGCACGACGGCAACGGCCGAGCGGACCGCCGACGAGGACCACACGATGGCCGAGCCCGGCGACGACGCGCGCCGCGTGCCGCCGGCGACGGGCGTGCGCGGGGTCGTGCTCTCGGGGCGCGTCCACACCGCGCCGGGCACCGTGGCCGCGCCGGTGCGGTGGTGGTTCTTCGGCGAGGACGCGCTCGACGGCGCCGACCGGCTCGTCGCGCGCGAGCTGACGGTGGTGTCGCAGCGGCTGCCGGTGAGCGCCGAGCGTCTGAAGTGGCGGCACGAGGACGTGACGTACCTGGTGCCGGTGCAGACGGAGGCGGCACAGGAGCAGACGTACGTCGTCGGCGCGGGCGAGGACGCCGAGGCGCACTTCGCGCACGGGCTGACGACGACGCGCGCCGACCGCGTCACCATTACGGACGACGTGACGGCTGTACGGCCGGGCACCGGCGGAAACCCAGATCGCAGTTTCTTCCCGGGCCTGTACGGAATCGACCTCGACGCCAAGCCGCTGCCGCCGCTATTGGAGGGCGGGCCGGTGCGCCCGGCGTTCACCGTCCACTTCGACGAGGCGATCGCCCGCACCGAGAACTCGCCCGGCGGCGCCGGTATTCCGTTCGAGGAGGACGACGAGATCACGGTGTCGTGGCAGGCCGAGCGCTACGAGCGCCTCGACGGCGACATCGACGGCCCACTCGCGCCGCTAGTGGTCACGGCCAAGGCCGACGGCACCCCGAAGCTCGACTACGACGTGGCGCACGGGCTGGCCGGCCCGCCGGCCGTGTGGCGCGTGACGCGGGCGGCGACGGGCGAAACGGTCAAGGCGACGCTCGTCGGCGAGGAGATGCTGAAGGTGAAGTTCGGGGCCAACGACGGGCTGACGGTGGACGGCGCGGAAGCGCTGTGGCTGTCGGCGAGGCTCGGGTGATGCGCGCGCGGCGGCCTCTGCTCGGCGCTCTGGCGCTGCCCGCGGCGCTGCTCGCAGCGGCGACGGGCGCGGCGGCGCAGCCGGTCGTGCTCACTCCGCGGCTCACACTCCAGAGCCCGAACGAGGCGACCGGCTCAGGGAGCCTCTTCGGCGGCGTGGCCGCGCTGGGCGACCTCGACGGCGACGGCGTGAGCGACGTCGCCGTCGGAGCCCAGTCGGAGGCGGTGAACGGGGTAGACGGTGCGGGCCGTGCGTACGTGTTCTCCGGCGCGACGGGCGCGCTCGTGCGCACGCTCCAGAGCCCGAACCCGGAGCCCAACGGACGCTTCGGCGCCACCGCCGGCCTCGACGACCTCGACGGCGACGGCATCGGCGACCTCGCCGTCGCGGCACAGAACGAAGGCGCTGGCCGGGCGTACGTCTTCTCCGGCGCGACGTGGACGGTTCTCCGCACACTCACCAGCCCCGCGCCCCAACCGGACGGACGCTTTGGCGGCGTCTTCCGAGCCAGCGACCTCGACGGCGACGCCGTAGACGACGTCGTCGTCGCCGCCTACCGCGAGGGCGGCGGACGGGCCTACGTCATCTCGGCGGCGAGCGGCACGGTGCTGCGCGCGCTCGATAGCCCGGCGCCCGAGTCCGGTGCCCAGTTCGGCTTCCCGGCTCCGCTCGGCGACGTCGACGGCGACGCGGTCGCCGACCTCGCGATCGCGGCAATCGGAGAGGACGACCACCGGGGCCGGGTCTACCTCTTCTCTGGCGCGACGTGGACGGTTCTCCGCACGCTCCTGAGCCCCAACGCGGAATCGTTCAGCCAGTTCGGGCTCGACCTCGAACAGACCGAGGACGTGGACGGCGACGGCGTGGACGACCTCGCCGTCGGCGCCTCGGGCGAGATGGCCGACCGCGGCCGTGCGTACGTGTTCTCCGGCGCGACGGGCGCGCTCGTGCGCACGCTCCAGAGCCCCGACCCCGACGACGGCGGATGGTACGGCTATCAACTCGCCGCGCTGCCCGACCTCGACGGCGACGGCGTAGGGGAACTCGCCGTCGGCTCGCCCTACCAGCGTGTCGCCGGCCTGCGCTCGGGCGCCGTCCACGTCGTCAGCCTCGCCACCGGCGCCGTGATCGCCGAGGCCCGCAGCCCGGCGCCGGAGTTCAACGGCGGCTTCGGCTTCTCGGTCGCGTTCGTTCGCGGGCCGGAGGGTCGGCCGGGGCTGGCCGTCGGCGCGCCGTACGAGGACCCGCCGGGGTCGCCCGACGCCGCCGGGCGGGCGTACGTGTTCGACCTGCCGGTCGGCCCCGTCGGCGCGGAGCCGCCGGCGGCGTCGTCCGGGCTGGCGCTCGCCGTCGCGCCGAGCCCGTCGGCGGGCGCGGCCGTCGTCACGGTGTCGCTCGGCGCGGTGTCGGCCGTGCGCGTGGCCGTCGTGGACGGGCTCGGGCGCGAGGTGGCCGTGGTGCACGACGGCGTGCTCGCGGCGGGGCGTCACCGGCTGGGGCTGCCGGCGTCGCTGGCGCCGGGCGTCTACGCCGTCCGCGCCGCCTCGCCGGCCGGCGACGCGACGGCCCGCCTCGTCGTCGCCCGATGACCGCCGCCCGCCCCTGCGAGCGGTCGGTGGACGGTCTGCGGGCGCACGTCGAGGCATTCGAGCGCAGCCCGCGCGGCGGCGGACCCCGCCACCTCGTCTCGATCCTCGACACGACGGCGACGGACGAGGGCCTCGCCGACGAGAAGCACGCGCTGGCCGAGCCCGGCGACGACGCGCGCGTGCCGCCGGCGGCGGGCGTGCGCGGAGTCGTGCTCTCGGGACGCGTCCACACCGCCGCCGGCACGGTGGCTGCTCCGGTGCGCTGGTGGTTCTTCGGCGAGGACGCGCTCGCCGGCGCCGAGCGGCTGGTCGCGCGCGAGCTGACGGTGGTGTCGCAGCGGCTGCCGGCGAGCGCCGAGCTTCGGAGGTGGCGGCACGAGGACGTGACGTACCTGGTGCCGTTGGAGGCGACAGCGGAGACGACGCAGACGTATGTGGTGCAGGGAAGTGAGGAGGAGGCGCGGTTCGCACACGGGCTGGGCACGCCGCGCGCCGACCGCGTGACGCTCACAGCGACGGTAGAGGCGTCCCGAACGGTCGGAGGTCAAGTCCGCACATTCTCGCCGGGCCTGTACGGGATCGCGCTCGACACGGAGCCGCTGCCGCCGCTACTTCCGGGCGGGCCGGTGCGGCCGGCGTTCGCCGTTCACTTCGACAAGGCCATCGCCCGAGGTGAGGACGCGCCGCCCGGCGGCGTCGGCATCCCGTTCGAGGAGGACGATGAGATCACGGTGTCGTGGCGAGCCGAGCGCTACAAGCGCCTCAACGGCGACACTGACGGCCCGCTCGCGCCGGTGATCGTCACGGCGAAGGCCGACGGCAGCCCGAAGCTCGACGACAACGTGCCGTACGGGCTGGCAGGGCCGCCGGCGGTGTGGCGCGTGACGCGAATGGACACCGGCGAGGCCGTCAAGGCGACGCTCGTGGGCGCAGACCAGTTGAAGGTGAAGTTCGGTGCCAACGACGAGCTGGCGGTCGACGACGAGGTGGCGCTGTGGCTACAGGCACGGGTCGGGTGATGGCGCGCGCTGTCGCCCTTCTGCTGATGATCGCCGGCGCGTCGGTGGCGCAGCCGGCGCCGACGCTCTACCGCACCCACGCCTCCCCCTTCGACGTCGCCTACGGCCGCTTCGGCACCGCGCTCGCTACCCTCGGCGACGTCGACGGCGACGGCACACCTGACCTCGCCATCGGCGCGACCCGAGAGGGCGACGGGCGCGTCCACGTTTTCTCCGGTGCTACCGGCGCGTCACTCTACCGCGTCTGGCCGACCGGCCTCTGCGACGAGTTCGGCTGCAGCTTCGGCGCGGCCATCGCCGCCGTGCCCGACACCGACGGCGACGGCGCGCCAGACCTCGCCGTCGGGTCGCCAGGGGAACGGGTGGGCGGGCGCGAGTTCGCCGGCGCCGTCTACCTCTTCTCCGGCGCCACAGGCGCCCCGCGCTGGCGGCTCGGCAATCCGAGCCCGACCTTCAACGCAGAGGCGTTCGGGGACGAGGTGGCCCCGGCGGGCGACGCCGACGGCGACGGCGTCTGGGACGTGATCGGCGGAACCGGGGGCGACGACCGACTCCACGTCGTGTCGGGTGCGACCGGCGCCATCGTCCGCTCCGAGACGGGTACCGGCACGTTCGGCCTCACCTTCGTTGGGGACACTGACGAAGACGGCGCCCCTGAGGTCGCCGTCTCCGCCATCCTCAAGCAGGGCGGAGAACAGACCGGAGCGTTCCTCTACGACGCAGCTGCCGGAGCGTACCGCGACACGGTGGCGGCGCCGCCCGAGGCCATTGGCTCGTTTGGCCAGCAGATGTCGCCGGCCGGCGACGTCGACGGCGACGGCGCGGCCGACTTCGTCGTGGGGGCGCCCGACGCTGGCCGAGCGCCGCCCGTGCTCGGGCCGGGGGCGGCGTACGTGTATTCCGGCGCGCCGGGCGCGCTCGTGCACGCGCTCCAGAGCCCGACCCCGCAGTCGGGCACCGTGGGCGGGCGCTTCGGGTGGTCGGTGGCGGCCGGCACGGACGTCAACGGCGACGGCGTGGGCGACGTCGCCATCGGGGCGCCGTCCGAGGACGGGATCGCCTCGCGCGACGGGCAGGTGCACGTGTTCTCCGGCGCCACCGGCGCCCTGCTCCACACGCTGGTCAACCCCGACACGCCGCAGAACAACGCGCAGTTCGGATGGTCGGTCGCCTTCACGCGGACGGCCGACGACCATCCGGCACTCGCCGTCGGAGTCCCGGACGTGGGCCTGTTTCTTGGGAGCCCGGATGGTGCAGGTCGGGTGTACGTGTTTGCGTTCGGCGACTCGACCGTCGGCACGTCGCCGGGGCCGTCGGGCGGCGGCCTCGCCGTGTCGGTGTGGCCGAACCCGTCGGCGGGCGCGGCGTCGGTCGTGCTCACGATCCCGTCGGCGCAGGCCGTGCGCGTGGCCGTGACCGACGCGCTGGGGCGCGAGGTGGCGGTGCTGCACGACGGCCCGCTCGGCGCGGGGCGTCACCGGCTGGCGCTGCCCACCGGCTCCGCAGGGTCCGGCTCGGGGCTGGCGCCGGGCGTCTACGCCGTGCGCGCCTCGTCGCCGGCCGGCGACGCGACGGCCCGCTGGGTCATCGCGCGATGACACGCCATCGCCGGGTCAGGCCGCGCGTCGGGCGGGTGCGGCCGGCCGGGCTGCCTCGGCCGCCGCCGGCAGGCGCACCGTGAAGGTGGTCCCGACGCCGTGCTCACTCTCGACGGTGATCTCGCCGGCCATCGCCTCGACGAGGCGCTTGACGATGGCGAGGCCGAGGCCGCTGCCCTCGTGCTCGCGGTCGTCGCCGGTGGACTCCTGGCGGAACTCCGAGAAGACGTGCGGCAGGAACGCCTCGTCCATCCCGATGCCGGTGTCCGCGACGCGCACGAGCACGTCGTCGCCCTCGGCGTGGCACGAGACGGTCACCTTGCCGCCGGGCGTGAACTTGACGGCGTTCGAGACGAGGTTGGTGATCACGCGGTCGAGCGCCGGGCCGTCGGCCGCCACCGGCGGGACGTGCGCCGAGCAGCCCCGGTGGCGCAGCGTGACGCCGCCGACGGTGGCGAGCGCGCCGAAGAGCTGCAGCGTCGCGTCCACGCGCGCGTGGACGTCCACCGGCAGGATCTGGAGCTCGAACGAGCCGGAGTCGAGCCGCGCGAGGTCGAGCACCGAGTTGAGCGTCTCGTAGAGGCGCTGGCTGCCGCTGAGGATGGGCTCGACGATGGGCTGGTACTCGTCCGGCAGGTCCTCGCCGAGGATCTGCGCGTAGCCGAGGATGGCCGTCAGCGGCGTGCGGATCTCGTGGCTCATGTTGGCGACGAAGGCCGTCTTCATGCGGGCCATCTCCTCGGCGTCGGCGCGGGCGGCCTCGGCCTTCTCGCGCGCCACGACGAGCGCCTCCTGGTACTCCATGCGGCGCGTGATGTCGCGCGCGACCGAGACGACCTCGCGCTCGCCGGTCGTCGTCTCGACGAGGCGCGCGACGGCCTCGATCCAGACCCAGCGGCCGTCGGCGTGCGGGAAGCGGGCCGTGAGCGGCACGTCGGGCACAGCCCCGGCGAGGAGCGTCGCGTGGAAGGCCTCGACGCGCGACCGGTCGTCGCGGTGGACCCACTCCTGCGGGCGCGTGCCGATGAGCTGGTCGGGCTCGACGCCGAGGACGAGGTAGGACGCCGGCGAGACGTAGGTGTAGGTCCCGTCGGGCTGGTGGTGGGCGATGAGGTCGCCCGAGCTGTCGGCCAGGAGGCGGTAGCGGGCCTCGTGCTCCTCGGCGGTGCGCCGCGCCTCGTGGAGCGCCGTCAGGTCCAGCGTGCTCCCGACGACGTGCGTGATGTCGCCGTCGGCCGAGCGGACGGGCGCGTAGATGCGGACGTAGTGGCGCGTGCCGCCGTCGCGGTCGGGCAGCTGCTCGGCGTGGCGGTGCGTCTCGCCGGACTCGAAGACGGTGCGCACGACGCTCTCGCGCGTCTGCGCGACAGCGGGCGGGAAGCCGCGCCGGCGGCCATAGTCCTCGTTCGTCCGGCCGATCATCCACGACCGCATCTCGGGGTCGGCGACGGCGGCCGGGCTGACGTAGACGTAGCGGTGCGCGCGGTCCCACACGGCGCACTCGATGCCCATCTGGTCCAGCACCGACTCATAGAAGGTCTGGACCTCGGCCACGCCGGCCTCGCGGCTGACGACGTGGACCCGCTGGAGGCGGTTCGCGATCTCGGACTCCGCGAGGCGCGCCAGCGCGCTGACGGCTTCGAGGTCCGACGGCTCCCAGTGGCGCGTGTGGGTGTCCATCACGGCGACGACGCCGAGCGGGCGCCGCGCCGGGTCGTAGAACGGGACGCCGAGGTAGGCGCCGATGCCGTGGACGGTCCGTGCCGCGTGCGTCTCCGTGAGCGGGTCGGCCGACGTGTCGGGGATGACCAGCGGGCGGGCGCGCGAGAGGGCGTTCGAGCAGAGCGAGTAGCGGAGCGGCGTCTCGCGCGAGGCGCTGAGCGCCGGCAGCAGGCCGGTCGCGCCCTTGAAGACCTGGCGGGTCTCCTCGACGAACGTCACGACGCCGATGGGCGCGCCGGTGGCGCGCGCGGCGAGCTGCGCCACGCTGTCGAGCACCGGATCGGGCCGGGTGCCCGAGAGTCCGGCCTCGTCGGCGATCCTCGCGCGCTGGCGGGCGGGCGTGGACGGCGGGCGGAGCGAGGTCGGCATCGGGCGGGGCGTCGGGCGCTCTCCGGTATCGGCCTGCATCTGCCCGATGTAAGCGCCGCCGGCAGCGCCCGGCAGCGCCGCGGGGGATTCCCCGGCAGGGCGCGCGGAGCGCGCCCGTCGCGCGACGTCCGTCCGCCGCCCGACGTTGCGACCAGACCCGCCCCACTCGTGATGAAGCGACTCCTGATCCTCGGCGCCGGGACGGCCGGCACCGTCATGGCCAACCGCCTGCACCGGGCGCTGCCCGCCGACTGGGAGATCACGATCGTGGACCGCGACGAGCGGCACGTCTACCAGCCCGGCCTGCTGTTCATCCCGTTCGGCGCCTACACGCCCGACGACGTGCTCCGTCCGCGCCGCGAGTTGCTGCCCGACGGCGTCGAGTTCGTCGTCGCCGAGATCGACCGCGTCGAGCCCGAGGCGCACTGCGTGACGCTCGCCGACGGCCGCGCGCTGATCTACGACCTGCTGATCGTCGCCACCGGCACCGAGATCCGCCCCGACGAGACGCCGGGCCTCGACGGCGCGCTCTGGCGCCGCGACGCGTTCGACTTCTACACGCTCGACGGCGCCGTCACGCTGCGCGACCGCCTCGCCGCGTGGGAGGGCGGGCGCCTGACGATCGCGCTCGCCGAGAGCGTCTTCAAGTGCCCCGTCGCGCCACTGGAGTTCGCCTTCCTCGCCGACGCCTTCTTCACCGGGCGCGGGATGCGCGACCGCGTCGAGATCCGCTACGTGACGCCGCTCTCGGGCGCGTTCACCAAGCCCAAGGCCAGCCGGATGCTCGGCTCGCTGCTCGAGGAGAAGGGCATCACGGTGGTGCCGGACTTCTACATCGAGCACGTGGACGACGAGCGCAAGACGCTCGTCTCGTACGACGGCTCGGAGGAGCCCTTCGACCTGCTCGTGACGGTGCCCGTCAACAAGGGCGCCGCGTGGGTCGAGCGCTCGGGCCTCGGCGACGACGACGGCCTCGGCTTCATCCCGACCGACAAGCACACGCTCCGCGCGCGCGGCCACGCCGACGTCTTCGTCATCGGCGACGCCACCAACGTGCCGACCTCGAAGGCCGGCTCGGTGGCCCACTTCGAGAGCGAGGTGCTCGTCCAGAACGTGCTGGACCACATCGCCGGGCGCCCCCTCTCGGCGTCGTTCGACGGCCACGCCAACTGCTTCATCGAGACCGGCCACGGCAAGGCCACGCTCGTCGACTTCAACTACACCACCGAGCCGCTGCCGGGCCACTACCCGCTGCCCGTCGTCGGCCCGATGTCGCTGCTGAAGGAGACGCGCCTCAACCACGCCGGCAAGCTGGCCTTCCGGTGGGTCTACTGGAACCTGCTGCTGCCCGGCCGCCCGATCCCCGTCTCGCACGACATGTCCATGACCGGCAAGGTCGTGGACGACGACGTCTCCGTTCCCGCCTGACCCCGCCTCCCATGCAACGCCTCTTCGCCGCCGGCCCCGCCGACCTCACCGACGAGGGCTACTTCACCGACCCCGCGCAGTGGACGCCCGCGCACGCGCACGAGATGGCCGCCGAGGCCGGCCTCGCGCTGTCCGACCGCCACCTCGCTGTGCTGTCCTACCTCCGCGAGCGCTTCGCCGAGGGCACGCCGCTGACCATCCGCCGCATCGGCAACTCGGGGCTGGTGGACATCAAGGGCTTCTACGCGCTCTTCCCCGGCGGGCCGCTGAAGGTGTCGAGCCGCCTCGCCGGCATCCCCAAGCCCGCCAGTTGTGTGTAGCGGATGGACGGTGGACGATGGATGGTGGACGATGCGAAATCCGCTCACCCGTCCATCGTCCATCCCCCATCGTCCAGTTCCGCCTTCCCCGTCGGCGCCTCCTCCATCCAACCGCTCCTGCCATGGAACTGACCCAGCCCCTCGCCGTCGAGCCGCCGGTGGCCGACGCGCACCCCGTCCGGAAGGTCCTCGTCATCTGCTCGAAGGGCACGCTGGAGGACGTCTACGCCGCGCTCGTGCTCGCCAACGGCGCGCTCATGGAGGGCATCGAGGCCAAGATGTTCTTCACCTTCTTCGGCCTCGACGCGCTCCGCAAGGACCGGATGGACCACCTCCACACGGCCACCGTCGGCAACCCGGCGCTCATGCCCGGCGTCCCGACGATGCTCGCCGGCCTGCCTGGCTTCGAGGCGTTCGCCTCGGCCATGATGCGCCGCGAGATGGACAAGCTGGACATCCCGCCGGTCTCCGAGTTCCTCGAGATGATCGTCGCCGGCGGCGGTGAGATCTACGCCTGCAAGCTGGCCGTCGAGATGTTCAAGCTCGACGCGTCGGACTTCCTCGACGACCTCGCGGGCATCATCACCGTCGGCGACATGTACGGCCTCGCGGCCGGCGAGGGCACGAAGATCATCTTCGTCTGACCCGCGCACCCGGTGTCCACCACAACGACGGCGCCCCGCGGCCTTCGGGCGGCGGGGCGCTGTCGCGTAAGCCGGTGACGACGCTCAGGCGGGGCGGACGCGCGCGAGCCAGTCCGGCGGCGCGGCGTCCTCGACGAGCGCGACGAGCCCGCCGCGGCGGTACGTCTCGACGAGCGCGCGCACGTCGGCGCGGATGGACTCCAGCGCGCCGGCGACGAGGTCGGGCGCGTAGCCGCGCTCGCCGAACTCGATCGTCATCTCCATCGAGACGATGCGGCTGATGGCCTGGCCGAGCTCGACGAGCTTGCGCTGCGGCATCTGCCAGTCCACGTCGAACGAGAGGGCGTCGCCGAAGAGCGTCGCGGCGCGGGCCGTCAGCGGCTCGTCGCGGAGGTAGCGCCCGAGGTTGGTCTCGTGCACGCGGCGCATGGCCTTGACGACCGACTCGGTGACCTGCTGGTAGAGGATGTCGTTCGAGCCCTCGAAGATCTGGAACGGGCGGCTGTCCACGACGGCGCGGCCAGCGAGGTGGTCGGCGCGGTAGCCCTGCGCGCCGACGAGCTGCATGAGGCTCTGCGCGGCCTCCTGCATCCAGTCGGTCACGACCGTCTTGAAGGCGTTGGCCTTGAGGCCGTCGCCCGAGAGGTCGCGCTCGACGCCGGCCGTCTCGGCCGAGTGGAGGCACATCGCGGCGCAGGCCGTGACGGAGGCCTGCATCCGCGCGAGGCGGGCGCGGACCTGGTCGTAGGCCACGAGCGGCTGCCCGCCGACGGAGCGCTGGCGGACGTGCGCGGTCGCCTCGTCGGCCAGCCGGCGGAGGAAGCCCATGGCCATGCCGGGGAACTGGAGGCGGCTGCGGTGAAGCACGTCGAGCATCATCTTGACGCCCGTCGTGTGGGGCGTCAGGCGCGCGTGCTCGGGCAGTTCGACGTCGATCCGGTTGCGTCCGTAGGGGAGCATCCGGAGGCCGAGGTTGGGGTAGACCTCCTCGACGGTGACGTGCTGCGCGGCCTGCGTCTGGTCGGCCACGAAGAAGTCCACGTCGCGGCGGAGGTTGCCGTCGGCGGCGCGGGGCCGCGCGGTGAGCAGCCAGTAGTCCGCCCAGCCGGTGAGGCCGGCCCAGTGCTTGATGCCGGTGAGGCGGACGGTCCCGCGGCCGGTGTCCTCCCAGGCGGTCTTCATGTTGAGGGCGTCCGAGCCGTAGTCGGGCTCGGTGATCATCAGACCGCCCATGCGCTTGTGGCGGATGACGCCCTCGAAGACGTCGGCCTGCGTGGCCTCGGAGGCGTACTTGGACACCGGCTGGAGGAACAGCCCGCCGTTGATGCCCACCATGAGGCAGAGCGGGAGGCTCTGGTAGCCGGTCTCCTCCAGCACGCTGAGGCTCTCGCCGATGGAGCCGCCGCGCCCGCCGTACGCCTCGGGGACGTAGACCGAGAGGGGGTCCACCTCGCGCATTCGCCCGATGACGTGCGGCGGCATCCCGCGGTCGAGGTTGACGGCGTCGGCGCTGGTGCGCGTCCCGAACAGGTGCGCGAGACGCTCGCGGTAGGCGCCGAGGAAGTCGGCGAAGGACTGGCGCGTGCGCGTCATCGCGACGGGCCGGAGCGGCGGGCGGGAGAGCGCGGGCATCGAAGCAGACAGGGTGGGGACAGAAAATAGACTGCGCGGGGCGGTGCGAGGGTCCGATCTAGCTTGCGGCGTGCGCGTTCCCGATTCCTTCCCGCTGCCGCCGGGCGTCGCCGTCGCCGTGCGGACGCTCGCGGACGGCGTCGCCGGCCTGTCCGGCGCCGAGGCGGCGCGCGCGGCGTCGTTCGCGCACGCCGACCGCCGGGCGGCCTTCGCGCTCGGGCGCACGGCCGCGCGCGCGCTCCTCGCCGAGCGCCTTGGCGTCGCGCCAGAGTCCGTCCCGCTCGTCGTCGGCGCCGACGGCGCGCCGGAGGTCGAGGGGGACGGCGGCGCGTGCCTCTCGATCAGCCACGCCGGACGCGGCGCCGGCGTCGTAGCCGCCGCGGCCGTCGCGCCGGTCGCCGTCGGCGTGGACCTCGAAGCCATCGTCCCCCGCCGGGCCGACCTCTGGCGGCGCATGCTGCGCCCCGACGAGCACGCCCTGCTCGACGCCCTCGGCGGATCGTCGGACCGCGCGCACACGCTCCTCTGGTCGCTCAAGGAGGCCGTGCTGAAGGGACAGCGGACGGGCCTGCGCGCGAGCGCGCGGTCGGTCTGCCTCGCGCTCGACGGCCTCTCGGGCGAGGTGCCGGCGAGCGGCGCCGGGACGGCGACCGCCGAGGCGTCGGGCGTGTGGCATCTGGCGTGGGCCGACCTCGCGCCGGCGACCGGCGCGGTCGGGATGTGGCTGACGGTGGCGACGGCGTCGCGCGACGCCGCCGAGTGGCGTCACCGGCGAGTCTAGCTTGGCGCGCGGCCCCGCACCTGGTGCGGAACGACTACCCGCGGCGCCGGCCGCTCCCCCGATGGACCCGACCTCGGCCCGCCCGGCGGCGCTGCGCTTCATCCTGTTCGCCGTCCTGCTCGACGCACTCGGCATCGGGCTCATCATCCCGGTCCTGCCGGCGGTGGTGGACGCTCTCAATACGGGCACCGGGCGCGAGACGGCGACCGTCTACGGCCTGCTCGTGGGGACCTACGCGCTGGCGCAGTTCCTCTGCGCGCCGCTCATCGGCGCACTCTCCGACCGCTTCGGGCGGCGGCCGGTGCTGCTGGTGAGCATCGCCACCCTCGGCATCAACTTCGCCGCGACGTACTGGGCGCCGACGCTCGCGTGGCTCTTCGCGACGCGCCTCCTCTCGGGCGCGACCGCCGCCAACGTGACGGCCGCCAACGCCTACGTGGCTGACGTCTCGGACGCGGGCGTCGACCGGGCGCGCAACTTCGGTCGGGTCGGCGCGATGTTCGGGATCGGGTTCGTCGTCGGGCCGGCGCTGGGCGGCGTGCTGGGCGAGACCGACCCGCGCCTCCCGTTCCTGGTCGCCGCCGGGCTGTGCGCGCTCAACGTGCTGTACGGGGTGGTCGTCCTGCCCGAGTCGCTCCCGCCCGGCCGGCGGCGGCCGGTGGACGTCTCCCGTCTCAACCCCGTCGGTGCGCTGGCGGCGCTCGGACGCTACCCGGCCGTCGGGCGCCTCGCGGTGGTCGTCGGGCTGACCGCCGTGGCCCAGTACGCACTCCACGCTTCGTGGGTGCTCTACACCGGCGAGCGCTACGGCTGGGGGCCGCGCGCCAACGGCCTCTCGCTGATGGCCGTCGGCGTGTTCATGGCGGGCGTGCAGGGCGGACTCATCGGGCGTCTCTCGACGGCGTTCGGCGACCGGCGCCTTCTGATGCTGGGCCTCGCGTGCGCCGCCGCTGCGCAGGCCGGCATGGGACTCGCGCCGACGGCGGCGTGGTTCTTCGCGGCGCTGCCGCTGGCGGCGCTCGGCGGCGTGGCGGGCCCGAGCGCGCAGTCGCTCGTCACGCAGCGGGTGCCGGCGGGCGAGCAGGGCGCCGTGCAGGGCGCGCTGGCGAGCCTCTCCAGCCTCGCGGCCGTCGTGTCGCCGCTCGGCGCGACGACGCTGCTGGCGCACTTCACGCAGCGCGGGCCGGTGCCCTACGTGCCGGGCGCGCCACTCCTCGCCGGCGCGCTGACGCTGGTGGCCGCCGCGGGCGTCGCCGCGGGCGTCCGCCGCTCGTAGCCTCCGGCACGCCCGCGACGCTCCCGATGCGCTTCCTCCTCGCCCTGCTGCTCGTCGTCGCGCCCGCGTGCCGGGCGCAGCTCTCGGCCACGCCGCCACCCGTCGAGGCCGCGCACGGGATGGTGGTGGCCGCCGAGCGCCTCGCCGCCGAGGCCGGGCGCGACGCCATGCGCGACGGCGGCAACGCCGTGGACGGCGCCGTCGCGACCGCCTTCGCGCTGGCCGTGACGTTCCCCGTCGCCGGCAACCTCGGCGGCGGCGGCTTCCTGGTCGTCCGCTTCCCCGACGGGCGCGCGACCACGCTGGACTTCCGCGAGACGGCCCCGGCGGGGGCCACGCGCGACATGTTTCTGGACTCGACCGGCGTGCCGGTGCCCGCGCGCAGCCTGCGCGGCTGGCTGGCCGTCGGCGTGCCGGGGAGCGTCGCCGGCCTCGTGGAGGCGCACGCGCGCTGGGGGCGCCTCCCGCTCGCGCGCGTCCTCGCGCCCGCGCAGCGCCTCGCGGCGGGCTTCCCGCTCAGCGCCGGCGGCGCCGACGCGCTCAACACCTTCCGCGACGAGTTCGCCGCCGGCGGCGTGACGGCGTTCGTGCGCGAGCGTCCGTGGGCGGCCGGCGACACGCTGCGGCAGCCGGCGCTCGGGGCGGTCCTCGCGCGCATCGCCGCGCGCGGCGCCGACGGTTTCTACCGCGGCGAGACGGCCGACGCGATCGTGGACGCGATGCGCGCCGGCGGCGGGCTCGTCACGCACGCCGACCTCGCGGGCTACCGCCCCGTCGAGCGTCCGCCGGTCGTCGGGATGTACCGCGGGCACCGTGTGATCACGATGGGCCCGCCGTCGAGCGGCGGCGTGGCGCTCGTCCAGATGCTGCGCGCGATGGAGGCGGCCCCGCCGGAGGCGCTCGGCTCGTCGGCCCGCCTCCACCGGATGGGCGAGGCGATGCGCCGCGCGTACGCCGACCGCGCGGTCTGGCTCGGCGACCCGGACCACGTGGTGGTCCCGACGGCCGGCCTCACCGCTCCGGCGTACGTGGACGCGCGCATGGCGACGTTCCGCCCGGACCACACGACGCCGGTGACGGCCGGAGTCCCGCCCGGCGCGCCGGAGCGTCCGGGCCAGCCGGTGAACGCGCAGCCCCCGCGCGAGAGCGACCAGACGACGCACCTCTCGGTGGTGGACGCCGACGGCATGGCGGCGTCGCTCACAACGACGCTCAACGGCGCCTTCGGGGCCGTCGTCGCCGTCGAGGGCGTGCTGATGAACAACGAGATGGACGACTTCGCGGCGGCGCCGGGCGTGCCCAACCAGTTCGGGCTCGTCGGCGCCGAGGCCAACGCCGTCGCGCCGGGGCGGCGGATGCTGTCGTCCATGACGCCGACGATCGTCGAGGCGCCCGACGGGCGGCTCTCGCTCGTCGTCGGCTCGCCCGGCGGCGGGCGCATCATCACGGCCGTGCTCCAGACGATCCTCCACGTGGTGGACCACGGGCTGGACGTACAGGCGGCCGTCGCAGCGCCGCGTGTCCACCACCAGTGGGCGCCCGACGTGCTGTTCGCCGAGCGGAACGGCCTCGCGCCCGACGTGGCGGATGCGCTGCGCGCGCGCGGCTGGACCGTGGACGACACCGGCGGCCCGTGGGCGCGTGTGGACGCCATCGAGGTCCGCTGCGACGGCTCGACGGCCACCACCGACCCGTCGGGGCTGTCGGTCATCTCGCGGTCGATCGCCGGCTGCGTGCGCCTCGGCGGCGCCGACCCGCGCGGCGAGGACGTCGCGGTCGGGTGGTGAGCGTGAGGCAAGGGGGGATTGTGTTTCACCCATGCCCCGTGCCCAAGCCCGAAGGGCGTCCTGCCCCGTGCCCCGGCGCGAAGCGGCGCTCCGCGCCGCAAGCCGCGTGTAAACGAATGGTTGCTCCACGGCATCTGCACGTGCCGTTTGGAGCCGTCCGTCTACCTTCGGCGCGCCGACCCGCCCTCCCACCCCCGTCCGGGCTGGCCTCCCTCAACCTCCCTCCCCCGATGCGAACGGCTACCGTCCGCCGGTGGGGCTTCGCGGCGCTTCTCGCCGCGCTGAGCCTCGCCGCCCTCCCCACCGCCTCCGCGCAGGTCGTGACCACGTCCGGCCTCCGCGGCCTGGTCACCGACGACACCGGCGCGCCGCTGCCCGGCGCCAACGTCGTCGCCGTCCACACCCCCTCGGGCACGCGCTTCGGCGTCGCCACGCGCGCCGACGGCTACTACAACCTCACCAACCTGCGCGTCGGCGGGCCGTACACGGTCACCGTGTCGTTCGTCGGCTTCCAGCCGTTCGAGGCCGAGGGCATCCAGCTCGCACTCGGCCAGGAGCAGGAGCTGAGCGTGCGCCTCGTGCCGGCGACGCTGGGCGACGGCGTGACGGTGACGGCCGAGGCCAGTTCGGTCATCAACCCCGGCCGCACGGGCGCCGAGTCCAACTTCTCGCGCGAGACGCTGGACCGCCTGCCGACGCTCAACCGCTCCGTCAGCGACATCACGCGCCTGACGCCGCAGAACACGGGCTTCAACTCGTTCGGCGGCCGCAACAACCTCTACAACAACGTCTCGGTGGACGGGTCGGTCTTCAACAACGTCTTCGGCCTCGCGAGCGAGGTCGGCGGCCAGACCAACCAGCAGCCGATCGCGCTCGACGCCGTCGAGCAGATCTCGGTCTCGGTCGCGCCGTACGACGTGCGCCAGGGCTCGTTCACCGGCGCCGGCATCAACGTCGTGACGCGCGCCGGCACCAACGACTTCACCGGCTCGGTCTACAACTACTACCGCAACGAGAACCTCGTCTCGGGCACCATCGACGGCGACGAGCTCGCCGCGACGCGCTTCTCGGAGCGCCAGACCGGCTTCTCGATCGGCGGCCCGATCGTCGCCAACCGCGCCTTCTTCTTCCTCAACGCCGAGCTGCGCGACCGCGTGGACCCCGGCGCGACGTTCCGCGCCCAGACGTCGCCCACCGATACCGGCGTGGACGTGGCCGAGGTCGCCCAGAGCGACCTCGACGCCATCGCGGCCTACCTCAACGGCATCGGCTACGACCCCGGCTCGACGGGCGTCTACGACCGCGGCAACGGCGGCAACAGCGTCACCGCGCGTCTCGACGCCAACCTGAGCGACCAGCACCGCGTCAACGTGCGGTTCAACTTCCTCGACTCGTTCCGCGACGTGCAGCCCTCCAACTCGGGGCTCCCGTCGGGCACGAGCCGCTCGAACAGCATCTCGGCCGTGCCGTTCTCGTTCACCGACTACACGATCAACAACGACGTGTACTCGGCCGTCGCGCAGCTCAACTCGACGTTCGGCGCGCGCACGAGCAACCAGTTCACGATCGGCTACACGGCGCTGCGCGACAGCCGCTCGTCGGGCAGCGAGCCCTTCCCGTTCGTGGACATCTTCAACGGCGCCGGCCGGCCCTACACGGCGTTCGGCTTCGAGCAGTTCACGCCGAACAACGTGCTGGACACGGACATCTTCCAGGTCTCCAACAGCACGAGCCTCTTCCTCGGCGACCACACGGTCACGTTCGGCACGTCGAACGAGTTCTTCAGCTTCTCCAACGGCTTCACGCCGCAGTTCTACGGCCGCTACCAGTTCGCCTCGACGCAGGCGTTCCTCGACCACGTGAACGCGGCGGACCCGACGGCCGCCGGCGTGCCGCAGCCGACGAGCTACGTGCTCACGTACTCGGCCGTGCCGGGCGTGGACGTGCCGCTGGCCGAGGTCTCGGCCGCGCAGCTCGGCCTCTACGTGCAGGACGAGTACCGCGTGATGCCCAACCTGCGCGTCACCGCCGGCCTGCGCGTGGACGCGCCGGTCTTCACGAGCGACCTCGAGAGCAACAGCCGCCTCGACGGCCTCGAGTTCGCCGGCGGGGAGGCCGTGGACACCGGCCGCCTGCCGGGCTTCCGTCCGCTGTGGTCGCCGCGCCTCGGCTTCAACTACGACGTCCTCAACGACCGCACCTACCAGGTGCGCGGCGGCACGGGCATCTTCACCGGCCGCATCCCGTTCGTCTGGATCTCGAACCAGGCCTCCAACAACGGCCTGCTCTTCGGCACGACGAGCGTGAGCGGCGACGGCAGCACGCTGCTCTGCCAGCCCGGCACGAGCGTCGCCAACGGCGACTGCGACCCGATCACGTTCTCGCCCGACGTGACGGCGTTCATCCCGGACAGCCCGTCGGCGCCGTCGTCCATCACGGTCAACGCCACCGCCGAGGACTTCCGCTTCCCGCAGATCTGGCGCACCAACCTCGCCGTGGACGCCCGCCTGCCGGGCGACGTCATCGCGACGCTGGAGGGCATCTACACGAAGGACCTCAACGCGGTCTTCCACCGCGACGCGAACCTCGTCGAGGCCACAGCCACGCTCGGCGGCGCGGACAACCGCCCGCTCTACCCGAGCAGCCGCCGCATCCACAGCTTCGTCAACAACGCGATCGTGCTCGACAACACGAGCCAGGGCTACCAGTGGCAGGTCACCGGCGACCTCCAGAAGACGTTCACCGCCGGTCCGCTCGACGGCCTCTACACGCGCTTCGCCTACACGCGCTCGGTCGCCCGCGACCTCACGAGCTCGCCGTCGGCCATCGCGTTCACGGCCTGGAGCAGCAACCAGGTGGTCACCGGCCCCAACGAGAGCCAGCTCGGCTTCTCGGCGTTCGACCGCCCGCACTACCTGCTCGGCGTCGCGAGCTACCGCCTCGACTACCTCGGCCTCGCCGGCACGACGCTCTCGCTGACCTACACGGGCGGCTCGGGCAACAACTTCTCGTACGCCTACAACGGCGACCTCAACAACGACGGCATCCGCGGCAATGACCTGCTCTACGTGCCGGCCGACGCCAGCGAGATCGCCCTCGTGCCCAACGGCGCCAGCGACACGCGCACGCCGGCCGAGATCTGGGCCCAGCTCGACGCCTTCATCGAGCAGGACCCGTACCTGAGCACGCGCCGCGGCGAGTACGCCGAGCGCGGCGGCGCCCGCACGCCGTGGGTCAACCGCGTGGACCTCGGCCTCCGCCAGGAGGTCGCCGTGCCCGTCGGCGGCGGCCGCACGACGCGCCTCGAGCTGTCGTTCGACGTCGCCAACATCGGCAACCTGATCAACTCGTCGTGGGGCCTCGTCCGCACGCCGGTCAACGCCACGCCGATCACGGTCGTCAGCCGCGACGCGAACAACGTGCCGCAGCTGACGTTCGGCTCGGCGACGTCGGTCCAGACCGAGTCCTTCCGCACGGACACTGGCCTGAACTCGCGCTGGCAGGCGCTCTTCGGCGTCCGCCTCAGCATCTGACGCCGCATCTGACGCGCCGCTGGACTCCGCCCTGCGCTGCATCGTCCGGCCCCGCCTTCCTCCGGGAGGGCGGGGCCTTTTTCGGTGCCCGACGCCCGCGAAGACCGGCGCCGGAAGCGCTTCCCGGCGTCTCCGCACATGCCGCCGCGTAGTTCACGGTGGCTTCCCTTGCATCCGGGCGGGGGGCTCTAGCTTTGCCGTGCGCGGCGACTGTGCTGCCCCCGTTGGCGCCGCCAGCCCCGGCTGGCGTCGTCGACCTCTCGGTTCTCCCCCCCTGCCTGATGGACATGCCTTGCCGCGCGCGCGCTGCCGCGCTCGCCGCCGCGTTGATGCTCTGGACGTCGCCGCTCGCGGCGCAGCCGTTCGAGCGCGTCGCCACCGACGTGGGCAACGTCGGCCTCTCGCTGACCAACGCCGGCACCGTCGGCCGCCCACAGGCGCGGACCGACCCCAGCGGCCTGCCGAGCTTCGAGTACCCGCGCGACTCGGGCATCGAGCACCTCTTCGAGGCCGGCCTGTGGGTGGGCGCGCGCCGCGCCGACGGCGTGATCTCGGTGCGCACCGGCTCGGTCACGTCCGGCGGCGGCTACGTGCCCGGCGGCAACGGCTTCGAGTTCGCGCAGGAGGCGCCGTTCCTCCAGCGCTCGTCGCTCGCCACCAGCCCGTTCTTCTCGCCGGCCGCGGTCAGCCAGCAGGACCTCCTGACGGCGTACAACGACACGCAGGAGTTCCTCCCCGGCACGGCGACGCCGACGCCCGACCCCGCCGGGCGCCTCGGCCTGCGCGTGAGCCAGCGCGCCTACGCGTGGAGCTTCCCGTTCACCGAGTACTTCGTGATCGTGGAGTACGCCGTGACCAACGTCTCCGACCAGCCGCTGTCGGACGTGTGGATCGGCGTCTTCGATGACCTCGTCGTGCGCAACGTGGTGACGACGACCGAGACCGGCGGCGCCTTCTTCAACAAGGGCGCGCGCGGCGCGTTCGGCTACCCGCAGTACACCGTCGGCCAGCCGGCGCCGACCTACCCCGACTCCCAGTTCGTCTCCTACGCCTTCAACGCCGGCGGCACGGAGGAAAGCCTCAACACGTACGGCGCCCTCGCCTTCCTCGGCGCCGAGTGGGACGACCCCGGTGCGCCGGGCCGTCCGGCCCAGCCCGGGCGCTTCTTCCACCCGTTCGTCGCCGACCAGTACGCCGCGCAGGGGCTCGAGGCGCCGCGCTTCAACCCGCGCTACTGGCTCTTCGGCGGCAACGACCCCGACCCCGCACTCCGCACGCCGATCGACGACGCCGAGAACTACGTCCGCATGACGTCGCCCTACCCCGACCCGACGGCGTTCACCTCGCAGGCCGACTACGAGACGGCGCGCGACGCCTTCCTCGGCGACGGCGACGGCGAGGGGCGCCTCCAGACCGCCGGCCGCACGGCCACCGGCAACTGGATCGGCCTCACGTCCGTCGGGCCGTTCGACGCCCTCGCGCCGGGCCAGACCATCACGGCCACGTTCGCGTTCGTCGCCGCGCTCAAGCCCGAGGAGTTCCAGGGCAGCACCGCCGGCCGCCAGGCCGACACCGAGGCGAGCCGCGCGCTGCTCCGCAACAACGTCTTCTGGGCGATGGAGACCTACGCCGGCGAGGACGCCAACTTCAACGGCGTGCTCGACGCCGGCGAGGACATCAACGGCAACGGCGAGCTGGACCGCTTCCTGATCCCGACGCCGCCCGACGGGCCGCGCCTGCGCGTGGAGCTGGAGTCGGGCCGCGCGGTGCTCTACTGGGACGAGACCGCCGAGGACAGCGTGGACCCCGTCACCGGCCGCGCCGACTTCGAGGGCTACCGCATCTACCGCTCGGACCCCGGCGACGACGCCTCGGGCGACATCATCGGCGCGGCGGGTCTGATCGCGCAGTACGACACGCCCGGCAACGAGGTCGGCTTCAACAACGGCTTCGGGCCGATTCGCCTCGACGAGCCGGTGACGTTCGACGGCGACCCGACGGCCTACCGCTACCGCTTCGAGGCCGGCGGCCTGCTCGACGGCTGGCAGTACGCCTTCGCCGTGACCGCCTTCGACAGCGGCGACCTCGGCGCCGGGCTCGACCCGCTGGAGAGCTCCAAGACCGCCGGCGCCGTCCGCGTCTTCCCCGGCACGGCGGCCGTCGCCGGGCGCGAGGCGCAGGACGCGGCCCCGGCAGGCGTCTTCCCGAACCCGTACCGCCTGCGCGCGGCGTGGGACGGCCCGCTCTCGACGCAGCGCAAGCTCTACTTCTACAACCTCCCGCCGCGCGCCGAGGTGCGCATCTACACCCTCGCCGGCGAGATCGTGGACCGCTTCGAGCACGACGCGTCCGACAACACCGGCGACATCCGCTGGTTCGACGACTTCTCGTCCGACGGCCGCGTGATCGCCGGCGGCACGCACGCGTGGGACGTCCTCTCGGACAACCGCCTGCGCCTCGCGCCCGGCCTCTACCTCTTCTCGGTCCACGACCGCGACAGCGGCGACACCCAGACCGGCCGCTTCGTCATCCTCCGCTAGCCGACGACCGCGCCACCCGGCGCCTCCTTCCTCCCTTCCCCCTCCCCACCTGACCGATGCGTACGCTCCTCGCCGTGCTCGCCGTGCTCGCCCTCGCCGCCCCGCGCGCCGAGGCCCAGTGCACCGGCACCCCCGGCACCGACTACCAGATCGCGACCGCCCGCCAGATCAACGACATCCCGCAGGCCAACGTGGATGACCTCGTGGCCAACGCCGCGAGCCTCACCCCCGCGCAGATCATCGCCAACCTGACGGCCAACCCGCTGATCAACCAGCAGGTCCAGTTCACGGCCGTCGTGCTGACGGACCCCTACAACTCGGGCCTCGCCTCGATCAACGCCACGACCGGCATCCCGAACCGCGTGCACGTCTTCGTGCGCGACGTGACGGCGGCCACCGCCGGCAACGCCGGCATGGGCCTTCAGATCGTCGACGGACGCGGCGACGGCCAGATCCTGACGCTGCTGCCGGGCGACGAGATCGTCGTCTGCGGCATCGTGGCGCCGTTCATCAACAACACGAGCGGCTCGGTGGCGATGCAGATCACCCCGAGCAGCCTCACGCCGACGGGCACCAGCTACGACGCGGCGAACCCGCTCCGCCAGCCGGTCGTCGCCACCACGGCCGACGTCCACAACACCGTCAACGGCCTGACCCAGATCGACTGGGCGCGCTACGAGGAGTTCAACGGCCAGTTCGTCCGCTTCGAGGACATCACGGTCGTGCAGGGTGTCGCCGGCACGCGCCCCGACGTGCTCTTCCAGAGCACCGGCGCCACCGAGCAGATCAACCAGTACGACACGAGCCTCCGCTTCCGCAACGACCGCGACGGCGTCTACCCCAACCCGCCGTACAACACGCGCCCGGGCACCGACCCGTTCGTGCCGCCGGCGACCGGCGTCGTCGACCTCCAGGGCTTCCTGATCTACCAGGGCGACAACGGCACGTTCGCGTACTCGACGCCGACGAGCGCCAACTTCGTCGTCAACCCGATGGACGACGCGGACTTCGTGATCGCGACGTCGCCGCCGGTGGTGGCCGTGGCCCCGCTCACGGCCGCGCCCGCGTCGTCGGCGCCGGTGACCATCACGGCGACGATCGCCCCCGGCACGGCCGGCGCGACGATCGCGACGGCGGTCATCAACTACCTGCTGCCGAGCGGCACCTCGGGCTCTGCCACGATGGGCAACACGGGCGGCGACACCTACACGGGCCAGATCCCGGCGGCCGGCACCAACGGCGGCTTCGTGAGCTACACCGTGACGGCCACCGACAACTTCGGCGCGGCCTTCACGACGCCCACGCGCAGCTACCGCGCCCTCGACGGCCCGATCACGAGCATCGATCTCGTCCAGCGCACGTTCGACGGCGGCGTCGGCGGCAGCCCGTTCTACTTCGGGACCAACAACAACCCCGGCCCGGCCGTCGCGTTCGACCTCGACGCCACCGTGCAGGCGGTCTTCCAGGGCGGATCGAGCTGGTACGGCATCCTGCAGGACGACACCACGCTCCAGCCGTGGACCGGCGTCTGGGCCTTCTTCGGCTCGACGCAGCCCGCGCTCAACGTCGGCGACCGCATCACGATCACCGAGGCCGCCATCAACGAGCGCTTCGACGTGACGCAGCTCCAGAACATCGTCTTCTCGGTCACCGGCAGCGGCTCGCCGCTCGCCGACAAGGTGGTCACGACGGACCTCTTCCAGGGCACCGCCGGCCGCGCGACCGCCGAGGCGCACGAGGGCATGATGCTCCGCTTCAACGCCGTCACCATCACCGACGTCAACGCCGACGGCCCCGACGAGCCGGGCGGCACGCCGAACTTCGGCGAGTGGGCCTTCACCAACGCGGGCACCGCCAACCCGCTCCGCGCCGACGACTTCAGCAACGTCTCGTTCCCGCTGAACTGGAACCAGGACAACCTGGCCATCGGCCAGACGCGCGACTTCCACCGCGGCGCGATGTACTTCTCGTTCAGCAACTGGAAGATCGTCCCGCCGAGCGTGGCCGACGTCGGCATGATCACGGCCAGCGAGCCGACGGCCGAGGCCGGCACGGCCCGCCTCGTGGGCACGTTCCCGAACCCGGCCGCCGCGACCGCGCGCGTCCGCTTCGAGCTCGACGCCGCGTCGGACGCCCGCGTGAGCGTGGTCGACGCGCTCGGCCGCGAGGTCGCCGTCCTCGCCGAGGGCGCCCGCGCCGCCGGCGTGCACGACGTGACGCTCGACGCGCGTGGCCTCGCCGCCGGCGTCTACGTGCTCCGCCTCGTGGCCGACGACGCCGTCGCCACGATGCGCCTGTCGGTCGCCCGCTAAGGCCGCCGCGCTGTTCCTGACCCGTCCCCCTCGGGGGACCGCCGGGCGGCCTGTCGCCAGACAGGCCGCCCGGCGAGGGGGGTCTCCGCCCCACCGCTTGCGTCTCTCGATGCCCCGCCTCGCCGCTCTCCTCGTCGCCCTCCTCCCGCTCGCCGCGTGCGACTCGGGCTTCGGCGGCTCCCCGTTCGACAACCGCCTGCCCGAGACCGAGCTGTCGGTCCGCTCGGTGGACCTCCGCGACGACCTCGGCGACCGCCGCCTCGTCTCGACCATCGAGCTCGCGTGGAGCGGCGCCGACCCCGACGGCGTCATCGTCGCCTACGACGTCCGCGCCTACGTCGTGGACGCCGGGCTGCCGGCGCCGGGCGCCGAGGAGGGCTGGGCGCGCACTGCGCGCCGCGACAGCACCATCCTGCTGCCCATCCCCGAGGGCCGCCGCACGGCCGACGTGGCCGTCGAGGTGCGCGCCGTGGACAACGACGGCGGCGTGGACGGCTCGCCCGCGCGCACCGTCTTCCCGATCATCAACTCGGACCCCACGTTCCGCCTGACGGCCGCCGAGGCGCCGCCGGACACCACGTGGCCGGTCCTCTCGTTCGCCTTCACGGCCGACGACCCCGACGGCACGGCCAACCTCGCCGGCGTCGAGGTCGCGCTCAACGACACGCTTTCCGGCTGGACCCGCCTGCCCGCCGACCTGACGTTCGTCACGTTCGTCGCCGCCGACCCGACGGCCACCGGCACCGTCGACGCGCGCGTCCTCGCCGGGCGCACGGCGCAGACGACCACGCTCACGCTCCCCGGCCTGCGGATGAACGCCGAGAACCGCGTCTTCTTCCGCTCGGTCGACGCCGCCGGCGCGACCTCGCGCGCCGCCGTCTACCCCGACGAGGACGGCACCCTGTTCGTCCGCCGCACGACCAGCGCGGTGCTGCTCGTCAACGACCTCCGCTCGTCGACGGTCAACGTGGACACGCGCCCGCTCGACGTGATGCGCGACGCGCTCGCGCAGAGCGGCGTCGGCGGCTACGACACGTGGGACCTCTCGCGGACGCCCCTCGTGGCGAGCGCGCCCCAGACGTCCGAGGCGCTGCCCGTCACCGCCGACCCGACGCTCCGGCTGACGTTCGCGCTCTGGAGCCGCATCGCGTGGGTCTCGAACGCCGTCACCAACAGCGTCGTCGGCAACAACCTGCCGCTTGCAGCCCCCGTGCTCGGCGGCTTCTTCGACCGCGGCGGGCGGATGCTGGTCCAGACGCCGATCACGGCGCCGCTCGCCGGCGACGAGGGCCAGACCAACCCGGCGATCGACCTGCTGCCCATGGCCGGCCTCGTGAGCTTCGCGCCGACGTCCACCGAGCCGCGCACGGTGCGCACGCTGCGCGCCAACGCCGGGACGGCCGTGACCCCCGCCGGCGCGATGCCCGGCACGAGCACGCCGCTGCCCGCGCTCGCCGCGACGGCCCTCGTCACGACGGCCCTGCCCTACGCCGTCGGGCCCGACGACGTGGTGCTCTACACGATGCCCTTCACGGCGTTCTACACCAACAACACGAACGGCCCGTGGGCCGGCTCGACGGTCGTGGCCTCGGCCTCGTCCGACGGCCGCGTGGCGCTCTTCGCGCTGCCGCTCTTCACCGGCGCGGGCGCGCTCTTCGGACCGGCCACGCCCGGCGGTCCCGGCGTGACCGACGCGCTGGCCACGATCCTCGACGGACTCGACTTCTCCTCGGCCGCCCGCCGGCCGCTCGCCTTCCGCTCCCGATGATGGATGCTCGCGCGGCCTCCCGGCCGATTTCCCGTACGGGCACACCTCCTGCGATGGCTGCCCGTACGGGCACACCGTCGGTGTGCCCCTACCACGCCCTGTGCGTGCTGGCTGTGCTGATCGCCCTGCTGGCGGCCCTGCCCGCCGCCGCGCAGGGCACGATCGCCGGCACCATCACCGACGCCTCGACCGGCGAGACGCTCCCCGGCGCCAACGTGCTCGTGCTGGGCACCACGCGCGGCGCCGCCGCCGACCTCAACGGCCGCTACCGCATCGCCGACCTCCGCGCCGGCGACTACACGGTGCGCGTCTCGTTCGCCGGCCTGACGACCGTCGAGTACACCGGCATCCGCGTCGCCAACGGCCAGACGACGACGCTCGACGCCGCGCTGCGGCCCGTCACGCTCGGCGGCGACGAGGGCGTGGTCGTCGTCGGCGAGCGCCCGCTGATCGACGTCGAGCGCGCCGAGAGCGCCTACACGGTCAGCCAGGAGGAGATCGACGCGCGCCCCGTGCGCGACGTGCAGGGCGTCGTCGCCAACCAGGCCGGCGTCACGCAGGACCCCACCGGCCTCTACATCCGCGGCGGACGCGCCACCGAGACCGGCTTCCTCGTCGACGGCGTCTCGGCCAAGGACCCGCTCTCGGGCACCGGCTTCGGCCTCGACCTCGGCGCCAACGCGCTGCGCGAGGTGGAGGTCGTGACGACCGGCGCCGACGCCTCGGTCGGCGACGCGACCTCCGGCGTCGTCTCGATCCGCACGCGCGAGGGCACCGACGAGTGGTCGGCCGCGCTGAGCGTCCAGCGCGACAACTTCGGCTTCAACCAGGACTGGGCGAGCTCCTACAACGAGGACACCTACGAGGCGTCCGTCGCCGGCCCCATCCTGCCGGGCCGACTGCGCTTCTTCCTCTCCGGCCAGGGCCAGTTCGCCGACGGGTTCACCCGCACCCTCTCGGTGCCGTCGCAGGTCCGCTCCTCGCTCTTCGACGCCGAGTGGCTCGCGCCGCGCACCGACAACCGCTGGAGCGGGCTCCTCAAGCTGACGTTCCTGCCGCGCACCGGCACCAAGCTCGACGCCAGCTACCAGCGCTCGATCGCGATCAACCAGAACACGCGCATGCTGCAGGTGACCGGCAACGAGGACGTCGTCGCGCCGGGCTTCCAGTACGCGTTCGCACTCCAGCCGGACCTCGCCAACACCTACACGCAGGACTCCAACCTGAGCTACCTGCTGCTGACGCACACCATCGGCACGACGCACCTCTTCGAGGTGCAGGGCAGCCGCCTCTTCACGCGCCTGCGCGCCGACGCCAACGGCGCCGACTGGCGCCCCGAGAACGTCGACTCGGAGCTCGACCCGTTCTCGATCCCCGGCTTCCCCGGCACCGTCTTCGGCAACCCCGGCACGGTCCCGGCGGACTCTGCGCTCTTCGTCCTCCCCGGCCCCGGCTTCTTCAACAACGGCGGCGTCGCCACGCGCTGGCACGACCACTTCGCCGAGGAGGTCACCTTCCGCGGCGAGTACACGCGCTTTACCGCGAGCGAGGCCTACGAGCTCAACGCCGGCCTCCAGGTCGTCTTCAACGACTACCAGTGGATCGACATCGAGCGCCCGTGGGTCGGTGCGCCGATCCAGCTCCCCGACGGGACCACGAGCCAGAGCAACCGCCTCGGCCAGGCGTCCGACATCTGGCGCGTGCGCCCGCGCCGCACGGCCTTCTACACGAGCCACCGCTTCCGCTACCGCGGCCTGATCGCCAGCCTCGGCGCGCGCCTCGAGACGTGGGCTGCCGGCAGCTACGTGGACAACCTCGTCGACGCCGAGGCCTTCACGATCCCGGTGTCGCTCCGCGAGACGTACCGCGACCAGACGTTCGGCCTGCTCGGCCTCCGCTGGCAGGCCCGCCTGCTGCCCAAGCTCAACGTCTCGTTCCCGGTCCGCGAGAACCAGGTGCTGTTCTTCAGCTACGGGCACTCGATGCGCCAGCCGCACCCGACGTTCCTGTACGCCAACCTCGACCCGTTCTACCAGGACCGCTCGTTCTTCGCCGACCTCGGCAACCCGACGCTCCGCCCCGAGGTGGACGTCGCCTACGAGCTCGGCCTCCGCAACCAGCTCTCGGCCGACGACGCGCTCAACGTGACGGCCTTCTGGCGCGACAAGTACGACTTCATCACCGTCGCCCGCGTCACGCTCCAGGACCCGACCGGCCGCGAGACGAGCCGCGCGCTGCGCGTCAACGGCGACTTCGCGCGCGTGCGCGGCTTCGAGGTCGCCTACTCGAAGCGCATCGGCCGCTGGTTCCTCGGCCAGGTGTCGGGCAGCTACAGCCGCGCGACCGGCCTCTCGTCCACCAACAACGAGGCGCTCGCGCAGCTGCTCCAGACGGGCAACGTGGACAACTCGTTCGAGACGCCGCTGGCGTGGGACCGCCCGCTCGACGCCAAGGCGTCGGTCACGCTCACGCACGGCGAGGGCCGCCCGTGGCTCGGCATCCCCGGCCTCAACCGCGTGCGCCTGTTCGTCCAGACCACCTTCCGCTCGGGACAGCGCTACACGCCGGTCGAGTTCGTCGGCAACGAGGTCAACCCGTTCACCGGCGAGCGCGACTGGCGCCCGATCTACGAGACCGTGGACGACCCCGCGCTCCGCTTCTCGGAGCTCGGCGCCCCGTGGTGGTGGTTCGACCTCCGCGCCGAGCGCCGGATCGCCGTCGCCGGCTCCGACCTCGTGATCTCGCTGGAGGCCACCAACTTCTTCAATCAGCGCAACAGCATCATCGTCAACCCGGTCACCGGCCGCGCCTACCCGGCCGTCGACGAGGACACGGACTTCGTCAGCCTCCGCGGCGACGCCGACTACGACGTGCCCGCCGGCATTCGCGACCCGCGCTACGAGGACCCCTCCACGAGCGGCCTCCCGCCGCTCAACCCGGCCCGCTTCCTCCCGCCGCGCCACGTCACGCTCGGCCTGAGCTACCGATTCTAGGGGGAGCGGGGAGCGGCCAGCGGGGAGCAGCGAATGCCTCCGCGGATCGGTCCCCACTCCGCTCTCGACGCCAAAGCTTCCCCTTCCGAATGCGCCTCATCGCCCGCCTTTCCCCCGCTGGCCGCTTCCTGCTCGCCGCTGGCCTGATCAGCCTCGCGGCGACGCCCGCCCGCGCCCAGCTCATCCCGTCGTACGGCGAGACGCGCGCCGGGACGGCCGGCTTCCAGTTCCTCGACGTGCCCGTGGACCCGCGCGGCGCGGCCACCGGCGGCACGGCCGTCGCCACGGCCGACGACGCGAGCGCGCTCTTCTGGAACCCGGCGCTCGCGCCACGCACGGCCGCCGAGACCGGCGGCACGGAGATCGGCGCGGCGCACCTCAACTACCACGCGGGCATCCAGCTCGTCTACGGCGCCGCGATCCGCCGCGTCGGGCCGCTCACGCTCGGCGCGCACGTGCAGTCGCTCTCGTCGGGCGAGATGGCCGTCACCGACGAGTTCTCGGGGCCGGCGGGCACCGGCGAGACGTTCTCGTACAACGCCGTCGTCGGCGGCCTGACGGTCTCGCAGGCCCTCACCGACCTCTTCTCGTACGGCGTGACGGCCAAGGTCGCGCACGAGGCGTCGGCCGGCGTCTCGGCGAGCGTCCCGCTGCTCGACCTCGGCGTCCACTACCGGATCGGCAACACGGGCGCGGCTCTCGGCGTCGCGATCCGCAACTTCGGCCTCAACGCCAGCCTCGACGGCGAGCTGACGCGCACCGACGCCAGCGGCGCCCCGGTCCTCGAGGCCGACTTCGACGACATCGTCCCGCCGACGGCGCTGCTGCTCGGCGTGCGCTACGACGTGCTCCGCCAGGCCGGCGGCCACGCCCTGACCGTCGCCGGCCAGCTGCTCAACCCCAACGACAACGCCGAGCGCGTCGCCGTCGGCGCCGAGTACGGCTGGAACGACCTGCTGTTCGTCCGCTCGGGCTACCAGTTCGGCGTCGAGGAGGCCACGCTGCCGACGTTCGGCTTCGGCGTCAACGTGCCGGGCCTCGGCTCGCGCCAGCTCCGCGCCGACTACGGCTTCGCGCAGATGGACCGCCTCGGCGCCACCCACCGCATCGGCCTCAACGTCCGGTTGTGAGCCGGCCAGTGGCCAGTCCGCCGCTGCGCGGCGGGCAGTGGCCAGTGGCAGACTCCGTCCGCCGCCTTCTTTCCTGAATGAGCCTGCTTCACGTGCCCCGTATCCCGACTGGCCACTGGCCACTGGCCACTGGCGTTCTGCACTGCCTACTGGCCACTGGCCTCGTTCTCTCCGGCTGCTCGCTCTTCGGCTCGAAGGGCGACCCGACGACCGACGAGATCTTCGAGCAGGGCCAGACCGACCCGACGCTCCCCAGCGAGGTCGGCTACGTGCCGCTCAACCCGTTCTACACGCAGGGCCTCAACGGCCCGCTCGACGCGCCGACGGACGTCTACATCGGCTGGGACGAGTTCATCTACGTCGCCGACCGCGCCGGCCTGCACGTGCTCGATCTCGCCGGGCGCCCGCAGTTCCTCCTGAGCGAGGTCGCCGGCCAGCCGCTGCGCGACATCGAGGCCATCGTGCAGGACCGCCGCCTCCACGTCTACATCGCCGCGCGGCGCGACACGACCATCGCTGGCCTCCCGGCCGGGAGCTGCGCGCGCGGCGAGACGTGCGACCTGCCCGTCATCTACCGCGTCTCGGGGCTCACCACCGGCCAGCCGCGCGTGGAGGACATCCTCTGGCACCCGTTCGACGACGACAGCCGCCGCCTCTCGCGCTACAACCTGCCGGGCCGCTTCGGCAGCTTCACCGACGAGGACGTGCGCTTCACCGGCGTCGCGACGCTCTCCGACAACCGCCTCTACGCGACGCGCTCCGGGCCGGTGAACACGACCGCCACCGGCCGGCCGAACCAGTCGTTCAGCCCGTTCAACGCGTTCCTGATCTACACCAACACCGGCCAGTACGTGCAGTACGTGCGCGCGCTCTCGCCGGACCGCCCGAGCCTGCTCTCGGCCTACTGGCCGAGCGACGTCGCGACCTTCATCGGCCCGCCGCAGCGCGCGCAGGTGGACGCCTCGGAGAACTTCCTGATGGCGATCGCGCCGCCCGACGGCGAGGCCGGCGCGCCCTACGGCGTCGTCTCGGTGCGCGTCGTCCAGACCTCCGACGGCGTGGACTACCAGGTGGACGCCGCACGCCTCGGCGCCGTCGCCACGATCCCCGAGGCCGGCGACGGCGCGCTCTTCGAGGAGGGCCAGTTCCGCCGCGTCTCCAGCCTCACCGTCGCGCCCGACGTGACGGGCTACACGTTCGTGCTCGACGCCGGCCACGACAGCCTCTTCGTCTTCAACCGGCAGGGCATCGAGGGCGTCGCGCCGCCGCCGGGCTCGGGCAGCACGCGCCCCGTGCGCGTGTCGTTCGGCGGGACGGGCGCGAGCCCGCTCCAGTTCAGCAACCCGCAGGGCGTGGCCTACTTCCAGCGGACGGTCTACGTCGCCGACACCGGCAACAACCGCATCAGCCGCTTCCGCCTGAACACGGACTTCGAGTAGCGGAACGCCGCTCGGTCGGATCCGGTAGCGGGCGCCCCAGCCCCGCCCTCGGATGCGCACCCTCGCCCTTGTTTCGCTTCTGGTTGTGACGACGGGCGCGACCGCGCAGTCCGTCCCCGACGGCCTCCTCGGCCGGTGGGCCGGCGCCGCCGTCGAGAACGGCACGCCGCGCCTGTTCGACCTGACGTTCGGCCGCGCGCCCGACGGCACGCTCGCCACCGAGCTGACGCTGCCGTACAACGGCTACGACCAGTTTCCCTTCGCGTTCGCGTACGACGCCGCCGGCGGCCCCGGCAGCGGTCCCGACGGACGCCTCAGCGGCGGCCTCTTCGGCGACGAGATGCGCCTGAGCGTGGACCTCGCGGAAGGGCACCTGCGCGGCGTCGTCCTGCGCGCCGACACGGTCGCCGCGCTGGTCCACCTCCAGAAGGTGCCGGCGTTTCCGCTGCCGCCGCTCGCCTCCGAGGAGGTGCGGTTCCGCGCCGGGGCCGATACGCTGGCAGCCACGCTGGTCCGCCCCGCCGGGCGTGCGGTCCCGCCGGTGGCGCTGCTCGTCCCGGGGCGCGGTCAGACGGCCCGCGAGGAGATGCTCGGCTGGGCGCGGCTGCTCGCGCGCGGCGGCGTCGCGGCCCTCGCGTGGGACGGGCGCGGCAGCGGGCGCTCGACCGGCGACGCCGACGCCGTCACGTCCGACGTCCTCATCGAGGACGCGCGCGCGGCGCTGGCGTGGGCGCTCGCGCGCACCGACCTCGGCCCCGCCGGCTTCGTGAGCTACAGCGCCGGCGGCTGGGTCGCGCCGGTCGTGGCGGCCGACCGCGACGACGTGGCATTCGTCGTCACGCTCGTCGGTCCGGCGGCGTCGCTGGCCGACCAGCAGGGCCACACGACCGTCGCGTTCATGCGCGCGTCCGGCACGGCCTACGCCGACGACGAGATCGCGGCAGCGTTCGCGTACCAGCAGCAGACGGTCCGGCTGGCGCAGGCCGACGCCCCGTGGAGCGCCTTCGAGGCGATCAACGCCGGTGCACAGGCGTCGCGCTGGCGCGAGCACGCGCTGATCCCGGCGGCGGCCGACGACGCCGACCTCGCCTACTTCCGCCGCCACCGCTTCGAGGCGCCGCCGTGGGCGCGCGTGCGCGCGCCCGTGCTGGCCGTGTTCGGCGAGACGGACCCGCTGGTGCCGCCGGCCGACAACGTGCCGCTGCTGCGCGCGGCGCTCGCCGCCACCCCCGACGTGACGGTCGTCGTCGCGCCGGGCGCCGACCACACGCTGGCGCGTCCGGCAGGCGTCGTCGGCGAGGGCGACGGGCGCTACTACCGGCCGTGGACCCGTAGCGCGGTCGTGTTCGACGCGCTCCTCGGCTGGTTCGCGGCGCGCTTCCCGTGACGGCTACTCGTCTGCGGCAGCGGCGTCGCCGGCGGCCTCCAGCACGCGCAGCGCGTTGAGGCCGAGGACCTTGCGGACATCCTGCTCGGACCGACCCCGAGGGGCTCAGCCGACGCGCGCCGTGAACTGGACGAGGACCCCGGCCGGGAGATCGGCCGCGCTGGCGAACGTGACGTTGAAGCCGTTGCCGTTGGGCCGCGGGACGGACTGGAGGACGACGCCGGTGTCGAGACGCACCGCCTGCCAGACGGTCGGCAGCGCGGCGAGGGCGCGGCCGTCGGGGTAGACGACGGTGTGGGGGCCGGCCGAGCCGTTGGTCGGGACCGTCGCGGTGAAGACCACGTCGCCGGCGAAGCGGTCGTATCGCTCGGCGCGCACCTCGAACGTGACGGTCGAGGCCACGTTCGGCGCCACGCGCGTCAGCCCGTCCGACGGCTCGACGTGCAGCACCGCCGTCTGGTCGGCCGCGTCCAGCTCCGGCGACGTGCCGAACACACCGCGGTCCACGGTGACATCACCGGTCGTCCATTTGGGCTTGCCGACCTCGACCACGTCCGGCGGCCCCGCCTCCCCGTGCGCCGTCTCGACGCCCTCCGTGATGCCGAGCGGGCCGAGCCAGAGCACCGGCTTGCGATTGCTCTGCCACGGCACCTCCGGCGTCGGGGCGAGCGTGTCGAAGCGCAGGTCGCGGACGCGCACGCGCCCGCCGCCGTGCTCCGAGACCAGTTCCACCAGGCGCTGCATCGCCTGATGGTTGTGGACCGCGCGGCGGCGGTCCCCCTCGACGGAGCCGGTCTCGCCGGGAATCACGCCGCAGTACGTGACGGCGCCACGCGTAACGGGCAGCGTGACGTCGAGGGCAAAGGCGAAGGCGCGCAGCGCCGTCGTGCGCGAGCCACCGCCGACCTGCGTGGAGAGCACGGCGGCAGCGAGCACGTCATTGGCGGTGAGCGCGCCCTCGGGCACGGTGCACACTTCGGGCTGGATCTCGACGGGCAGCAGGGGATCGGGCATGGCGTGCGACAGAAAGGATAAAATTTAAATAAGAAGAGACACTTGAATGCAGGTGACTCGATGCACCACACAAAACGGTCGAATGTGAAATCGCCTGAGCCGTGTCGCCCGGTGTTACGCCGCTGGCGCACGCTCCTACTTTGCCGACACACAGCCTCCAGAACCATGCGAACGCTGCTTACCTGTCTGCTGATGCTCGCCGCGACGCCCCGCGCCCAACCATCTCTCCCGCTGATTCAGACGCTGACCCCAGACGCTTTTCCAGCCCCGCTGAGCCGAATCTTCCTCATCGCAGACGTGCCCGGCACGCTGGCCGGCGACGCCTCGCCGGATCTGCTTGTCGGCGGCGTGAATGCCGACAGGACGCGCACGTACTCCTACCTGTTCGACGGGGCCACGTTGACGCCAGACCGCCTGTTGCTCGACGGAAGCTGGCTCGACGATCACTACGTCCGACTCGCCATCGGCGATGTGACCGGCGACGGGGTTGCCGATTTCGCGGCAGGCGCGCCTTACGAACTCGACCGCGGCCGTGCCTACGTCTACGACGGCGATACCGGCGCGCTCCTCTGGAGCCGCTTGTCCCCTCGCCCCGGGCTCTTCCAGGACTTCGGCTTCGCCGCCGCGCCGATCGGCGACGCCACCGGCGACGGCCGCGCCGACCTCGTCGTGGCCGAGCCCGACGAGGGCCTCCACGCCTTCGACGGCACGGACGGGGCGCTGCTCTGGAGCGCCCTCGACCTGCCCGGCGCCTGCATCGGGCAGGAGCACCTCCTCCCGCTCGGCGACCTCACCGGCGACGGCGTGGGCGACGTGGCCGTGTCGCTCGCCGCCGGCAGCTGCGTCGCCAACGGCGTCGCCGTCGTCTCCGGCGCCGACGGCGCCCTCCTCCACCACCTCGTCTCGCCGCAACCCGCCGCCGGGGGTAGCTATGGCGGCAGCGTCACGCTCGCCGGCGACCGCGACGGCGACGGCACGCCCGACCTCTTCGTCGGCGCCGTCGACGGCGCGCCGCGCGACGGGCGGCTCTACCTCTACTCACTCGCCACCGGCGACACGCTGCGGACCTACACGCGCCCGGCCGAGATCGGCCCAGACGAGCAAATCTTCGGGGCGCTGGTGTTCAGCGGCGCGGACGTGGACGGCGACGGCGTGTGGGACATCGTGACGCGCACGCGGCTGTCTGTGTCGCCCTATACAATGGTGTACGTCGTCAGCGGGGCGACGGGGGCGGTGCTGGCGCGGGTGCAGAGTCCCAACCCGGTGCCGCAGGGCAACTTCGGCGGGCGGATGGTGCTGCTGGGCGGGCCGGGCGGCGGGCGGCTCGTCGTCGGCGCGGCCGGCGAGACGGTCGCCGGCGTGCCCGGCGCGGGGCGGATCTACGTCTACGGCACCGTGCCCGTCGCCGGCGAGGACGGCCCGACGGCGCCGGGCACGTCACCGGCCGCGTCGCTATCGCTGTCGCCCAACCCGTCGTCGGGCGCGTCGTCGGTGACGCTCACGCTCGCGTCGGCGCAGGCCGTGCGCGTGGCGGTCGTGGACGCGCTCGGGCGCACGGTGGCCGTGGTGCACGACGGGCCGCTCGCGGCGGGGCGTCACCGGCTCGCGCTGCCGGCGGCGCTCGCGCCCGGCGTCTACGCCGTCGTCGGCGCGGGGGCGACCGCACGGTGGGTCGTCGCGCGGTAGCGGAGCGTCCCTCGCTCCCTATTCGCGGCTGGCCGACGCCGCGCCGGCGGCCTCCAGCACGCGCAGCGCGTTGAGGCCGAGGACCTTGCGGACGTCCTGCTCGGACCATCCGCGCTTCAGCAGGCCGTAGGTGATCCACGGCAGGCGCGTCGCGTCCTCCAGGCCCTCGGGCAGGCGGTCCACGCCGTCGAAGTCGCTGCCGAGGCCGACGTGGTCCACGCCGGCGACGCGCGCCGCGTGCTCGATCTGGTCCAGCACCGTCTCGACCGTCACGCGGCCGGCGCCGAGGTAGGTCGCGTAGAAGTTGATCATCACGACACCGCCGTTGCGGGCGAGCGCGCGCAGCATGTCGTCCGACACGTTGCGCGGGTGGCGGTAGAGCGCGCCGCACGACGAGTGGCTGAGCATCACCGGCACGGTGGTCACCTCCAGCGCGTCGTAGAACGTGGAGTCCGAGACGTGCGAGAGGTCCACCACCACGCCGAGGCGGTTCATCGCGCGGACGAGGTCGCGGCCGGTGTCGTTGAGGCCGCCCCAGCGGGCGGAGTCCGTCGAGGCGTCGGCGAACGAGTTGGTGTTGGAGTGCGTGAGCGTCACGTAGCGGACGCCGCGCGCGGCGAGCGCCTCCAGCACGTCCACGCGCCCGCGCGTGGCGTGCCCGCCTTCGAGGCCCATCAGGATGGCCTTGCGGCCGTCGGCCGTGATGCGGCGCACGTCGTCGGCCGAGCGGGCGATCTCGGCGCCCGGCAGCGCCGCCACCTGCTGCTCGACGACGTCGATCATCGCCATCGCGCGCTCGACAGCGTCGCGCCGCTCGCCGTAGGCGCGCGAGACGTAGATCGAGAAGAACGGCGCATCGAGGCCGCCCTCGACCATGCGCGGGAGGTCCACGTGGCTCGTCGCTGCGTCGTGGCGGTCGCCGAGCGCGTAGCCATCGTCCAGCATGAGGCTGGGCGTGTCGATGTGTCCGTCCATGACGAGCGCGTCGAAGTGGAGCGCGAGGGCGCGCGCCCAGAGTGGGTCCTGCGCGACGAGGCGCGCGGCGTCGGGGTGGCGGACGCGGTCGCCGTCGGCGAACGTGGTGTCCGGCGGCGCCGAGGGCGGGACGTCGGCCGTGACGTCCGTCGGAACGTCGGCCGAGGCGCAGGCGCCGACGACGAGCGCGGCGAGGACGGTGGCAGGAGCGCAGCAGAGCCGCAGGGTCGGCGAGGCCAGCATCGGGGCGCGTCGTGGGGCCGGCCAAGCTACGCGGCCCTGGCAGGGCCGAACGTATTCGCGGCGCCTCCGCGCGGCGGCGATCTATCCTGTGCGCTCTCCCCTGCCCCACCGCGCCCGATGCGCCTGCTCCTCGCCCTCGTCGTGCTGCTCGCCGGCCCGGCCGCCGCCCAGACCCAGACGGTCCTCTTCCCCGGCCAGACCGGTAGCCAGCTGCTGGCGTCGATCCGCGCGCAGTACCGCCCGGCGTCGCTCAACGGCGACAACGACGACCTCTACGCGACGATCGACCGGGCGACGCTCAACGGCCAGGCGGGCGTCTTCTGCGTCTACACCGGCTGGTTCGTGCCGTTCGACAACAACCCGTCGAGCGACCCGAGCCAGGACATCTTCAACAACGGCGCCGGCCTCAACCAGGAGCACACGTGGCCGCAGGCGCAGCTCAACGGCGGCGGCAGCGCCATCTCGGAGAGCGACCTCCACAACCTGTTCCCGACGCAGGTGGGCGTCAACTCGGACCGCGGCAACCTGCCGTTCGCCAACATCACCGACGCGCAGGCCACGCGCTGGTACCGCGGCGGGCCGCCCTACAACCAGACGTCGGTCCCGACGACGCTGATCGACGAGTACAGCGAGATCCGCTCGGGGCTGAGCTTCGAGCCGCGCGAGGACCACAAGGGCAACGTCGCCCGCGCGATGTTCTACATCGAGGCCATCTACCCCGAGGAGACCGGCGAGGCGTGGTTCACGCCGCAGCTCCGGACGCTCTACGACTGGCACTACGCCGACCCGATCACGGCGGCCGACCAGGGCCGCTCGACGCGCGTGGCGGCGTTCCAGAGCGGCAAGGAGAACCCGTTCGTGCTGGACTCGACGCTCGCGCGGCGCGCCTTCTTCCCCGGCCTGCTCGTGGCCGACGCGCCGGCGCCGTCGGCCGCCGTGCCGACGCTCGCGCTCGCCGGCGCGCACCCCTTCCGCGACGCCGCGCGCCTGACGCTCACGCTGCCGGAGGCCGCCGAGGTCCGCGCCGAGGCGTTCGACGCGCTCGGCCGCCGCGTGGACGTGCTCCTCGACGGCGCACGCGGCGCGGGCGTGCACGACCTCGTGCTGGCCGGCGACGCCCTCGCGCCGGGCGTCTACGTGGTGCGCGTCGCCGCCGGCGCGGCCGTGCTCACGCGGCGCGTGGTGCGCGCCGAGTAGCCGGACGCGAGCGGCAGCGTCACCGTGAAGCAGGTCCCCACGCGGGGCGCGCTCTCGACGGTGATGCTGCCGTGCATCGCGTCCACGAGGCCCTTGACGATGGCGAGCCCGAGGCCGGTGCCCTCGTGGCTGCGCGCCCAGCCGGTGGAGGCCTGCCGGAACGGCTCGAAGAGGTGCGCGAGGAAGTCGGCCTCCATGCCGCGCCCGGTGTCGCGAACGGTGATCCGGCCGGTGCGGCCGACGGGAGCGGCGGCGACGACGACCTCCCCCCGCGACGTGAACTTGATGGCGTTCGAGACCAGGTTGGTGAGCACCCGGCTGACGGCCGCGGCGTCGCCGGCGATCCACAGCGGGGCGTCCGGCACGTCGGCGCGCAGCGCGAGGCCCTTGGCCGCCGCCCGCTGGTGCAGCAGGCCCACGACGGACGCGATCTCGGCGGCGACGTCCACCGGCTCGGCCAGCAGGCCGGCGTCGCCGGCCTCCATCCGCGCGAAGTCCAGCACCGAGTTGAGCGTCGTGAGCAGCCGCTCGCCGCCGCTCACGATCGGCTCGACGAGGCCGCGCTGTGGCTCGTCCACCTCCCCGTGGAGGAGGTGCGCGTAGCCGAGGATGGCGGTGAGCGGGGTGCGGATCTCGTGGCTCATGTTGGCGAGGAAGGTGCTCTTCGCCGCCGCGGCCGCCTCGGCGTGGAGGATCGCCTCGTGGAGGGCCGCCTCGCGCGCGTGGGCGTCCGTCGAGTCGTGGAGCGTGCCGAAGACGCGCGCCGAGCGGTCGGCGCGTGGGCCGGCGAGGGTCAGTTGGACCTCGGCGTAGCGCCAGACGGCGGAGCCGGCGCGGCGGTAGCGCAGCGTGACCCCGGCGCCGCCGGGCACGAGCGCGCGGAACGCCGGCAGGTCGTCGGGATGGATGCTGTCGTCGAGCACCGCCGGCCGCGTCGCCGGGTCCAGGCCGAGGAGCCGGTAGAGCGCGGGCGTCCAGTGCGTCTCGCCGGTGGCGGGGTCGGTCTGCCAGCTGCCGAGCGCGGCGGCCTCCTGCGCCTCCGCGAGGTGGCGCTCGCTCTCGGCGAGGTCGGTCATCATGGCGAACCGGGTGCGGACCGACGCATAGAGCAGCACGGCCGTCGCGAGGACGCTCAGCACGAGGATCGCCTTGGCCGGCCCGGGGGTCTGCGGGAACGCCACGAACAGCATCACGACGAGCGTGGTGAGGCCGTGCGCCTGGAGGTAGCTCATCAGGTGCTCGCTGATGAGGCTGTGCGAGAGGGCGACGGCGAAGTAGGTGAACATCAGGCCGAGCGCGTAGCCCTTCTCGAAGTCGTTCGCCCAGGTGAGGTAGCTGATGTAGACCAGGACGCCCGTCGTGAAGACGAGGTGGGTCCGCCTGACCCACGTGGCGTCCACGGAGCGGCGGAAGCTCCAGCCGATGACCAGCCCGGCAAGCGCCGAGATGAGCCAGCGGGCCGCCATCGGGTCGGCGGTCACGATGGGGTACAGGTGGAAGAGCCAGCCGTAGGGCACCACGAGCAGCACGATCCCGAGGCAAGAGGCGCGCAGCACCCGCACTGCACGCTCGTCGCTGGAGAGGCGATGCTCGAAGGGGTTGAAGGCGCGGGTCAGCCAGCGACTCACGGGATGTCCGACGTGGAGGACAGTGTGAATCGGAGGGTTGCGAGCCGCCTCAATCTCTTCGCTCGAATGTCTCGAAGCGGAACGCGGGGCGCCCGCCCTCGGCGGCATGCGCCTCGCGGAACGTCCGCGCGAACGGTCCGCCGGCATCGGCCAGCAGGTGGCGGTACGGCGGGAAGTGCGTGTCGCCGGAGAACGCGCCCTCGACGAGCGTCAGCTCCAGCCGGTCGGCGCGCGGCGGCTCGCCGAGGACGAGCCCGTAGACGTCGGCGCCGCCGCCGATGAAGACGTGCTCCGCGCCGGGGACGCCGCGCGCGGCGAGGGCGTCCAGCGCCTCGTCGAGGCTGGCGGCGGCGAAGCCGCCCGGCGGCGGCTCGACGGCCTCCGGCGTGCGCGACAGCACGACCGTCGTGCGCCCCGGCAGCGGACCGCCGAACTGGTGCAGGAGGCTCTCGTAGGTCCGCCGCCCCATGATCATCGGGTGGCCGAGCGTGAGCGCCTTGAAGCGCCGGAGGTCGGCCGGCAGGTGCCACGGCAGGTCCATCCCGTCGCCGATGAGGCGGTCGGACGGCGTGCCGGGCGCGTCGGCCACGGCGGCGATCACGGTGAGAAGAGGCACGGCGGTGGGCGGGCGTAGGGACACACCGGCGGTGTGTCCCTGCGGAAACGGTCTCGATTACACCGCGACGGGGAAGCGGATGGCCGGCTGCGGGTCGTAGCCGACGAGGTCGAAATCGCCGACGGACAGTTCGTCGAGGCCCTTTGGGCGGCCGTCGGCGTGCGTTGCCACGACGAGGCGCGGCGCCGGCATCGGCGTGCGCGCGAGTTGCTCGCGCAGGCCGGCGACGTGGTCCACGTAGATGTGGGCGTCCACGAGCGTGTGGGCGAAGCGTCCGGGCCGGAGGCCGGCGAGGCCGGCGAGGACCTGCGTCAGGAGCGCGTAGCACGCGAGGTTGAACGGGACGCCGAGGGCGAGGTCGGCCGAGCGCTGCGTGAGGTGGCAGTGCAGGAGGTCGGGCCCGTCGTCACCGGCCGGCTCGACGTTGAAGCAGAACGTGTAGTGGCACGGCGGGAGGCGGGAGACGGCGGCGTTGGCCGGGTGCCACGCGCTCACGACGAGGCGCCGGCTCTCGGGCGCGCGCCGCAGCGTGTCCAGCACGTAGCCGATCTGGTCGAAGACGAGCGCGCCCGGCCGGCCGTCGGCCGTGGCGTCCCGCCTCACGTTCGGGTGGCCGTCGCCGGCCCACGCCTCGCCGTCGAGGTGGGCGCCGGCGTCGGGGATCGGGAAGCGGCGCCAGAAGCGTCCGTAGGCGGTCTCCAGGCGTCCCTCGTCGTCGGCCCAGTCGTCCCAGATCTTCGTGTGCTGCCGAAGCTCGCGGATGTGCTCGTCGCCGGCGAGGTACCAGAGCGTCTCGCGCAGCATCGCGCCGAAGTTGACGCGCTTGGTGGTGAGCAGCGGGTAGCCCTCGGCGAGGTCCACGACGTAGTGCTCCGCGAACGAGGCGATCGTGTCGGTCCCGGTGCGGTTGACCTTGCGCGTCCCGGTCTCCAGCACGCGCCGCACGACGCCGAGATACGCCTCCTCGGCGCGCGTGGTCGTGGCGAGGTCGAGGGCGGTTTCCACAGCGTCGTCGGCAGGGCGCGGCAAACTAGCGCGGCGGGGAGAGTGGAGGAGAGGAAGCGGATACGCAGGAACGCGGTCTTCAACTCGCGGCGAAACGCCCGGACGTACGTTCCGGGCGTCACGACTGGTGACGCCGCCCGCCTACACGCCTCCTCTCTTTCACGCTTCGCCATGGACCCCGGCCTCCACGTCAAGCAGGCGCTCAACCACCTCCGCAAGGTCATCGCCTACGTGCCGTACGTCGCCGAGGCCGGCGCCGACGGCCCCGAGGCGACCGTCGCGCTGACGCCCGAGGACTGGGGCGTCGTGGCCGACGCGCTCTTCCACATGGACACGCCGCGCGACCTGCTGCCGCCCGAGATCGCGGAGTTCGGCCTCGCCGACGGCGGGCGCACGATCCGCCTCGCGCTGGCCGACGGGACGACGGTCCACGTCGAGGCCGGCTGACGCCGTGCGCCTCGGCCACCCCGCGCGCCACCTCGACGCCGTCGGCTCGACCATGACCGAGGCCGCGGCATGGGCCGCCGACGGCGCGCCCCACGGCGCCCTCGTCACGGCGCGCACGCAGACGGCCGGACGCGGACGCCACGGGCGCGCATGGCTCGACACGCCCGGCGACAGCCTGCTCCTCTCGCTCGTCCTCCGCCCCGCCGCCGTCGGCCTCCCGACGGAGCGCCTCGGGCTCGTCGGACTCGCGGCCGGGCTCGCGGTGGCCGACGCCGCGCGCGACCTCGGCGCCGACGCGCAGGTCAAGTGGCCCAACGACGTGGTCGTCGGGACACGCAAGCTGGCCGGCGTCCTCGCGGACGCGCGCCTCGCGCGCGAGGGCGCGACCGTCGTCCTCGGCGTCGGACTCAACGTGGCGCAGATGGCGTTCCCCGACGCCGTCGCCGACCGCGCGACGTCGCTCCGGATCGCGACGGGGCGCGCGCTCGACCGCCTCGCGCCGCTCGACGGCGTTCTCGCCCACCTCGCGGATGCGCTCGAACTCGCCGCCGCCGACGCGTCCGCGTTCGTCGCGGCCGTCGAGGCGCGGCTGGCAGGGCTCGGCGCGCCGGTGACGGTCGCCTTCCCCGGCACCGAGCGTCTGCCGCTCGCCGGCACCGCGCGCGGCCTCGCGCCCGACGGCGCGCTCGTCGTCGCGACCGCCGGCGGCGACGTGCGCGTCCACGCTGGCGAGACGACGCTCGGGGGGCACGGGGCACGGGGCATGGGGCATGGGGCACGATCCGCCTGATGGCGTCGTCCATCGCCCACATGCCCACACGCCCACACGCCCACACGCCGTTCCTCGCGCTCGACGCGGGCAACTCGCACGTCAAGGCGGCGCGGTGGGACGGCGCGCGGTGGTCCGACGTCCTCCGCTGGCCGACGGCCAACGACGTGCCGGACGCGCTCGCGGCGCTCGCCGACGGCGCGACGCTCGCCGGGCTGGCGTCGGTCGTGCCGGCGCACACGGCACGTCTCGCCGGCGTGCTGCGGGAGGTCGCCGGCGCGGAGCCGCTGGTCGTCTCTGCCACCCTCGCGCTGCCGTTCGCGATGCGCTACCGGACGCCGGCGACGCTCGGGGCCGACCGCCTCGCGGCGGCCGTCGCGGCGTGGTCCGGCTGGGGCGGCGCGCGCCCCGTCGTCGCGCTCGACGCCGGGACGGCCGTCACGCTCGACGTCGTCGTGCCCGACGACCGGGAGCCCACCGGCGCGGCCTACCTCGGGGGCGCCATCGCGCCGGGGCCCGACCTGCTGCGCCGCGCGCTCGCGCGCGACACCGGCCAGCTGCCCGACGTGGCGTGGGCAATGCCGCCGTCGCCCGTCGGTGCCTCGACGGCCGAGGCCATCCAGTCCGGCCTCGCGGGCCTCTTCGCCGATGGCGTCGCCGGCCTGCTCGCGCGGACGGCGCGCGCGCTCGCCGCCGACGGCCACGCACCGCCGATCGTCGTCGGCACCGGCGGCTGGGCGCCGTGGCTCGCCGGCCAGATCGGCGGCCTCGACGCCCTCGCGCCGATGCTCGTGCACGACGGGATCCGGAAGTTGGCCAGCGGGGAGCGGGGAGCGGGGAGCGGGGGGCGTTGAGCCGCCGAGCACCGAACGCCCCGCTGGCTGCTCCCCGCTGGCCGCTCTCTTCTACCGGTCCATCTCCAGCAGCGACTGGACGCGCGCGAGGACCATGTCGATGGCGACCGTGTTGCGCCCGCCGCGCGGGATGATGACGTCGGCGTGGCGCTTCGAGGGCTCCACGAACTCGAGGTGCATCGGGCGGACGGTCCGCCGGTACTGGTCGAGGATGGAATCGATCGAGCGGCCGCGCTCGTGGAGGTCGCGCTCGATGCGGCGCATCAGGCGCACGTCGTCGGGCGCGTCCACGTACAGCTTGACGTCCATGCGCTCGCGGAGCGCGGCCTCGGCGAGGACGAGGATGCCGTCGACGAGGATGACCGGGCGCGGCTCGACGGTCTCGGTCTCGTCGCGGCGGCTGTGCGTCTCGAAGCTGTAGGTCGGCTTCTCGACGGCGTCGCCGGCGAGCAGCGCGTCGAGGTGGGCGACCATGAGGTCGGTCTCCAGCGCGTCCGGGTGGTCGAAGTTGAAGCGCGCGCGGTCCTCGGGCGCGAGGTGGTCGAGGTCGCGGTAGTAGGCGTCGTGGTCGAGCAGCGCGATGCGGCGCGGCCCGAAGCGCTCCATGATGCGGCGCTGGACGGTGGTCTTGCCGGAGCCGGACCCGCCGGCGATGCCGATGACGACAGACATGGGAGGGGAGCGGGGAGCAGGAAGCGGGGAGCGGGGAATGGCGCGCCTGCGGCGCGGAGTCCGTTCCCCGCTCCCCGCTGGCCGCTCCCTGCTGGCCTTTTCAGTCGTCCTCGTCGTCGTCGGACGGGCGGGAGCGCGCGGCGAGGAGCTCGGCACGGAGACGGCGGCGCTCCTCGCGGCGGGCCTCCCAGCCGGGAGCCGACACCATCACGGCGGTCCCGCCGCCGTGGTCGTCGAGGTCCGACGCGTCGCGGTCGAGCTCGTAGCCGTCGGGCGCCTCCCAGAAGTCGAGCGCGTCCACGTGGTCGGCGGTCTCGGTGACGATGTAACCGACGAGCGCGCCGCGCAGCTCCTTGACGCCGTGCGTGACGGGCCTGCGCTCGCCGTCGACCTCGCGGACGAACCGAACGCGGATCATGCGCCCGTAGGTGCCGGCGTCGTCCCACGCCTCCTCGTGCGATCCGGGGAGGAGGTTCCAGACGGCGTGGCCGGCGAGCAGGCGGTTGAGGACCGGCGAGAGGACGGGCCGCCAGTAGGCCGCGACCTTGCCGACGCCGTCGACGCGGGCGCCCATCGAGAGCTTGTAGTCCGGGATGAGGTCGTCGGGGCGCAGCAGGCCGAACATCCCGGAGAGGATGACGCCGTTCTCGAGCAGGCGGCGCTGGGCGCCGGTCGGCAGGCTCGCGAACTCCATCGCGCGGTACATCACGCCCGGCCCGTAGCGGTCGATGGCCGCCATGAGCGGGCTGTCGAAGACGTTGGCCGTGGCGTCAACGGCCGCGGCGAGCGCGTCGCCCTTCACGCCGAAGAGCGCCTCGCGGGCGTCGTCGCCGGCGGACTCGACCTGCGCCTGGAGCGCGCGGATGAGCGCCCGGCGCTCGGGGTTGAGGTCCGAGAAGTAGTTGAACGTGTTCGACGCGCGGTAGTCGAACATGTCCGGCGCGAGCGGGTTGCCGCCGGGCGCCTTCCCCTCGGCGCTGGGGAGGAGGATCGAGAAGCGCACTTAGCCCTGGGGACGGTTCTGCCGAGCCTGCGTCATCAGCGAGTCGGCCTCGTCGAGCAGGGCCTGGGCCTGCTGGCGGGCGTCGGCGACGAGCGCGTCGGCGCGGGCGCGGGCGTAGCTCTTCTCGTCGTCGTCGCGGCCGTCGAGGCGGTCCACGACGGTGGCGACGTCACCGGCCCAGCGGTCGAGCAGGTAGGCGACGCGGCGGCGGAGCTCGCGCCCCTCGCCGGGGGCGAGCAGCAGGCCGAGCCCGAAGCCGGCGGCGCCGCCGACGAGGAAGGCGAGGCCGGAGGCGGTGCGGGAGGACGACATCGGCGCGACGGGGGGAGGAACGACGGCGCAAGATACGCCGCTGGGGTGCACGAAAAGGCCGCCCCCGCGGCGGGAGCGGCCTCGAGGAAGGGGCACAGCCGGCGCGGCGGCGCGTGCCGCACGCGACGGGCCGGCCGTGCGGCCGACCCGCTCCGACCTAGCGGTTCTTCTTCTTGTGGCGGTTCTTGCGAAGCCGCTTCTTCCGCTTGTGCGTGGCGATCTTGTGGCGCTTGCGCTTCCGGCCGCAGGGCATGTCCGTCGGGGATGGAGGGAACGATCTGAACGAGGCCGACCGAGTCGGTGGCAGAGGAAGGAATCTAGGCGCCGGCGGCGCACGGTCCAAGCCGGCGGGTGCTTCCGAGCCGCACCTTCACGCGGTGAGCGGGCGCCGGGGCCGCGCTTCCTCCCGCTTTTCACCGTCGGCGCACGGTCGGACGTTGGTGAACGCGCGCGGGCGGCCTAGATTTCCGGGCTGTGCTGCGCGCGTGCCGTCCCCAGGCCGTCGGCGGTGCGCCTCCCCCACCCCACCTTCAGACCATCCCGCGAGGTTCGTTTTGGCCATCGGCATCAAGGTTCGCGACAAGGAGTCCATCGACCGTGCGCTGCGGCGCTTCAAGCGCGCCGTCAACCGGGCGCGCGTGCTGCGCATCTACCGCGACAACATGGCGTTCACCAAGCCGAGCGTGACGCGCCGGCTGGAGCGCCAGGAGGCGGCCAAGAAGGCCCGCCGCGCCGCGCGCCGGATGTACTGAGCCGACGGCCCGGCTTCGCCGGTGCTCCCGTGTGTGGCGACGCCCGTCCCGAGCGCTCGGGGCGGGCGTCGCGCGTTTCCACCGGTCGGCGCCGTTCGTCGGCTATGCCGGGCGCTCCGCGGTCGCCATCGTCGGCGCCGCGCTGGCCGGCGAGGCGTCGGCCGTGCCGAGGGCCTCGGCCAGCAGCGCCGCCTGCTCGACGGCGTGGACCTTCGCGCTGCCGGTGGCGGGACTCGCCGCCGCCGCGCGCCCGGCGTACGCGACCCCGTGCCCGGCGTCGCCGTCGTGGATCTCGCGCTGGAGCCGGGCGAGGATCGGGGCGAGGAAGCTCCACGCGCCCATGTTGGCGGGCTCCTCCTGGCACCAGACGACCGGCCTGCCGCGGAAGCGCGCCATCTCGTCGCGCAGCGCCGCCTCGGGCGTCGGGTAGATCTGCTCGACGCGGGCGACGGCCACGCGCCCGTCCAGCCCGGCGTCGGCGCGCGCCTTGAGGAGGTCGTAGTAGACCTTGCCCGTGCAGAGCACGAGGCGCTCGGCGGCGTCGGCCTCGCCGGCGAGGAACGGCCGGTAGGCGCCGGCCGACAGCTCCTCGGCCGTCGAGACGGCCTGCGGGTGGCGCAGCAGGCTCTTGGGGCTCGCCACGATGAGCGGCTTGGCGGCGCCGCGCTTCACCTGCCGGCGCAGCGCGTGGAAGTAGTTGGCCGGCGTCGTGTAGTTGGCGACGATCAGGTTGTGCTCGGCGCACGCCTGCAGGAAGCGCTCGATGCGCGCCGACGAGTGCTCGGGGCCCTGCCCCTCGAAGCCGTGCGGCAGCAGCATCACGAGGCGCGAGGTCTGGCCCCACTTGGCCTCGGCGGCCGAGATGAACTGGTCGATCAGGATCTGCGCGCCGTTGACGAAGTCGCCGAACTGCGCCTCCCAGAGGACGAGCGCCGTCGGGTCGGCCACGGTGTAGCCGTACTCGAAGCCGAGCGCGGCGTACTCGCTCAGGAGCGAGTCGTAGACCTGGAAGCGCGCCTGCCCGCCGCCGGACGGCCCGCCCTCGGCGAGGTGGTTGAGCGGGACGTAGCGGTGGGCGTTCGTCTGGTCGTGCAGCACCGCGTGGCGCTGCGAGAACGTCCCGCGCCCGGAGTCCTGTCCGGAGAGGCGGACCGCCGTGCCGTCGAGCAGGAGCGTGCCGAACGCGAGCGCCTCGGCGAAGGCCCAGTCGATCTGGCCCTTGTCGAAGAGGTCGGCGCGGCGCGTGAGCAGGCGCTCCAGCTTGGGGTGCGGCGTGAAGCCCTCGGGCATCGTCGAGACGGCGGCCACGACGCGGCGCAGCGCGTCCATCGGCGCCGTGGTGTCCACGGCCTCCTCGGGGCGGACGGCCACCGGGCGCGGGACGGCCGGCACGTCGCGGCGAGCCTCGGCGAGCGACTTCGTCTCCTCGAACGCGCGGTCGAGGTTGGCGCGGAAGTCGTCGAGCACGGCCTCGGCGCCCTCGGGCGTCAGCTCGCCGCGCCGGAGCAGGCGCTCGAGGTACAGCTTGCGGACGCTCCGGTGGCCGGCGATCTCGGCGTACATCAGCGGCTGCGTGTAGCCCGGCTCGTCGCCCTCGTTGTGGCCGTACTTGCGGTAGCAGACCATGTCGATGACGACGTCCTTGTTGAAGACCTGCCGGTAGTCCAGCGCGAGGCGCGCGACGCGGACCGCCGCCTCGGGGTCGTCGCCGTTGACGTGGAAGATGGGCGCCTGGATCATGCGCGCCACGTCGGTCGCGTAGTTCGACGAGCGGCTGTGCGCCGGTAGCGTCGTGAAGCCGATCTGGTTGTTGACGATCAGGTGGATCGTCCCGCCCGTGCGGTAGCCCTCGATCTGGCTCATGTTGAGCGTCTCGGCCACGACGCCCTGGCCGGCGAACGCGGCGTCGCCGTGGACGAGCACCGGGATCACGCGGTCGCGGTAGTCGCGCTCGCTCGCGCCGGGGTGCGCCTCGGCGAGGACCTGCTGCTTGGCGCGCACCATGCCCTCCACGACCGGGTTGACGGCTTCGAGGTGGCTCGGGTTGGCGGCGAGCATCACCTTGACGGTCGCGCCGCTGGGCGCCGTGTGCGTGCCGCTCTGGCCGAGGTGGTACTTGACGTCGCCCGAGCCCTGCACGGCGTCGGGGTTGACGGTGCCCTCGAACTCGGAGAAGACCTGCTTGTAGGCCTTGCCGATGGTGTTGGTGAGCACGTTGAGGCGCCCGCGGTGGGCCATCCCGATGACGACCTCGTCGGCCTCCTGATCGGCGGCGTCGCTCAGGACGGCGTCGAGCAGCGGGATCATCGTCTCGGCGCCCTCCAGCGAGAAGCGCTTGTGCCCGATGTACTTGGTGTGGATGAACTGCTCGAGCGCCTCGGCGGCGTTGAGCTTCTCGAAGATGCGCTTCTTGCGCGGCACGTCGAGCGCCCCGCGCGAGGATTCGGGCTCGATGCGCTCCATCAGCCAGCGCTTCTCGTCGGGGCTGGTGATGTGCATGAACTCGGTGCCGACGTGGCCCGTGTAGGTGTCCCAGAGCGTGTCGAGGATGTCGCGCAGCGGCATCTCGTCGCGCCCGGCGAGGCCACCGGTGAGGAAGACGCGGTCGAGGTCCCACGCCGTGAGGCCGTAGGCCGCCGGGTCGAGTTCGTCGTGAAGGTCGGGCGCCGAGCCGAGCGGGTTGGTGTCGGCGAGGAGGTGCCCGCGCACGCGGTAGGCGCGGATGAGCTCGTAGACGCGCGCCTGCTTCTCGATCTTGGTGCGGCGGCCGGAAAGCGCGCCGCCGCCTTCGCCGAGGAGCGCCGCCCCGCCGAGCGACGGCGTCGTGTCGGCCGCGGCGCGGAACGGCGGCGTCCGCATCCCGAGGCTGCCGAAGACGTCGTCGAAGAAGCCCCCGCCGCCGGTGAGCAGCGTCGCGACGTGCGCGAGGAACTCGCCCGACTCGGCGCCCTGGATGATGCGGTGGTCGTAGGTGGACGTCATCGTCATCACCTCGCTCAGGCCCATGCGCGAGAGCTCGGACGCGCTCAGGCCGGCGTACTCCGGCGGGTAGCCGATCGCGCCGACGGCCACGATCACGCCCTGCCCCGGCATCAGGCGCGGGACACTCATCACGGTCCCGATGCCGCCGGGGTTGGTGAGCGTCGCCGCCGTGCCGGCGAAGTCCTCGACCTCCAGCTTGCCGTCGCGCGCACGGCGCACGATGTCGTTGTACTGGCCGAGGAACTCGGCGAACGAGAGCGCCTCGGCGCGCTTGACGTTGGGCACGAGCAGCTGCCGCTGGCCCTTGCGCTCGATGTCGATCGCGAGGCCGAGCGCCACGCCGTCGGGGTCGACGCGCTCCGCGTACGTCTCGCCGGCGCGGAAGTGGGCGGCCATCGACGGCACCCTGACCATCGCGCGGACGATGGCGTAGGCGATCAGGTGCGTGAACGAGACCTTGTCGCCGCCGGTGGCCTGCTGCCGGCGGTTGATGAGGCGCCGGTTCTCGGCGAGCAGCCGCACCGGGATGTGGCGCACGCTGGTGGCCGTCGGGATGCCCAGCGAGGCCTCCATGTTCTCGACGATCTTGCCGGCGACGCCGCGCAGCGGCGTCACGCGCGCGCCCTCGGGCGGCGGCGGGACCGCCGCGCGCGCGGCGGCAGGGACCGGCGACGACGCGGCCGGAGGCGCGGCCGGCGCAGGGGCCTTCGGGGCGGGCGGCGCGGCGCCGTCGCCGGCCGGCGGCGACGCGGGACGCTCGTCGGACACCGCGACCACGTGGCTCGCCTTTCCGTCGGCCTCGCTCGGCGCGGCGCCGAGGCTCGCGGCGAACGACGGGCCGGGGTCGAACCCGGCGAAGAACTCGCGCCAGCTCTCGCTGACCGACTCCGGGTTCTGGAGGTACTGCGCGTAGAGGTCCTCGACGTACCCGCTGTTGAAACCGAACGACATCGTGCGTGGGGGCGAAACGCGGCGGGCGCACCCGGGAGAGGCCCGGACGCGCGTGGCGCGAAGGTACGCGCCGCGCTCCGGCGGAGGTCCGGCGTGGCGCCGGTCATCGGCATCGGAATCGTGCGCGTCACCATCCACGGCCGGCGACGCCCGACGCCCGCGCCGCGCCATGAACGGACGTAGGGGCACACCGGCGGTGTGCCCCTACGGGTGCCACGATGGGCCCTGACGGATTGCCTGGCGTCGCCGGCCGGTGACGATTACCGGTCCACGGCGCGACCCGGCCGACGGCGGTCACCCGCGCGTTCGCTGCGCATCCCGTGGCCGCGCATCCCGCCGAGGGCGCGGTGGACGGCCGCGACGGCGCGCTGCTCGGGTGTCAGGATCTGTTCGGCGCGCGTGCGCATGTCGGTCATCCGGGCGCGCATCGCCTCGCGCTGGCTTCGCCGACCTTGCGGTTCGGCGTCGGTCGGACGCGCACCTCGCTCGGGACGCGCCGGCGACATGCGGAGCTGCTCCAGCCGGAGCGACTCGAAGGCGCGCTGCTGGGCGTCCGTCAGGCCGAGGGCCTGCACGCGCGCCTGCTCGGCAGCCTCGCGGCGCTGGTCCATCGGGGCGCGCATCTGGCGCTGCTCGGGCGTCAGCACCGCGTCGGCGGCGGCGCGATGGCGCGCGCGGAGGGCGTCGCGCTCGGCGACGAACGCCGCGTCGGAGAGAGCGCCGCTGCGGAAGCGCCCGACCAGCGCCTCCATCTCGGCGCGGTGCGCCTCGCGCATCGAGCGCATCTGCTCGCGCTGGGCGTCGGTCAGGCCGGCGCGCTCACCGCGACCGGCGCGCTCGCCACGGGTGCCGTCGGCGGGACGCATCCCGCGTCCACGGCGCTCACCGGCGCGCTCGCCGCCACGCGCACCGTCGGCGCGTCCGCGCGGACCTTGGGCGCGACCGGAGCGTCCGGCGGCGCGCTCGCTGCGGCGCGCCTCGCCGGCGGCGCGAAGCTGGTCGATCTGCTGCGGCGTGAGGACGGCCGCCACGTCGGCGGCGAGGCGCCAGTCGTCGCCGGCCTGCGGCGTGGCGTAGCGCGCGGCGACGGCATCGAGCCGCTCCTGCTGGGCGGCGGTCACCGCGAGACCGTCGGCGACGCGCGCGAGGCGCGAGGCGACGTCGTGCGGGCCGCGCCGAGCGTCGGGCTGGGCCATGGACGGGAGCGCGACGACGAGGGAGAGGGCGAGGACCGCGACGAGTCGTGCGGCGGGTCGGAAGCGGGTCATCGGGGGGACACAGGGTTCGTGAATCGAGCGGCGGAGTCCGTTCGATGGCCAGACTACGCGGCGCGCGCGGCGCCCGGTGCGCCGGTGACACCTTCCCCGCACGATGCCGTCGGCGCGCGACGGCGCCGACACAACTCCGCGACACCCTCAGCCGAGCCAGCCCGCGTCGCGGTACCACGCGACCGTCGACGCCATCCCGTGGTGGAGGTCCACCGACGGCACGTATCCCAGCTCGTCGCGCGCCCTGTCGATGGCGCAGACCCACGCGTGGCGCGCGGCCTCGGCCTTGTCGCGCGTCAGGGGCGGCAGCGAGCCGGTGACGCGCCCGGCGGCCTCGGCGAGCGCGCCGGCGGCGCCAATCAGCGCGCCCGGCACCGGCAGGCGGAGGGTCCGCCGCCCGAGCGCGGCCTCCATCGCGCGCTGGACCTCGGTCCACGAGTGCCCGCGCGGCGAGCCGAGGAAATAGGTCTGGCCGTCGGCGGCGTCGGTCGCGGCGGCGCGCACCATGCCGTCGACGAGGTCGCGCACGTGGACGAGCGAGAGGCGCCGCTCGTGGCGGTCGCCGACGACGGCGAAGAGGCCGCGCGCGGCGCCGCGCACCATCTCGAAGATGTCGGCCTCGCGGGGCCCGTAGACCGCCGGCGGGCGGACGACGGTCGTCCACACGTCGCCCCGCTCGCGCCAGACGGCGTCCTCCATCGCCGCCTTGCTCTTGCCGTACATCGAGACCGGGCGCATCGGGTCGGACTCCGTGGCCGGGACCGGCCGCCCGTCCGGCCCCACGGCGTTCGGCCCCATCGCCTCCAGGCTGCTCGTAACGAGGACGCGGGCGCCGGGCGCGGCGTCGCGCACGGCGTGGAGCAGCGCGACGGTGCCGTCCACGTTGGCGCGGTCGAGCTCGGCCTGCGTGCGGGCGCGCGTGAGGCCGGCGACGTGGTAGACCGTGTCCACGCCGCCCAGCGCCTCGCGGAGAGCGTCGGCCGCGAAGAGGTCGCCGGCGACGGGCGTCACCGGCAGGCCGTCGAGCCACTTGGGGTCGCGGCGGACGAGCGCGCGCACCTCGGCGCCGTCGGCGAGGAGGCGCTCGACGAGGTGGCTGCCGACGAAGCCGGTCCCGCCGGTGACGAGGGCGGTCACGACAGCACGACGAGAGCGTCGGACAGATCGACGAAGACGATGGGCATGGGGCGCGATCAGGCGGAGAGGCGTGTACGCGGACCGGCGGCGGCGGCTCCGCGCCGGCTCGGGACAATGCGGAGCCCGCCCTAGGCACCCGCCGGAGACCACCGCGTGCGCGGATCCCGCCGGCGGCGCGGCGTCGTTGGCCGAGCCCACCACACCCCACATCTCATGTACGTCCCCGCCATGTTCGCCTTCGTCGTCGCCGCCGTGCTGGGCCTCACGATGGCCGTCGCCCACGTTCGCGGCGTCGAAAGCGGACGCGCCGTCGGACTGACGCACGGTCTGTTCGCCGTCTCCGGCCTCGTGCTGCTGACCGTCGGGCTTGTGCAGATGGGCACGGCGTGGTGGCTGCTGGTCGCGTTCGGCGCGACGGCCCTCGGCGGGCTCTACCTGTTCTCGCGGCAGGCACGCGGCGAGCGCTGGCCGAGCGCCGTCGTGGCGATCCACGGCGCGGCGGCGCTCGCGTCCATCGCGCTGCTCGTCGGCTGGATCGTCGCGCAGTCCGACGACATCCGTCCGATCGCGCCGACGCCCGAGGAGCAGCGCGAGGGCGCGGGGCGGCCGATGGCCCCCGAGCCGCGCACGCCGTCCGTCTCGCCGCCCTTCACGCCATGAGGGCGTGGACCGCTCACGCGCCGCGGCGGAGGCCGACGACGGACTCGACGTGGTGCGTGTGCGGGAAGAGGTCGACGGGCTGGACGCCGGTGACGCGGTAGTCCGGCACGGCGGCGAGCAGGCGCGCGAGGTCGTCGGCCTGCGTGCGCGGGTTGCAGGAGACGTAGACGAGCCGCTCGGGCGCGACGCGCGCGATCTGGTCCACCACCTTGGGGTGCATCCCGGCGCGCGGCGGGTCCACGATCATCACGTCGGGCGTGCCGTGGGCGCTCAGGAAGTCCGGCGTGTAGAGGCGCAGCAGGTCGCCGGCGACGAACGTCGCGTTGGCGACGCCGTTGGCGACGGCGTTGGCGCGCGCGTTCTCGACGGCGGCCTCGACGAGTTCGGCGCCGACGACGTGGCGCACGCGCGGCGCGACGTAGAGCGAGATGGTGCCGGCGCCGCAGTAGAGGTCGTGCAGCAGGTCCGTCTCGCGGAGGTCCGCCATCCCGGCGGCGACGGCGTAGAGCGTCTCGGCGGCGCGCGTGTTGGTCTGGAAGAACGCGTTGGAGGCGATCTCGAACGTGAGGTCGCCGATGCGGTCGCGGATCGTCCCCGGCCCGAAGACGACCTCGATGGCCTCGCCGAACGCTGTCTGCGCCAGCCCGGTGTGGATGGTGTTGACGAACGTCGTCGCCTCGGGGAACTCGTCGCGGAGCCAGCCGGCGACGACCGCCATGCGCGCGGCGTCGTGCCCGTTGGTGACGAGGTTGACCATGCGGTCGGGCGTGTGGGCAGCCTGGCGAACGACGAGGTGGCGGAGGAAGCCGTCCTGCGCGCGCGTGTCCCACGGCGCCCAGCCCTCGCGCAGCGCCAGCGCGCGCATCCCGTTGACGAGGCGGGCGCTCCACTCACTCTGGAGGTGGCACTCGTGGAGGTCGAGCACGCGGTCGAAGCGCCCGGGCGCGTGGAGTCCGAGCGCGAAGTCGCGGCGCATCGGCTCGCCGGAGGCGACCTCGTCGTCGGTCAGCCAGCGGGCGGCCGAGAACGAGAACTCCATCTTGTTGCGGTAGACGAAGCGCCCGCCCGAGCCCTCGTCGCGGTCGGCGCCGAGCGTTGGCGCGACGGCCACGCCGCCGAGGTCGAGGCCGCCCGCGCGCACGAGTGCGCTCTCGACGGCGTCGCGCTTCATCGCGAGTTGGGCGTCGTAGGCCACGTGCTGCCACTTGCAGCCGCCGCAGTCGCCGCCGCGCGAGTGCAGGCCCTCGTCGCGCCCCGCGTAGCGGCAGCGTGGCACGACGCGGTGCGGACCCGGCTCGATCACCTCCAGCAGGCGCGCCTCGGCGTAGCGGCTCCGGCGCTGCGCGACGCGCACGCGCACGCGGTCGCCCGGCGCCGCGCCGGCGACGAAAATCACGTAGCCGCTCTCGCCGACGCGGGCGAGGCTCTTGCCGCGGTCGGCGAAGGCGTCGAGCGTGAGCTCGATCTCGGCGCCGCGGGCGGGACGGTCGGACATAGGGAAGCGCGAGGGGATGAGGGAAGATCGGGAGAGAGGAGAGGACGCGTGGAAGAGAGAACGTGTGGAAGAGAGGACGCGTGGAAGAGAGGACGCCAGCCTCCACTCCTACACGCCTCCACTCCTACACGCCCCCACGCCCCCACACTTACTCGCCCCCTCGCCCCGGACGATACCCGCCCGGACATGCCGCCCGCTTCGTGCGCTCGTCCGACCCGTCCACCGACTCGCGCCAGTCGCTGCGCCTGATCCGCCTGCTGCTCGCGGCGGGCGGCGTGGTGCTGCTCGGCTACGGGGCGCTCTACCAGATCGGCGCGCCCGACGTGGTGGACCCGACGGCCGGGCGCCTCGCGATCGCGCTCGCCGTGATGGCGCTCGCCGGGCTGATCGTCGTCAACCGGTGGGCGGCGCGCTACGCGGCCCACCTCGCGCTGGCGGCGTTCGCCGCCGCGAGCGCGTGGCAGATCGGCCTGGCCGACGCCAACGGCTTCTCGCCGGGCTCGGCCTTCGGCGTGGTTCTCCTCTTTGTCGGCTCGACGGCCGGCATCCCGTCCACGCGCGTGCTCGTGGCGTTCGCGTCGTCGTTCGTCGGCGCCGTCGCGTGGGCGCTCTACACGGGTCCGGCGCCGGACATCCCGCCAGGTCCGCTGCTCGTCACGCTCGTCGCCCTCGGCGGGCTGGCCGTGCTCGTGCACCAGTCGCGCACGAGCGCGATCGCGCACCTGACGCACCTGCGCGAGGAGGCGCTCGCGGCGGCGCGCGTCAAGAGCGAGTTCCTCGCCACGATGAGCCACGAGATCCGGACGCCGCTCAACGGCGTCCTCGGCATGACCGAGCTGCTGCGCGAGACCGACCTGACGCGCGAGCAGCGCGACTTCGCGGACACCATCGCGTCGTCCGGCGAGACGCTGCTCGCTATCCTGAACGACGTGCTGGACTTCTCGAAGATCGAGGCCGCGCGCGTGACGCTGGAGGCCGCGCCGATCGTCGTGCGCGACCTCGTCGAGGAAACCGTCGAGGTCGTCGCGCCGGCGGCCGCACGCAAGGGGCTCGATCTCGCGGCCGTCGTCGCGCGCGGCGTGCCGGCGACGCTCGTCGGCGACGCCGCGCGCCTGCGCCAGATCCTCGTCAACCTCCTCTCGAACGCCGTCAAGTTCACCGATGCCGGCCACGTGGTGCTGCGCGTCGTCGCGCCCGACGCGCGCACGCCCGGCCGCCTCGCAATCACCGTCGAGGACACCGGCATCGGCATCCCGCCCGAGCGCATGGAGGGCCTCTTCGACTCGTTCACGCAGGGCGACGCCTCCACCACGCGCCGCTTCGGCGGGACCGGCCTCGGGCTCGCCATCACGCGCCGCCTCGCGCGGCTGATGGACGGCGACGTGTGGGCCGAGAGCGAGCCCGGACACGGCTCGGTGTTCCACGCGCGCGTGACGCTCGGCTGCACCGCCGGCGACGCCCCGCGCCCCGCGCCGACGGCGACGCTGCTCGTGGTGGACGACCACCCGGCCGCGCGCGAGGCCGCCGCCGCGAGCGCCGCCGACGCCGGCTTCGCGGCCGTCTGCCACGCGACCGCCGAGGACGCCCTCGCGTGGCTCGACGGCGGCGGCTCGGCCGACGCCGCGCTCCTCGACCACGACCTCGGAGCCGGCCTGACGCCCGCGCACGAGCTCGCGGCGGGGCTGCGTGCCCACCCGGCGTGGCACGGTCCCATCCTCGCGCTGGCGCCCGTCGGCGTGCGCCCGGCGCGGCCCGGACTCTTCGACGCCGTCCTCATCAAGCCGCTGCGGCGGGCGCGCCTCACGGCGGCGCTCGCGCGGCTGGAGCAGCACGCGCCCGTCGTGCCCGGACGCGACGCGCCGGCGCCCGACCCGGCACGCCTGCGCGTGCTCGTCGCCGAGGACCACGAAGTCAACGTGCGCGTCGCGCTCGGGATGCTGGAGCGGCTCGGCGTGGCGTCCGAGAGCGCGCCCGACGGCGCCGCCGCCGTGGCGGCCGTCCGCCGCGCGCACGCCGACGGCGAGCCCTTCGGACTGGTGCTGATGGACATCCACATGCCGCTGCTCGACGGGATCGGCGCGACGCGCGCCATCCGCACGACGCTGCCGCCCGAGGCGCAGCCGACGATCCTCGCGCTGACGGCCAACGCCCTCGCCGGCGACGCCGAGCGCTTCCGCGAAGCCGGCATGGACGGCCACCTGCCGAAGCCGGTCCGCGCCATCGACCTCGCGCGGGCGGTCGCCCACGCCGTCCCGCCGGCGGCGGCGTCCGCCGACCTGGTGCCGCTGGCACCGTCGCCCGCCGACACGCCCCTCGGCACGCCGTCGGTCGAGCACATCCTCGCCGTGCTCCGCGCGCTCGGCGACGGCGACGACGGCCTCGTCGGCGAGATCCTCGACGCCTACCTCCGCGCCGACGGTTTCATCCTGGCCGACCTGGAGGCGCCGGACGCCTCGGCGGCGCAGGTCGCCTCGGCGGCGCACAAGCTGAAGGCCGCCGTCGGCACCCTCGGCGCCGACGCCCTCGCCCACCGGGCGGCCGACGTGGAGTCCGCCGCGCGCGGCGGCGATGCCTCGGGCGGCGCCGCGCTCGCCGCCGACCTCCGCGCGTTCCGCGTCGTCGTCGAGGCGGCTCAAGCGGCGCTCGATGCGGACAAGCGTGTCGGCGTGTAGGACAGGAAGCGGGTACGTGGGAGGCCGACCTCGCACTCTGGACCGTCAAGAGCAAAGCGCCGTTGCAGGGAACCAATCCGGCCTCTCCACCTGACGCTTACACGCTTACACGCTTACACGCTTACACGCTTACACGCTTACACGCCCTTACGCCGCGTCCTTGCGCTCCTCGTAGACCGGCGGCGCGCCGTCGGTGATGGCGCCGGCGGTGATGCGGCAGACGGTCCCGGCGCGGACCTCCGGCCCGTCGAACATCAGCGGCAGCATGGCCTGCTCGAGGACCGCGCGGAGGCCGCGCGCGCCCGTCTTGAGCTCGACGGCGCGGGCGACGACGGCGTCGAGCGCGTCGTCGTCCACGACGAGCTCGATGCCGTCCATCGCGAACAGCTTCTGGTACTGGCGCAGGAGCGCATTCTTGGGCTCGGTGAGCACGCGGCGCATCTCGGCCGGCGAGAGGCCGTCGAGCGACGTGACGACGGGCAGGCGCCCGACGAGCTCGGGGATGAGGCCGTAGCGCAGCAGGTCGTCCGGCTGCGCGTGGCGGAAGAGCGTGGGGTCGGTCGCGCTGGCCGTGACGGCGCCGGTCGCGTGGAAGCCGATGGGGGCCGACGAGAGGCGGCGCGCGATCTGCGCCGCGAGGCCGTCGAAGGCGCCGCCGCAGATGAACAGCACGTGGCGCGTGTCGAACTGGACGAGCGTCTGCTCGGGGTGCTTGCGCCCGCCCTTGGGCGGCACGCCGGCGACGGTGCCCTCCAGCATCTTGAGCAGCGCCTGCTGGACGCCCTCGCCCGAGACGTCGCGCGTGATGGACGCGTTGTCGCCGCGGCGCGAGAGCTTGTCGATCTCGTCGAGGTAGACGATGCCGCGCTCGGCGCGCTCGAGGTCGAACTCGGCGGCCTGGAGGAGCGAGCTCAGGATGGACTCCACGTCCTCGCCGACGTAGCCGGCCTCGGTGAGCGCCGTCGCGTCGGTGATCGCGAGCGGCACGTCGAGGATGCGCGCGAGGGTCCGCGCGAGCAGCGTCTTGCCGGAGCCCGACGGCCCGAGCAGCAGGATGTTGGACTTCTCGATCTCGACGTCGTCGTAGGCGTGGAGGTACTCCTCGGCGTCGATGCGCTTGTAGTGGTTGTAGACGGCCACCGAGAGCGCGCGCTTGGCGGCGTCCTGCCCGATGACGTGCTCGTCGAGCGCGGCCTTGATCTCGCGCGGCGTCAGGCGGCTGCTGCGGCGGCCGGCGTGGCGGACCCGCCGCGGCGCGACGTACGGCTGGAGGTCGCCGCGCACGATGCCGCTGGCGTCGTGGATGCAGCGGTCGCAGATGTAGACGTCCGGCCCGGCCACCATCGAGGCGACCTCGTGCGCGGTCCGGCTGCAGAACGAACAGCGGATGGGGTCGTCGGCGCCGAAGCTCATCGGTGGGGGGACGGGCGGGTGCGCGAAGGTAGAGCGCCCCCGGCGTTCGTGCGTCAGGCGCCGGGCGGGATCGCCTCGCGCCGCCCCCGCCCGGCGCTACCGCGCCACGACGACGCGCCGCGCCACGCGCGCCGCGCCGGCCTCCACGATCACCGCGTACGCGCCGGGCGCGACGCCGCCGGTCTCCCAGACGAGCCGGCGGCGGCCGGCGGCCCGCACGCCCCGTTCGAGCGTCTGCACCCGGCGCCCGAGCGCGTCGACCACGAACGCGTCCACGAGCGCGTCCGCGCCGAGGTCGAGCGGGATCGTGATCTCGCCGCCGCCGGGCTGCGGGAACGCGGCCCCGAGGCGGACGCCGCCGGCCGTCGGTCCGGGCTCGGTCGAGACCACGACGGCCCCCTCGTAGGCGCCGAGGTCTGGCCCGCCCCCCTGCACGCGGAGCGCCCCGCCGAGGTCGAGCGGCAGCGGCTCGGCCGTGTCGCCGTCGCCGTCGAGGTCGTGCGTGTCGGGCGGGAGGTGGGCGGCGTCGGCAGCGTCGAGCGCGGGCGATCCCGCGCGGAGGCGCAGGTCGCCGTACGCGTCGTCGGGCGTCCCCCACACGCCGTCGGCGCCGGGGTCCGGCGCCAGCACGACGAGTGGGTCGGCGTCGAGGACGGCGGTGCCCGCCGCGAAGCCGCCGGCGACGAGCGCGTGCGACACGTCGAAGCCTCCGCCGGACTCGTCCAGCAGCTCGGTGCCGTTGGCCCACACGACGGCGTTGCGCAGCGTGGTGGTGCCGGAGCCCCGGTGCCCGAGGCCGCCGGCGCCGGACCCCGCGCGGTTGGCGACGAACGTGACGCCGATCAGGACCGGGCTGCTGTCGTTGGTCTGCATCCCGGCCGCGCCCGCCGCCGCGACGTTGTGGGCGACGTTGCCCACCACGAGCACGTTGACGAACCGCCCGTTGGAGCCGGTGTCGTTGGTGATGGCGCCGCCGTAGTTCTGGCACTCGTTGCCCACGAAGACGACGTTGACGAGCGTCGGGCTGGACGCCTGGTAGTTGTCGAGCGCGCCGGTCCAGCCGTCCGAGCGGTTGCGCTCGAACCGGACGTGGACGAGCGTCGGGCTGCTGCCGCTGTCGTTGGCCATCCCGCCAGCCAGCAGCGCGGCCTCGTTCTCGACGAACGTCACGCCGACGAGCACCGGGTGGCTGCCGTTGCGGTTGGCCATCCCGCCGGCGACGCCGGCCGACACGTTGCGCTCGAAGCGCACGTCGACGAGCGCGGGGTGGCTGCCGGCGTCGTTGAACATGCCCGCGCCGAAGGCGTCGCGGTTGTCGGGGCTGCGGAAGGCGGCGTTGTCGCGGATGACGACGTGGCGCAGGGTGGGGCTGCCGCCGACGTTGCGCACGCCGCCGCCGCGGTTGCGCGGGAACGCGCCGTCGGCCCGCGCGCCGGTGATGGTCACGCCGTCGAGCACGGCCGAGGCGTCGGTGCCCGACCCGGTGACGACGTGGTAGCTGTTGTCCGTGGTCACGCCCGGCACGCCGATGTCGCCCGAGAGGATCGTCGGGCGGGACGTCCAGTCGCGCTGGTCGCGCGCCGTCTCGTCGCCGGCGAAGCCGCCGTAGAGCGCGACGCCGGAGCGGAGCTGGAACGTGGCGGCGCGGTCGGCGCCGTCGGTGGGCGTGTAGGTGCCCTCGGCGATCCAGACCTCGTCGCCGGGCTGTGCGACGGCAAGCGCCGCCGGCAGCGCGGGGAACGCGTCGGCCCACGAGAGGCCGGTCGCCGCGCCGGCGGCGTCGGCGTCCACGTAGCGGACGGTCTGGGCATGGGCGGGCAGGACGGCGAGCACGGCGAGGAGGAGCAGGGC
>Ga0209053_1000183_pt1 | contig 62523 bp, 68 predicted proteins | sample EBPBio152010_DNA_FD_185864 | JGI IMG/M metagenome (GOLD analysis project Ga0209053, IMG submission 185864) | Wastewater treatment Type I Accumulibacter community from EBPR Bioreactor in Madison, WI, USA - Reactor 1_7/15/2010_ DNA (SPAdes)... | ecosystem: Engineered > Bioreactor > EBPR >... | reverse complement strand
CCTTAATCCGCTCCCATTGATCATCCCGAAGCGCATCGCAATTCATCGCCGATCTCCAAAAATCAGCGTTGAATCTGATTTGGAACCAGTTGGGAATCCAAAACCCTTAAATCGTCACCACGGCCTAGAGCGTTTTCGGCTTAATCCGGCTCATATCCAGCTGCGGCGAAGAAGTTCATTGCCTCCTGCGGCGTCACGAGATCGATCAAGCGTCCGATTGTGTCCCAAAAGGCCGGGATGGTTCGCTCCGCCGCCTTGCGCAAGAGCGCCTTCAGCTTGGAGAAGGCCATCTCGATTGGGTTGAAGTCCGGGCTGTAGGACGGGAGGTAGAGCAGTCCGGCCCCGGTTGCTTCGATCATCTCGCGTACCCTTGGCCCCTTGTGGCTGGACAAGTTGTCCATGACCACGATGTCGCCCTCCGCCAGTTCGGGCACGAGCACCTTCTCGACGTAGGTCTCGAAGGCGCTGCGATCAATTGGCCCGTCCAGAACGAAAGGCGCGGCGATGCCCGTGTTGCGCAGACCCGCCACGAAGGTCGTGGTCCCCAGTGACCGTGCGGCACGCCCGAGCGCAGCCGTTCGCCCTTCATCGTCCGGCCGCAGCGGCGCGCCATGTTGGTTGAAAGCCAAGTCTCGTCGATGAAGATCAGACGCGCCGGATCGAGCTCAAGCTGCCCGTTGAACCACGCATCGCGCTTGCTCCGGACATCCAGTCGGTCTTGTTCGGAAACGTGCGCTGTCTTTTTTTGAACGTCAGGCCGCAGCGGTCAAGGAAGCTCCACACGGTGCCGACGCCGACCGTCATGTCACGTTCGGCAGCCAACCTCTCCCTGATCTCCGCGATGGTGATGTCGTCCTTGTCGTCGATCCAGTTCAGGATCGCCTCGCGGTGGGCGTCGAGCTTCGAGCCTTTTGGTTGTCCACGTGGCTTGGCCGTCCGATCCCCCGTCTCGCGCGCCCGACGTACCCAAACGACCGCCGTAGCAACGCCGATCCCGAACCGGCCCGCAGCACCGCGCGCCGACAGATCATCCTTCAAAGTCGCGTCAATCACACGATCCCGCGAGTCCTGGCTGTAAGCGCGCGACATTCCTGACCTCCCTCGCTGCAAAAGGAGGAAACAGAAACCCGTTGATTTGGGAAGCCCAGCTTGAATCGGATCAGGCCGAAAAAGCTCCAGACAGTGCCGTCAGCAGCAGCGGCACGGGAAGCGGCCTTCCTGAGGCTTCGGCCAGCGCAAGATCAAAGGCCGAGGCGGAGCGAAGATGAACAGGCGGCAGGTCATCTTCATCCGCCGCACCAAACGCAGCCTTGGCCTCAGCAGCGGCGGTTGCGACGGGATCAATGGTGGCGGCGCCGGACGCTGCACCAGAACCTGCGCCTGCTGCCGGTACCCGAGCTGCGTGCGCGCAGCTGCCGAAATCTGATCCACGGGCGAAAACAGGATCTGATCGTACAGAGTATCGAGGGATTCAGGAACGCTGCTGAGTTGAAGTGCAGTCTTGACCGCCTCATTCGCGAGGCGCAGGCGCAGCGCTGTTGAGACCGGATGACGGTCGCTGAACAGGGTCTCGGCAAGCCTGAGCCAGATCGGTGCTGTCTCATCGCCATGTGGGGCGTTTTCGAGCCATTTTGGCGGGAACATTCTCGAAAACGGCACCAATGCCCGATCCGCCATACTATAACCGCTGCAGGGACGCAGCGCCCTGGGGTTGCGCTGATGCGCCTTCAACGGGTCCGCGAGAGAGGTGACCATGGTATTCTGACATGGTCAAATATTAGAGATATTAGCCACGACTGTCGATGGTTAATGATAGCCGTTTCTGATATGGGAAACGGGCACGATTGACAGGGCGCGGAAAATCACCGATCCTGAGCAGTTGGCGCGCGTTTCCGCGCCGCGGAAGCCAAGGAGCGATCGGCCGCGGCGCATTTCAGCTGTCGAGAAATGCGCCCGGGCCCAATTCCTCTGCCGGACGATACTGCTGCGTCCGGGTAAACGCCTGGTTTCCAGCGCACCCGTTAGTCGCCCGCCTCATGTCCTTTCGCTTGTTCCTTGCTGAGTTTGTCGAGCATCTCGGCCTGTTTGCGTCGGATTTCAGCGACGCGGTCGTCGGACGTCGAATTAGGCCGTAGACTCATAATGCTTTGATCCAGATGCGCGCGGCCGCGAGTTTGATAGCCGCCAGAAAGTTGAGCGGGTTCTTGTCGTATCTGGTCGCGATGCCCCGCAATTGCTTGAGCTTGTTGAAGAAGCGCTCGACGAGACTTCGCTGCCGATAGACCAAGGAGCTGAACGCGAAGGCCTCCCTTCGCGTGCGCTTTGCGGGAATGTTGGCCCAAGCCTTCTTGCTCTCGGCGAGCGCCCGCAGCGCATTGGTGTCGTAGGCCTTGTCGGCGAGCAGGATGGCGCCTGGTTTGAGGTCCGCGAGCATTGACTCAGCCATCAAGCTATCGTGGGTTTGGCCGGCGGTGAGCGCCAGAGCGATCGGACGCCCGTCGGCGTCGACGAGGGCATGGATTTTGGTCGTCAGCCCGCCTCGGGAACGTCCCATGCAGCCATCGTCATGATCCCCTTTTTTGCCGTGGCCGCATGCTGATGGACCCGGACGCAAGAGCTGTCGATCATGACGATGTCGCCATCGAACGCTTTTGATATTTCATCGAGAATATGGCTCCAGACACCGGCCTTGCGCCAACGCACGAAGCGATTGTAGCAGGTCGTCGAAGGGTCATAACGCTCCGGAACGTCCGCCCAAGGCGAACCCGTGCGAAACCGCCAAAGAATCCCGTTGATCACCCGCCGATCGTCAACGCGCGGCACGCCGCGCGGCTTGTTCGGCAGCAGTGGTTCAAGGATCGTCCACTCCTTGTCCGTCAGTTCAAATCGCCGCCGCGTCATCAAAGCCCCCGAGAATCATTGGGCGATTTGAATCATCCTTTAAGCGTCGGCGGGAATCCAGTTTATGAGTTTAGAACCTAGATGGCGAGGGCAAGCCCTTGCCGCAGATCGACCTGCCGGTGTTCGGCTACAAGAGCCACATCAGCATAGACCGGCGTTTTGGCTTAATCCAGGAGAGCGTCGTTGCCTCCGCATCTTATCCTGATGGCCGGATGTTGCCCGGGTTGATGACGACGGAGAACATCGCCTCCGACGTGTGGGCTGGGGGCGATGTTCGGATTTCCCGAGCCACGTCTTCAAAAATGGAACCGCAGATACGGGGAAGAAATTATTTCGCATCGCGCAACAAATCCGCACGCCAAAAGTCACAGCGAATGTCGCGGAGCACCTTTTTGTGCGCCATCAGCAGACATCCGACGGGTTGCGCGAGAATGAGCGGACGGCGGCAAGTTCATTGCGCAGCAGTTCAAGGAAATTGCGCGCCGGGATCGAGGGTGATGCCACATTCGGTACCATTATACCGAACTCATAAACGATCCGTGGTCGGAACGACCGGACTGCCACCTTGGCTGCGAAGCTTCGCGCGGTGATGGGATCTATAATACCAACGCAGTCGCCACTGGCGATCATTGCGGCGGCCGAGATGAAATATTCCACCTCAGCCACCACTGCGCGTTGGGACTTTGCTGCATTGAAAGCCGCAGTGATCTGTGGCGTCAGCATGTGCTCGCGCAGGATCGACACGAAAGCGACGCCATCGAGGTCACTCGGCGTTATGACTGTCTTCGTCGCAAGCGGATGGTCCGGCGGCATCATGCATACGCAATCGAGCCGCACAACTTCGATCGGCATGCGCGAGTGAGCGACCGGCAATTCGCTGATCGTAATGTCGGATTGTCGCGCGGCCGCAGGGTCGCGGATGACGTGCGAACTACGCGTGATCAACTGGATCTCCACGCCCGGGTAATCGCGGCGGAAGATGGTCAGCAATTCCGGTATGAACGAAACCGAGATGCTGGGATAGGCGGCGATCCGCAGAGCCCCGAGCCGGCCCTGCCGGATTTGCGTGGCGGCGATCCGGGTCCGTTTGAGCAGATCGATCGACTGGCTGGCGTAAGCGTAAAGGTAATTGGCTTCCTCTGTCGGGACCAGACGACCGCGGCGTCGCTGGAACAGATCGAAACCGACTTCACGCTCAAGTGCCGCAATGGCAAGGCTGACGGCCGGTTGGGTCATGCCGAGCAGTTCCGAGGTCCTGGTCATCGTGCCGGAAACCATCAGCGTGCAGAATATTTCGAGGTGGTTGGACTTCATGAAATCACATTAGCAAAACTTATAACTGACGCCAGAATTCATATTGGATTTGATTTGATCAACATGGTTCACTTCCGACTGGCAGTGCCGCAAAAAAATCGGAGGAGAGAACGATGAGCGAGGAAACATCAGTTTCGGTCATGCACGACCTGCCGACAGGGCAGAGCCGGCGTCGGGCGTTGGGACTTGCGCTGGGTGCGGGCGCTGCGGCAGGCATTGCGGTTGCCTCGGCGACCACGGCCAGGGCGCAGGCTGCGAACGAATCCACGTTTGAACGCATCCGGTCGACAAAGGTTCTGCGCGTCGCGGTGCTGCCGGGTGAACTGCCGTATTTCCGGAAAGATCTGGCCAGCGGCGAGTGGTCCGGTTTTGCCATCGAGATGGCCAAGGATATCGCCAAGGGCCTCGACGCCAAGCTCGAATACACGGAATCGACGTACGGCAACTCAGTGCTTGAACTTCAATCGGGCAAGATTGACCTTGCCTTCGCCCTTTCCGCCACGCCGCAACGGGCTTTGGTGATCAATTTCACGCGTCCGGTGTTCAGCCACCCGTTCGGCGCGATCATGCGCAAGGGCGCGAATGTCTCGGCCTGGGCGGATATCAACAAACCCGAGGTGAAACTTGCTGTCGATGCAGGCTCGGCCAACGAGACGGCTGCTCGCCGCTTTGCGCCCAAAGCGCAGATCAAGACGCTGAAAACGCGTGACGAGGTGATGCTCGAGATCGCATCTGGCCGAGCGGATGGAACTGTCATCGCGCTCATTCTCGGCCTCACCGCCGTTGCGAAAAACCCCAACCTTGGCACTTACCGCATCCTCGACAAGCCGAGGCTGGCAATCCCGAGTTGCATGGGCATCCGCCGCGAGACGGATTTGCGCTGGCACGATTATCTGTCGACCTGGGTGGATTACAATCGCGGCATCGGTCAGATGCGCGAATGGTTCCAGATCGGACTCCAGCTTAGCGGCGTGAAGCCGGAGGATCTGCCGGTTGAACTCGACATTTGAGTGATTTCAAGCGCCACAGGCCGGACGTTGCCTGACGCGGGAAACCAAAATCTGCGCCAACTTTGCCATGGCCGCGCGGAACGCAAGAAATGAGCTATATCTGGGATTTCGGCATTCTGTGGAAGTACGCACACCTGTTCGTACTCGGCTCGGCATACACCTTCGCCTACACGATCGGCACGTCGTTCATCGGGGTCGTCATCGGATTCATCTGCGCTGCGGTTCAGCTCAAGCGGTGGCGTTTCGCCAATTGGCTGGTCCTCAGCTACGTTGAAATCTTTCGCTGTACGCCGTTGTTGGTGCAGATTATCTGGTTTTACTACGCATTTCCTGTGGTCATTGGCGTCAACATTCCGCCCCAGTTAGCGGCGGTGGGAGTGTTGTCGCTTTACGTTGGCGCATTCTATGCGGAAATTTTTCGCGGCGGCATAGAATCCGTCGAGCATGGCCAATGGGACGCGGGACGGGCGCTTGGTATGCGCCCGTGGTATCTGCTGAGACTCGTGGTATTGCCGCAGGCGGTCAAGAGGATGCTCCCGCCCTTCGTCAACCAGACGATCATACAGCTCAAGAACACGTCGCTCATTTCGGTGATCGCCGTGCCCGATCTTGTCTACAATGCCACGCTTGTCACGGCAGAAACGTACCGGCCGCTCGAGGTCTACACCATCGTTGCGGCGATCTATTTCGCCATCCTTTTTCCTGCGACGTTGGTCGCACGCCGGCTCGGCAAGACGACAGTCAGAGAAACCTTATGAAGCACGCAGATTCGATACGGTCATTTGAGGTGCGGCTCGTCAGTTGGCCGCTGAAAATGAAGCGTCGTCACGGCGTCGGCGATGTTGAAAAGGCGCTGCCCGGAGTGATCCTGCGGTTGACCGCCGAGGATGGAACCGTCGGCTGGGGCGAAGCTGCGCCCTGGTCGGTCTTTTCCGGTACGGCCGAAGCCAACTTTGCCGCGCTCGACACCTATCTCCGGCCTCTGGTCGTTGGCAGGCGCGCATGCGACGTTGCGAAGATCATGGACGAGGCGGCGCATGTGCTGGTCGGCCATGGCGAGGCCAAGGCGGCACTCGAAATGGCGCTTTATGATATTTGGGGTAAATCCACCGGCATGCGGGTCGCCGATCTGCTCGGCGGTGTTTTCCGCGACAAGATCCCGTTGTCCGTTTCGATAGCCAACCCCGACTTCGACGCCGATCTTGAATTTCTCGACGCAAGATTGGCTGAGGGCGTGCGGCTCTTCAAGGTCAAAACGGGCTTTCTCACACATCGCGAGGATCTTGTGCGGCTGGATGCGATCAAAGCGCAGCTTCCGGACGATGCCGAGATCCGGATCGATTACAACCAGGGCTTGGAGCCGTATGGCGCTGTCGCAAAACTGCGCGACATGGAGCGTTTTTCCCCTGGATTCATCGAACAGCCGGTCAAGCGTGACCAGCGCGCCGCGATGGCGGAATTGTCACGTGCGATCGACACTCCGATCCTGGCGGACGAAAGCGTTTTCAATCCAGCCGAGGCGGTCGATCTTGTCGCGAACCGGTATGCGGATGCGGTCTCGATAAAGCTGATGAAGGCCGGCGGCCTCACCGCCGCGCGCACCATTGCTGCCATTGCCGGAGCGGCTGGCATGCCTGCCTATGGTGGCACGATGTATGAAGCGGGCATTGCGTTGACAGCCGGCATCCACTTGGTTGCAGCCGCGCCGAACATCTGCCTTGGCGCTGAATTCTACACGTCCAATTTCGTGCTCGGAGTCGAACTTTTGGAGACGCCTGTGCGCCTCGACCGCGGATATTCGCACCTGCCTTCGGGGCCGGGCCTCGGCATCGAGGTGAACGAGGACGCTGTTGCGCAGGTGACCACCGAGGTCAGGCGCTGAAGCACCGGAACCAGTTGGCAGGGACACGATGATGAACCCGGTGGATACAAACGTAGCCATTGTCGGCGGCGGCATTGTGGGAATATCCATCGGCCTTGCATGCCTCGACCGGGGACTGACGGTGGCGCTTTACGATCCTGGCGATGCGCGGCGCCGGGCGAGCTACGGCAACGCCGGCGCAATCAGCCGTGGCTCGATTTTCCCGGTCGCATCTCCCCTGATCAAGAATGGCCTGTGGCAATACGCGATCAATCGCAGTCCAGGCTTGTTTATCGATTATGCAAGCATACATCGCATTTGGCCATGGATGTTTCGCTTTCTGCTATCGTCGAACACTTCGGCCTGGCGGCGGGCCGCGAAGATGCTCGATCCGTTTGTCGCCAGCGCCTTCGCCGAGCATGAGCGCCTGGCCAGCCTTTGCGGCGCGTCCCATCTGCTGGCGCTCGATGGGTGGATGAAACTGTTCCGCACACCGGAATCCTTCGCCGCGAGCCAGCTCGAACGTGACATTCTCGGCGAGTACGACATCGCCGTCGACATTCTCGGCGGCGCCGATATTCGCGCGCTGGAACCTGCGCTGAAGCGGACCTTTGCCGCCGGCATCCTCTTCCCCCAGACAGGCCATGTGCGTGACCCTGGCGCACTGCTCGAAGCCTACGAAACGCTGTTTGTCGAAAGAGGTGGCCGGCGGCTGATGATGAACGTCGACGCCATTACCAATCAGGACGACGGCTGCACCATTGAGGCAGCGACGCCAATGCGTGCCGGCAAAGTCGTTCTGGCGGCCGGTGCGTGGAGTGACGGCATCGCGCGGCGGCTCGGTTACCGGTTTCCGATGGCGGCGGAGCGCGGTTATCACCGCCATTTTACCGTTGGTGAAGGGCCGAAGCTTACCCGCACCATTTATGATGTCGGCGGCGCCTATGTGGCTGCGCCGATGAACCAGGGCATTCGCATCCTGTCAGGTATCGAGCTCGCTCCGCGCGATGCGCCGCCAAGGACTGCGCAGTTGGACCATGCCGTCCGCGAAGCGCGTTCGACGCTCGATTTGGGCGGACCGGTCGAAAATGAGCCTTGGGTCGGCGCGCGGCCTTCGACGCCGGATGGCCTGCCGATCATCGGCTGGGCACCGCGCCACCCGAATCTTCTCTTTGCCTTTGGCCATGGTCACATTGGCTTGTCGACCGGACCTGTGACCGGCCAGATCGTCGCCGATCTGTTGATCCGGCGTACCCCGGCCATTCCGGTGAGCGGATTTGCGCCCGACCGTTTCCTCTAACGTTTCGCGCCGGGCAACCAGGCGCGATCAACCTGCCAGTGGAGAGTCAGTTGAGCTTCTCGAAGATCGTCGTTCTCGGACTTGGTAAAGTTGGCCACCTCGCCGCCGAGTTGCTGACGGGCGCAGGATTTGCTGTCACGGGAGGAGACATCACCGCGCGCGAAGACGCGGATTTTGCGAGCACTCATCTCGACGTGACCGATCGCCAGCAACTTGAAGGCCTGCTCAAGGCCAATGAAGCGGTGCTGTCCTGCCTGCCGTATACGCTCAACAAGCAGGTGGTGGAGGTAGCACACGCGCTGGGCATCCACTACTTCGACCTGACGGAAGATGTGTCGGTCACAAAGCGGGTGCGCGAACTTTCCGAAACGTCGAAGGGCATCATGGCGCCGCAATGCGGGCTCGCGCCGGGGTTCATCGGCATTGTCGGCGCGGATCTCGCAAACCGGTTCGATCGGGTGCGTTCCATTCGCCTGCGAGTCGGTGCATTGCCGCGAAACCCCACAGGCCTGCTCGGCTACGCCTTCAACTGGTCACCGGAAGGGGTTGTCAACGAATACCTCAACGATTGCGAGGTGGTCGAGGAAGGCGTGCGCAAGACTGTCTCGGCCATGGAATGGGTAGAAACGCTGTACGTCGATGGTGTAAAACTCGAGGCATTCACCACCTCGGGCGGATTGGGCACGATGTGTGAGACCTTCGCCGGTCGTATCGAAAATCTCGATTACAAGACCATGCGCTACCCCGGCCATGTGGAATTGATGAACTTCTTCTTCCACGAGTTGCTGATGCGCGAGAGACGCGACATCGCCGGGCAGATCCTGACGAACGCCAAGCCACCGGTCGATGACGACGTCGTTTATGTTCATGTTGCCGCCGAGGGCTGGCAAGCGGAGAGGCTGCTGCGCAAGGAATTCGTGCGAGCCTATCGACCGCGGCTGATCGGCAAGCGAATGCGCACGGCCATTGCGTGGACGACATCGGCATCGGTAGTTGCCGTTATCGAAGGCGTGCGCGCCGGCAGCCTTCCGAAGCAGGGATTTCTGAAGCAGGAAATGATCCCGCTGGACGTATTTCGTGCCACCAGGACAGGCGCGTTTTTCTTCAATCCGCCGCCGATTGATTGAACGGAAGACGCGTTCAGTCTGATGCAAATTCCGCGCTTATGGCGAGGTAAGCACGTCATTTTCGACGCGATTTTCCATCTGAGGCGGCTGATTTGTGCGTCGATTGCCACACCTGCATCGTGACAACTGTGGGTCGCTGGTTGGTAGTGCTTCTGAGCATCGCAACCGACCTCAGACATCGGCATATCCGTGTGTAACAATTCATCGCGCCAAAACGAATCCCTGTTTGCGGATTAGCGCCGAAAGGCGCGGACACATGCAACGGAGGTCGCGTATGGAGACTCAGGAAACCCAAGCGAGGCTTTCCGGCCTGGCAGATTTGGTCAGCCGGATCATCGGGTTGCCATCGTGCATCCCCTACTCATTCATTGCATTTCTCGCCCGTTTTTCCATTGCCGCGGTATTCTGGAAATCCGGCCAGACCAAGATCGACGGATTCAAGGTTGATCTGATCGAGGGAACGTTTTCGCTCGGCATACCGCGGCTGGCCGACAGCGCTGTCGATCTTTTTCGTGACGAGTACAAGGTTCCGCTCATATCGCCCGAATTGGCGGCGCCGCTCGCGGCTTTCGCCGAGCATCTTTTCCCGATTCTCATTCTGATCGGTCTTGCGACGAGATTTTCTGCGCTGGCACTGCTCGGAATGACCCTTGTCATTCAGATTTTCGTCTATCCCGACGCCTATCCGGTGCATGGGACATGGGCTGCGATATTCCTGATGCTGATTGCACAGGGCCCCGGTGTTTTCTCGATTGACCATTTGATCAAACGGTCGCGGAGCATGTCATGAAGAGGCCGGCGGCGACAACCCCGGTGCCTGCCGCCGTATCGCGCAGGTCCGTCCTGTTCGGGATGCTTGCCGGCGCGTCAAGTGCACTGGCGGAGGAATCGCCGCGCATACCGTCGCTGGTTCAGGACGGGCGTTCGTTCGTTTTCATCGAACCGATGCCAATGGCGCCCCGGGTGATGCTGTTGCGGCGCGACGGCGTGCGCGTGCCATTGCTCGACCGATCGGATCCGCGCCCGATCCTTCTCAATTTCTGGGCAACCTGGTGCCCGCCCTGTCGCGTTGAGATTCCATTTCTCCAAAAATTGTACAACCCGAAGGATCGGAGCCAGCCCCGTGTGCTTCCGGTATCGATCGACAAGGGGGGCAATCGCGATGTGGCGCCGTTTCTGGCCAAATATGGCGTCAATTCGCTGCCCGTTTTTCTGGATCCCAAAATGGAGGTTGGCCAAAATCCGCGCGGCGCGGCGTCCGGCTATCCGCTCCTGCTCCACTGGTTGCCACTCAGCTATGTCATCGCCGCCAATGGCCTCATTGTCGGATATTTTCCGGGTGTCATAGACTGGCGGCAGGACATGGCCCGGTCGTTTTTTGCAGCTGTCGATCAGTTGTGAGGATTTTGGCGATGATCGCCAAATCGCGCCATTTCAGCATTTCGCTTGTTGTGCCGCTCATGGTCCGTGCCACGATCGGGCTGGTCGCAGGCGCCGTGCACCTGGTCTGGGTGAAGGCAACCAACGCCAACAGCACCCTTGTCGCCGCCGACCTGAACGCGCAGATCGCCGGGCCGGCTCAACTACACGGCACTTGGTGATGCGGTGAATGTTGCCAGCCGGCTCGAAATGCTCAATGGAACTCTCGGCACGATGATCCTGATCGGCGAGGAAACACGCCGCCAGGCCGGCGACAGAATTGTCGCCCGCAAAATCAATACTGTGCTTGTGCCCGGTCGCAAGGTCGAACTGACAGTGTTCGAATTGCTCTCCCTGAACGAAGCCGGCGTCTCCAAAAAATTTTGATCCGGATGTAACTTCAACGCCGAACAAAACGAAAAGTAAAAAAGCGCGGCAGACTCCGCGTCGGAGATTGCTGATATGGGTGGAGGTCCAGTCGAGCCCACTGTTCGGTCCAGAACACGCGATGTTCGCCTCGATTTCGCGCGCGGGCTCGCAATGTTCATTATTTTCGTCGCGCATGTGCCGGACAACAGCTGGTTCCTGTTCATTCCTGCGCGTTTCGGATTTTCGTCCGCCGCCGAACTTTTCGTTTTCTGTTCCGGATTGGCGAGCAGCTATGCTTTCGGCGGCACATTTCGTCGCAGTGGTTTTGTGGCGGGCTCACGCAGAGTGATGCGCCGCGTTGCACAGGTCTATGCCGCACATATCGGACTGGTCGCCGCGTTGAGCGCGGCGAGTTTTCTCGGTTTCTGGCTGCTTGGGAAAAACTATCCGAATGAACTTGGATTGAATGAACTTTTCGCAGCCGATGGTTCCGGCATCATTGCTCTGCTGTCGTTGCGATTGATGCCGCCCTTCACCGACATTCTGCCGATGTATATCGTGCTCCTGGCATTGATCCCGGCGATGATGGCGTTAGCCCGAATTTCGTCTGTCCTGCCGATTGTCGCGAGCGGCGGTCTCTGGCTGGTCGCGAATGCGAGCGGGCTGAACTTTCCAGCCAACGGCGCGGGCTGGTTCTTCAATCCGCTGGCGTGGCAGTTTCTGTTTTTTGCCGGCTATTCTTTTGGCGTGAGCTGGCTCAAGGCTCCGGAACTGAAGCGGGGCTGGCTCTTCTGGGTTTGTGTTGCCGGGATTGTCATCAGCATTCCGCCCAACTTCTGGGCCTTCCGAGAGACCTTTCCGGAGCTGGAAAGCATCCGTGCCGCCATCCTGCCTGAAAATAGCCAGAGCTTCTTAAGTCCGTTTCGGGCCGGTCACTTTCTGATACTTGCCTACGTCGGTTTGGTGCTGATCGAGCCCTATCGGACAAGGCTGGTTGCGGTCGCGCCGATCGTCAAGGTCGGCCAACAGTCGCTACCGACATTCCTGACCAGCACCACGCTGATCTGGATTGCCGGAATGGTCCTTGACTGGACCGGACGCGACCAGATCTCGACCGCGCTCACCAATCTGGCGGGCTTCGGAATCATCATCGCCGTTGCCTACATCGCGGCCGAGATAAAAGGCCGAAAACGGCAGCTTTTGTCACTCACGAGCGCAGCCGATCAGCAACCGCTGCCTGTGGCCGAGTAACGTATTTGGAGAGGACATCACATGGTCGATGCTGACATGATGGACACCGAGCCGAACACCGCCCCCTGCCCCGGATCAGTGTATGACGCGTTCGCAACGGCTGTGCTTGCGCATGATCGGGCCGTTGTTGACCGGCTGAAAGCCGTTCTGGACCTGAACCCTGACAGTTCGCGGGCATGGGCTGCGAAGGCCATTCTGACCGTCATGCTCGCCCGTTCTGAGCTGCTGCCCGCAGCGCGGGAGGCGGCTGCGACGGCGCGTCGATGCCGTGACTGCAATGGCGATGACGCCGCGTATGTGAAGGCTGCCGAGGTGCTGGTTATCGGCAACTGGTCCGGCGCGGTCAGCGTGCTCGAACGCCTTCTTGAACGGTCACCAAATGACAGTCTCGCCGCCAAGCTGTCGCATGGCTTGCAGTTCATGCTCGGCGACGCGACCGGAATGCTGCATTCAATCAGCATGGTGATGAACCGGCTTGAGCCGGACCACCCTCATGCGGGCTTTCTGTTCGGGTGTCAGGCGTTTGCGCTGGAGGAAAATCATCGCTTCGCGGAGGCCGAGCGCATCGGGCGTGTGGCGCTGGAACGCACCCCGCAGGATGCCTGGGGAATGCATGCGGTTTCGCATGTCTACGAAATGACCGGACGAGCCGCGACGGGGATTGCATGGATCGATGCGCATCCGGAAGCGGTCTGGAATTGCAATAACTTCCGGTTCCACCTGTTCTGGCACAAGGCGCTTTTTCTTCTCGACGTTGGCGACGTGACGGGCGCTCTCGAATGTTATGATCACTTTGTCCGCGCCGAGAGAACGGACGATTTTCGGGACATCGCGAACGCCACCTCGTTTCTGAAGCGGATTGAACTCCTCGGCAAAAGCGCAGGCTCCCGCTGGGAAGAACTTGCCGACATATGCGTGCGTCGCATCGAGGACCGGACTTTGGTGTTTGCCGATCTCCACTATGGCATGGCACTTGCCGGCGCGGGCCGGGTTGAGCCTGCGCTGGCGCTGGCAAAGTCGCTTCAGACATTGCCGGCGCAGTCTGAACCCCAGACCGTTCTTGCAAAACGCGTTGGCGCCAGGGCCGCCGGGGCGATCATCGATCATGCCAGAGGTCGTTATTCTCAGGCCGCCGAAAAATTGCATTCGGTTCAGCCGCACCTTCAGCTCCTTGGGGGCAGCAACGCGCAGCGCGACATCTTTGAACAGATCATGCTCGACGCCATGGTGCGGAGCAATCACCCTGAAGCGCCTGCGCGGCTGGCATCGAGGCTTGCGCGTCGCCATGGAAACAACGCGTTTGCTTCGGCCCTATTATCGAGACATGGGCGGGCCGGGCATCAAATCAAGCCCAGGATTACCCGCGGGGTATTGGCATGAACATGTCCGCGATACGCCTGCGCTCTGTTGTTTCGGCAGGAGCAATGTTGGTTTTGACCGGGGCAGCGGTTGCGCAGCCTGTGGCCATCGGTGAACGGCCGGGCTGGAAGATTGCGAAGACCGCTCACAGCTACGCCGAGCTCAATCGCCGGCTCGAAGACGCCATCAAGTCCAATAAGATGGGGCTTGTGACCTCGGCCAGCGCGTCAGAGGGCGCGAAGGCGCAAGGCTTTACCATTCCGGGCAATCGTGTTGTCGGCGTTTCCCGCAATGATTTCGCGCGCCGCATGCTGGCCGCAAGTCTGGCCGCCGGTATCGAAGCGCCGATCCGCCTCTATGTGACCGAAAACGCGGATGGAACCGGCACACTTTCCTACAAGGCGCCGTCAACGGTTTTCGCACCGTATCTGACGGGTGCGAACGCCGATCTTGCAAAGGTGGCGGCAGAACTGGACGATATCTTTGCGCGCATCGCTGCCGAAGCGGGCAAATGATTTGATTGCGGCGGTCGACGTTTCCGGGAAGCGGTCGCCGGTTCAATGGCCCCTGCTCGTTGTCGGCGCTGCCGGGCTCGCGACCGTATCCGCCACAGCCTTCTCCCATGGAGGCTGGCGTCTGGCGCTTTTGCCGATCATCGGCGCAGTCGCGGGCTGGACCTTGCAACGCGCCGCCTTCGGCTTTTCTTCGGCCTGGCGCGCGCTGCTGACTGCCGGCCAAACCGTCGGTGTCCGCGCCCAGCTTGTCATGGTCTCGATGACGATTGTGCTGTTTTTCCCCCTGCTTTGGGTCGGCGAGGTTGGCGGACAGGTGCTGTTCGGCTTTGTCAACCCGGTCGGCGTTGCACTCGCGCTCGGCGCGTTCCTGTTCGGCATCGGAATGCAGCTCGGCGGCGGCTGCGGTTCGGGAACGCTCTATACGGCAGCGGGTGGCAGCGCCCGCACTCTGGTTACGCTGGCAGCTTTTATCGCGGGATCTGTGCTGGCGGCAGCCGATGTCGGCGGCTGGAGCCGCTGGCCAACGGTAGGCGTATTCGACCTGCGGGCATCGCTCGGCACCTTGCCGTCGCTGGCATTGTTCCTGATCCTGATCGGCTTCGTCTATGGGGTGCTGCTTCGTCTTGAGCGGCGGCGAACCGGACGCGCGGAGCCGATCGGCAGCCTTGCGTTTCCCATCCGGGGGCGTTGGTCACTGCTGGCGGCCGCCATGGCGCTCTCTGCCGTCAACGTCGCGACCCTGCTGCTGTCCGGCCAGCCCTGGGGCATCACCTCCGCCTTTGCGCTGTGGGGAAGCAAGATTGTGGCGCTGGCTGGCGTGGATGTCGCCAACTGGCCCTATTGGACCGGCGATCCCGCTCTTGGGGCAAGCGTTTTTGCCGATGCAACGTCGGTGACGAATTTTGGACTGATGCTGGGCGCCTTCAGTGCCGCTGCCATTGCAGGCACGTTTCGGTGGGCGCCTCGCCTTCCTTTGCGAACCATTGCCGCGTCGGTCACAGGAGGCCTGCTGATGGGTTTTGGCGCGCGCCTGGCAACGGGCTGCAACATCGGCGCCTTCTTTTCCGGCATGGCGTCAGGCAGCGTGCATGGCATCCTCTGGCTGGCCTTCGCATTGGTTGGTTGCGCGGTTGGCATCCGGTTCAGCCAAACGATTATGCGCGCCGCGTAAGGTCATTTCTGGATGACACCGTTGTCCTCGATCTTGCGTATCGCCCATGTCAGCCATTCGAGGCGAAAGTTATGACCTTCATGATGCTCACAAAAGGTCAGCGGGTTGGGCGTGCGACAGCCAGAAAGCTCCGAACATGCCGCCACGGGCGTTACCTGTCCGAGCGACTGCCAGACCGGTGGTACTGTGCAGCCTCGCGCTGATGCAATGGCTGTGAAGGCCCTGGACAGCGGCGCCTGCCGACCGCCGGACCTGATCTCGCGGCCCTCTGGCGGGACAGTTGGATCGTTCGATCCATGGAAATGCACAATAGGCGCGCCGTTATGAGCGCATTCCTTTGGAGCCGGCTCCCAGAAAGCCCCGGAAAAAGCGATGTATCCGGCAAACCGGTGCGGATCTGCGCAGGCCAGGGACCAGACCATCGAGCCGCCAAGGGAAAACCCGCTCAGGAAGACCGGGATGTCGCGCAGCGCGAAGCGGTTCTGCGCGTCCGCAACGACATCCTCGATAAACGCAAAATCGTCGCGTGGTCCTGGTCTTTCGCGTGTCACCGACCAACGATTGTCAATGCCATCTGGCAGAATGAGCGCCGTCTGTTCGCGCATCGCCCATTGGCGAAAGGCCGGGTTGTCCCGTTCGCCTCGCCCCGTGCCGCCATAGCCATGCAGGAACACGAGCATTCGCCGGATTGGGCCGGAAGCCGGGACGAAGGCGTGATATCGGCCTTGTGGGATCACGCATCCGTCCGGCTCTGGACAGGGTTGACCGGCCGATGCAGGGGTGCGGAAACCTGAAACGACCAATGACAGCGCAATCGCCAGAAATCGGGAAAAGTGCAACAATCGAATTTCCCCTTTGCAGGCTGCCAACAATCCGAGGGACCTCCGGCCAATTCTTCGGGAGCCGCGCGTCGACGCAAAGTTGAAAACGGCACGTTAGTCGCAAAATTTCGTGAGGCCGTGTAACAATCTCTGGCGACAGAGCGAACCAAGAGCATGGACGTTGACAGATCGGACAACAGACCGCTGGGGTGATTTGATGCGATCTGCGCTTGCAGGCGATGAAGTCGCCTATCGTACGCTTTTCGAAGAGCTTTCGCAGGCGATGCGGGCACAGGTCACTGCGGCTTTGCGTCGGACTGGCCAGGGTAATGCCGACATCGAGGATATCGTTCAGGAGGTGTTGCTTGCCGTTCATCTGAAACGACGCAGTTGGGATTCCGCGCGACCTTTCGCCCCCTGGGTCCGGGCTGTCACCCACTACAAGCTTGTCGATACTTTGCGGCGAAAGCGGGTGCATGTGCCGATTGGTGAACTGGGCGACACCCTTCCTGAAAGAAACGTTCCGAACGAAGACCTCGGTGATGCGGAGCGGCTGATGACAAGGTTGCCGGTTCGTCAGCAGCAGATCGTCCGGTCGCTGTCGATTGAAGGGCGCTCGCCGGCCGGTGTTGCGAATGAACTGGGAATGTCCGAAGGGGCACTGCGTGTTGCGCTGCATCGAGCGTTGAAGCAGCTGGCAAAGTTGTATCGGAGTGGTGAGCGATGAAAACGGATGATCTGATTGATGCAATCGTCGCGGACATCAACACGCCACAGGTATCGGTCAACACGTCTGCCATGCGCGCGCTTCCTGTCGGGCTGCTCGTTTCGCTCGTGCTTTTTCTGCTCTTTCTGGGCGTTCGGCCGACGTTTCTGGCGACCTGGACTGCCGTTCTCCCGAAGCTGCTGGTGACCGGCGCTCTTGCAGTATCAGCCCTGATCGTGGCGATGCGCCTGACGCGGCCGGAGCCTTTGGCGGTGCATGAGTATGCGCTTCTGCTGGCTCCGGTTCTCGTGCTGTTGTTGCTGATCGGGCTGGATTTCGCGCAGTCAGGCATGAATGGCTGGCAATCACGCGCCATCGGCAGGAACGGTCTTTATTGCCTCACCCTGATCCCGCTGCTCTCCCTGGCTCCCCTGGCCGGAATTCTCTATGCGGCACAATGCGGCGCTGTGACCAGCCATTACATTGCTGGTGGCATTGCCGGTCTCGCAGCTGCCGGAATGGGCGCGAGCCTCTATGCCCTGCACTGCTCCGATGACAGTGCCCTGTTCATTGCGAGTTGGTACGTTCCCGCTGCGCTGCTGGTCGGAGCCTTTGGCGCGGTAGCCTGCAAGATCTGGGTCAGGTGGTAGACCCGCTTGCAGAAAATCGCATGTGCTTGGTCAGCACGCTGTAACAAGCAGCGTCTGTCTTGCGAAATGAAGTATGCAGCGCCAGATTTCGGCCTGTTCAACTGGGAGACTTATGATGGATCGCCGTACTCTTTCCCTGACACTCGCGGCTTCGTTGACCACGGCTCTGGCAACGCTCGGCGCACCGGCCTTTGCGCAGGATGCAGCCAAGGAGAAATGCTTCGGCGTTTCGCTCAAGGGCGCGAACGACTGCGCCGCAGGTGCGGGCACAACCTGCGCCGGCACGTCGAAGGTCGATTATCAGGGCAACGCCTGGAAGCTCGTTCCGAAGGGATCGTGCGAAAAGACCGTATCCAAAACATCGCCGACCGGCTTTGGCCAGCTGAAGGAGTTCAAGGAAAAGAAGGCCTGATCATCTCGACGGGAAAATGCGATGAAACCGAGCAACGCGCGCGGCTTGCCAGCAAGAACCGGTATCGGGTTCAAGCCGCAGCATTTCGCGGATGTGCTGGCCGATGACGGCGCCGTGCTCGGTTTCCTCGAGGTGCATGCCGAGAACTACATGGGGGATGGCGGCCCCTTTCATGCACAGCTTGCCGCGCTGAGCGATCGGTTCCCGATTTCGCTTCATGGCGTGGGGCTCTCCATCGGCGGAGAAGCGCCGCTGGACGAGGTTCATCTCGAACGTCTGGCGCAGCTCATCGAGCGATATCGGCCGGCGTCGTTTTCGGAGCACCTGGCCTGGTCAAGCCACGGCTTGAACTACTTCAACGATCTGCTGCCGATCGCCTACGATACCGCTTCGCTGCGCCGGGTGGAGGAGCATATCGATCAGGTTCAGAACCGTCTGGGATGTCGGATGCTGCTCGAAAATCCGTCCACCTATGTCGCCTTTGCCCACAGCACCTGGGATGAAGTCGACTTCATCGCCGAGATTGCGCGCAGGACAGCGTGCGGCCTGCTGCTTGACGTCAACAATGTCGCGGTCACGTCGATCAATCAGGGGCGTGATCCGGTGGCCTATATCGATGCGTTTCCTGTTGCCGCGGTTGGCGAAATCCACCTCGCGGGCCATGCCGAGGACCACGACGATGCGGGGGACCGCATCTTGATCGATTCCCATGATCGTCCGGTCTCGTTGCCGGTATGGGACCTCTACCGCCGCACGCTTTCGCGGGTCGGGCCGGTGGCGACGCTGATCGAATGGGACAATGAGGTTCCGGCATTCGATGTGCTGCTGGCGGAGGCGGAGCGCGCGGGAGCGCTTCTTGATGCGGAAGCCGCCCGGCGAAATCAGAGCTGAACCATGATCCGGCATTCACCCGAGGCGACATTCGCCGCCGCGCTGATCAATCCCGATGCTGCCCTGCCGGAGGGCGTGGTCGGCAAAGACGGCCGGCCTGACCGACGCCGGTTTGCTGTCTATCGCAACAACGTCATCGTCTCGCTGACGGACGCGCTCCATGCGCGTTTTCCCGTCACACACGATCTCGTCGGCAGCGAGTTCTTTCGCGCCATGGCGCAGGTCTATGTCCGGCAGAGCCCGCCGCAAAGCCGGCTGATGTTCGAATACGGTGCGACGTTTCCGGAGTTCATCGCAGGGTTCGAACCGGCGTTTTCCGTTCCATACCTTGCCGATGTTGCGAGGCTGGAGGCTTTGCGCACAGAGGCATACCACGCTGCGGATGTCGTGCCCGTTGAACCGGACGCATTCTCGGCGATCTTGTCGCAGGATATTGCCTGTATCACGCTGGACCTTCACCCGAGCCTCCGTTTGCTGAGATCGCGGTATGCCGTGGCATCGATCTGGGCTGCCCATCAAGGGCTGGTTGATCTTGCCTCGGTGGATGTTGAGGATGCGGAAGATGTCCTGATTGCACGTCCACACCTTGAGGTCGAAACGCGGCGTCTGTCGCCCGGCGCGTTCGTTCTGTTTGAACGTTTGCAGCAGGGCGAAATTCTTGGCGGTGCGGTTCTTGCAGCGGCCAATGCCGCATTGGATTTTGATCTCACGGCCACGCTGGGGGTGATGTTGCAGTCGCGCGTTGTCGTCCGGATTGGCCAGGCCATCTGACGCGGTCGCTTACGGCTTCTGCCAATGCAGGGCATGGAAATCGAAGCCGTGCTCGATCATCGGCTTGACGATGCGAAAATAGGGCGAAACGTCAAAATCACGTGGCGCGAACAGGGAATAGTGCCGGATGTGCAGCAGTTCATCGTGACAATCCGGGCAAGTTTCCGTCGAGGCCGAGCGATACTCGATTGTTGGAAGGATGGGGTAGCCGATGCGCTGAAACGCCTCAGCGATGAGTGTCGAACAGATTGCCTTTGTCGGGTCGCCACTACCTAGCGCGATCATGCGGCGGCGAAACCGCTGTGGCACAGGCGGGGTCGGCAGAAAATAGCGGCAGAGGTCGACAACGTTGCGCAGGTCATAGCGATGGCCGAGCCGGGCTAGGACATGGTCGATCAGCGCCTTCGTTTCATCTTCGGTTAGACCGACAGGTCGGCAAATTCTTGTGTTGAATCCCGCGAATTCATCAATGCCAACGCTTCTGACGCCTTCGATAAGGTCGGCCTCAACAAAGCAATGTTCCGGATCTTGCAGCTGGCCATGCCCAAACGTGCCGACGTAAAGCGCGGCGTGTGACCAGGTTGATTGCGTCAGGTATTTTATTCCGGCGCTTATCCGGGAATGTCCTTCGACGAGAAGGACATCCCCAGGACGAAGCGACTTCAGCAGAAGCACTTGCGGCGTCGGCCGGCTTGCACTGTGGACATGGCGATGCTGGGAGAGGAACGCTGCAAGACGTTCTCCGAGTCGGGACAGCAAAGAGCCAATGATTTGATCTCTTTGCATGATGCCCTCCCGTCATCTTCCACAGCTAGACCGGACCAGTATACTCACCACGGGACGGATAGTCCTTGGTGATCGCGTAATCGATCGCCATCAGCAGTTCCTTGAACTGTGGCCGGGCGAAAGGCATCGTCTGCACATTGGCGTAGTAGAGGGTGCTGTCTGGTCTCACGATGAAAACGCCGGGCTCGGCGAACAGCGCAGGCTCTTCAATGCCGATGGATGTTTTTCCGCGCCCCTGCGATATATATAGCCCCCAGTCTCTCGCGCTGGCCAGAGGCAGAGCGGCACCGAAACGTAAGGTTGAACTGCCGACTTTCCCGGCCATGGCCGCAGTGCGCTCGCGGTCATCGGTTGAAATTGCGAGGCATTCGACGCCACGCTTTTCAAACTCGGGAAGCAAACTTGCGAGTTCGGCAAGGTATGCCCGGCAGAGCGGGCAGTGAAGTCCTCGATACACAACGATCAGGACGAATTTCTCGGCATTGGCAGAACGGAGGTCGAAGGTGCGGTTATCGACCGTTTCGACAACCAGTGGGGGGACAGGCTGACGTGGAACCAAAGCCATCAGGGTATCCTTTATCGAGATGGGAAAAGTGCGGACATGCCGGACGCTCCGGCATGCCCATGCCGGGTGACCATCAGAGGGTGTTCGGCGCCTTGTCCTTGATCTTCGGCCAGTTCTGATTGGCTTGCTTGATGTAGCCGGCAGTGTCGGTCAGCCAGCGCTTCTGGGCCGGTTCGCTGACATTCAGGTAAAGCTTGCCATCGACGATTTTCCAGAGGTTGGGGTCACCGTCGAATTTCTTCTCCATCACTGCACCCATCGCGCAGAATCCGCCGAATTGTGGCGCGTATTTTGCGGGCTCCTTCTGAAAGGCATCACGGTTCGCGGCTGAGGCGAAATGGTACGTTGCGCCATCATGTTTTGCGGTGAATTTTGCATCGCCCCTGGTCGGCTTGCCCACGGTGAAGTATGCGACCGGATCGTAGCCCCTGATGGCCAGCCCGGCGGTATCGACGTTGATCGCGGCGGTCGAGCCGGCGTCAAATGCCAGCGCAGGCAATATGGCACTGGCAGCTGCGGCCGCGATGCCGATTGATAGCGCCTTACGCCGAGAAACGGCAGGAAATGACGAAGCCATCGCAATGATCCTTTCGAAATGCTTGCGGCAGAATCCTGCTTCTGCTGGGCACAAGCGTTTGCATGAGGTTCGTTGGAAGAGCGGGCTTCGTTACATGGATCACTGTGTTGTGATGTTGACGCGATCCAGTCAGGCGATGCCTGGCTGTTGGCCGAAGCTGAAAATCACCTGTTCAGACGGGACAATGCACTCCACTGTTTTCGCCCTTAGCCGCGTGCAATCAGGCCAGCATGCTCGCACGCCATGATCTGGCCTGAATGCTCCCGTCACAACGCGTGACGCTTTGGCTTCAGGTTCGAAACAAACATTGTGATTGCGGCTTGCCGGTGTGGCTCCCGCGCGTGGTTCAATGTCGCATTGCAGGCTCTTCGGTCAAAGGCGGCCCTCATAGGCATCGGGCGCGATTTTCGCGGCAATCAAGCTGAAACGGTCCCGCCGTGCGAATGCTGCCTGCACCGCCGCTTCCAGCTCGTCGCGCGAAGACACCTGTACGCCTGCACCTCCATAGGCTTTTGCTACGGCTGCGAAATCGGTGGCTCCGAAGGAAACGGCGGATTGGGGGCGTCCAGATGCGCGCTGCTTGAGGTCAATCAACGCCAGTCGCTCGTCCTGAAGAACCACGATGAGAACGGGCAATCCGAGATCCCGCACGGTCGCAAGCTCGCCGATACCCATCTCCAGTCCGGCGTCGCCCATGACGGCGATGACCTGCCGGTCCGGTTGCGCAATCTGGTAGCCCATGGCGAGCGGCAAGCTGCACGCCATGGTGCACAGCCCCGAGGACTGGAGGAGCCCGCGCGGCGTCTCGCAGCACCACATCTGGCTCATGAGAATGCGATGCGCACCGGAATCAGCCGTTGCGATCGTGCCGGCGGGCGCGAGTCGACCGAGCGTTTCGAACACAACCCCCGGCCCCCAGACCGGCTCCGGTGCGAAACCATCACGGAGTGATGCCTTGATTTCCGCGATTTTTGCCGCAGACACGCCCGGCTTTGGCGTCATGTTTTTAGAAAGAGCCGCAAGATTGCCTGCGACGTCTCCCAGCAGGAGATGATCAGACCGATGCATCTGATGCATGGGACTAACTGCCGAAAGCTCAATCACAGGCACATTCGCGGGGAATGGCTCGCGCCAGTTGACGCGCATTTCGATCGGGTCATACCCCACGAGCACAATGCAGTCGGCCTCCGCGAGAAAGGGCAGCAGAAGCCTGTCAGCCTTTGGCGAAAGCCCAGCGCCGCCAAGCGCAAGGCGGTGACTTTCCGGCAGCAATCCTTTCGCCTTGTACGTCGTCAGGACGGGGGCAGAGAACCGTTCAGCAAAGGCGCGGACAGCAGCCCCCGCCTGTTGGTTCACCGCGTCAACGCCGGCCAGAATGAGTGGCTTTGCTGATTTCGCGAATACCGCGCGCGCCGCATCCAATGCCTCTCCGTTCGCGATTGTGCTGGCCTTTGCAGGCCTCAAAAAAGTCGCCGGAGGTTCTTCGCCCTCGGCAACACCAATCGGCACATCGACATGAACCGGGCCGGGTTGGCCTTCAATCGCCACATTGACTGCCCGATCGATCACGCGTGCCACAGCCCCCCTGGAGGCCATAAAACTTGCCTTGGTGATCGAGCGAAAAAAGGCCTGGTGGTCAAAAACCTGATGCGTGTAGCTCTCAGCCTCATGTTGATCGACGCGCCCGGTCAGCACGATCATGGGCACGCGATCCTGATGCGCGTTTGCCACGGCATTGGCCGCATTGGCCGCGCCGGGCCCGAGTGTTGCGACGAGGATGGCCGGAGCGATGGGTAGACCGGGTTCCGCTGCGCTCTGGGCGTGCCAATAGCCTTCAGCCATGAACCCGCCGGCATTCTCATGCTTCACCAGTTGAAAGCGGATGCCAGCCTTTTCCAGCGCCTCGACCAGCGCAAGGACTTCCCCGCCGGGCATGCCGAATGCAATCCGGCACCCCTGCGCCGCGAGGCGCCTTGCGATGATATCGGCTCCGTTCAACATTATCCCCCCTTCGGGACTCTGGTTTCCAACAATAGTTTCAGCGTGGACCTGCCGAGTTTGCGTCAAGCATCTGGCAGACCGCAATCGTTTGACCAAGTGGCGATACCCTGAGGCTACGGAATTTCGCCTCCTTGCCGTTGATTCGGTTCCGCCGGTGTAATGACGCCGCCGACTGTGTGAACGGCAAGCTGATGCACTGTCCCCGCCTCAGGCGCCCGGATTTCGGTGCGCCGTCTCAGATCTGACATTCGATAAACTGATCCTGAAGGAAGCTGCGGCGGGAAACTTCTGGGTCCCGCGCCGCGTCGGGCCTGCATTGATCACGTTCGATCCGAACTGAAGCTGTCCGAGCGGCGGGTTTGTATGAATCCATTGCGAGGATGGCGAGAAACAGGTCCTTAGAAATCGACATGTTGAGATCCTTAGCTTAGAAATTTCGGATAAAATTGCCAGAACCGACAGCGGGAGTAGAACTAGCGGCGGCAGGATGAGGCCGTGTGCGGTCGGCCCATTGAGCGACCTTCTTGTCCCAGGCACCACGATCCATAAGGCCGATGACCTTCCCCTCGATCCCCGTCGTGATGGGGTCGGTGGTCATCTGGATGGCGATGCCCTTGAGCGCGTATCCGGGGCCGAAGGTTTCGGCGAAGCGGTCGATAACGAAGGGGCCGAGGTCGCGCGGCTGACAGTTCGGGTTCACCGCCATCGGCGGCACGCAGTCGTATTTTCGCCCCGTGGCATAGACCACCCTGGCGCTCGCCGGGTCGGTAAGGTCCGTGAACGTGACCATGGTCGGCTGGCTGGATGGCGGCACCATGCGCCCGCCCGTCATCGACTGGTAGCGGCCATATTCTTCCACCGGGAGGAAACCGAAACTGGCCGGCACGATACCGTCAAGTCCGCCCTGTCCGGTCGGGCCGGTGGCAAGCAGTGCGATCACCTGCTTGCCCTGCCCGAGATCCACGAACACCGCTTCGCCACGCGTGGTGTTTTCGAGGTTGCGCATATCCGGCAGGTTCCACCAGGCCCGCCCATTATCCCGAACCCGCGTCTCGATGACGCTGGAGCCTGACTTGATGCCCTCCGGCGTGTCGATTTCCACGATCAGCCGGTAACGATAGGTGTAAGACGGCCCGAACATGCCCCAGAAGCCGAGAGCGACCAATCCGCAAAACCCAAGGAGTATGCGCAGCGCCTTCATACCGCGCGCACCTTGCGGGATGCTGCGTTGTCGTTGGACGCCAGGCCACCGCCCAGCGAATGCCCTGTGAGAGTGATGTTGGCTGAGGGCACAGCGGCGGTTGTCATGCTTCCATCCCGAACTGAACGCAGAAACTGTGCGGCAAGGACTTGCTGCGCGTTGTCAAACTCGCCGAACGTCTGCGTCCATTGCGTGAGATCCCGCCAGCTTTCGGGGGATTTCGATGCGTTTTCTTTCGCCAGCAAAATATCCGTTCCCCTAGATGAGTTACCGTCTGACCAGCGGAAAGGCCGGGCCCGCCACGGCACGATCGGACGCTGCCGGAGCGGCGCCTGCGCCTTGGGAACGACAGCACACTGGCTTTCAGAGGGACAATTGTATTCGATTATCCGCTTCGATTAGTATTCGTTATATGGAACAAAATCCTTGTTATGTCATCTTGTCCTGTTGTTCTTAAAGAAGAATGTTATTATTTCTAATTTTGCAGATTATGCGTCAAGCAGTCCCTAACCACGGGCGCGACAGGTCTTTATGCCTGCTGAACAGGTGTCCGACCGCCGTGCTGACTCCGCGGGCGCCTCCCTGATTGTCACCATGCCGGATGTGCCCACCATTCTCGAAATCATGGGCATGGCCAATCCCGGCGGCGGTATAACCACGAGGCGAAACCGCTTCTCTGCCCACCAAATCGGTTTCGTATCGCAGTCCGATGCGGTTATGTTGCCTCCTGGCGGCCAGCGACAACATAGTCTGCTCTGAAGTGCCTTCCACCTCTCTGGATTCAGAGCATTCCCCGGTTGCGCTGCCTTTTCGGGACTGTTCTTACAGGTATCAGACAATGCATCGGGAAGCTGGATGTTCTGGAATCTCTCGGGCTCGGGGCAAATCTGCGGCAGAGCGGTTTTGCATCGTGCTTGCCGCAGCCGCGACTTTTGTCTTTGCCTCGACAGAGACTTTCGCCCAGGCGCTTGAGATCAAGATCGGATACCTTCATCGACCGGCCTCAAAGGACCGGATTTCTCTGCTCGATATTCCGGCCAGGGATGACGGACTTGCCGGCGCCGCGCTGGGCAACGAGGATAACGCCACAACCGGTCGTTTCACGGGCCAGACCTTTACGCTGGTATCCCGGAGCATCAGCGATGTGAGCGAGATCGGCCCTGCGCTCAGCGCGCTGGCCGATGATGGTGTCTCTGCCGTTCTGGTCGATGGCGATGCGGCGGGCGTTCTGGCCGCGGCGGATGCTGCAAAGTCGCGCGGACTGGCTGTGCTCAATATTGCAGCGCCGGATGATGATCTGCGTGGTGTCCAGTGCAGCGTCAATCTCATCCATGTCGCGCCGTCCCGTGCGATGCTGGCCGATGCGCTGGGCCAGTATCTTGCGTTGAAGAACTGGAAGCGCTGGTTCCTGATGGTCGGTACGAATCCGGGTGATCAGGCGCTGGGTGCCGCCTTCGAGCGGGCGGCAAAACGCTTCGGCGCAAAGATCGTCGAAAAGCGCGAATTCAAGGACACGGGCGGCGCGCGGCGCACCGACAGCGGCCTTGTACAGGCGCAACAGATGATGGCGGGTGCAACCCAAGGCGCGAATGACCATGACGTTCTGGTTGCAGCCGATGAAAGCGATGTTTTCGCCGGTTATCTGCCGTATCGCACCTGGAGCCCACGCCCTGTTGGCGGATCTGCGGGGTTAATCCCGACCGGCTGGGATCCGTCCTTCGATCAGTGGGGCGGTTTGCAGCTTCAAAATCGGTTCGTGCGCAAAGCCCGTCGTCTGATGACCGCGCTCGACTATCAGGCATGGGTCGCGGTACGCATGATCGGCGAGGCGGCGACACGCACGAAGTCGAACGATCCAGCGGCTTTGGCGGCTTTTCTCAAATCTCCCGATTTTTCGATCGCTGCCTTCAAGGGTCAGAAGCTGACCCTGCGCGACTGGGACGGGCAATTGCGCCAGCCTGTTCTGTTGTTCGACGGCAAGAATACGGTGTCGGTGTCGCCGCAAAGCGGCTATCTGCATCCAGTGACTACGCTTGATACGCTTGGCTATGATCGACCGGAAACCCAATGCAAATTCTGAAAATGAGCTTCCGTCATCTTTTCCGTCAACTGCTGGGGGTGTGCCTGCTCGTCTCCACCGCTGCCTCTGCCGAAACCATCCGCGTCGGCGCGCAGATGACCGGATCGCTCAACTGGGAGCTTTCCTACATCAAGGAAAAGGGCCTCGATAAAGCTGCCGGGCTGGACATTGTGGTCGTGCCGATGGCCACGACAGAGGCCGGCAAGGTTGCGCTCGTCGGTGGCGCGGTGGACATCATCCTGTCGGATTGGCTGTGGGTGGGCCGTGAACGTTCGCTTGGCGTCAAGCTGACGTTCATGCCGTATTCCAGTGCATTGGGTGCCGTCATGGTGCCGGCGGAGTCTCCGATCCGGTCTCTTGCCGATCTTGCGGGTAAATCGGTCGGCGTGGCCGGCGGGCCGCTGGACAAGAGCTGGCTGCTGCTGCGCGCGCTTGCACAGCGTGAGGGGCTGGATCTGGCTGCCAAAGCCCAGCCCGCCTATGCCGCGCCACCACTCATCAATCAGAAGGTCATCGCCGGCGAACTCGACGCCGCCGTGCAGTTCTGGAACTTCTGCGTGCCCTTGCAGGCCAAGGGCTTCCGCGCGCTCATCGAAATCGAAGCGGTCGAAAAGCAGCTCGGCGCCAAGGGTGCCGTCGGCATTGTGGGCTTCGTGTTCAAGGAGGAGTTTGCTGCCTCAAGGACTGAACTCCTCGCGCGCTTCTTTGATCTTTCGCGCAAGTCACGGGCAGCGCTGGCGCAGGATTCGACGGCCTGGGCTGCCGTCATGGAACGATTAAAGGTCAGCGATCCGACCGTGCGTGAAATCTATCGCACCCGTTACAGCGCCGGGCAGACGCATCGCTCCGCCGATGAGGAAGAGGCCGATGCGCGCATCCTGTTTTCGGCGCTTGCGACCACCGGCGGGACGGATCTCGTCGGCAATGCGAAGACGCTGGATACGGGCGTCTTCTATCGTCCCGGTAAGCGCTAGGGTCTGAACCATGAAATGGCGGCTGGCCTCGTTGCTGCTGGTGTTCGTGGTCTGGCAGTTTGCGGCCATGGCGACGCAAAGCCACCTCTTGCCGTCACCCGCAGCGACACTCGCCCGCATCGCGCAGGAAATGCGCTCCGGCGCGCTGCCCTTCAACCTCGCCATGACTTTGGCGCGAGTTGCGGCAGCTTTCGTGATCGCGATGTCGCTCGGCACCGCCATCGGCATTGCCATGGGGCGCAACCAGGTGATCGACCGCCTTGCGGACCCCTGGCTGATCCTGCTGCTCAACCTGCCCGCGCTGGTGGTGATCGTGCTGTTCTACATCTGGATCGGCCTCAACGAGGTTGCGGCGGTTGGTGCGGTGGCGGTGAACAAGTTGCCGAATGCCATCGTCGCCATGCGCGAGGGGGCACGTGCGCTCGAACCCCACTACGATGAACTTGCGCGCGTTTACCGCATGCCACTCACCGCCCGCTTGCGGCATGTGCTTGCGCCGCAGCTTGCGCCCTATTTTGCGGCCTCTGCCCGCTCCGGCCTCTCGCTGGTCTGGAAGATCGTGCTGGTGGTCGAGCTTCTGGGCCGACCCAACGGCATCGGCTTCCAGATGAATGTGGCGTTCCAGTTGTTCGACATTGCGCTGCTGTTTGCCTATGCGCTGCCCTTTGTTGCGGTCATGCTGCTGATCGAGTTTATACTGGTGCAACCTTACGAACGCCGTGTTTCGGCCTGGCGGCACCGTGCTGCTTGAAATCGCCATCACCGGGAAATCCTACCCCGCGCCGAACGGCGGATCGGCCCCGGTGCTGGGCAAGATCGCCTTTGGCATCCGTCCCGGAGAAATCGCAGCCATCGTCGGCCCCTCAGGCTGCGGAAAATCGACGCTGATGCGGCTTGCCGCCGGGCTGGATCAGGATTTTGATGGGCGCATAGCGCTTGATCCTGCCGCGCGCACCGGCATCGCTTTTCAGGAGCCACGTCTGTTGCCATGGCGCAGCGCAGGGCAAAACCTGCGTATCGCCGCGCCGGCAGCAACCGATGCCGAACTCGACGATCTTTGCGCGCGGTTCGACATTGGTGATCATCTCAACCACTTTCCTGCCGCACTGTCGCTTGGGTTGGCGCGGCGTTTCTCGCTGGCGCGCGCTTTTGCGGTGAAGCCCGACCTTCTGATGCTGGATGAGCCTTTCGCTTCGCTGGATAGCGCAATGCGGCGGCGGTGCTGCGATGCCGTTGCCGACCTCGTCGACGCCCGCCGTCTTGCCGGTCTGATCATCAGCCACGATATCGAAGCTGCGGTGCGCCTCGCCGATGTCGTCTATGTCTTTTCGGCGCGCCCTGCCTGCATCATCGCACAGCAGGAAATTGCGATGCCGCGCCGCAGCCGCACCGACAGCGCCATCCGCGAAATCATGGCACAGATTGAGGCGCTGGGCTGATATGAAGCACTGGAACGGCAAGATGTGGAGTGCCACGTGGTGACGGAGCCGGTTCTGCAACCCGCATTGAACGTCGATGCCGTCAGCTATGCCTATGGCAAGGTGCGCGCGCTCGATCAGGTCAGCTTTGCGGTGCCGCCAGCGCGCTTTGCGGTGCTGCTCGGTCTGAACGGCGCCGGAAAATCGACCCTGTTTTCGCTGATCACCCATCTTTATGCCGCACAGGGCGGATCGATCACGATCCATGGCGCTGATGTCGCGAAGGCGCCGGGCCGGGCTTTGGCGCAACTCGGTGTGGTGTTCCAATCGCGCGCGCTCGATGTTGATCTCACCCTGCGCCAGAACCTGATCTATCACGCGGCCTTACATGGCATTGGCGGCAAAGAGGCCGAGACGCGCGCCTGCAGCCTGCTGATCCGCGTCGGACTGGAGGCGCAGATCGATGCGCGCGTTGCCACGCTCTCCGGTGGGCAAGTGCGGCGGGTGGAAATAGCCCGCTCGCTGCTGCATCGCCCGCGCCTGTTGCTGCTGGACGAACCGACCGTCGGCCTTGATGTGAAGGCGCGTGCCGACATTCTGGCGCATGTCCGCGTGCTGGTGGCGGAAGAGGGCGTCAGTGTGCTGTGGGCGACCCATCTCTTCGATGAAATCTCTGCCGATGACCACATCATCGCGCTGCATCGTGGCCGGGTTGTCGCGGATGGCGCGCCGAATGCTATTGCGGCACGGTTCGGCGCCACGACGCTTCAGGAGGCATTCGTGCGGGCGACGCGCGAGATGGCGGAGGCGACGCCATGAGTACCGGTGCCTACTGGATATGCCTCAAGGGCATCGTGTGGCGGGAAGCCTTGCGGTTTGTTCATCAGCGCGAGCGCTTCATCTCCGCGCTGGTGCGCCCGCTGCTCTGGCTGTTCGTCTTCGCCGCCGGGTTCCGGCAGGTGCTCGGCGTCTCGATCATTCCGCCTTACGAAACCTACATCCCCTACGAGGTCTATATCGCGCCCGGACTCATGGCGATGATCCAGCTTTTCAACGGAATGCAATCCTCGCTCACCATGGTCTATGACCGGGAGACCGGCGGTATGCGAACGCTGCTTGTCAGCCCGTTCCCACGCGGTTTCCTGCTCTCGGCCAAGCTCATGGCCGGCACTTTCGTGTCGATCCTTCAGGTCTACGCCTTTTTGGTCGTCGCCTGGTTCTGGGAGGTCGAGGCGCCCTGGTATGGCTATCTCGCCATTCTGCCCGCCATGCTGCTCACCGGGATGATGCTGGGCGCACTCGGGATGCTGATTTCCTCGCTGGTCAAGCGGCTGGAGAACTTTGCCGGCGTGATGAATTTTGTCATCTTCCCGATGTTTTTTGCCTCCTCGGCGCTTTACCCCTTGTGGAAGATGCGCGAAGCGAGCCCCCTGCTCTATCAGATTTGTGCGCTGAACCCGTTCACCCATGCAACCGAGCTGATCCGCTTTGCCTTTTACGGCAAACTCGATCTGCTGGCGCTTGGCGTGGTGGCGGGCTGTACGCTTCTGTTCCTCGCCGCCGCGATCCTCGCCTACGATCCGGCGCGCGGGCTGATTGCGCGTCGCGCAGGGGGATGATCCTCGCATTCAGCGCGCGATGGCGATGCCCCAGGGGTAGGCGCCGACCGGGATCGACTTGACCGGCTTCAACGAGGCAATCTCGATGACCGTGATGTCGTTGGTGGCGCCATTGGCCGTGACCAGAAATTTGCCATCGTGTGTTGTCTCAAGCTGCCAGACGCGTTGGCCAACAAGAAGATACTTCTCGACCGTTCTGGTCGCGACATCGACGACCGCAACCCGGTTGGCTGGACCAAGCGCCACGAATGCGCGCTTGCCATCGGCTGTGAAGCGGATGCCGACCGGCTGGATCTGGTCGGCGGTCAGGCCCGGCACCTCGAACTTCAGCGTCTTGGCAATCGCATTGGTCGCGGTGTCGATGATGCTGACAACGCCGCCGACCTCGGACGAGACCCAAAGCTCCTTGCCGTCGGGGCTATACTCGGCATAGCGCGGGCGTGCCGCGACGAGAATGTCGGCAACCTTCTTTTTCGCCTGCCAGTCGATCAGATGCGCCATATTGGTCGTCTCGGAAGTAACCGCGACGATCTTCCCGTCCGGGCTGACAGCGACCCCCTCGGGCTCGACGCCTACAGGAAATTCGCTCACAACCTTCCGCGTTTCGAGATCGATCACGGTCAGCTTGGCGTCATCTTCGTTGGCAACGAAACCGTATTTGCCATCCGGGCTGACGCGCATCAGTTCCGGGTCTTCGCCGGACGGCAATTGCCCGACGGTCTTCAGCGTCTTGGCATCGAGAATCGCAATCGTGTCATCCTCGCCAAGGCAGACGTAAACGAACTTCTCGTCCCGGCTCATCGTGATGCCGCGCGGGCGCTGGCCGACCTTCACCGTGCGCAGCACCACCATCTTCTCTAGGTCAACAGCGGTGACGGAATTGCCCTTCTCGTTGGAGATGAATGCCGTTTCGGAGCGAGCGGGCTGGGCAAGTGCCAGAACAGCGGCAAGCGCAACGGCTGATACTGGCAGAGCAGGCTGCATGGAGGCAAACTTCCTGTGGCTTCAGTTGCGTCAGTGATCCAAGGACAGACGAAGAGTGTGGCTCCAGCGCCTGTCCTCCAAAGCCGCTATTAATGGAGGTGCATCATTTCACCCCGAACACCAGGATCTTGCCCGTCGTCGGCTTGACCGGCCATTGCGGGTGATTGACGCCGGACATGGCGGCGATGCGCTGCGTGCCGTTGATCGAATAGGTGATCAGCCCGCCCGCGAACGCGCCTTCGAAATGCTGGCCGAACAGCACCTCGCCGTTGCTTGCGCGCATGATCCGGAAGTTGCCGCCCATGTCCCCGAATGCGACGATGCCGCCTGCGGTCGGCGTCACCGCCCCCAGGATCGGATAGTTAGTGCGCACGCGCCAGCGCCACTCACCGGTGTCGGCATCGCTGGCATAGACCCAGCCGCCCCATTTTTCGACCGGGTCCTGCATACCCGCCATTTTATAGGGGCTGATGTACGTCACGCCGAACCAGACGAACCCGTCCGGCACATTGCGGGCCGCCTTGTCGTCGGGCTTGATTTCCGCCGTGGTGCACCACTCGTTTTCCCCGGTGAACACGAGGTTGAACTTCGGATCATAGGCGGCGCTGTTCCATTCGCCGCCACCCACCGAGCCGGGGCAGAAATACACCGGCTTGTAGGGTTCGAACGGCACGTCGGTGTTCAGCTGCTTCGTCACCGGGTTGCGGTAAAGCTGTTTGTCGGTCGCCCGGTCATAGGTGTAGAGGTGGCCGTCCTTGGGGTGGAAAGACAGGAGCTTGCGCCCGGCCCGTGACGTGTAGAGCGTCGGCGGGTTGGACATGTCCCAATCGTGCCAGTCATCCTTCATGATGTCGTAGCGCTTGACGTAATTGCCGGTCTTCGCATCGACAATCAACATCGTGTTCGTCATCAGGTTGGAGCCGGGGCGCAAGGACTTGACGAAATCCGGCGCCGGGTTGCCGACCGGGATATAGAGATAGCCGGTTTCCGGATCGAGCGTATAGGACGTCCAGGTGCCGCCGCCGCTGATCGGCACATCCGGTGGATTGCCCCAGGTTGCCTGCATTTCCTCGGTGGGCATCTTGCCCTCGGGCGCCAGCAATTCATCATCGGCCTGTTTGGGCACGGTGAAAATCTGCCAGAGGGCTTTGCCTGTGTTGGCATCGATGCCGAACACGCGCCCGCGGATGTTGTGGAGATCGCCGCCCGAGTTGCCCCAGAAGATCATGCCGTTCCACGCCACCGGCGCGGCATTGAACCACATCTTCTTGTCCTTCTGGCCGAGGTACGTCTCCCACAGCTTCTTGCCGGTCTTCAGCTCATAGGCCCGCATGAAACCATCGGGAAATACGCGAAACAGCTTGCCATCGAGATAGGCAGGGCCACGGTTGACCGGCATCAGGCCAATGCCGCTTTTTTCCTCGATCCGCCATTTTTCCTCGCAGGTCAGGGGATCAAGCGCGAAAATATCTTCCGCTGTCGTGCCGATCAGCAAACCTTCGATCATCAGCAGGCCCGTCTGCGATCCTTCCAGACGCTTGGTGTCATAGGTGCAGATGACCTTAAGGTTGGCAGCATTGTCGGCGTTGATCTGCGCAAGCGGGGAATAACGATCCGACGTGATGGTGCGATTATAGCTCGCCCATTCCGTCAGGGCACTGCCGGTCGGAACGGGCGTGGTCACATTACTCGCCGTTGCCGGCTGGCGCACTTCAACCTCGATTTTCGCCGCCGGGTTCCCGGCACTGAAAAACAGGTTCATGAAGGCCGCGCCGATCATGATGGGATTGGAACCGATCGCGAAAGTGCCGGCGACGCCGAGGAGCCCAAGGCCTGCCAGCCAGAGAATAATCTTCTTCAAATTCATAGGAACACCCATGCCGTTCTGTTCAACTCTCACGAGCCACCGCATCTTCTGCAAGCACTAGGAGTAAGCCGCGTTGTTGCTGTGTGTCCACATCATAGTGGTGCCTCGAATGCACAATATAGTTGAGCGCGGTGCCCGGCTTTGCCGTTGCATTCGATGCATGAGTGAACGTCTCCCCGCAAATCGCCCGAGCATGTGACGCTGCCCCCAGGTTTTACCCAGTTTTGAGTTCGTTTTCGGGGTTGTTGAGCCTGCTGGGCGGGTGATGGCGCGGAACTTTTTGCATTGCGCAGCGCCAGGGTCGGGCGTTGCGCGGCGCAAGTGGAAATTTGCCAGCGGATTATCTGGAGAGATTTCCACAAAAGCGGTGAAGGCGGTTCTGTTCCCGGGATCTTGGTGCACACGGCGTTGGTCTACGCCTGTGATGTTGCGCGAGGCCGATTTCCTGTAACTTCAGCGGTCGGACATATACCGATACAGGCCTTAGAAGCGCCGGTAGATGTGCTGCTATTTCCGCCGGCGTACGCCCGTTCCGATTTCGTCGGGAACCACGAGTTCGCCGTCCTGCACCTCGATCCCCTCGTAGGGATCGTTTTGCAGACGCTCGAATTCCGCTAGTTCGCAGGCAAAATCCATGTTGGGCAAGGCGGAGGCCACATGCAGCGCATGGGCGGCGAGCAGCCGGCTGCCCACATTCGCCCCAAGCCGACAGCCAAGGCCGGCGATGTCGCACATACGCGCCATCGTGATGATGTTGAGGATGCCGCCGGAGCGGGGGATCTTGAGGTTGATGGCATCCACGCGCCGGTTGGCCACCAAATCCATGACTTGCTCCACGCTGGCCGCAGTCTCATCGGCTTCGATGGGTAGTTCCACCGCCCGCGTCACGGCCTCAAGTCCCGCAATATCAGTGTCGATAAGTGGCTGTTCCATCATCGAAATGCTGCAATCCTCGACACGGCGGGCAAACTCAATGGCACCCTTGGTGCGAAACCCCATGTTGGGATCGACACTGATGAAAATGTCATCGCCCACCGCGTTGCGCACCGCGCGCACACGCTCGGCATCCTCGCGCGGCCTGCCCTCGACTTTCAACTTCAGATAGCGATAGCCCTGATCGATCAGTTCTCGGGCTTTGTCGCGCATCTGGTCGGGCGACTTGATCGACAGGATGCGTAGCAGCGGCACCTTGGCACGCGTCTTGCCGCCGTGCAGTTGGTAGAGCGGAATCTTCATGAGCCGCGCGGCCAAATCATGCAGCGCGCAATCCACCGCACCCTTTGCCGGGTTGTTCTGGCGGATCGAACGACGGGCAAGGCCCATGTTGGCCTCGATCGCGAAGGCGTCCTTGCCCGCCAGCAGTTTGCCGATCTTTTCGAGCACTTCATAGGTGCCCGACTGGGTGGCGCCAAGGTGGGCAAAGGCGGCGGCATAGCCTTCACCGATCGTACCGTCTTCAGCTGTGAGCGTGAAGATGCAGGCGTCGTTGGTGGGAATGGCAAAGCCCGAAATCCGCCAATTCGGATCCTTGTCCGCCAGGGAAACACGTTCAACGTGAAAGCTCTTGATGCGCACGGGGCGGCCTCGCTCTGTCTGTGGCGCCCCAGGGGCACCATGGATGGATTGGCGATAGCCTTGCACAAAGGAGCTATATCGAGTAATCGCAATTGTTGCTCGAAATATAGGTGTTTTGTTATGGATAAGGTTGAATCGTTACCACCAGTACCGCGCGGGCGAAGCCCGACACCGTTCAGCGAGGAAAAGTTGCGCCGGGCCATTACCGGTCGGGTCAAACTCAATCATCTGCGCATCTTCGTGGAGGTGGCCCGACAGGAGAACGTCTCGCGCGCGGCACGGTTGCTCAATTTGGCCCAGCCGGCGGTGACCAAGACCTTGCGCGAACTTGAGGACATTTTGGCCACGGAATTGTTTGAGCGTCGCGCGCGTGGCGTAATTCTGACCGATTCCGGTCGACTGGTGCTGCCGCATGCCGAGACGATGCTGACGGGGTTAGCACGGATCGGCGACCAGATCACATCATTCCTAGGCGGCTGGTCGGGGTCGGTCACCATCGGCGCCACAATGGCCGCACTGCCCCATCTTTTACCGCGAGCGCTGGCCGATCCCAAAATTCTAGAAACGCAAGGGGTGGTGCGGGTTGTGGAAGGGAACATTGATCCGATGCTGCGCGCCCTGCGGCGCGGCGACATCGATCTTCTGGTCGGCCGCCTGCCAGGACCCCAGGACGACGACATACTCGTCCAGGAACTGGTGCTCGACGATCCATTCGTGCCGGTCGTGGCCGCAAGCCATCCGCTGGCTGCACCCGGTGTTGTCATCACCACCAAGCAATTATCGGATTTTCCATGGATCATGCCGCCTTACGGTTCTTCCGCTGCTGAGCCGCTCCATCTCTACATGATCGCCAACAACATCCGTCCCGCAAGCAAGGTCATTGAAACTGTATCGTACCAGGCCATTCAAGGGTTGCTGGAGAACAGCGAACTGATTGCAATTCTGCCCCGGCACCTGGCCCGGCTGGGCGTGATGCGCGGCACACTGCACATCGTGGGGCCTGCGTTGGAAAAGGGGGGCATGTCGATAGGCATCACCTACAGCAGCGACCGTCCGCTGACGCCACTCGCACTGCTGTTCGTTAACGCATTCCGGGACGCAGCGAGCAAGGTTATGCCCTGAACGAACCTGCCTCGCGCTCGATCAGGGTGACGAGACTGAGTGCCGTCATTTCCGAACTTTTCGGATTGGTCGCCATAGCCCGGTTGGACAAGCAGATTTCATAGGTGCCGGCGGCTCCCTCGATCCTGAGCGTATGGCGGTTTGCAGTGACGGTCGGGTCGACGACCAGCCGCACGAGCGTCCTGTCCAGCCCAATTCCGGCCAGCGCAGTTGTCACCGTGGCATTGCCGTTCTGTGGAAAGGTCGCGGCTGCAACACGGGCGCTCGCCACCATAAATTCATGAGGCGTGCGCACCGAATCGAGATCGACCATGCGCTCGGCCGGGGTGCCCTTCCAGGCAGCCGGCGGCTTGGTGACGATATGCTCGACGCGCGTGAGCGGCAGCAGGGCTGCAGCTCTGAGAATATCGATGCCGCCGATGGCACCGTTGGGAATAAGCAGGCGGCGGTTTGCGAGGTCGGCAGCGGCTGTCAGCCGGTCCCGCGTGGCCTCGTCTGCAAGGGCGCTGACCGAGATGGGGGCAAAATCCGCGCCTGCGGCAAAAGCCGCCTGTCCCCAGGGCTCGACAGCAGTAGCGCCCGCTGCCTCCACAACCAGATCGGCCAATCCTCGTTCCAGCGCCTCGGCACCGATCAGCACCCTGGTGCCGGGGACGGCAGCACGATTGGCCCCTTCCCGCAATCCAATCGCAACAAGGTCAACCTGAGCATTCCGCTCCTGCAGCAGCGTGATGGTGCGGCGGGCTAGGCTGCCCCACCCCACCATCACGAGACGCAAGGTGCGTGTTCCCTGTGCCATGGATCAGAGCTTCAGGCCGCAGCTCTTGAAGGCGGTCTCGATCGCGACTCGTTCCTGATCTGTTAGCGGCAGCATCGGACGGCGCACGGTGCCGCCGCGCTGACCCAGAAGGTCCTGCCAATACTTCTGGGCTGCCTGTGGCTTGCCGCCCGGCCGGGTTGACTTCAATGCCTTGCGCACGGGTTCGAGGCTGTCGCGCACCCTCCGGGCCTTGGCGTAATCGCCGGCGAAGGCCAGGTCTGTATATTCGCGCATGCGCCGGTCGTTCCTGGTCTGCAAGAGGTAGGGCGGTGATGAACAGAGGTAGAGGCGCCAGTTCAGGTCGATGATGTTATCCAGCCACTCGTCCTCTGACGCCGTGGAAACGATTATCTTGTCGCCAGCCAGATGAGTGAGCTTGGTATACATCTCGCGCGGCACAGAATATTTGATCGCGACAACGGTTTCGAGATCGGCAATGCGCGAGCAAAGCTCGGGACTCATCAGATAACCGCTGTCTGGATGGCTCCACAGCGCGATGCCGATATCCACTTGCTCTGAGATATACTTGTAATACTGATAGAGGGTCTCGTCGACGTCGTGCAGGAAGTGCAGCAACGGTGCATGGACAACGATGTAATCCGCACCGACGTTCTGGGCATGTTTGGCAAGCTCGATCACCGTATCCATGTTCTGGTCCGAACATGACATAATGGTTTGCTTGCCGCTCTTCGTAGCCGCCTCGGCGGCGAGTTCGAAGGTCCGCTTGCGTTCATCAAGGCTCATCGAGAAGAACTCGCCCTGCTTGCCACTTACGAACACGCCGTCGATCTTCAGGTCATCGAACCAATGAGCGAGGTTCTTGGAAAATCCCTTCTCATCAATGGAGAAATCATCGTTAAACGGAGTGAGCCCGGCTGCCCAGATGCCCCGCATGGTTTCGCGCGAATAGGCTTTCGCGTCATGCCGCTTGTATTTCATCCTGGTCTCTCCCGAAGGGGGTGTTGAATGACGGCACCTTGCAGTCATCATATATAAAAATCTAATCGCCATTTGCTCTTCATCCATATCGTTATCGATATGGATGAACGCGGGCTTCAACCGGCGCCCTAGTTGTCCAGCTTGATGTTGTTCTTGGCGATCACCTTTGCCCAATTGGCGCGGTCCTTCTCGATGCGGGCCGCGAATTCGGTTGGCGTTACCGGCGTGGGCACAGCGCCAACGACCTCGAACCGCTTGGAAAGCTCGGGGTCACGCAGAATCGCGCCGGCTTGTTTTGCCACGGCGGCAGCGACGTCCGGGCTCATCGTGGCTGGGCCGAACAAGCCGAACCAACTGGCCCCCATCACGCCCGGGTAGCCTTGTTCCGCGATCGTGGGAATGTCGGGGGCGGCCTTGTTGCGGGTTTCGCCAACGAGGCCCAACGCCTTCATCTTGCCGCTATGGATCTGCGGCAGCGCAGCAGGCAGATCCGCGAACAGCCCGTCAATGGTGCCGCCCAGCGCATCGGTCATTGCGGGCGCGACGCCGCGATAGGGTACGTGCTGGATGTTGATCTTGGTCACATCCTTCAGAAGCTCGACGTAAAGGTGCAGAATGTTGCCGTTGCCGGCTGAGCCAAGCGTGATGGTCTTGCCGTCCTTGGCCATCTTGACCAGATCGGCGATCGAGTTTGCCGGATGGTCCTTCCGCACGATCAGCGCTGTGCCGTTGACCACCAGCGTCGTGATTGGCCTCAACTCCTTGGCCGGATTGTAGGGGTTGTTCGGGTCCAGCGTCGGCGTGATGGTGAGCAGACCCGATGTCGCGAAAAGAAGAGTCTGGCCGTCGGGTGCGGAGCCAGAGACATATTGCGCGCCGATCACGCCGTTGGCACCGGTGCGGTTTTCTACGATAACAACCGAACCTGTTTTCTCACGCAATTTTTCGGAGAATGTCCGCGCCACGAAGTCGGCTGGGCCGCCGGCTGCCATCGGGACGATAATCTTGGTTTCCTGAGCGCGCACGGGCACCAGGGCTGTCGCTGCGAAAAAGCCTGCAAACGCGAACCGCAGACCTGGGAAAGTCCGCTTCAACTGAGCCCGCAGTCGCATGCTCGAAATGTTGCCAATCATCTTTTCCTCCGCTGTCCGTTTGCCAAACCGCAGGCGGCGGGACCGCACTTGCGCGTGTTGGCTCAACGGTTTCACAGGATAGCCATTCTGAGAAATCGCCATTCAGACGAACGGCATATCAAATTGGTTATGGCGTCCTGTAAATCGCACTTGCGTTGCCGGGTTTCGCCAATTGCTGTCTTAGGGTGTGGTGCAAGCGCAACCTCCTCGGCAATGGCGGACCGAAAGAGCCGCGATCAACCGCGCTGACGGTCGAGGAAAAAGCTGTGGTTGTCGCTTTCCGGCGGCAACGAAAGGCGCAGCAACCGGCACCCGTCGCGCGCCCAAAGATCGGCGCGATGACCGCAGGGATCACCAGAAATCTGGCAATGAGCAACCGATGGATCGCGTTCCAGAATCAGGTGTCTTTGGTGCGGTGAACAGAGGGGGCGTCCTCACGGGCGTTTGACGGAAACAGCGCGATTTCCGGACGCTTGACCGGGAGGCGCACCGAGACGCGCAGCCCGCCGCGCCGGCGATTGTCGAGTGCGATCATCCCGCCATGTTCGATGATGATCGACTTGGCGATTGTCAGCCCCAGGCCCGTGCCGCCGGTCTTCCGGCTTCTTGAATTCTCGACGCGATAGAATGGTTCAAAGACCTTGTCGAGTTCCGTATCAGGAATTCCGGGGCCATCATCGACCACCTCGATCACGATGTTCGCGCTCTCCGATTTGACGAGAACCCGCACGGTGTTCCCGTATTTCAGCGCATTGTCGATGATGTTTCCCATAGCGCGCTTGATGGCGACAGGTTTTCCGGCAACCGAAGCGTGGTTGATGCCCTTCAGGCGGATGGGCCGACCGTGATCTGCTTCGGCGTCCACGATTGTCCGGATCATGGTGGCAAGGTCGAAGGTTCTCGATGCCTCCTGCGTGACCCCCATTTTGAGATAGTCGAGCGTGGAATTGATCATCAACTCCATCTCGGCAAGGTCACGGTCGATGTGATTGCGCGTCGCTTCGTCGTCGAGCATCTCCGAGCGGAGCCGCAACCGTGTGATTGGCGTTCTCAGATCGTGGCTCACGGCGGCGAGCGCCATTGTGCGCTCTGAAACCAGATGCCGGACGCGATTTCCCATCGTGTTAAAGGCTCTTGCCGCGCGGCGCACCTCGGCGGGGCCGATCTCCGAAACCGGCTCGCTCGCTTCATCGACGCTGAAGCGTTCAGCCGCGACGGCGAGATCGTGCAAGGGGCGCGTAACCCACCTCAGCAGCAGGATCGCGATCAGAATGATCATGGAGCCGATGACAGCGCCAATCGCGAGGATATTCCCGGCCAGGTGGTGCGCGGTGCCGAAGGTTGCCGAGGCGAAATTCAGCCAAGTCCCATCTTCGAGCTTCACAGAAACAAGAAGCATATGCTTGTAGGCTTCGCTCTTACCGGCATTGAGCGCTCCGTCGTCCGCGTACCCTACGCGAAAGGACTCTGCGCCAAACTCCGGCACAAGCTCTCTCAGGCGCTCCTCCATGGCGCGCGAGCGACTGGTGACTGGCGCGTTGCCGAGCACCAGGCTGACATTGCTCCAATGAACTTCGAGCGAGGCTGTCGCCAGGGCATGCGCCGCCTTGTCGCGCTCTGCTTCATCGGGAATGTTGCTGATGGCGCGTTTGATCGAGACGATGCGTTCGGCAAGGCCCCGGTCGCGCGCGGTGGTGGCCATCCCCTCGGCGCCGATCTGATAGACCCAATAGCCGACGAGGCTCATGGCCAGCAGTGCACCGGCGAGGATCATGACGGCGCGGATCACGATGGTGTCGGGCAGCCACCGGACGGGTTGCGCCATCATTCGAATGTGACCTTGGGCAGGAAAACATAGCCCGCGTTGCGAACGGTCTTGATGATCTGCTCGGCGTTCTCGGATATTTCGAGTTTTCGCCGCAGACGGCTGATCTGGACATCAATCGTGCGGTCAAACGGGTCGCTGGCGCGCATCTTGGCGAATTCCATCAGCATTTCACGCGACAACACCCGATTTGCATGTTCGAGAAAGGTGACAAGGAGATTGTACTCACCTGTCGAGAGGTCAATCAGTACACCTTCGGGCGTGTTGAGTTCGCGCCGCTGCGTATCGAACACCCAGCCATCGAACAGAATGCGGTTCCGGTCGGGTGGGGTGGTGTTCAAATCGCCCCCGCGCGACCGTCGTAACACCGACCGCAGCCGCGCCAGCAGCTCGCGTGGCGAAAACGGCTTGGTAACGTAGTCGTCGGCCCCGCCCTCAAGGCCGGAAACGCGAAAATCCTCCTCCGACCGTGCTGTCAGAAGGATGATCGGAACGGATGATGTCTGACGGATCGTTCGACATGCTTGGATGCCGGAAATACCCGGCAGCATGACGTCAAGAATGATCGCGTCGATTGAAAAACGCTTCAGTGTCTCCCGCAGCGAACGGGCGTCGCTGGCTGTGTGGACATGATAGCCGTGACGTTGGAGAAACTTGCTGACGAGCAGCCGGATGTCTGCGTCGTCATCGACGACGAGAATGTTGCCGTGATCGTTGGGCGAGGACGCAGTATTGGTCTCCAAGCCATCCTCCTCTTCCGTTATGACGGGCCCCGGATCGACTGCCGGACATGGAGCCTTCTGTTCAGTTCGGTGCGTGCCAATTGTCAAATGCGGCGACAAGACGGCTATGAATGCGGGTGTGGAGCCAAGCCTTTCGATGTTTGTCGGAATTTTCGGCAACGCTTTAATTCCATTGAGATTTAAAACCATTCCCTGCCGCTGCACGCCGCATATTCTGCAACAATTTGTAACAAACGGGGCGACCTTACCGTGTCGTCCCGTGATCATGGATCTGCGGCGGCGCCCGACTGGACGTTGCAGAATGCGGTCGTCTCCATCTGTGTCCGAAAGTGCAATCAAGCGTTTCCAGCGTTTGCCGTAACAAACTGTAACAGACGCTGGGTCCGTCTTGCTGCTAGCTATGATTCTGGTGAAAACAGGACTGATTCATGAATCCCTTGGTGGTAGCGATTGCGGTGGGCAGCTTATTCGCAGTGGGCGGATGTGCGCGGGATGCGAGTGGCGTTGCACAGATGACGCGTGCAGCCGATCCGAGTGTCAAGGTTCCGAAGGCGGGGTATCAGTCGGTATCGAGCGGCACTGTCACATATATGCCGGTCGGACCGAAGGGCTGGGAAGAACTCAACCGCCGTGTGGGGCCGAAGACATGACAAAAGCAATGCGGCGCCTGCGTCTCGGTCTGGTTATCGGTGGCGCGGCGGCTTTCCTGGGAGGATGCGCCTCTTTCAGTCCAGATGGGGGAATGTCCGCAGTTCTGGGCTCAACCTCGGCTGAGTTGGGGGCGACTGTTGACAAGGTGGATACGGTGGAGAAGGGCGCGGCGCTTCAGGCCCGGGTCACCCAACTCAGGAAGAAGAGCCTTTCGGCCGACGCGGCGGTCCAGGTCGCGCTGTTCAAGAACCGCGGCCTGCAAGCCTCGTTCAACGAACTTGGCATCGCCGAGGCGCAAATGGTTGCGGCCAGCCTGCCTCCCAATCCCCGCCTCTCCATATCTCGCACAACCGCACGGTTTGAACTGGAAATCGAACGCCAGATCGTCGGAAGCATCCTCGCTCTGGCCACGCTGCCGGCGCGCGCTGAAATAGCGCAGGACCGGTTTCGGATTGTCCAGGCCAGAACCGCAGAAATGGTTCTGAAACTCGCTGCCGATACGCGCCGCCAATATTACCGCGCCGTTGCTGCCAATCACATTGTTTCGGAGTTGCAGGCCATCCGAGAAACGGCCGGTACGACGGCGGAACTAATCAAACGTTTGGGCGAAAGTGGAGCGGTCAACAAGCTGGATCAGAGCCGGGATTATGTTTTTTATGCGGAAACAGGTGCGCAACTCGCCCAGGCGCGGGTGCAGCAGCGGGTAGAGCGCGAGCGGCTGATCCGCCTTCTGGGCCTTTGGGGAGATGAGACGCGGTTCTCGTTGCCCGATCGGTTGCCCGGGCTTCCGCGAATGCGGTCGGTCAAGGACGCGGAAGCAGAGGCTTTGAGGCGACGGATTGACCTGAAGATCGCACGCGCTGATCTCGACCTGCTTGCAAAATCCCTTGGCCTGACGGAGGCGACCCGCTTCGTCAGCGATGTGGACCTCCTCGGCAAATCCAAGACCGTCAAGACGAAAACGCCCGGTTTGGATTCGAATGACGCGCCAACGTTGGAAGTCTCTCGCGAACGCTCCCGGATGCTCGAACTGGAGATCGAAATTCCGATCTATGATTTCGGTCAAACGCGCGTGGCCATGGCGCAGGAAACCTACATGCAAGCGGCGAACAAACTGGCCGAAAAAGCGGTCAACGTTCGTTCCGAAGCCCGGGAAGCCTATCAGGCCTGGCGAGGCAGCTATGATGTCACTCGACTTTACCAGACCCGCATCCTACCTCTCCGTCAGGTCATCCAGAAGGAAAGCCTTCTGATGTACAACGGCATGTTGATCGATGTGACGCAGCTTATCACGGATGCTCGGGCACAGACGGTCTCCAGAATGGCAGCGGTCAATTCGCTTCGCGATTTCTGGCTTGCGGACACCGATTTCAAACATGCACTCATTGGCGGCGGAATGGCGGGCGGAGGCGGCGGTTCAACGGTCGCATCCGCGAGCGGCGGCGATGCGCCCGGCCACTGAAGGAGGGGACAATGGAATTCTCACGTCGTAATTTTGTCCGCGCCTCCGGTCTGGTTGCCGCCGGCTCGGGCTTCATTTCCGGTCGTGCCGCTTTCGCCAACGTGCCCGAGGCACCGACCACAAAGTCGCCCGCGACCCAGGCGCCGCTCGTGCCGACCACAGGTCCGGACTACCAGCCCGTCGTCACGCTGAACGGCTGGAGCCTGCCCTGGCGGATGAACGGCGAGTGGAAGGAATTCCATCTCGTCGCCGAGCCCGTGGTGCGCGAGATTGCACCGGGCATGAAGGCCTATCTCTGGGGCTACAACGGCCAGTCCCCCGGCCCGACCATCGAGGCTGTGGAAGGGGACAAGGTGCGAATCTTCGTCACCAACCGGCTGCCCGAAAACACTGCGGTGCACTGGCATGGCCAGCGCCTGCCCAATGGCATGGACGGGGTCGGCGGCCTCACCCAGCCGCATATCCCGCCGGGCAAGACCTTTGTCTACGAGTTTCAGCTCCGGCGTTCTGGAACCTTCATGTACCATCCGCATTCGGACGAGATGGTGCAGATGGCGATGGGCATGATGGGCTTCTTCGTCGTTCATCCCAAAGACCCTGCCTTCCGCCGCGTGGATCGGGATTTCGTGTTTCTGCTTAACGCCTTCGACATCGAGGCGGGGTCCTATGTGCCCAAGGTCAACACGATGACAGAATTCAACATGTGGTGCTGGAACTCCCGCGCCTTCCCCGGCATTGATCCCTTCGTGGTCGGGCTCAACGACAAAGTGCGCATCCGCTTCGGCAACCTGACCATGACCAACCATCCGATCCATATGCACGGCTACGAGTTCAAGGTCTCGTGCACTGACGGCGGCTGGGTCGATCCGGCGGCGGCGTGGGACGAGGTTTCCATCGATTGTGCGGTTGGCCAGATGCGTGCCTTCGATTTTGTGGCGGACGAGCCGGGCGATTGGGCCATCCACTGCCACAAGTCGCACCACACCATGAATGCCATGGGCCATTCGGTGAAGACCTATATCGGCGTCGACAAAAAGGATATCGCCAATCGCATCAAGAAGTTGGCGCCGGGTTACATGCCAATGGGCTCGAACGGCATGGGCGAGATGGGTTCTATGGAAATGCCGTTGCCCGACAACACGCTGCCAATGATGACCGGTTTCGCCCAATTCGGGCCGGTCGAGATGGGCGGCATGTTCTCGGTGGTCAAGGTGCGCGAGGGCCTGGCTCGGAACGACTACAAGGACCCGGGCTGGTTCAAGAACCCCGAAGGCACCGTCGCTTACGAGTACAAGGGGGCGAAGATGACCGAAGCGCCGCGTCCAGATCAACAAGCCGGTCGAAAGGCCGAGGCGGGAAAGCCGGAATGGCGTGCTCGTGATCCGCGCAAACCGCGCGTCGGTCCTGATGGAAAGCCGATCCGCCGCGTTGATGGCGGTCACAGCAATCACTGAGAGAGGGGAATATCCATGCAGATGAGAAGCGTCTTCGCTGCCGCTGTGCTCAGCACGGTTGTTTTCATGCCGGGCCCTGCCGTCGCGGGGCCGGGTGCGGCCGGGCACGGGCATAGCGGAGAAACGGCGTTCGGGAAGCCCGGCAATCCGAAGAAGCCCGCGCGCCCTGTGTCGATCACCATGCGCGAAATGGATGGAAAGATGGCATTTGTCCCGGCTCTCATCGAGGTGAAACGGGGCGAGCAGATCCGCTTCAAGCTCCGCAACAGCGGAGCGCTTGATCATGAGATAGTACTGGCAACGCTTGAGGAGAACCTCAAGCACGCCAAGGAGATGGAGAAGAACCCGGACATGGAGCATGACGATCCGAACGCCAAACGTCTCGCGCCGAACAAGCGCGGTGAGTTCATCTGGCACTTCACCAAAGCCGGTGAGTTCGACATTTCATGCCTGATTCCCGGCCATCGCGATGCCGGCATGACCGGTAAGATCGTTGTAAAGTAAAACCTTTCTTCAAAAGGAGAATCCCATGAAAGCGGTTACAGTCGCGGTTTTTGCGCTGATGTTCGGCGCGACCGTCGCCAACGCCCAGAGCGTCAATGGAACAGTGAAAAAGGTCGACATCGAGCAGGGTAAGGTTACGCTCGATCACGGGCCTATCAAGAACCTCGACATGGATTCCATGACGATGGTGTTCCGCGTTGCCAGTCCCGATATGCTCAAAGGCCTGAAGGCCGGTGACAAGATCAAATTCGATGCCGATCGTGTCAATGGCGCTATCACGGTGACAAACCTGAAGAAGTAGCCCGATGTTGGCTTGTCCAATCAGGACGTGACGGAGGCAGGACGGAAATGTCGGTGTGGCTTTTCCGTCCTTCTTGTTGACCGAAACCAAGGTTGTCGGGAGAGCGTCACTCTAACAAGGTTGATTGCCAAGGCTCGACGCATTGCAATATCGACGTCTCTGTTCGCCGGGGTTCTGCCGGATCGATCGCGCCAGGGATGTCTGCATCAGCAACCCGCCCGGATGGCGACACCCACGCGATGTCGTCGCTGGTGACAGGGCGGGTTGCCCCTGACCGGTGCCGCACTGTGTTCTGGCCTTTTTCTTGGGCGGTTATTTCGGTGGAGTCCCGATCAGGGAAATCCCTGCACGGGTCGCGGGGGCACCGAAGACGAGTATCGCCTTGTTACTGAAGTGGGCTGTCCTGCATGCACTGGTCTGGCAGGCAGTCTGACCGATCCTGGGCTGGTGAGCGTCGCTGTGCTCGACCGGGCCGGGCCAGACTACAAGACGATACGGGATCGACAATGATACGGAAAACATACTCGGGAACGCAGCGGGTGCTCCATTGGGGCACTTTCGGGTTGTTTCTCATTCAGCTCTGGACCTATCCCGCCATAGGCAGGACACATCACGCCGCCCATCTTGGCGAGAAGGTCGAAGGCACTGACCTCATGCTGCACAGTATTCATGCCTTCTCCGGAGGGCTCATACTGGTGTTCGCGCTGGTCCGGCTGTGGCTAAGATATCGGGAGCCTGTAGAGCCTCCGGTTTTTCGTTGGGACGCAGTGGCAACGCTCTCGAAGCTCGTTCATTTCGCACTCTATGCGATGCTCATTCTCCTGCCGATCACGGGCGTGCTGAAGATGTATGTCCTGCCGGCAGCAGGGCCGGTTCATGTCCTTCTGACGCGCCTGCTCTACGGGTTGCTGGTTCTCCATGTTGCGGGGGTGGCCCTTCACGCTCTTTTCTGGAGAGACAATCTCTTGGCAAGAATGGGGGTAAAATTGCCGTTTCAGAGGCAAATCTAGACAGTTCTTGCAACAATTTGTAACATTCTGGATGCGTTAGATCAAAGCGAGGGCCTCGATCCCGTCACTATCGTGCTTCCAATGAGTTTTACACTTGGAGACGCACATGATCGCGACACGTCGAACGTTTCTGGCCGGTATGGCTGCGACCGCATCTTTGCCTGCTTCGGCGCGATATGCGGCCGCCCGGGCGCCGCTTCTCAGTGTATCAACACGCACGCTTGACGTGAAAGGCAAGGCCGCGACCGTTTTTGGCATTGCCGGCGCCAACGGCGGGCAAGGCATTCTGGCCCGTGAAGGGGACCGCTTCGCCGGTGTTGTCCAGAATGCCACCGTTGATCCGTTGGTCATGCATTGGCACGGCCAGATCCATGCCGCCGCCGATCAGGATCGGGCCCGTCCGGATGGCGGCTCCCTCACAGCGGGCGCGGTTGATGCGTATGATTTTCTACTGACACCGGGCACGCACTGGATGCATTCGCATCAGCTGACCGAGCAGCAACTGCTTGCGGCGCCGATGATCGCACGCGAACGCTCCGTCGGAGATGTGCAGGAGGTCGTGCTGATGCTGCACGACTTTGCATTTCGGTCCCCGGCGGAAATCCTTGCCAGCCTTGGCGGATCTGCGGCCCATGGGGGGCACGGCGATGCATCCTCCGCCGCGCCGCGCATGTCCGGCTCAGACGGCATGAATCATGACGGCATGAAGCACGGCGCCGGTTCATCCGGGATGATGATGCCCGGCATGGGCATGATGCGTGGCATGGGCCAGGGCATGATGGTCCATGCTAACGATGTGGCGTACGACGCCTATCTTGCTAACGACCGGACCCTGGATGATCCCGATGTCGTCCGGGTTGATAAGGGCGGCAAGGTTCGTTTACGTGTCATCAACGGAGCGACCGCCACGGCCTTCTTCCTCGATACCGGGGCGCTTGACGCGATGTGTGTTTCAGTCGATGGCACGCCCTGCCAACCGCTTGCGGGCAGGCGGTTTCCGTTGGCGCAGGGCCAGCGCATCGATCTCGAGATCACTCTGCCGGCGGAGGGCGGAGCTTTCCCGGTTCTCGCGCAGGTCGAAGCCGATACGCGGCGGACGGGCATCATCTTTGCGACGTCCGGCGCGGCTGTGACGAAACTCGACGAGCGCGCACGCGAGGCAGCGCCGAACGCGACGCTGGCGCTCGATGAGCGTTTGCGCGCGCTCAGCCCCCTTTCCGAGCGCAAACCGGACCGGACCTTTCACATCATGCTTGGTGAAGAAGCCGGCTATCGCTGGACAATCAACGGCAAGGTTCACGGCGAGCACCAGCCGCTTGAAGCCAAGCGTGGCGAGCGCATCGTCATGATGTTCATGAACCCAACCTCTATGATGCACCCGATGCACCTGCACGGGCATCATTTTCAGGTAGTTGGATCACGCGCCGGCCAGTTCGCCGGACCAATGCGCGATACCGTGATTGTCCCGCCGCATACGCCGGTGATGGTTGCGTTCGATGCCAAGAATGAGGGCCGCTGGTTCCTGCACTGTCATCACCTCTACCACATGGCGACCGGGATGATGACCGAGCTGGCCATTTCGTGAAGCGGGAGAAAACGATGTCTCATTCAGCAAGTGATGGATACGGGTGGATGATGAGCGGGAGCTGGGGGCCTTACCACTGGGTGATGTTCATCGTCATGGCGGCTGCGATCCTCTACCCCATCGGGTTGATTTTGAAGCGGCTGGGGTATTCGCCGTTCTGGTCGGTTCTTGTGTTCGTGCCGATGGTCAATCTCATCGCGCTTTGGACTCTTGCATTGTCGATTTCAAAGACTGACAAGAAGGAGGCACGCTCATGATCAGCAGACGTTTCACTCTCGGATTTTTGGTCGCTGCGATCTCGACGCCCCTGCGGGCAAATATACGCCCCGCCGTCACCGTATTTCGCTCACCGAGTTGCGGTTGCTGTGGCGCCTGGGCCGCATATCTGCGCCGGGCGGGCTTTCCGGTGACGATCAACAACGATAACGACCTTGCGCAGGTCAAGCTGCGCGCCGGCGTGCCGGAGGGCCTGCAATCCTGCCACACGGCGTTTATTGATGGCTATGTCGTGGAAGGCCATGTGCCGGTCGAGGCCATCGAGAAGATGCTGTCGATGCGACCGTCCATTCTGGGCATTGCTGTGCCGGGAATGCCAACGGGTTCGCCTGGCATGGAAACCCCGGGTGCAAAGCCCGACCCGTTCAAGGTGATGTCTTTTGCCAAGGGTGGGGCACAGGATGTGTTCATTGGTTATCCGAATGGATATTTGTCGTCGCGCTGATCAGGTGAGGCGCTGTATGTGGACATCGCGGTCATCATAGTCGCGATAGCCAAAGCTGGTTTGTTCGAGCACCCCGGCGGCGCCTTCGCGCGGTTGGTCCTTCCACTGCTTGATCCGGTTTGGATGCACGTCAAACGGTCGCGCCAGCTCGGTCCATGTTCTCTCGCGCTTCACTGCTGTCCAGAGTTCTCAGGCCAATTCTGGAATGCCCGTGTGCAATGCCGGGTTTCCCCGCGTTGGTCATCGCCAAGGCGGTGCGACGTTTGCGCAGCGTGATATTCATCGAGTTGCCTGATATGTATATCGCCAAATGTCGCTTGTCCTGATGATGATCCGGTTTTTATGTGAAGGTCAGCGGCGAACGGTGAAACGGGTCTCACACCGCAACAAGTCACGCAATCAGGGGCAAACAAGACGGCCCTGGCGCGCAAGGCGCCCTGCCCCTCCCCCGCGTGATCCAACGAGATGAAAGCGCCTGCGTGCAAGAACAGAACTGAACCCCAAGGAGTAAAGACATGACCGCACTCAAGATCGACAGGATCCACCACGTCGCCTACCGCTGCAAGGATGCGAAGGAGACAGTCGAGTGGTACGGCAAGATGCTGAACATGGACTTTGTTCTGGCCATTGCCGAGGACCAAGTTCCCTCAACGCATGAGCCCGACCCATACATGCATCTGTTCCTGAACGCGGGCGGCGGCAATATTCTTGCCTTCTTTGAACTGCCGACAAAGCCAGAGATGAGCCGGGATCTGAACACGCCAATCTGGGTGCAGCACATCGCCTTCAAGGTGAAGGATCGCGAGACGCTCATTGCCTACAAGGAACATCTCGAAAAGAATGGCGTCGAGGTTCTGGGCGTCACCGACCATTCGCTGTTTCATTCCATCTACATGTTCGATCCCAACGGCCACCGCGTCGAACTCGCCTGCCCCGATCCGGCAGAAGAAGGCATGCTCAAGCGGATGGACGAAGTGAAATGGGCCATGCTTGAGGAATGGTCTAGGACAAAGAAGGCGCCCAAGCACGCCGAATGGCTGCACGCCAAGGAATTCGGCAAGCACTGATCTGGCGGGCCGCCCACGGTTCATCGGAGCTGCTGTGCGCCGGGCTTGCGCCTGCGCACAGCAGCCGATTTGGTGGCTCTGTTTCTGCCCCCCCTTGCATCGGGCAAGCTGCTTTCAGAAGCAGCAAGCTCTACGACGATGCAGGCCGGGCGTTCATATGGTCGATGAAACGCGCCAGCCACCAATTCACATCTTGCGATTTGATGCATTCAAACATTGGCTTCCAGCGGGCAATCCGCTCGTCCCTTGGCATCCGCAGCGCCCTTTCAATCGCTTCGGAAAGATCATCGGCGCTGTAGGGATTCACCAGAAGCGCCTCTTTCAATTGTTCTGCAGCGCCCGCGAATTGCGAGAGAATGAGAACGCCGGGATCATCGGGGTCCTGCGCGGCGACATATTCCTTTGCGACAAGGTTCATGCCGTCCCTGAGGGGCGTGATCAGACCGATCCGCGCCGCGCGATAGATCCCGCCGAGCGTGCTGCGAGACATGCCCCGGTTCACGTAACGAATGGGAACCCAGTCGATATCCGCATAGGCCCCGTTGATGAGGCCGGACTGGGCGTTGAGTGCCATCCGGATGTCCCGATAGCTTTGCACCGCTTCGCGCGTCGGAGGCGCGATCTGGAGCAGATAGACCTTTGCCGCCCGCTCCCCATGCGTGTTCAGGAAGCGCTCATACCCCGTGAAACGCTCTTGCAGTCCCTTGGAGTAATCCAGCCGGTCGACGCCAACGATCAGGTCCCTGCCAGCCGAACTCTCGACCATTCTTTTGTAGGTCGAGATCGCCTCATCGGAGGAAAGCGCTTCGACGAACTCCGTCGTATCGATACCGATCGGGCACGCGATGGCCCGGATCGTCCGACCTTTATAGGTGATCTCGTCACCGTCGATCGTCGCTCCCAGGTGGTTCAAGACGTAGTCGTGAAAGGAATCCAGCCATTCTTCGGTCTGAAAGCCGACGACATCATAGGCGAACAATGTTTCGACGAGCTGGCGGTGTTGCGGCAGTGCCGTCAGCAGACGCATGGGTGGCCAGGGAATGTGGAGGAAAAAGCCGATCTTGTTCCGGACGCCCCTGGCCCTAAGAATCTCGCCCTGTGGAATGAGATGATAATCGTGAACCCAGACCAGGTCGTCGGATCGAAGATGCGCCTTGATCGTGTCCCCGACAATTTCATTCACGCGCCGATAGCCGCCCTGATAATCGCGCTCATGCTCGGCCATATCCAATCGGTAATGGAAGAGCGGCCAAAGGGTCCGATTGGCATAGCCGTTGTAGTATTCCTCGACCTCCTGTTCGGAGAGATCAATCGTGGCGGTCGTGACGCCGGCGTTGGTTTCAAAGTGGAGTTCCTTTGAATCGCTCGTTTCGCCTGACCAGCCGAACCAAATCCCTTTCTGTTTGCGTAAAGCCGCAAAAAGCGCCGTTGCAAGGCCGCCTTGGGCACCCTCGTCGTCGCTCCGCGGCACCTGAACCCGGTTCGAGATAACGATCAGCCTGCTCAACGTACCATCCTCCAGGGTTTGGAAATCAGGGCGGCACAGTTGATCAGGCCGACAAGCGAATAGGTTTGCGGGTAGTTGCCCCAGAGTTCACCCGTTGACGGGTCGATGTCCTCGGACAAAAGCTCGGCAGGTGTCCTCCGTGCGATCATCTCATCGAACAGGATGCGCGCCTCATCGGCACGCCCGGTGACATGCAGGGCCTCGATGAGCCAGAACGTGCAGACATTGAAGGCGGTGGCCGGAAGCCCGAAATCATCTTCCGTATTGTAGCGAAGCATGTGGGAGCTGCGCCGCAATCCCTGTTCCACTGCCGTGAGCGTTCCGCGATAGCGCGGATCATCCGGTGAGAGGAAATGCAGGTCGAGAAGCTGCAACAGGCTTGCATCAAGGTCATCGCCGCTGAAGGTCGCCGAGAGACGGTTGGTTTTCTCTCGCCATGACGCCTGTTCGATGCGCTCATGCATCACATCGGCACGCTCGCGCCAGAAGTGTGCCCGCTCATCAAGGCCCAGAATGGCCGCAGCATTGGCGAGGCGGTCGCAACCGGCCCAGCACATGGCCGCGGAATAGGTATGAATGTGGTTGCGCGTGCGCAGTTCCCAGAGGCCTGCATCCGGCTTGTCGAATGCGAGCCAGGCGCGTTCGCCGACGGATTCCAGCGCCTGGAAATCGCTGATCCCGGCCATGCGGAACAGGCGATGATCAAAAAAGGCCTGCACGTTGGAAAGGATGATCTGCCCGTAGGCATCATGCTGAACCTGCTCATAGGCCTGATTTCCGAAGCGGACCGGCCCCATGCCGCGATAGCCCTTGAGTGCAGGGGCGATATTCTCGGTCAGCAATTTTTCGCCACCAACCCCGTAAAGTGGCTGGATCTTTCCGCCCTTCGCGTTATCGACGATGTTGCGGAGATAGGAGAGGTAGCCTTCGAGGACATCGAGCGCGCCCAGCCGGTTGAGCGCCTGAACGGTGTAGTAAGCGTCGCGCAGCCAGCAATACCGGTAATCCCAGTTCCGGCCGGACCCGGCGTGCTCCGGGATCGATGTGGTCAGGGCTGCGACGATCGCGCCGGTTTCTTCATGCTGGCAAAGTTTGAGCGCAATCGCTGACCGGATGACGGCCTGCTGCCATTCAACTGGCGTTGCCAGTCCGCGCACCCAGTGGCGCCATTCCTCGCGGGTGCGGTCGAGCATGCTCGTGAGGCTTTCTGCCAGATCGCCGTCGAAACTCTCGTCAGGCCCCAGAAAGAAATACAGCGGGTGTTCAACCCGAAATGCATGTTCGGACTCGATCCAGTCGATCGGAGCGGTTGTTGTCAGCCGCAGGTGATTTTGAGGGCTGACATAGCAAATGTGGTTGGAGCCGCGCGTTTGGGCCGGACGTCCGGCGCCATAACTATGGGCAGGCCTCAGCCGCACAATGATGCGCGGACTTCCCGAGACCGGTCGAACAATGCGGGCGAAGGCGACAGGGCGATACATTCGCTCATGGCGCTTGAAACGCGGGCAAAAATCGATGACTTCGACAGCATTACCGTCGCCATCCTCATGGCGGGTCACGAGGATCGCCGTGTTGCGTTGATAACTTTGCCGGGTCTCTACGCCGCCTGCGAGTTCAATCCCCCAAAACCCGGTTGCGTTGTCCGGGTTATTGGCGTCATCCAGCAGCGAACAGAAGACCGGATCACCATCGACCCGGGGGATGCAACCCCAGACGAACTGTCCCGAGCGGTCCACCAGGGCAGAGACCTGACAATTGCCAATGGGCCAAAGATCGAGCGTAGCGGTTGTCATGCTGTCACTCCTTCCAGCCATTGGCGCACGCTCGAGACATCGTCGAGACGATACACTGCGGCAGTTGGCCGTGGCGCCCCAACAAGGACGCCGGCACCGCCACCTTTCTGGCAGCTGACAAACCCCGGTTCATCGGTGAGGTCATCGCCAAGAAAGAAAGCCGGGCGCCCCATGAAGGCGGGGTGTTGAAGCAGGGTTGCAATCGCTGAACCCTTGTCGTGTCCTGCCAGGCGCAGTTCGATCATCATCTTGCCGTCCTGGATCGCGAGGCCTTCCCGGTCTGCAAATGCTTCCATGAAGGCTCGCACCTCCGGCTCCGCCGATGGCGCTTGCCGGTAATGCACAGCGACACCCAGGCTCTTGTCCTCCACCAGCACGCCGGCATGATCAGCAAACGCTTTGGATGCAGCCCGCGCCACCTTGGCCAGAGTGGCTGGCCGGGAAGGCCGGATCAGCGTTCCATCGCCAATCTTGAGTTCAGCCCCATGGCTGCCGATCAGGGTCAGGAGCCCGGCGCAATCGCCCAGCATGTCCCGGAGTTGGTCGATGGAACGCCCGCTCACAATCGCAACGCGGCCTGATTGCCGGGCGTTTAGGTGTTTCAGGAGTGCAATCAGGCCACAATCAACGCAAACGGCTGTTGGCTTCTCTGCGATCTCTACAAGCGTTCCGTCAAAATCCAGAAGAACAGAACGATCACCCGAGAGGGGCGGCGGCTTCAACAATGCGAGTTCATTCATAGTGCATCATAGAAGATCATGCCGCATAATGCTACCCTTATGGCCTGGTCTTGATTTCCATGGTCGGATTTTTGTCCTGGATTGCCATGATTTCTTTCCTTGAAACCCCGGCTTCAATCCGGATATTTCACCCTGACTTATCATCAGTTCTGTACTGATTTTTTTGAACATTCATGTCTGCGGAGGAGGCCCGGAACTGGACCGATCGTCGCACCATTCCCGACAACCGTGGCCGGCCCTGGGCGGCGCGCGCATGAGGGTCAGAAAGGCTCCGTTCATGGCGTTGACGGAGCCCTTTTCGAGAGCCCCGAAGCAAATGTGACGTGGCGCCAGGAATTGGCAGAAGATTGATTGACGCAGGTTGTGATCGGCATAAGCTCCAAAAAATAGTCACTCGTTGAGGGAGGCGCGCAATGCCCGGAGATCTCTATTTCTCACGCCGGGGGTTTTTGCTGTCATCCGCTGCGATGTTGATGTGGACGGAGGCGGGCGCCGAGGTAATTTCCGGCGCGCTTCCGCCCTGGGTTGCAGGACGTTCGAGTGTTCCGACACCGGTTCTGCCCGGCCCCTGGCGTTTCTTTACTGCTGCCGAAGCGACGATGGTGGGCGCAATCGTCGACCGGCTGATCCCTGCGGATGACCTGTCGCCGGGCGGCAAGGATGCAGGCTGTGTCGTCTTCATCGACGCGCAGCTTGCCGGGCCGTTCGGCAAGGCGGGCGGGCAATATGTCAAGGCGCCGTTTCTGCCCGGCCTGCCGCAACAGGGCTATCAGGGCGAGGACACGCCGGCGGGACGCTATCGCAAGGGGCTCCGCGCACTCGATGAGCTTGTCGCGACCCGGTTTTCCGGCAAATCGTTCGTCACGCTGGACCCCAAGGATCAGGATGCCCTGCTCAAGGGGCTGGAGGCTGGCACGATCCCGCTTCAGGGCGTCGATGCCAAGAGGTTCTTCGCGCTGGTCTTGCAGAATACCATGGAGGGCTTTTTTGCCGATCCGATCTATGGCGGCAACAAGAACATGGTCGGCTGGAAAATGATCGGCTTTCCCGGAGCGCGCTACGATTATCGCGACTGGATCGATCGCCACAACGAAGCCTACCCGTTGCCGCCCCTGAGCATCATGGGACGCAGCGCCTGGAACGTGCAATAGCAAGGGGGCGATCATGGCGCAGAAGCTGCCGCACAAGAACGTCGTTATCGTCGGCCTCGGCTGGACCGGCTCGATCCTCGCCTACGAACTGGCGAGCGCCGGCCTTGACGTCGTGGCCATCGAGCGCGGGCCGTGGCGCGATACGGCCGCCGATTTCCCGCCCTCGACCTCGCCGGATGAACTTCGGTATGCAACCCGGCTCGACCTGTTCCTGCGCCCGGCGCAGGACACGCTTACCTTCCGCAACAAGATGAACGAGACGGCGCTGCCGATCCGCAGCTTCATCGGTTTTCTGCCCGGCAATGGCGTTGGCGGGGCGGGTCTGCACTGGAACGGGCAGCTCTGGCGCTTCCTGCCGTCGGACTTCAAGCTGCGTTCGCATCTGACGCAGCGCTATGGCGCATCCGCCCTGGCTGCCGACACGACGATCCAGGATTGGCCGGTCAGTTATGACGATCTGGAGCCGTTCTACCAGAAGTTTGACGCGCTCTGCGGAACCTCGGGCAAGGCCGGCAACCTGAAGGGCAAGATCCAGGTTGGTGGCAATCCCTTTGAAGGCGCGCGGGCTGCCGAATATCCGACGCCACCGCTGAAGCAGCCCTATGCGCCAACCCTGTTCGGCAAGGCGGCATCCAGCCTCGGCTACCATCCCTTTCCGCAGCCCTCCTGCAACCTCAGCGAGCCCTATACGAACTCCCTGGGCGTCAAGATGGGGCAATGCACCTTCTGCGGTTTCTGCGAACGGTTTGGCTGCGGTAACTACTCCAAATCGAGCCCGCAGGCCTGCGTTCTACCGGCCCTGATGCGGCTTCCGAATTTCACCGCCCGCACGGAGAGCGAGGTTCTGAGGGTGAACCTCGATTCGACCGGCAAGAAGGCGACCGGCGTCACCTTCGTCGACACGAGCGGGCAGGAGTTCGAGCAGCCTGCCGATATGGTGCTGCTCTGCGCCTTCGGCCTGTTCAATGTCCGGCTGATGCTGCTGTCGGGGATTGGCACGCCCTATGATCCGACCACGGGCAAGGGCGTGGTGGGCCGCAATTACGCCTACCAGACAACCTCCGGCGTCAGCATCATGATGAAGAAGGGTACGCGGCTCAATCCGTTCATTTCATCCGGCGCGGGCGGCGTGGTGATCGACGATTTCAACGGCGACAATTTCGATCACGCGGGGCTCGGCTTTGTCGGCGGCGCGGCCCTGTCGGCGACGCAGAGTAACGGGCGGCCGATTTCGACCCGCCCCGTCGCACCGGGGACGCCTGCCTGGGGCGCGGCGTGGAAAAAGGCGACGGTCGAAGGCTATCAGCGCGGCTATGGTCTTGGCACCCAGGGCAGCAGCTATTCCTACAAGGATTGCTATCTCGATCTCGACCCGACCTACAAGGATCGCTTCGGCAGGCCGTTGATGCGCCTCACCTTCGATTTCCACGAAAACGAATTGAAAATGTCGGCCTACGTTACCGAGAAGCTGGCCGGGATTGCCAGGGCTATGGATGCGGAAATCGTGACGCCACACCCCAGGACAGGGCCATATACGATCACGCAATACCAGTCGACGCACAATACCGGCGGCACGGTGATGGGTTCGGACCCGTCCGACAGCGTGGTCAACCGCTATTGCCAGAGCTGGGACGTACCGAACCTGTTCATCCCGGGTGGCGCATCGGTGTTTCCGCAGAACCACGGCTACAACCCCACCGGTACCGTCGGCGCGCTGGCCTACTGGACGGCGGATGCGATCAAGCAGCGTTACCTGAAGAACCCCGGCGCCCTGCTGTAGGAGGATATCATGAGAGCGATACTCAGCAGCGCCGCACTGGCGACCGCGCTTGCCACCTCCCCTGCCCTCTCCCAGAACCCGCAGGACTTTTCGCAAATTGAACGGGGTCGCTACCTGTCGATCCTGGGTGATTGCGCCGGTTGCCATACCGCGCCTGGCGGCAAGCCAATGGCGGGCGGGCTGGCGATCGGCACACCGTTCGGCAAGATCATCGCGCCCAATATCACGCCGGATGTCGACACTGGCATCGGCGCCATGTCCGACGACCAGTTCGTCGCCGCCCTGCAGGAAGGTCGCGGCAAGGGCGGTCAGCGACTCTATCCGGCAATGCCGTATATCTACTATACCAAGATGAGCCGCGAGGACATTCTGGCCATCCGTGCCTATCTCAATTCCCTGCAACCCGTGGTCAACGCGGTCGTTGCCGATCAACTCCCCTTCCCGCTTGATCAGCGCGCTGTGATGATCGTCTGGAATACGCTGAATTTCACGCCGGGGCGGTTCAGGCCGGTGGAGGGCAAGAGCGCGGAGTGGAACCGCGGATACTTCATCGTTGAAGGTCCGGGGCATTGCGGGGCCTGCCACACGCCCAAGGGCATTCTGGGCGGCGACAAGACCAAACGCCTGTATGAGGGGGCGGCGCTCAGCGGCTGGTTCGCTCCGGCGCTGACACCGGATGCGCGCAGCGGGCTTGCAGCATGGTCGGTTGAGGATATCGCGACCTATCTCAAGACCGGGGCGAACAAGTGGACACTGGCTTCGGGGCCGATGGCGGATGTGATCACCGCCTCGACGAAGCATATGCGCGACGACGACCTGAGGGCGATAGCGACCTATCTGAAGGATCACGGCAAGCCCGCGCGCGACACTGCCAAGCCGCTTGCCGGCAACGGCGCGGCGATGAAGGCCGGGGCGGCAATCTACAAGGATAATTGCTCTGCCTGCCACCGCGATGATGGCATGGGCGCACCCGGCCTCTTCCCGCGTCTTGCAGGCAGCGCCAATGTGCAATCGCGCGATGTGACAACGCTCGCCCGCGTGGTACTGGCCGGAACGCGTGCAGTCTCCACTGATGCCGCGCCGACGGCGCCCGCCATGCCCTCGTTCTCGTGGCGGTTGACGGATGGGGAGGTTGCCAATCTGCTTACCTATATCCGCAATGGTTGGGGCAATGCTGCGAGCGCGGTGTCGGCATCCGGCATTGCCGGCCATCGCAAACAATTGGCCTCTCCCAACTGATCGTCGGGGGCGGCGAGACACAACCGATCGTTCCTGCGCCTTTTCGACGGAGTGTTCACTGCCGCCGTTCAGATGGTCCGTTGATCGGGGCCAGGGCGACATTTCCGATGGCAATGATCATCGTAAGGATCGGTCTGGCCTGATCCCCATCGAGGTCATTCTGTGCCGGATCGGGCACGACGTCGACGCCCCCTGCCCCGACCAGACCCGGCGCCGCGCGCGCCGCAAGTTGCCGGCCGGCAACTCGGAAACTTCGGCAATCTGCGCGTTAACCTCTGGTTAACACTATATTTGTTGCAGGACCGGTCGGAATCGGGCCTTATGGACACGCTTGGAAACGTATTATCTGCTTCCAAGCGTATATCAGAGGATTGGTCCGTGTCTCCAGACAGCCTTCTCGCCAGAAGCCAGCAGAGTGCGATTCACACCTTGATCGCAAGTCATGCGCAAGGCTTGTCTGAACGCCTGCACGCGCATCGGCTGCAATTGTTTCCGCCGGAGGCGTCGAAGACCCTTCGGAAATTCACCTCGGGTGAGGTCGCACGCCTGATTGGGGTGAACGACGGGTACCTGCGGCATCTTTCGCTGGAAGGGAAGGGCCCTCAGCCCGAGCTCACAGCGTCTGGCCGGCGCCTCTATTCCATCGAGGATGTCAGGTCGCTGCGCAGTTATCTTGATGAAGGCGTTAAAGGCGGGCGTCGCTATTTGCCAACGCGGCGGAACGGGGAACATCTGCAGGTTCTGGCCGTCGCCAATTTCAAGGGTGGGTCTGGCAAGACGACGTCCGCGGCGCATCTTGCGCAGTATCTTGCGTTGCACGGCTACAGGGTGCTTGCCATTGATCTTGATCCGCAGGCATCGCTCTCTGCCTTGCATGGCTATCAGCCGGAGTTTGATATCGGAACGAACGAAACGCTCTACGGTGCCCTGCGCTATGATGGTGAGCGCCGTCCTCTGAGGGACGTCATCCGCCGGACCTATTTCCCCGGGCTGGATCTTGTCCCGGGCAATATCGAGTTGATGGAGTTCGAACATGAAACGCCTCGCGCGCTGGTGGAGCGCAAGCAGGGCGACGGGTTCTTCTTCACACGTATCGACGAGGCCATCGCAAGCGTTGCCGGCGACTACGATGTTGTCGTGATCGATTGCCCACCGCAACTTGGATACCTCACCCTGTCGGCGCTGTGCGCGGCCACTGCGGTTCTGGTGACCGTTCACCCGCAGATGCTCGATGTGATGTCCATGTGCCAGTTTCTGCTGATGACATCGCAATTGATGAGTGCCCTGGCCGATGCTGGCGGCAACATGAGCTATGACTGGATGCGCTATCTCGTGACGCGGTACGAGCCGGGGGATGGTCCACAGAACCAGATGGTCAGCTTCATGCGTTCGATGTTCGGCGACCATGTGCTCAACTATCCGATGCTGAAGTCGACCGCGATCTCGGATGCGGGAATTACCAAGCAAACGCTTTATGAGGTCGGTCGGGAGCAGTTTACGCGCTCGACCTACGACAGGGCGCTGGAAGCACTCGATAACGTGAATGGCGAGATTGAGGGGCTTATCCTCAGAACATGGGGGCGTGGCTGATGGCGCGGAAGAACCTGCTTGATGGTCTGCTTGGCGCACCACAGTTGCCGGCCGGCAACTCGCCGCCCGCTCCCCTCCGTTCCAGCCCGGCGCCCCTCTCGCATGGAGGGGCTATCGGATCTGTTACCCGCTCGATCGAATTGCTTCGCGTTGAGGCCAGTGAGGCCCGCGAATTGCGGACACAACTCGAAGCAGGGCAGACGGTTGTCGAACTGGATGCTGATGCGATCGATTCCTCTATTATTTCGGATCGACTCGGCTTTGACGCCGAGCAGATGAGCAGCCTCATTTCCTCAATTGCCGAACACGGGCAGCAGGTACCGGTTCTGCTCAGACGACATCCCGACGTCCCCGGGCGTTATCAGGTGGCCTACGGACATCGGCGCGTCAAAGCGGCCCGCCACCTCGGGCGCAAGGTCAGGGCCATTGTCCGTCCCTTGACGGATGCCGAACTTGTTGTCGCTCAGGGCCAGGAGAACAACGCCCGGACGGATCTGACTTTTATCGAGCGCGCATTGTTCGCTGCCCGGCTGGAAGATGCCGGTTTTGACCGGCCAACGATCATGGCTGCGCTGGCGGTCGACAAAACAGCTGCATCCAAACTCATCGCGGTTGTCCGGCGGATTCCCACGCCCATTATTGAGGCAATCGGTCCCGCGCCGAAAGCCGGTCGGGATCGCTGGATCACGCTATCTGAGCGCCTTGAAACCAAAAAGGCTGCGATTGCCGTAGAAGGGCGGATCAGTGAGCCGGATTTCGGGACACTGGGTACCGACCAGCGGTTTCTTGCAGTCTTCGCTGCGACCGATAAGCCAAGGAAATCTCAGACGACCACGCGTTGGATCGAGGGAGACGGAAAGCGCGTGGCGCAGCTTGTCACTGAACCAAAGCGGTCCCTGATCGTTTTTGGTGGGGCGCAGACGGCGCAATTCGCCCGGTTTGTCAGTGAGCACATCCCTGAGCTTTATCAGGATTTTCTCGCGAAATCAGACACGTAATCCGCGAAATCTGATCAACAGGAGCAAACTGAGCAAAAGAAAAAGGCCCCCAACGTTTCCGCCGGAAGCCCTTCTCCAATTTCGCAGTTTGAGAATCCCACTTCCGCGAATCGCTGTCAAGAGTCCCTTTGGGACAACCGTCATTTTGGCGGCCGGATTTCTTTTGCCTGATTGAAAGGCAAAGACGATGGCACAGGGATTGGCAACGACGCCCTTTGGGCGGCGAGGGATGTCGTTTGGCGTTCTGGCAACGCAGGTGAGGGCGCGTCGGCTCGAGAGCGATGCGCCGGAGAAGACCGTCCACAAGTGGAAGGTGATGCAGACGCTGACCGAGGCGAAGGACCGGCTCGGGATTCCGGATCGCGCGATTGCGGTTCTCAACGCGCTGCTGTCGTTCCATCAGGAGACGACGATGACGGCGGGGGACGGGCTGGTGGTGTTTCCCTCGAACGTGAAGCTCGCCGCCCGCGCCCATGGCGTGGCGCCTGCGACGCTGCGGCGGCATTTGGCGATCCTGGTGGAGGCCGGGATCGTGATCCGCCGCGACAGTCCCAACGGGAAGCGCTACGCACGGCGCGGGGAGGGGGGCGAGATTGCGGAAGCGTTCGGGTTCGATCTCACGCCATTGGTGGCGCGCGCGGAAGAGTTCGAGCAACTCGCGGCCGAGGTCCAGGCGGAACGGAAAGCGCTGCGGCTGGCCCGCGAGCGGGTGACGCTGGCGCGGCGCGATATCACCAAGCTGATCGCGTTGGGTCTGGAGGAGGGGATACCGGGCGACTGGGCCAGTCTCCATGCGGCTTATCTCGACCTCGTAGGGTGCCTCAAGCGCTCGGCCACGACGGAAAGCCTCATCGCAAGCGCTGCCGAACTTGAGGACATGGCGGCGGACATTG
>Ga0209053_1000177_pt1 | contig 63748 bp, 49 predicted proteins | sample EBPBio152010_DNA_FD_185864 | JGI IMG/M metagenome (GOLD analysis project Ga0209053, IMG submission 185864) | Wastewater treatment Type I Accumulibacter community from EBPR Bioreactor in Madison, WI, USA - Reactor 1_7/15/2010_ DNA (SPAdes)... | ecosystem: Engineered > Bioreactor > EBPR >... | reverse complement strand
GACGCGCCGCCCGCGCCGACTGGCAGGCCCGCATGGACGCCTATGCCGAGGCTTATCCCGAGCGCGCGGCCGAGCTGCGCCGCCGCCTCGCCGGCCAGATGCCCGACGGCTGGACCGACGCCCTGCCGGCGTTCGCGCCCGACCCCAAGGGCCTCGCCACGCGCGTCGCCTCGGGCAAGGTGCTCGACGCCCTCGCCGGCGTGCTGCCGGAGCTCGTCGGCGGCTCGGCGGACCTCACGCCGTCCAACAAGACGCAGGCCGCCGGCATGACGCCCTTCACGGCCGCGACGCCGGCCGGGCGCTACCTCCACTTCGGCATCCGCGAGCACGCGATGGGCGCGGCCCTCAACGGGATGGCGCTCCACGGTGGCGTGCGCCCCTACGGCGGGACGTTCCTCGTCTTCTCGGACTACATGAAGCCGGCGATCCGCCTCGCGGCGCTGATGCGCGTCCCGAGCGTGTTCGTCTTCACGCACGACTCCATCGGGCTGGGCGAGGACGGCCCGACGCACCAGCCCGTCGAGCACCTCGCGGCGCTGCGCGCCGTGCCCGGCCTCGACGTGGTGCGCCCGGCCGACGCCAACGAGACCGCCGCCGCGTGGCGCCTCGCCCTCACGCACGCCGACCGCCCGACGGCGCTCGCGCTCACGCGCCAGAACGTCCCGACGCTGGAGGGCACGCGCGAGCGCGCGGCCGACGGCGTCGACCGCGGCGGCTACGTGCTGGTGGAGGGCGGCGACGCGCCCGACGTGATCCTGATCGGCTCGGGCTCGGAGGTCTCGCTGTGCGTTGAGGCCGCCGCCACGCTCGCGTCCGAGGGCGTCGCCGCGCGCGTCGTCTCGATGCCGTGCGTCGAGCGCTTCCTCGCGCAGGACGCCGCATACCGCGACGCCGTGCTGCCGCCGGCGGTGCGTGCCCGCGTAGCCGTCGAGGCCGGCGCGACGCTCGGCTGGGCGCGCCTCGTCGGGCTCGACGGCGTGGTCGTCGGCGTGGACCGCTTCGGCGAGAGCGCGCCCTACGACCAGGTCTACGACGCGCTCGGCATCACGGCGGACGCCGTCGCCGCCGCGGCTCGCCGTGTGGCCGGACGATGAGCGCGTCCCGAGGCTCCATCGGGCTGACCCCCGCCACCGCCGGGGTCGCGCTCGCCGCCGCCGGCGGCGAGTTCGTGACGGTGTTCACGCACGGCTCGCTGGCCGTCGAGTTCTACCGGCCGGAGGGCGTGGACCGTCAGCAGCCGCACACGCGCGACGAGATCTACGTGGTGGCGTCCGGGCGCGCGCGGTTCGTGCACGAGGGCGCCGAGCAGCCCGTCGAAGCCGGACAGGTCCTCGTGGTGCCAGCCGGCGACGTCCACCACTTCGTGGACCTCTCGCCGGACTTCTCGACGTGGGTCTTCTTCTACGGCCCCGAGGGCGGCGAGGCCCCATGACGCGCGCGACGCTCTTGCTCGTCGGCGCGGCGGTCGTCGGCACCGTGGCGCTGCTGGCGTGGCAGGCGGCCGGGAAGCCGTGGCTGAGCGTGGCCGCCGCCGCGATGATCGGATCGATGCCGTACATGGCGTTCACGGCACTGGCGCGGTGGGCGCGCGGCGTGCGCGCCGCCGAGGCGGCGGTCCTCGGCGGGCTGGTGCTGGCCGTCGCGTTCGCCGCCGGCCTCTACGCGATGGCGTTCGTGGTGGACCCCGGCCCGAAGAGCGGGCAGGCCGTCGTGGCGGTCCCGCTGATGCAGTCGATCGCGGTGGCGTTCGCCGGTGCGGGCGCGTCGTTCGCCCGCTGGCACGCCGGCCGCCGGTGACGCTCGACGGCGGCACGCCGATGACCCTGCAACGCGGCGCGCGTCGTACCGTAGGGAGACGCGTCTTCCTCCCCTCGCTCCCATGACCCCGACCGCCCGCTCGTCGTCGGCCTTCGACGACTCCGAGTTCGACGACCCGCGCTTCGACCTCCCGACCTTCGACCCCGAGATGCCGTCGAGCGAGGAGCGCTCGCTGGCGCTGATCGCCCACCTCCTTGGCTTCGCCGGCCTGATGATCCCCTTCGGCAACATCGGCGGGCCGCTCGTGATGTGGCTCGCCAAGAAGGACTCCTCGCCGTTCGTGGCCGACCAGGCGCTGGAGGCGCTCAACTTCCAGATCACGTTCACGATCGCGATGGTGATCTCGCTGATCCTGATGATCGTGCTGATCGGCTTCCTCACGTCGCCGGTGCTCGGCATCGCGTGGATGGTGCTCACCGTCGTCGCGGCCATCAAGGCGAACGAGGGCACGCGCTACCGCTACCCGTTCACGCTGCGGCTGGTGAAGTAGCTGCGCCGGGCGTCCCGTGACAGAACCGGGACAGATCCTCCGCACGCGCCCCGCATCCGGCGGCGCGTGCGGGCCGATCCTCGCGGCGCGCTCTCCCACCCGCCGATGCGCCGCCTCGCCGCCCTCGCCCTCGTCGCCGCGACGTTCGTCCTCGCCGCGTTCGCCGCGCGCCTGCCGTCCGACGCCCCGGTGCTGCCGGCGACGCCGTTCGACTACACGCCGGCCCTGCCGCCGCACCTGACGGCGCCGCCCGTCCAGCAGGACGACAACACGCCGGCGGCCAACCCGACGACCGACGCCGGCGCGACGCTCGGGCGCGTGCTCTTCTACGACACGCGCCTGTCGTCCACGCAGACCGTCGCCTGCGCGACGTGCCACCGGCAGGCCGACGGCTTCAGCGACCCGGCCGCGCGCTCGGCCGGCGTCGCCGGCACGACGACCCGCCACTCGATGGCCCTCTCGTTCGCCCGCTTCTACCGCAACGGGCGCTACTTCTGGGACGAGCGCGCGGCGACGCTGGAGGCCCAGACGCTGATGCCCATCCAGGACCCCGTCGAGATGGGCATGACGCTCGACGGCGTGACCGCCCGCCTCTCGGCGACGCCTTTCTACGGGCCGCTCTTCGAGGACGCGTTCGGGACGCCCGAGGTGACGCCCGACCGCGTCAGCCGCGCGCTCGCGCAGTTCATCCGCTCGATGGTCGCGCCGCAGTCGCGCTACGACCTCGCGCGCGCCGCCGCGCCGCCCGGTCCGCCGGGGCAGCCGCTCGCCGGCCTGACGGCGCAGGAGAACCAGGGCCTCGCCCTCTTCTTCGGGCGCGGCCGCTGCACCACCTGCCACGTGGGCGACCTGATGGTGAGCACGCAGGCGCGCAACAACGGCCTCGACGCCGTGCCGGCCGACGCCGGCGCGGGCGGCGGGCGCTTCAAGGTCGGCTCGCTGCGCAACGTCGAGCGCACGGCGCCCTACATGCACGACGGACGCTTCGCGACGCTGGAGGAGGTCGTCCAGTTCTACGACAATGGCGTGCGCGACAGCCCGACGCTCGACCCGCTGATGCGCAACCCGAACGGGACGGTCCGCCGCCTCAACCTGTCGCCCGCCGAGCGCGCCGCGCTCGTCGCCTTCCTGCGGACCCTCACCGACGACTCGATCGCCACCGACGAGCGCTGGTCCGATCCGTTCGTCTCACCGACCGCCGGCGACGCGCCCGCCGGGGCGCCCGCTCTCCGGCTCGCGCTCGCCGGGCCCAATCCGTTCGCCGGCCGCACGTCGGTGCGCCTCACGCTGCCCGACGCCGCCGACGCCACCGTCGCGGTCTTCGACGCCACCGGCCGCCGCGTGGCGACGCTCGCCGACGGCCCGCGCGCCGCCGGCGCGACGGTGCTCGCGTGGCAGCCCGACGGGCTCCCCGCCGGTCGCTACCTCGTCCGCGCCACTGCCGGCGGACGCACCGCCACGGTCGCGCTGACGCTCACGCGCTGAGCGGCGAGGCCGGAGGCAGGAGCCGTTGGGCCACCCGGCGCGGAGTAGCTTGCCGGGCGCCCTCCTGCTGCCCATGCCCGCCCGCTCCGCGCTCGTTCTGGCCCTCGCGCTGATCGCCACCGCCGGAGCACACGCCCAGATGGCGCCGGCGTCGGCGGTCCGCCGCGCCGTCGTCCCGACCGACCAGCCGTTCGTCTCGGCGTGGTTCCCGACCACGCTGCTCGCGTGGAGCCCGGACGCCGATCCCGACCTGCCCTACAACCGGTCGGCGGTCCCGCTGCGCCCCCGCCTGAGTGCGCCGGGCCTCCAGGCGAGCCCCCACGCGCGCCCCGGCGAGGCCACGGTCAACCCGCTCTCGGCGTTCGCGCCCACCTCCGGCAACCCCTCGCAGGGCAGCCTCGACGGCAACTACTACGCCTTCGGCTACTGGCCCTACGTCGGCGAGTTGGTGTTCTGGGGCGGCTCGGCCAGCGAGGGCCTCATCCTCGCGCCCAACCCCGGCATCGTGGACGCCGCGCACCGCCACGGCGTGCCGGTCCTCGGGACCGTCTTCTTCCCGCCGACGGCCTTCGGCGGCCAGATCCAGTGGGTGCGCGACTTCGCGCAGCGGAGCGGCGACACATTCCCCGTCGCCGACAAACTGATCGAGGTGGCCGAGGCCTACGGCTTCGACGGCTGGTTCATCAACCAGGAGACCGCCGGCGGCGACGCCGCCCTCGCGACGGCCCTCCAGGACCTGATGCTCTACCTGCGCACGCACTCGGACCTGCAGATCGAGTGGTACGACGCCATGATCGAATCCGGCCCGATCGTGTGGCAGGGCGCGCTCAACGCCCAGAACGACGCCTTCTTCCAGCGCGGCGCCGCGCGCGTGTCGGACCTCATGTTCCTCGACTTCCGGTGGAGCAGCGCCACGCTCGCCTCCAGCAACACCGCCGCCGTGGCGCTCGGGCGCGACCCGTACGACCTCTTCGCGGGCGTCGACTACGGTGCCCGCCGGCTGGGCATCGCCAGCTCGATGCCGGGCGTCTTCCCCGAGGGCGCGCCGCACCGGACCTCGCTCGGCATCTACCGCCCGGACAACGTGGTCGGCGCCACGCGCGACGCCAGCGAGACGGCCGACCGCGCGCTCTGGGTCGGGCCCGACGGCAACCCCGGCGTCGAGGACGCCGGCACCTGGAAAGGGATCGCGCACTACGTCGCCACGCAGGCGTCCGTCGGCGCCGTCCCGTTCCTGACGACGTTCGGGACCGGACAGGGCACCGGCTACTGGGCCGACGGCGCGCCCGTGGCGCCGGCGTCGTGGGCCACGACGGGCTGGAACAACCTCTCGCTGCAGCCGCTCCAGCCGACGTGGCGCTGGTGGGTCGAGGCGTCTGGCACGCCGCTCGCGGTCGGGACCGACTACACGGTGGCCTTCGACGGCGGGGCGTCGCTCCGGATCGCCGGCACGCCGGGCGCCGAGCAGACGATCCACCTGTTCGCCACGGACGCCCTCCTGCCCGCCGACGCCGCGCTCGACGTCGCCGTGCGCAGCGCCGCGTCCGGGACGATCCCCGTCGAGGCCGCGCTCCGGCTCGCCGACGCGCCGGGCGCGCTCGTGCGGGTCCCGCTCGGCACGGCGTCCGCCGGGGCCTGGACCCACCGGACGATCCCGCTCGCCGCGCACGCCGGGCGCCGTCTCACCGAACTGGCGCTCGTCGTGCCGGCCGGACCCACCGTGGACGTGCGCGTGGGCCGGCTGGGCGTCGTGGACGGCCGCGCCGCGCCGTCGGCGCCGACGGCACTCGTCGTCGCCCGCCGCACCGAGGAGACGCCCGAGAGCCTCTCGCTGCGCCTGACGTGGGCGGCCCCGCCCGAGGCCGTCGAGTGGTACGAGGTCTACCGCGGGCTGCCCGGCGGCGGGCGTGAGGTCGTGTGGGGCACGTCGGGCACGGCCGTCTTCGTGCCCGACGTGCGGCGCATCGAGGGCCAGGCCGAGATCCCGATCGAGGTCGTGGCCGTCGGTCCGACGGGGCTCCGCTCGGCGCCGGCCACGGCGACCGTCGCGACGTACGAGCCGCCGCCGGCCGCGGCGGCGCCCAGCCCGGCCGACGCCGCCACCGACGTCGCCCTCGGCGCCCGCCTGACGTGGGCGTCGGCCACGGGCACGACGAGCCGGACCCTCTTCTTCGGCACGACGCCCGAGCCGCCGGCCGTCGCCGCGCCGGACCGCCGCGTCTACGACCCCGGTCCGCTCGCGCCCAACACGACCTACTACTGGCGCGTGGACGAGGCCAACGCGGCCGGCGCGACGCCCGGCCCGCTGTGGAGCTTCACGACGGGCGCGCGGCCGGGCACCGGCCCCGCCGCCCTCGCCTTCGACGGCGCCGACGACCTCGCCGACCTCGGCGCGAGCGACGCGCTGCGCATCACCGGTGGCGCCATCACGCTGGAGGCGCGCATCCGCCCGACGGCGTGGCGGACCAACGTCTACGAGGGCTCGGTGCTCAACATGGAGCAGAACGGCCCCGACCAGGGCTACGCGCTCCGTGTCGGCGCCGGCGGGCGCGTCAACGCGCTCTTCGGGTCCGGCTCGTGGAACGAGGCGACGTCGCCGGCCGGCGCGCTCGTGCTCGACCAGTGGCAGCACGTGGCAGCGACCTACGACGGCGCCACGATCCGCGTGTACGTGGACGGCGTGCAGGTGGCGGAGGCGGCGCGGGCGTTCGCGCTCGCGGGCTCGACGGCGCGCCTCTGGGCGGGCAGCTCGCAGAACAACCCGTCGCGCACCTTCCCCGGCGGGATCGACGAGGTGCGCGTGTGGCGCGTCGCGCGCTCGGCCGAGGCGATCCGCGCGACGATGACCACCCCGCTCGGCGCCGCCTACACCGCCTCGCCCGACAGCGGCCTCGTCGGCTACTGGCGCTTCGACGAAGGCAGCGGCCAGACGCTGATCGACGACTCGTTCGAGGCCGGCCTCGGCACGCTCGGCACGTCCACCGCCGCGGCCGACGACGACCCGGCCTGGAGCGACGCTGGCCCGGTCGGGACGGCCCCCGGCGCCGGCGGCGTCTCGACCACCCTCGCGGCGGTCGCGCCCAACCCGACGCGCGGCGCCGCGACGGTGCGCTTCACGCTCGCCGCGCCCGGCGCGGTCCGCCTCAGCGTGGTCGACGTGCTCGGGCGCGAGGTCGCCGTGCTCGCCGACGCGCCCCACCTCGCCGGGACGCACGCCGTGCCGTTCGACGTTTCGCGGCTGGCCGCCGGGACGTACGTCGTCCGCCTGCGCGCCGCCGACGCGGTCCTCGCGCGGCGCCTCACCGTCGCCCGCTGACCCCCCGCCCGATGCCCCGCCTGGTCGCCGACCTCCCCACGCCCGCGCTGCTCGTCGACCGCGCGCGCCTCGCCGCCAACCTCGACGCGATGCAGGCGCGCGCCGACGCCGCCGGCGTCCGCCTCCGCCCGCACGCCAAGACGCACAAGACCGTCGAGATCGCGCGGATGCAGCTCGAGCGCGGCGCCGTCGGCCTGACGGTCGCCACCGCTGGCGAGGCCGAGGCGTTCGCGCGCGCCGGCATCCAGGACCTGCGGGTCGCGACGCCGCTCGCCGCCGCCAACGCCGCGCGCGTGGCCGCGCTGGCCGCCGCCGGCACGCGCCTCTCGTGCACCGTGGACACCGAGCGCGGCGCCCACCTCCTCTCGGACGCCCTCGCGAGCGCCGGCGCCGAGGCCGACGTGCTCGTCGAGATCGACACCGGGCACGGGCGCTGCGGCGTGCCGTGGGACGATCCCGAGGTCGTCGCCCTCGCCGCCCACGCGGCCAGCCTCCCCGGCCTCCGCCTCGCCGGCGTGCTCACGCACGGCGGACACGCCTACGCCGGCCCCGACGACGCGGCCGGCGAGTCGGCCGGCGACGCGCGCCGCCGGGCGATGCGCGAGGAGCGCGACCGCGTGCTCCACGCCGCGAGCCGGCTCGGCGCCGCCGGCCTGCTCGACCCCGCCACCGCCGAGGTGTCGGTCGGCTCCACGCCGACGGCGACCGCCTTCGAGCCCGCCACCGTCGACGGTCCCGCAGGGCGGGATCGAGACTTCCGCGTGACCGAGTGGCGGCCGGGCACCTACGTCTTCTTCGACGCCGAGCAGGTCGCCCTCGGCAGCGCCGCGCTCGACCAGTGCGCGCTGACGGCGCTCGCGACCGTCGTCTCGCGCCACCGCCGCGACGACGGCACAGACCGCCTGATCACCGACGCCGGCAAGAAGGCCCTCTCGGCCGACCGGAGCGCGCTGCTGGACACCTTCGGGACCGTCCTCTACAGCCCGCGCACGATGCTCGCCAGCCCGCACGCGCGCCTCGTCGCGCTGAGCGAGGAGCACGGCTGGATCGACGTCCCCGGCGGCGCGGTCCACCGCGTCGGCGACCCCGTGCACATCGTCCCGCCGCACGCCTGCATGGCCGTCGCCCACCACGCGCAGTTGTTCGCCGTCGACGGCGACGAGGTGGTGGAAGTCTGGGAGACCGTCGGGCGGCGGTAGCGCCGTCTCAGGGCGGGACGCGCCGGCAACGGCACCGCGCGGCGGGACCACTTTCGTTCCGCCCGGCGCCGGAGAACGCGCTGGCGGGCCGATGGCACGGAGCGGGCAAGAGGGCTCACCGTCCGCCTGCCATCCCACCGATGACCATCGCCTCGCTGCCCCTTCGCCTTCTGCTGCTCGTCGTGGCGGTGCTGGCCGTCGGCGTCGCCGGGATGCAGGTGCTCACGGGCTCGGACGAGCCGCTCGCCGACCGCCTCACGTCCCGCGCCGCGGCGGCGTTCGGGATGGGCGGCAGCGACCCGACGCTCTCCGTGACCGCCGCTCCGTCCGTCTCTGTGGCTCCGGGGGGGGCCACGGGGAGGATCTCGGAGGCCGCGCCGCTGCACTAACCGTCTGCACCGGCCTTCAGGCTCGGCGGGGACGCTCCGGGGGGGGCGTCCCCGCCGTTGCGTTCGGGCGGCGCGGAATCCGCGCGACGCGTTCGGGCGTGCGGGCTGACGCACCGTCGTCACCGGCTGCCGCGTAGGTTGCCCGGCTGCCCTCCCCGCTCCCGATGGCCCAGATCCAGCGCCTCCGCTCGCCGTTCTCGCTCGCGACCGACTTCCGCCCGATGGGCGACCAGCCGCGCGCCATCGAGGAGCTGACGGCGGGCGTCTTTCGCGGCGACCCGTACCAGACGCTCCTCGGCGCGACGGGCACCGGCAAGAGCGTCGCGTACGACGAACCGGTGTTCGTCGTGGAGCGGGACGCCGACGGCCGAACGCATGCGCGCGTCACGCCCATCGGGCCGCTTGTGGATGCGGCCCTCGCGGCGCGCACCGACCGCACCGTGGGCGACACCGAGGAGCGCGATCTCGCACCAGGGGAGGCGCTCACCTTCTCCTACGACCCGCGCTCCGGAGAGGCCAGCCTCGCGCCGGTCGGGGCGTGGATCCGCCACGCTGCGCCGGCGACGCTGTACCGGATGGAGACGGCCTGCGGACGCGCGGTGACGCTCACCGCCGACCACAACCTGTGGGTGCTGCGCAACGGGGTGCCCTGTCTCGTCGAGACAACCGATGTGCGCCCCGGCGACGCCATCCCGATCCCAGCCGCGCTGCCGTTCACCGGCCGCCTCGACGCGCTGGACCTCCCGGCGCTCCTCGACGGCGAGTGCCTGTTCGCCTATGCCCAGGAGGCCGTCGTCGGGTTCGCCGATGCACACGGCGCGGGCGCCTTCGCCGTTCCCTTCGCACGCCACAGCCGGACCAACCCCTACGTCAAGCTCTTTGACAACCGACGTGGTGCGGAGGCCTCGGGCGGGATCGCACTGGACACGTTCCGCGCGATGCGCGCCGAGACCGATGACTTCGGCGGACGCCTGGCCACGTCCAGCGTCCAGATCGGCGCGAAGAAGGGGTACCGTCTGCCGGCCCGCCTGCCGCTGTCCGACGACCTGCTCTACCTCATCGGGGTCTACATCGCCGAGGGCGCCTGTGCGAGCGGCTACGTGCTCCTCTCGAACCACGATCCCGACGTGCGCGCCCGGCTGATGCGCGCGCTGGACGGACTCGGGATCGTCCCGACCGTCCGTGCCTCTAGCGATATCCAGATCGGCTCGGCCGTGCTCGCGCATCTGCTGCGCCGGACCTGCGGAAACGGCTCGGCCAGCAAGCGCCTTCCGTCGTTCTGGGCCGACCTCGACGCGGCGCAGCTCGGCGTGCTGCTGCGCGGCTACTTCGACGGCGACGGCACGGTCGGCCACGCCTCCGACGTCAGCGCGACGACGGCGAGCGCGGGGCTTGCATCGGACCTCGCGTATGCGCTCCTCCGGCTCGGCATCTGGGGGCGGCTCGCCACGAAGCACAAGCGGGCCACCAACTCGAACCATGCCGGCGGCACCTACGTGCAGGTCACGCTCTCGGGGCAGGCCGACCTCGCGCGCTTCGCGGATGCCGTCGGCTTCACGGTCGCGCACAAGCGCGCGCGGCTGGAGGCAGCACGCGCACGCCTCGGCAACACAAACGTGGACGTGGTGCCCATCGCCGGGGACCGGCTCCGCTCGCTCCGCCGACGACTGGGCGTGTCGGCGGCGATACTCGGCGCATCCGCCGGTCTGACGCGAAGTGCCATCCAGAGCTACGAATCAGGCCTCCGACGACCGTCGCGCGACGGCCTGGCCCGGCTCGTGACCGCTCTCACCCGCGAAGCCACCACCCGGAACGTGACGGCCGAGGTCGCCGGCGACCTCGCCGCGCTGCGACGCCTGACGACGGTCCGCTGGACGCGCGTCGCCGGCGTGACGCCCATTGCTCCGACCCATCCGTACGTCTACGATCTGTCGGTCCCCGGCCCCGAGACCTTCCTCGCCGGCACCGGTGGCGTGGTGGTTCACAACACGTACAGCCTCGCCAACGTCATCCGCAACACCGGCAAGCCGACGCTGGTCTTCAGCCACAACAAGACGCTCGCCGCACAGCTCTACGCCGAGCTGCGGACGTTCTTCCCCGAGAACGCCGTCGAGTTCTTCATCTCGTACTACGACTACTACCAGCCCGAGGCCTACATCGTCTCGTCCGACACGTACATCGAGAAGGACATGGCGATCAACGAGGAGATCGACCGGCTGCGGCTGCGTGCGACGTCCGCCCTCGTCTCCGGCCGGCGCGACGTGATCATCGTCGCAAGCGTGAGCTGCATCTACGGCCTCGGCAATCCCGAGGAGTACAAGGCGCAGATCCTGCAGGTCCGCGCCGGCCAGACCGTGGACCGCGACGACCTGCTGCGCCAGCTCGTCCACATCTTCTACACGCGCAACGACGTGGACTTCGCGCCGGGGACGTTCCGCGTGCGCGGCGACGCCGTCGAGATCTTCCCAGCGTACGTCGAGGACCACGCCTACCGCCTGCGCTTCTGGGGCGACGAGGTGGAGTCGGTCGCCCGCTTCGACCCGACGACCGGCAAGGAGACGCCCGCCGGCGGCCCGCGCTCGGACCTCGAGGACGGCATGCTGACCATCTACCCGGCCAAGCACTTCGTCACGCCGACCGACCAGATGGACCGCGCCATCGCCGGCATCCAGGAGGAGCTCCGCTGGCGGCTGGCCGTGCTGCGCAACGACGGCAACCTCCTCGCCGCGCAGCGCCTCGAGCAGCGCACCCTCTTCGACATCGAGATGATCAAGGAGGTCGGCTACTGCTCGGGCATCGAGAACTACAGCCGCCACATGGACGGCCGCGACCCCGGCACGCGCCCCTCGTGCCTGCTCGACTACTTCGAGCAGAGCTACGGCACCGACTGGATGCTCGCCATCGACGAGAGCCACGTGACCGTCCCGCAGGTGCGCGGGATGTACAACGGCGACCGCGCGCGCAAGCTCAACCTCGTCGAGCACGGCTTCCGCCTGCCGAGTGCGCTCGACAACCGCCCGCTCACGTTCGAGGAGTTCGAGCGCTTCCACCACACCGTGATGTTCGTGTCGGCGACGCCGGCGGACTACGAGCTGGAGCAGTCGGGCGGCGTCGTCGTCGAGCAGATCATCCGCCCCACCGGCATCCTCGACCCGCAGGTCGAGGTCCGCCCCGTCGAGGGCCAGATCGACGACCTGCTCGCCGAGATCCGCGAGTCCACGGCCGTCGGCGGGCGCGTCCTCGTGACCACGCTCACCAAGCGCATGGCCGAGGACCTGACCGACTACCTCGACAGCTTCGGCGTCAAGGTCCGCTACCTGCACTCGGACATCGACGCGCTCGAGCGCGTCGACATCCTGCGCGACCTGCGCCTCGGCGCGTTCGACGTCCTCGTCGGGATCAACCTGCTGCGCGAGGGCCTCGACCTGCCCGAGGTCAACCTCGTCGCCATCCTCGACGCCGACAAGGAGGGCTTCCTGCGCTCCGAGCGCTCGCTGATCCAGACCGCCGGCCGCGCCGCCCGGAACGCCGACTCCCGCGTCATCCTCTACGCCGACTCCGTCACGGACTCGATGCAGCGCATGATGGACGAGACGGCGCGACGCCGCGAGATCCAGCGCGCCTACAACGAGGAGCACGGCATCACGCCGACCACGGTCCGCAAGAGCACCGACCAGATCCGCCAGGGCACCGCCATCGCCGACCACAAGGCCGAGCAGGACGAGCGCAAGGCGCAGGTGACCTACTACGCCGGCCCCGAGCAGCTCAAGCGCGTCGCCGACCCCGTCGTGCAGTACCTCACGCCGGACCAGAAGCGCGACCTCGTCGCGCAGCTCACGCGCGAGATGGACGCCGCCGCCGAAGCGCTCGCGTTCGAGAAGGCCGCCGAGCTGCGCGACGCCATCGCCCAGATCGAGGCCACGATGGCCGCCTGAGCCGGCGGCGCGGCTACAGCAGCACGAGGTAGGTCAGCTTCGCGACGGCGACGCCCTGCGCGAGCGCGACATCGCGGCGCGGATCGAAGCGGTCCTCGTCCGGCCCGAAGACGTGGTGCGCCGTGTTGAAGACCACGAACAGGTCGCTGCCGGGCGTGTGGATCCAGTTGATGCGCACGTTGGCCTGCACGTCGCGCGAGAAGTTGTCGTACTGGACGAGCGCACGCGCGAAGAGGTGCCGGTTGACCGCTGCCAGCACCGAGAGCGAGAGCGTCGTCGCGTCGAAGTCGCCGTTGGCGACGGGCAGGCGGACGATCGCGTGCCCGGCGCTGCCCTCCAGCGTCAGGTGCTGCGACGGACGCCAGCCGACCGTCGCGCCGAGGTCGGTGCGGCGCCCGCCGTAGAAGCCGCCCGTGCCGACGCTCGCCGCCGCGAAGAGCGGACGGCTGGAGTCGGTTTCGCCAGCGAGCTCGCCGGTCCAGAACGTGTAGTCGCCGGCGGCGATCTCGGCGTCGGGGCGGATCGCGAACGGCTCCGCAAGGCGCTCGAACTGCCGCCCGGCGACGACCGTGACCGCGTCGCGCTGGTTGAAGTCGGTGCGCCACGAGAGCTGGCCCTGGTTGGACTGCAGGCCGCCGTCCTGGCCGGTGACCACGTTGCCGTCCGCCTGGAGGATGACGCGGCGGACGAACGGCAGCGCACTCAGGCGCACGGTCGGGCTGACGAAGAGCCGCCCGACGTACGCCCGCATGTCGCGCCGACGGACGAAGCCGAGCGCCGGCGCGTAGTTCGTCCCGACGCTCGTGAACGACGCCTGCCCGCCGTAGCGGTCGGTCTGGAGGCGGAGCGCGGCGTGGCCGGCGCGGTCGTTGAGCGCGGGGTCCGAGTCCCAGACGTTGGTGAACCAGCCCCACGCCGCGTGGTTGGCGCCGAAGCGCGTCTCGGCGTCCACGCCGACGGCGCGGTTGAAGCGGCCGGCGGTCTGGAGGCTGGTCGCGATGACGCCGGCCTCGGTGCGCGGCAGCAGGGCCGCCTGCAGGCGGGCGACGCCGTTGGTGACCGACCGCGACCCGAAGAGGTCGCCGAGGCCCTCGCCCGTCTCGATGGCGAGCAGGCCGCCGGACACCGGCCCGACCTGCCCGGTGAGGCGCGCGCCGGCGAGGAGGCGGTCGTCGAGCCCGATGCGGCGCGAGAAGAAGGTCTGCGTGGTGCGCAGGTTGCCGTGGTCGAAGAGGCCGGCGCGCTCGAGGAAGAACTCGCGCTTCTCGGGGAAGAAGAGGCTGAAGCGGTCGAGGTTGAGCTGCACGTTGTCGGCCTCGACCTGCGCGAAGTCCGTGTTGACCGTCAGGTCGAGCGTGAGCGTGGACGAGAGGCCCACCTTGAGGTCGCCGCCGACGTCGTAGGTCGCGTCGGAGGTCGTCGCCGGCAGACCGAGGTCGGGGCGCACGCGCTGGGCGCCGACGACGACGTAGGGCTTGGCCTCCACGTTGTAGCCGCGGCGGATCCCGCGCAGGCCGCGCAGCACGCCGTACTGCGAGACGGCCGCGAGCGCGCCGAAGCTGGAGCCGTACTCCAGTCCGATGCGCGGCCACATCCCGCGCTCGTTCTTGCGGTTGACCATCCGCGAGAGCATGATCCCGAACGAGAGGTCGTCGCCATCGGGGAAGCGGAGCTGGCGGAACGGGATGGCGACCTCCATGAACCACCCGCGCTCGTCGATCACCGACTCGCTGCGGAAGACGGCGTCCCACGAGAAGCTGTCGATGGTGAGCGTCTGGTCGGTGATGGTGGCGTCGTCCTGCGTCCCGAGCGCGTTCATCTCGAAGAGGTACGCGTTGCGGCCGTCGCGGAACGTGTCGAGCGCGAGGTAGACGTGGTCGTCGCGGTCGTTGCGCCCGCCGCGCTCGAGGTTCTGGGCGCGGATGAGCGCCGCCTCGCGGTCGTAGCACGCGTAGGCCACGTAGAGGTAGTCGCGGTCGTAGGCGATGCGCACCTCGGTGCGTTCGGTCTCGGGCGCGCCGTCGTCGGGCCAGATCTGCGTGAAGCCGGTCACCGGGGCGATCGTCGCCCACAGCGGCTCGTCGAGGTGGCCGTCGATGCGCGGCGCCGTCTCGGCGAAGACGGCCGTGACCTCATTCGCCGTCGGCGACGGGACGGACGGCGGGGCGTCCGCCGCCTGCGGCTGCGCGGCGGCGGCGAGCGGACCGAGAGCAACCAGAAGCAGCAGCTGGGTGACGAACGAGCGCATGGGCGAGCGGGACGGGGGCGGCAACATAGACGGGCGCCACCGAACGGGCGTTACACGGCCGACGGATCGCCGGCCGGCGGCGCAGCCGCCCTCCCGACAGGGTGCGTACCATCTCGTCCGATTCGTCGTCCCGCCCATGCGCCTCGGCCTCGCTCTCGTCGTTCTCCTCCTCAGCGCGTGCGGGACCGGCGCGCGGGTCGCGTCGCCAGCCTATGCAACCGTCAAGACGGCCGGCACCACGTCCATGCGAGCCCGCGCCGGCGACGCGGCGGGCGAGACCGCCGAGCGGCAGGTCATCCGCACGGCGCACCTCGCGCTGACGCTCGACCGGGGCGCCGACCGGGTGGCGCTGGCCCGCGAGAGCCGACGTGTCGTCGAGGCCGCCGGCGGCTTCGTGGCGTCCGAGTCGGCCGGGGCGCTCACGGTCCGCGTCCCGGACGCGCGCCTGGAGGCGACGCTCGATGCGCTGAGCGCGCTCGCGCGCTCCGCCGAGCGCAGCATCCAGGCTGTGGACGTCACCGAGGCGGCGGTCAACCTCGAGATCCGTCTCGCCAACGCCCGTGCCCTGCAGGAGCGGCTGCGCGGGCTGCTGGCGCAGGCCGAGACGGTGGCCGACGCCGTCGCCGTCGAGCGCGAGCTGGCGCGCGCCACCACCGAGGTGGAGCAACTCGAAGCCCAGATGCGCTCGCTCCAGGACCGCGTCGCCCTCTCGACCGTGACGGTCGTCCTCCGCGAGCGCGTGCGTCCCGGCCCGCTCGGCTGGGTGGTCGTCGGGGCGTACCGCGTCGTCGAGTGGCTGTTCGTGTGGCGATAGCGGATCGCCGGCCGGCGTCGCGCCGTTCGAGCCCGCCGACGACCTCCCCCGCCATGTCCGCCTACGACCTCACGCCGCTGCGCGGCGACGCGCGCGACGCCGCCGCGCGCGCCGCCGGCCTCACCGACGAGGAGCGCCACATCCTGCTCGACCACGGCACCGAGCGCCCCGGCTGCGGCCTGCTGCTCCACAACAAGGAGGACGGCCTCTACGCCTGCCGCCTCTGCGGCCTGCCACTGTTCGAGAGCGGCTCCAAGTTCGAGAGCGGCACCGGCTGGCCGAGCTTCTTCCAGCCCGTGGACCCCGCGCACGTCCGCGAGATCCGCGACCTGTCGTACGGCATGATCCGCACCGAGACACGCTGCGCGCGCTGCGACGGCCACCTCGGGCACGTCTTCCCCGACGGCCCGCCGCCGACGGGCAGCCGGTACTGCATGAACTCGGCCGCGCTCGACTTCTTCGCGCCGGGCACCGAGCCCGTGCAGCGCACCGCTGCCCACCCTGAGGGCGCGCCGGCGTGACGCTCGCCGAGGTCGAAGCGGCGGTCCGCGCCCTCTACGCGCGCCTCGGCGCCGGCGAGGGCGCACTGCCCACGTTCGGGTACAGCGTCGACGGCGCGCACCCACACGTGGAGGTGGACGCGCGCGGCCTCCACCTCGTCACCGTCGAGCGCGGGCAGGAGACCGAGCGGTTCACGACGCCGGACCTCGACGCGCTGCTGGAGCGGATCGCCGTTGGCGCCGCGTTCGGGATGGCGTGCACCTGGGAGCTGCGCCACCGGGTGCCCCGGCGCGACGTCCGCCGGCTGATCTTCGCGCGGCAGGTCGAGATCCTGCGTCGCGTCTCCGACGCGTGGGCCGACGGCGAGGCCGAGCGCCACGCGGCGATCCTGCGCACGCACCCGTTCGACGACCTCGCCGGCGAGCGGGCCGACCTCACGCGGCGCCTGCGCAACGCCGGGCTGGACAACGAAGCGGCGTGGGCGAAGGCCTGCGCCCGCTACCCGCTGCCGCCCTGAGCCCTCGCGGGGGCTACGCCTCGATCTCGACGCCCGGCTCGGGCGTCACGACGCGGACCTCCGGGTAGGCCGCCGCGATGGCCTCCTTCAGCCACGCCTTGGCGGCCGTCTCGCCGTGGACGAGGATCACCGTCTCGGGCTTCAGCTGGCCGACGACGCCGAGCAGGTCCTCGCGGTCGGCGTGGCCCGAGAAGCGGAAGCGCCCGACGTCGGCGCGGATCGTCTGCGGCCCGACGAGGTCGTCGAAGACCATCGGCTCGCCGGCGGCGGCGGCGCGCTGGAGGCGGTCGCCCGGCGAGCCCTCCTTCGAGAAGCCGACGAAGAAGACGCCGTGGCGCTCGTCCTCGACCAGCTTCTGCGCGATCTCGAACGAGGGCGTCCGCTCGAAGAGCATGCCCGACGCGACGACGAAGATGCCGCCGGCGGCGATGGCTTCGTTGAGGCGGGAGCCCGAGCGCGGCAGGCGCTCCTGATCGACGCCGAAGACCTCGAAGTCGGGGTCGAGGCGCGGGGTCGTCTCGCGGGTCTTGTCGTAGACCTCGGCGACGGCGCGCATCGAGCCGCCGGTGTAGACCGGCGTGTCGTCCGGCAGGAGGCCGCGCCGCTTGAAGCGGTGGATCATCGCGAGGACGTCCTGGCTGCGCCCGAGCGCGAAGACCGGGACGAGCGCCGTGCCGCCGCGCGCGATGACGCGCGCGAGCGCCTCGCCGAAGCGCCGCTCCTCGGCCTTGCGCGTCGTCGTGGCCGCCTCGGCGTCGGCGCCGAGCGTGGACTCGAGGATGAGCACGTCCACCGGCGTCTCGGGGTAGTCGGCCGGCGCGAGGATGGTCTGCGGACGCACGCTGGTGTCCGACGTGTAGAAGACGCGGCGGCGGACCGGCGCGCCGCCGCCGGGGGGCGTCTCGTAGCCGTCGAGCAGCAGGCCGACGGCGCCGAGGACGTGGCTCGCGTGGTAGAACGTGCCGGCGAGCGGTCCCTCGGCGTGGAGGCCGGCGAGGTCGAACGGCGTGTCCAGCGGCGGCGTCTCGTAGAGGTAGCTCAGGCCCTCGGCCGTCTCGACGTCGAACACCGGCGCGCCGACGGCCGAGCCCTCGCGCACGCGGCGCTTCTGGAGGCGCGCGCTCGACGGCAGGAGCGTCTCGGCGAGCATCGCCGTCGGCCGCGAGAGGAGCACGCGCGCGTGCGGCACCTCGCGCGTGATGACGGGCAGCGCGCCGAGGTGGTCGTGGTGCGCGTGCGTGATCACGATGTGGTCCACGGGCAGCCCGCGCAGCATCTCGAACGGCGGGAGCGCGTCGTAGCCGTCCTTGTCGGGGTCCATCCCGGCGTCCAGCACGAGCCCGGTGCCGCCGAACGTGACGTGGTGGCACGAGGCGGCGATCTCGTGGGTGTCGCCGAGGGAAACGTATCGCATCCGAGTCTCTGTCCGGGGAATCGGGGAGGCTACGACCCGCCGCGCCGCGCGCCCGCGAGGGTTGGGAGAAAGCGGGTGGGAGCCGGGAGGCGTGGAGGAGTGGAGGCGTGTAAGCTGACGGCCATCGGGGCGCAGCGCCAGAGTCTGGCCCCGCCTACACGCTTCCACGCTTTCCATGCTCCATCCAGCCGACCTCCGCCAGTCGTACGAGCGCGGCGCGCTCGATGCCGCCGACGCGCCGCCCGACCCGTTCGCGCTCTTCGACGCGTGGTTCGCCGACGCGCTCGCCACCGGGATGCCCGACGCCAACGCGATGACGCTCGCGACTGCCGCGCCCGACGGCACACCCTCGGCCCGCGTCGTGCTCCTCAAGGGGCTGGACGCGGGACCCGACGGCGCCCGCGCCTTCACGTTCTACACCAACCTCGAGAGCCGCAAGGGGCGCGAGTTGGACGCCACCGGACGCGCCGCACTCGTCTTCTGGTGGCCGCCGCTGGAGCGGCAGGTGCGCGTCGAGGGCACCGTCGCGCGAGTGGACGCCGCGACGGCCGACGCCTACTTCGCGTCGCGTCCGCCCGGCAGCCGCCTCGGGGCGTGGGCGAGCCCGCAGTCCGCCGAGATCGCCTCGCGCGACGTGCTCGCCGGCCGCCTCGCCGACGCCGAGGCCGCGCACGGCGCCGCGCCGCCGCGCCCGCCCTTCTGGGGCGGCTACCGCGTCACGCCGACGGCCGTCGAGTTCTGGCAAGGACGGCCCGACCGCCTCCACGACCGCCTCCTCTACCGGCGCGCGGGCACGGACTGGACGCGTGCGCGGCTGGCGCCGTGAGAGGGCACGGGGCCGGCGGCGCCATGCGCCGCTTGGCATGAGGCACGGGGTAACGGCGTGCTCACCCGTGCCCCGTGCCCCGTGCCCCGTGCCCTTCCTTCCGCATCAGGCTCGCGACCGCCGTCAGGCCGGGGCCGAAGGCGACGCTCGCCACGAGCGTGCCCGCGGGCACGGCGTCGTCGGCCGCGACGGCCTCCCAGATGTGCGGCAGCGTCGTGGACGACATGTTGCCGCGCGCGCGCAGCACGTCGCGGCTGTGGCGCGTCTGCGCGTCGGCGAGGGCGAGCGCCTCGGCGGTCTGCTCGATCACGCGCGGCCCGCCGGGGTGGACGGCCCACACGTCGACGTCCGCCGCTGTGAGGCCATGCGCGGCGAGCATCGGCCCGACGAGTCCGCCGACGTGAGCACGGATGCGGTCCGGCACGTCGCGCGCGAGCGTCATCCGGAAGCCGCCGTCGGCCGGGCGCCACGTCATCGCGCCGAGCGAGTCGGGCAGGATCGTCTCGGCATGGTCGAGCAGCGCGAACTGCGCGCCGGTGTCGGGCGCCGCCGTCACGTCGATCCGCGCGGCGCCGTCGGCGAAGAGGCACTGCTGGACGACCCGCTCGACGTCCGTCGTCGTCGGGTCGTGGTGGAGCGTGCAGAGCTCGATGAGGAGGACGCTCGCGCGGGCGCCGGGGGCGCCGCGGGCCGCATCGGCCGCCGCGAGGTCGGCGGCGAGGGCGACGGCCGGCACCGCGGCGTAACAGCCCATGTGCCCGACGTGGAGCAGGCGGGCGCGCGCCCAGCCGCGCGCGGCGGCGACGCGTTGCGCGGCGTTGGGGCTGTCGTAGCCGGTGCACGAGACCTGGATGAGCGCGTCGGGCGCGGGCTCGTCGGCGCCGAACGCGGCGTCGGCCACGCGGAGCGCCGTGTCGGCGAAGAGCGCCATGCGCGCGTCCAGCGTCCCGCCGGCGAACGGCCCGGCCGGCGTCTCGCGGTGGAGCGTCATCGCGCCCCAGTCGCGGTGCGTGTAGTCGGGCAGGCAGGTCTCGCGCGACGCGATGGCGGCCTGCTGGCCGAGGCGGCGGTAGAAGCGCGAGGCGCGCTCGGCGTCGGCGGCGTCCACCGCACCGGCGTCGGCGGCACGGGCGAGCGCGGCCTGCATCCACGCCACGCCGTCGGCCTGCGGGACGCGCGTGCCGACGGGCAGCGAGCGGACGGAGAGGTAGGCGCGGGGCGTCATCGGAGAGCGCGAGGGGCAATGGTGCAAGGCAGCGGGAACGGCACGGTTCCTTCCGGCGGCATCATTCGCCGGGCGCCCCGATTTCTGCGTCCCCGCTCAATCCGCCCTCGCGACCGACCGATAGCAGGCAGGCCCCCCACCCCCACACCTTCCACCATGAAGACGCTTTCGCTCCTCGCCCTCGGCGCCCTGACGCTCTCGGCGTGCGACTTCGCCGGCGGCTCGCCGGACCTCGCCGCGCTGCCGGTCGCCAGCATCGAGGCTTCGGGCCTCGCCGTCCCCGCTGGCGTCGCCGACGCCGACGGCCGCATCGACCGGTTCGTCGAGATCCAGAACGCCGTCGGCCAGACGATCTGGCGCTCGGCGACGACCGACGCGGACCCCGCCGAGGCGTTCACCGTGACCGTCCCCGAGGCCGTGCAGGTCGCCAGCAGCACGCAGGGCGTGCTGGTCGCGGTCTACGACTACGACACGAACTTCACGTCCGGCTCGCAGCTCATCTCGCGCAGCCAGACGTTCACGGCGACCGACCTCGCCACGGCGACCTCGCTGACGCGTGAGGCGGTCGACGATCGTGGTCGCACGACCGGCGGCTCGTTCACGATCACGAGCGCGGCCCAGTAAGACCGTCCGGCGTGGCCCCGTAAGGCCACCCGACGATCCGTCTCGCGCCGGCGGGCCCTCGGGCTCGCCGGCGCGACTCGTTCGGGGCGCCGCTGACGCGACGAGGGCCAGGGGCCTGCGGCGCTGGCGCGGCGCCGGGCAAGGGGCATGGGTTACGGGGCATGGGGTGGAATGCATTTCACCCTTGCCCCTTGCCTCATGCCCTCTCTTCGATCTCGGCCTCGATCTGCTGGCGCCGCACCATCGCGGCGTAGAGACCGCCGGCGGCGACGAGCGCCGCGTGCGTGCCGCGCTCGGCGACACGCCCGGCCTCCAGCACGAGGATCTGGTCGGCGTCCTGCACGGCCGAGATGCGGTGGCTGACGATCACGACCGTCCGCTCGCCGGCGTGCGTGCGGAGGTGGCCGAGGATGGCGGCCTCGGTGCGCGTGTCCACGGCCGAGAGCGCGTCGTCGAGCACGAGCACCGGCGGCTGGCGGAGGAGCGCGCGCGCGATCGCCGTGCGCTGCTTCTGCCCGCCGGAGAGCGTCACGCCGCGCTCGCCGACGCGCGTGCCCAGCCCCTCGGGGAACGCGTCGATGGTGGCGAGGAGGTCGGCCTCGGCCGCGGCGGCACGGATGGCGTCGTCGGACGCGCCGAGCGCGCCGAAGGCCACGTTGGCGCCGAGCGTGTCGGAGAAGAGGAAGACCTCCTGCGGGACGTAACCGACGGCGCCGCGCAGCGCCTCCAGCGGCCAGTCGCGCAGGTCGCGCCCGTCGAGCGTGAGGCGGCCGGCGGTGGGGTCCATGCGTCGCAGCAGCAACTCCACGAGCGTGGACTTGCCCGATCCCGTGCGGCCGACGATGCCGAGCGTGGTGCCGGCCGGCACGGCGAACGAGACGCCGGCGAGGACGTCCGGTCCGTCGGGCGCGTAGCGGAACGAGACGCCGTCGGCGGCGAGCGCGCCGCGGACCGCCACCGGCGGGCCGTCGGCCGGCGGGCCGGTGATCTCGGGCGTCTCGTCGAACAGGACCGCGAGGCGCTCCATGCTGGCCGACGCCTGCTGCACCATCGAGACGACGTAGCCGAACGACGCGACGGGCCACGTGAGGATGGTCACGTAGAGGATGAACTCGGCGACGTTGCCGAGCGAGAGGTCGCCGGCGACGACCATCCGCCCGCCGACGCCGACGACGAGGACCGTGCTCAAACCGATCAGGATGACGAGCACGGGGCGGAAGGCGGCGTCCACGCGCGCGAGGTCGAGCGAGCGGGCGCGGTAGTCGGCGCTGGCGTCCGACACGCGGTCGGTCCACGCCTCCTCCTGCGCGTACGCCTTCACGACGCGGACGCCCGCGAGGGCCTCCTGCACGCGGCTCGTGAGCGACGAGTAGGCTGCTTGCTGGCGGTCGGTCCGGTCGTGGATGAGGCGGCTGACGAGGAAGACCGCGACGGCCAGCAGCGGCATCGGCAGCAGCGACCACGCGGTGAGCGCCGGCGAGATGGCGATCATCACGGCGAGGGCCGTCACGATCGCCGCGACGGCCCTCGCGAGGTACATCAGCGCCGGGCCGACGTAGCGGCGCACCCGCTCGACGTCGGACGTCGCGCGCGTCATCAGGTCGCCCGTCGAGTGGCGGTGGCGGAAGGCGCCCGACAGCGTCTGGAGGTGCGCGTAGAGGCGGTTGCGGAGGTCGAACTCGATGTGGCGTGACGCCACCACGACGAGCTGCCGCATCAGGAAGATGAACAGCCCCGAGACGGCGCTCACGCCCACGATCAGCGCGGCGACGGCCACGAGCGCCCGCCCGAAGTCGCGCGCGAGCACGTCGCCGGCGGGCGTCCCGCGCAGTGCGCCGTGCACGGCCACCATGCGCGGCACGGCGTCCACGGCCTCGCGCACCAGCCCCGGCACGGCCAGCGCGACGAGCGCCGACACGAACGCGCACACCAGCCCCGGCACGAGCAGGCGGCGGTAGCGCCAGAGGTCGGGCCGGACGCGGCGGAGGGCGGAGGTCATCGGGGCGAGCCAGTGGCCAGTGGGGAGTGGCCAGTGGCAATCACCGGCCGGCGACGTGAACGCCCATCGGTGAGCACAGTTACCGGCCAGCGGGAATCGGCCACTGGCCACTGGCCGGCGCGCAGCGCCGTCCCTCCCACTGGCGCGCCGACGGCGCTCACACCTCCAGCACGTCCACGCGAACGCTGGCCTCGACGAGCGCTCGCGGGATGAGGGCCGGCCAGTAGGCGATGACCTCGCTCGCGCGCGGGCGCCCGCCGGCGAAGCCGGTGACGGCGCTCGGGCCGGTGAGGATCAGCGGCGCGATCTCGCGCCCGAAGGCGTCGACGGCCGCGCGGTCGGGGCCGCGCACGCTCACGCGGAGCTGCACCTCGTCGAGGTCGGCGGGCGCGTCGACGTCGGCGAGTTCGGAGAGGGCCGAGAGACCGAGGATCTCGGCGCGGTACTCGTCGAAGCGGTGGCCGAGCGCGTCGAGGCGATCGCGGAGGATGCCGGCGGCGGCGCGCGCCTTCTGCGCGGCGTCGGGCCAGGCGTAGACGAGCGTGCTCGTCGCCTTCCAGCCGTCGGCGTAGGCGCCCGACACCTTCAGGAAGGGCGTCGCCGGCCGGCCGGTGATGCCGTGGACGCGCACGCGGTCGCCGCCGAGGTCGTCGAGGTGGATGCTCGTGAAGTCGGCCACGCCGTCGGGCGTGATGTAGTCCGTCGGGTCGCCGATCTCGTAGAGCAGCTGCTCGGCGACGGTCCCGCGGCTCACGCGCCCGCCGGTGCCGGCGTGCTTGGTGACCACGAACGTGCCGTCGGCGCTGACCTCGGCGATCGGGAAGCCGATGCGCGCCATGTCGGGCACGGTGTGCCAGTCGGTGAAGTTGCCGCCGGACGACTGCGCGCCGCACTCGAGGATGTGGCCGGCGACGGTGCCGGCGGCGACGCGGTCCCAGTCGTCCCACGCCCAGCCGAAGCGGTGGACGAGCGGCGCGAGCGTGAGGCCGGTGTCGGTCGTGCGGCCGGTGACGACGACGTCGGCGCCGCGCGCGAGCGCCTCCGCGATGGGCTGTGCGCCGAGGTAGGCGTTGGCGCTCACGATGCGCTCGCGGATGGCCGCGAAGGCCTCGCCGGTCTCCATGTGCGTCAGCTCGGCGCCGGCCGCGAGCAGGTCGTCGAGGCGCGGCAGCAGGTCGTCGCCGGTCACGACGGCCACCTTGAGGCCGGTGACGCCGCGGCTGCGGGCGCCCTCCACGATGGCGCGGGCGCAGCCCTCGGGGTTCACGCCGCCGGCGTTGGAGATGACCTTGAAGCGCTTCTCCGCGATGTCGGGCGCGAGCTCGGTGACGACCTCCACGAAGTCGCGCGCGTAGCCGGCCGCCGGGTCGCGCAGCTTCTGCTTCTGGAGGATGGACATGGTCACCTCGGCGAGGTAGTCCATCACGAGGACGTCGATCGGCCCGAGGCGGGCCTGGTCGATGGGCGCGCGCTGGAGGTCGCCCCAGAAGCCCTGCCCGGAGGCGATGCGGATCGTGTCGGACATGGCGGCGCGGCGAGTGGAGCCGGAAGCTACCGACGCGGCTTCGCGTCGTCGGCCACGCCTGCGGCGGCCGGCGCCCTACCTTGACGGGCCCACCCGCTATCCCGATGCCCGTCACGCCCGACGAGATCGACCGCGCCGTCGCCGTGGCCCGCCGCTACGGCGCGCGCCGCGTGCTCCTGTTCGGCAGCGCGCTCGACGCACCCGATACCGCGCGCGACCTCGACCTCGCCGTCGAGGGTGTCACCGGCTGGGACTTTTTCCGCATGTCGGCCGAGATGGAGGAGGCGGTTCGGGTTCCGCTGGACGTCATCCCGCTGGAATCGCCATCGCCGTTCGTGCGGCACATTCAGCGCCGTGCGCGCGTGCTCCATGAACGCGGATGAGCTTCGGACCGAGGCCGAGATCGAGTTCGACCACCTGCAACGCGTCGTGTCGGAACTCGAAGCGCTCCGACGGGACATCGGGACGCGGCCTCCGACGCTACGCGAGACGGTCGCGGCCGGCTCGTTCCTGATGCAGTTCTACAACGGCGTCGAGAACCTGCTCAAGCGCATCTCGAAGCACCACGGCGTCCCGCTGCCGAGCGGCGAGCGCTGGCACGCTGATCTGTTCCTTCGCTTCTGCGAGCCGCCACACGACGGCTTGCCGCTGCTGTTCGATGACGCGCTCCGTCGGGACCTCCGCCCGTTCCGCACCTTCCGCCACATCGTGCGGATCAGCTACGGCGTGGAATTGGACTGGGACCTCGTTGCGGTCGGAATCGACGGGATCGGGTCGGTCTTCGAGCGCTTCCGCACGTCCGTCGCCGCGCACCTCGACGGGCTGGGCTGAGGATCGCGCGAGCCGCGCAAGTCCTGCCCGGAGGCGATGCGGATCGTGTCGGTCATCGAATCTGGCGGCAGGAACAAGCGGGAACGACGTAATCTGCTCGGCGCCGAGCGTCCACCAAGCTACTCGCTGCCCCCTCCGCCGATGCGCTGCCTCGTCCTAGTGTCTTTTATCGTCCTTCTGAACCTCGCCGCCGCTGCCCAGACAGCATCATTTCAGGGCCTGGGCGACCTCCCCGGCGGAGTATTTTCAAGCGAAGCCAGTGGCATATCTGGCAACGGAAACATTATCGTTGGAAGAAGTGATTACGGCATTCCAGGAGCATTCAGATGGACTTCCCAGAATGGAATGGAATGGCTTGGCGATTTGGGAGGCACACAAGGTGGCCATGACGATGCGCTGGGAGCTTCTTTCGCTGGCAACATAATTGTTGGCAGAACCAGAAGTTTAAATGGAAAAACCGAAGCATTTATTTGGAACAATGGAACAATGATCGGTCTTGGATATCTTGAACCAAGCGCCGGAAGCAGCACAGGTTATGATGTGTCATATGACGACTCGATAGTTGTCGGAACCAGTCTCATGTGCATAAATAAAATCGACTGTTTCAACGAAATATGGGACCAGGCATTCATATGGTCACAAAATACTGGCATGGTCGGCCTTGGGTATCTATTTGGAAACGGAGGCATGGGCAGAGGTTCTGCCGCCGCAAGCATATCCGGCGATGGAAGTATAATTGTAGGCGGCAGCTATAGTGCGAACGGATTTTCAGAAGCTTTCAGGTGGTCAGAAAATGATGGCATGATTGGGCTTGGCACCCTTCCTGGTGGAGAATTCTACAGTTTTGCTAGCGATGTATCATACGATGGCACAGCAATAGTTGGCTCTAGTTCTATCGATAATGGAGAAGAGGCTTTTCTCTGGACAGCCGATACCGGGATGATCGGCCTCGGCGACATTCCTGGTGGCATATTTTACAGCAACGCTACAGCAATATCGAATGATGGTTCAGTTGTCATCGGACACAGCTCTGGCCCCAATGGCGACGAGCCATTCAGGTGGACAGCAGAGACAGGCATGCTAAGCATCTACGATCTTCTTGTTGCATCAGGTGCAGAACCATCAGACTGGACTCTTCTTGAAGCAAACGACATATCCGGCGACGGGAGTATTATTGTCGGATTTGGTATAAATCCCCAAGGCCACCTTGAAGCGTGGCGTGCTGTGCTGCCTCGCACACGCCCCGTCACAGTCGCCTTCCATAACGTCCCGTTTGGCCGAGAATATCCGCCGATTGCGTCCGGCCCACTCGTTGCGTCCAGCCCGCCAGCGAAGATCTGCGCCGATGGGTCGCCGTCCACCCATATCGTCCTCACCGGCGATGCGATCACGACGACGAGCGTCGGCAACCTCACCCTCGAACTCGTCGGCGATGGTGTCGCACCGGGCGATGCCGCCCTTTACCTCGGCTCGGTTACAGCGCCGGCCTACGACGCCGACGAGGAGGGCGCCGTCGTCACGTTCACCCACCCGCGTCTAGTCGGGCTGCCGGAGATAAGCCGTCGCATCCGTCTCCGCGTCATGCTGGACGGCATGCAGTTGGGCGAGTACCCCATCGACGTCTACCGTGCGCCGGTTCTCATGGTCCACGGGCTGTGGTCATACCCAAGTGCGTTCGATGAGATGACGGACGTGATGGTCGGCAGCGGCCGGTGGTCCCCCTTGCTCGCTCCCCGCCTGAACTACCGCAGCACCCACGCTGCCCACTTCGCCGAGAACGTCCCCCTCATCCGCACGGGAATCTCCACCGTGCTGATGAACCTCGTCCGCGAGGGATACTCCGCCGGGCGCGTGGATGTCGTCGGTCACAGCATGGGCGGCATTCTGGCCCGGCTCCACCTCCAGAGTGAGGGGTACGCCGGGTCGTCAGCGCGGATCAACAGGCTCATCACTCTAAACACTCCACACGCGGGCTCGCAGGGGGCTGACCTCATCATGAGCGCGTTGGCCCTTCAGACTCTCCTCGCTGGAGTGGGTAGGAACCCTTGGGAGGGTGCGGTAGACAACCTTCGCGTGAACAGCACAGCCATTGATGGTTCTCTCAACGGAAGCTTCCGAAACCGGAACGTTGTCCCGAGCCATGCACTATACACGCTGAGCGACCTGCGGATCGGGTACTCAGACTGGCCTATCCTGTTTTTGGACTATGCCGCTCTCGTCTACAACCTTACGTCCTCCGAAATCTTGGACCGGCTGTATGAGGAACCGAGCGACCTCGTCGTCGCGCAGAGCAGCCAGATAGGCGGCCTCCCCGTAGCGAACACCACGCTAGTGCTCGACCAGATGCACGTCGGGTCTCCAGCGAACAGCGAGGTCATTGCCGCCGTGATCGACCTTCTCGACACGGATCCTCTCGCGACGATCTACGCGCAGGGCGGGTTCGACCCGCCAGATCTCGTTTACACCACGCCACCTCCTCCCGCTCCCTTCGGTACCCTGGGCGAACTGGACGTGACGATCACGAGCCCCGCAACCGGCAGCGTGGTGGCGCCCGGTGAGACAATCAGTGTCGTGGCCACGGGGAGCGGGAGCGCCGATCGCTTCATTTTTGCCGCCGGGAGCGCCAGGATCCCCCTCGTCTCCGACACGCAGAGCGGTACATCTTCTTCGTCTTTCGCTTACACTGTCCCCGACGAGGCCGTCGGCCTCGTGTCCATCGCGGTAATGGGTCTGGGAGCCGCCGGCGCGTTCGCCATCGACACGGTCAGCGTCATCGTGGAGCCGACGGCCGCCCTGACCGGCCTCTCGGTCTACCCCGAGCAAGTCGTCGTGTCGGCCGGCAACGCGGTCCCGTTCACACTCACTGGCCTCTACGCCGATGGGATCGAACGCGACCTCACCGGCGCCTCCGGCATCGGCTATGCCGTGACCGACCCCGGCGTCGCCGGCGTCAACGCCGAGGGCGAGGTCGTCGGGATCGCGGAGGGCGAGACGACGCTCACCGTCACGTACCGGAGCCAGACGGCCACAACCGATGTGCTCGTCCTTCCCGCGCTTCCCCCGGTGAGTGCGGAGCCGACGCCTGACAATCCCAGTGACGAGGCAACAATCCAGCTTCGCGCCTACCCGAACCCGCTCCGCGACCGGACCACGCTTCGCTTCATCTTGCCCGAGTCCGGCCCGGTGCGCCTCTCGCTGTACGACGTGCTTGGACGCGAGGTCGCCGTCGCCACCAACGGCTGGCGCGCGGCAGGGCCGCACGAAGCCGCGCTCGACGTGTCGGCGCTGCCGGCGGGCGTCTACGTCGCCCGCCTCGCCGCCGGCGCGCGGACGGCCACGCAGCGCCTCACGGTCGTTCGGTAGCCGCGTCGGCGACGGCGGCCTCCACGAAGTCGGCGGCCAGGCCGGGTTGCCACGCGAGGCCGAACAGGCTGCCGGTCCCGCCGTTCTTGAGCACGACCAGCACCAGCCCGTCGTCGGGCAGGATCACGTGCAGCGCCTCGTGCGCGCCCAGCACGCCCTGCCGCTCGACCACGCGCACGCTCCGCCCGTCGGCCATCGCGCGCGGGTAGGCCCACTGGCCCATCGCCGCCCAGCCCGTCTCGGGACCCGACGCCCAGAGCGTGTCGCGCCACGCGCCGGGCAGCAGGCGTCCGCCGGCGAGCGCCGCGCCGAAGCGCGCGACGTCGGCGGCCGTCGAGACAACCGCTCCGGCCGCGCCGAAGCGCTCGCGCCGGAAGCACGGGCCGGGGACGCCGCCGGACGCGTCGTCGTACCCCGACGCGAAGCGCGGCTCGGGCGCGCCGTCGGCCACGCGCGTGTCGGCCATCCCGAGCGGGACGAACAGCCGCGCCGCCGCGAGCGCCGCGAACGGCTCGCCGGTGACGGCCTCCAGCACGGCCTGGAGCGCGTGGTAGTCGGCGTTGTTGTAGCGCGTCTCGGTGCCGGGCGCAGCGCGGAGCGGACCGCCGGCGACGGCCCGGACGAACGCGCGCGCGTCCAGCAGCGAGTCCGGCGACGCCGCGCCGAGGTCGCACCCGTAGGCCGCCTGCGCGGCGTCGTTCGGGTCCGGGAGCCCCGACGTGTGGCGCAGCAGGTCCGCGACCCGGATGCGCGCGTCCACCAGCCCCGGCACGTAGCGCTCGACGGGCGCGTCGAGCGCCAGACGCCCCTCGGCGGCGAGTTGGAGCGCGACGACGGCCGCCATCTGCTTGGTGACCGACGCGACGGGGAAGCGCGCGTCCACGGCCATCGGCGTCCCGAACGCCCGCTCGGCGCGGCCGACGGCGCCGGCGTAGCGCACCGTGTCGGCCCGCATCAGCACCACGACGCCGTCGAAGGCGCCGGCGGCGTGCGCGGCGCGCACGGCGGCGTCGAGGCGGCCGGCGGGCGCCTGCGCGGACGCGCTCAGCGCCCACAGCATCGCGAGGAAAACGAGAGACGTACGCACGCGCGTCCACGGCTGGTGGCGCCACAGACTACCCACCGTTTGCGCAACCGGCGTCGGGCGCTCCCGTAGCTTCCGGCCTCCCTCTCCCTGCTCCGGATGCGTCTCCTTCTCGCCGCCCTCGTCGTCCTCCCGGCCCTGCTCGCCGCCCCGGCGAGCGCCCAGACCGCCGCCGCCGACACCCTCCGGATCGTCCCCGGCGCGGACACCCTCGACACGTCGTGGCTCGCCACCGGCGAGGCGACCTACGCCATCCGCCTCCTCGCGCCCATGCAGCAGGACATCGGAACGGCCACCGAGCGGACGAGCATCGCCGGCGGCGTCGTGACGCGCATCACGACCGTCAACGTGCCGATGCAGGGCATGCGCCAGACCGACTCGCTGCGCGTGACGGCCGGCACGCTCGCGCCGCTGACCCACCACTCGACGGGCGGGCCGCGCACGCTCGCGCTCGAGTTCTCGCCCGACGGCGTTGTCGGGATGGCCGCCGGCGAAGCCGTCGTCGTGCCGGTGGACATCCCGGTGTTCGACGCGTCGTGGATCGGCGAGGTCGTGCAGAGCCTGCCGTTCGCCGAGGGGCTCGTCGCGACAGTGCCCGCGTACGACGGCCAACGCGGCGTCGTGACCTACGTGCTGCGCGTGACGGGCCAGCAGGAAGCCAGCGGCGCCGGCGCGCCCGAGACGGCATGGATGGTCGAGGCGAGCAGCGGCGGCGTGACGGCGACGTACGCCATCAGCGCCGCCACGCGCGAGATGCTGCGCACGCGGTTCGCGCCGCAGCCCGGCGTGACCGTGGAGATCGTCCGCCGGTGACGCAGGGTGGCGCGCGTCGCCGGTAGCTTGCTCGCGATGCGCGCGCTCCTGCTCCTGCTTGGCTTCGCCGGCCTCACGGCTCTCGGCTTGTCGGCGGCTGCCGGCCCGGCGGCGGCGCAGGCCGACACGCTGCGCTCGTCGGTCGAGTCCGTCGAGGCGATGGCGCGGGCCGACGCCGCTGGCGTCGGGCTGAGCGACGCCGCGACGGCGAGCGTCCTCACGATGCTGCCGGGGCGCGAGGTCTACAGCCTCTTCGGCCACACGGCGATCCGCATCCACGACCCGGCGGCGGGGCTGGACCGCACCTACAACTACGGCACGTTCGACTTCGAGCAGCCGGGCTTCGTGGTCCGCTTCGCGGGCGGGCGGCTGGACTACATCCTCGCGACGGCGCCCTACGCCGACGAGATCGCCAAGTACCAGTGGCTCGGGCGGACGGTGATCGAGCAGACGCTCGCGCTCGACCCGCCGACGGTCCGCGCCCTCTACGACGCGCTGGAGGTCAACGCGCTGCCCGAGAACCGGGCCTACCGCTACGACTTCCTGTTCGACAACTGCTCGACGCGTCCGCTGGACATCCTCGACGCCTCGCTCCGGCGCGCCGGTCGCCCGCCGATCGCGCTGGCGCCGGTGCCGGAGGCGACGTTCCGCGAGCGGCTGGCGCCGTACCTCGTCGGGACGCCCCTCGTGGAGCTCGGGATCGGCCTCGCGCTGGGCGCGCCCGTGGACCGCGTGGCGACGCCGCGCGAGGCCACGTTCCTGCCCGTGGACCTCGCCGCGGCGCTCGACGCGGCCACCGTCGGCGGGCGTCCGCTCGTCGCGCGCCGCGACACCGTCTACCGCACCGACGGGCCGACGATGCCGGCGCGCGCGCCGCGCTGGCCGGTGGGCGTGGCGGCGCTGGTGCTGGCGGCGGCGGTCGCGCTGATGCGCTGGCGGGAGCGTGCGCCGGCGTTCGACGCCGCGCTCTTCGCCGTCGTCGGCGTCGCAGGGGTCGTGCTGCTGCTGCTGGGCACGGTCACCGAGCACCACGTGACGGCGCCCAACCTGAACCTCGCGTGGGCGTGGCCGACGCACCTCGCGGCGGCCGTCGCGCTCGCGCGGCGGCCGGGCGCGTTCGCGACGCTCTACCTGAAGGGCGCGGCGCTGGCCGCTGGCGGCGTGGGGCTGATCTCGCTGGTCGGCCTCGCACCGCAGCCGCTGCCCGCCGAGGCGATCCTGCTGGCGCTGGCCGTGGCGGTTCGCGCGGGCGCCCGTGCGTGGCGTCCATGATCCGCCGCGGGATCGCCCTCGCGATGGGCGTCGCCGGCCTCGCGGTCGGTCTGGCCGTCGGCCTCGCCGGCAGCGCGTCGGCGCAGACGCCCGCCGACTCGTCGGCGGCCACGGCCGAGGCGCCGGTGACGCCGCCGGTGACGCGCGTCACGGCGCGCGACTCGGCGCGGGCCGCGCGCGAGGCGGCGCTGCGGGCGCTCCCGCCGGGCGTCGAGCGGCGGCGTCCGCTCCCGCGCCCGGCGCTGCTGGCCGGCAACGTCGTCGCCGGCGCCGTCCTCACGTCGGGCCGCGCGCTGGCCGAGGGCGTGCCCGCGCGCCGGCTGCCCGGCGCCTTCGTCGGCGGCGCCGCGGCCGGCGCGGGCTTCTACGGCGCCAAGGCGCTCGTCGGCGACGGGCACCCGGTGGCGGGCTTCGCGGTGGCCTACGCCGCGTCGTCGCTCGCGCAGAACGTCGCCGAGGGCGGGCACGCGCTGAGCCACGTGCGGCTGGGGCTCGGTCCGCTGGACGTGCGCGTCGCGACGCCGTTCGCGCGCGGCGCCGACGGCGAGCGCGACGGGCCGGGCGTCGCGCTGGAGATCGAGCCGGCGAGCGTCGTCGCGGCCGTCGTGCTGCCGCTTTCGGGCCACCGGCCGCGCCTCTGCCGCGCCGGCCTCTGCTGGCGCTCCGACGCCGAGGTGCGCATCGCGCGCGACGGGCGCCGCTACCGGCGCGTGGGCCGCACGGCCGGGCGGGTGGTGCGCGTCTGGCCGCCCTTCTCGGCGCGCACCGAGGCCCACGAGGGCGTCCACGTCGTCCAGGGGATGCAGCTCGAGGCGGCGACGCCGCGCGGGACGCTCCGCGCGCTCGCCGGCTGGGAGACGCGCGCCGCGGTCGCCGCCGACGTGCGCGTGGACTGGCTGACGGCCGTCGCCGGCGCGGCGATCCCGCTCGTGCCGTACCACCGGCTCTGGACCGAGCGCGAGGCCGTCACGTTCGCACGCTGACGGGACCGGCGCTCCGGTCGAGGCGGGAGCTGACACGAAAGATGGACGGACGGACGATGAAGCTTGCGCGAAGCAACTGCGCGAGCTATCGTGCGCGGCTTCGGCGGGACCCTCTCGCCGCCCCCCCATCCTCCCCATCACGATGGCCTTTGATCCTCGCCGCGCGCTCGTCGCTGCGGCCCTGGCGGTCCTCCTCGCCGCCCCGTCGAGCGCGCAGTCGCGCCTTTCGCTCGGCACCTTCGACTCGTCCGACCTGACGGTCGTCGAAACCGACGCCGTGACCGGCGCCCCCGTCTTCCTCGCCGGCCGCCTCGCCGCGCCGACCGGCGCGCCCCCCGCCGACGCCGCGTCGCGCTTCCTGGCCGACAACACGGCCGTCTTCGGGCTCACCGAGCCGGTCCTCGTGCGCGCCGTCGAGACCGACGCGCTCGGCCTGACGCACGTGCGCGTGCAGCAGACGCTCGGCGGCGTGCCGGTCTTCGGCGGCGACGCCGTGGTCCACCTCGACCGCGCGGGCGCCGTCTACGCGCTCTCCGGGCACCTGCGTCCGGCCGAGTCCGCCGCGCGCACCGCCGCGCCTGCACTCCCGCCCGACGCCGCCCTCGCGAGCGCCCGCGCCGACGTGCGCCCCGCCGCCGAGCGCCCGGCCGACGACCTCGCCGCGTGGACGCCCGACGCGCACCTCGTCTGGCTCCCGACGGCCGACGGCGCGCTGGCCCTCGCCTACCACGTGCGCCTCTACCAGGACCAGCCCTTCCCGGCCAACTGGAACGTCTTCGTGGACGCCGCGACCGGCGCCGTGATCGAGCGCTGGAACGCGATCCACACCGTCGCCGGCCCCGCCGCGCCCGTCGCCGACGCGCCGACCGTCGCGCCCTTCCTCGACGCCGTCGGCGCGATGATGGCGCCGGTCACCGGCAGCGGCACGAGCCACTACTCGGGCACCGTCTCGCTCCCGATCGACCAGGTCTCGTCCACCAGCTTCCGCCTCTACGACACGACGCGCGGCAGCGGCATCCGCACGCGCACCGCCAACGGCGGGACGACACTGCCGGGCTCGGACATCACGTCCACCACGTCGTCGTTCACCAGCACCACCGTCCGCTCGGGCGTGGACGCCCACTGGGGCGCCGTGCAGGTCTACGACTACTACCTCGGCACGCACGGCCGCAACTCGTACAACGGCGCCGGCGCCGCGCTCAACTCCACCGTCCGCTACTCGACGAGCTACAACAACGCCTTCTGGAACGGGACCTACATGGTCTACGGCGAGGGCAACGGCAGCACGTTCAGCCCGCTCGTCGAGCTGGACATCTGCGCGCACGAGCTGACGCACGCCGTCACCGAGCGCACCGCCAACCTCGTCTACAACCGCGAGCCGGGCGCCCTCAACGAGGCCGTGTCGGACATCTTCGCGGTCATGGTGGACCGCGACGACTGGTGGGTCGGCGACCGCTCGTACACGCCCGGCACCGCCGGCGACGCGCTCCGCTACATGGACACGCCCACGCGCGGCGGCCAGCCCGACCACTACGCCAACCGCCTCTACCCCGGCACCTGCACGCCCACGCAGAGCAACGACTACTGCGGCGTCCACTCCAACTCGGGCATCCCCAACCACGCGGCCTACCTCATGGCCGCCGGCGGAACCAAGAGCGGCGTCACCGTCGCCGCCATCGGCCGCGCCGACACGGAGCGCATCTGGTACCGCGCGCTGACGACCTACTTCACGACGAGCACCACATTCGCCGGCGCGCGGACGGGCACGATCCAGGCCGCGACCGACCTCTTCGGCGCGTCGTCGGCGCAGGTCACGTCGGTCTCCAACGCGTGGACCGCCGTCGGCGTCGGCGGCAGCACGCCGCCGCCGGCGACGGACACCTTCGAGCCCAACAACACGACCGCCCAGGCCTACGCCATCGCCAGCGGGACGACCTACAACTCGTACATCTCGTCGTCCACCGACCAGGACTACTACGCGCTCGCCGTGACGGCCGCCGGCACGGTCGCCGTCACGCTCGGCGGCGCCGCCGGCGACTACGACCTCTACCTGCTCAACAGCGCGGGCACGCAGGTCGCGTCGTCCACCGGCTCGACGAGCACCGAGTCCATCTCGTACAACGCCACGGCCGCCGGCACCTACTACGTGCGCGTCATCGGCTACAACGGCGTCTTCAGCACGTCCGACGACTACCAGGTGCGGGCCACCTACCCCACCGGCGGCGGCTCGACGGGCCAGTGGTACACCGAGGCGGCCTCCTACCAGAGCGCGCACAACTACACCAACAACCTCAACACGTCGGTCACCTACTCGAAGCCCGGCGCGACGCAGGTGATGGTCTACTTCGACCGCTTCGAGCTGGAGACCAACTACGACTTCGTGTACCTGCGCGACGCCGGCGGCACGGCCCGCGCGACGTACACGGGCACGCGGGCGGCCTTCTGGTCGTCGGCCATCAACGGCTCGTCGGTCACGATCAACTTCCGCACCGACGGCTCGGTCGTCGGCTGGGGCTGGCGCGTGACGCAGGTCGCGTACTTCGCCAACGGCCAGCTGCTCGGCATCGAGGCGCCGACGGGCGAGCCGCTGGCCGAGGCGCCGCCGGCGTCGCCGTCCGACCCGCTGGTCGCGGCCGCCGCCAAGACGTTCGAGACGGCGCTCGGCGGCGCGCGCCCGAACCCGTCGACCGGCACGGCGACCGTCGCGTTCACGCTCGCCGAGGCCGCGCCGGTGCGCGTCTCGGTGGTGGACGTGCTCGGCCGCGAGGTCGCCGTCCTCGCCGAGGGCGTCACGGCGCCGGGCGCCCACGAGGCGACGGTGCGCGGGCTCGCCCCCGGCACCTACATCGTCCGGATGGAGACCGCCGGCGAGCGGTTCACGCGCCCGCTGACCGTGGTGCGCTGACCCCGCACGGATCCGTCCGATGGCGTCACGCGGCGGCCGTCCCGGAGACTCCGGGACGGCCGCCGTCCGGTTCGGGCTGCACACGCCGGGACGGCTGCTCAGGCGCCGTAGGCCACGGAGGCGATGCGGAGGCGCTCATCGCCGCGCGGCGTCGAGACCGTCACCACGTCGCCGACGGCGCGTCCGGTGAGGGCGCGCGCGACGGGGCTCGTGAACGCGACGCGCGTCACGCGGTCGTCGGGCGGCGCGGCGGCCTCGTCCACGCCGACGATGCGGAGCGTGCGCGAGCCGTTGTGCTCATCCACCGGCTCGACGGTGACCGTCGCGCCGAAGCGGACGACGCCGGGCGCCTGGCGCGCGGGATCCACGACGCGCGACGCGGCGATCCGCGCGAGCAGGTCGGCGAGGCGCTGCGCGACGGCGCGCCGCTCGCGGCGCTGCGCGTCGTCGGGCTGCGGGAGCGCGTCGAGGGCGGCGCGCTCGGCCTCCAGCGCCGCGCGCTCGGCGCGGAGCGCGGCCAGTCCTTCGGGCGTGACGTAGTTGGGCACGCCGTCGGGCAGCGGCGCGCGGGGCGGGACGACCAGCGGCGCCTCGGGCGCCTCGTCCTTGACGAAGGCTCGGCTCATGGTGGGCGAGCGGCAGAAACGGCCGCGCCCCCCGGGAGCGACTCCGGGGGGCGCGGCCCGTGGGAGAGCGGAGAGCTTACTGCCCGGCGGCGTCCGCGTCCGGCTCGCCGGCCTCGTCGACGACTTCGCCGTCGCCCACGACGTCGGCGGCGTCGCCGGGCGCGGCGGTGTCCTCCATCATCGCGTCGACGGAGTCGGCGGCCATGTCGCCCTGCTCTTCGAGCATGTCGGCCTGCTCGTTGAGGGCGTCGGCTTCCGCGTCGTAGGCGTCCTCGACGGCGTCGGCCTGGTCGGACTGGCAGGCGGTGAGCGTGAACGGAGTCGCCAGCAGGGCGAGCGTCAGAAGGAAGTTGCGCATGGGAGTGTGCGGCAGGGTGAGGGGAGCGCGTGCTACGCCCGAGCGTCCACAGATGGTTCCACGGTGTCCCACATCTCGCACACGCCCTCGTACACGCGGAGCTCAGCCGCGCGCGGCGCGGACCAGCTCGTCGAGTGCCATCAGTGCCTCGATGGGCGTCATGCGCTCGGGCTCCAGCCGCTCGACGCGCGCCAGCACGTCGGCGGCGCGCGGATCGGGCGGCGGCGCGGGCGTGCCGGGGGCCGCGACCGTCGCGACGTGCGCGGGGCGCCGAACCGACGGCATCCCGTCGCCGGCGATCTCGCCGGGGTCACCGGCGACCCCGGCACGCCGGGGCGGGCTGCCCACCTCGGCGGCCACGTCGTGCGCCTCCAGGTGCGCGAGCACCTCCTTGGCGCGGGCGACGACGCTCGGCGGCAGGCCGGCCATCCGCGCGACCTCGATGCCGTAGCTGTGGTCGGCGCCGCCGGGCACGACCGTCCGGAGGAACACCACGCGTCCGGCGTGCTCCTGCACCGTCACGCGGAACGGCCGCACGCGCGCCAGCCGGTCGGCCAGCGCGTTGAGCTCATGATAGTGCGTCGCGAAGAGGGTCCGCGCCGCGACCGCCGGCGTCTCGTGCAGGTGCTCGACGATGGCCCACGCGAGGCTGAGGCCGTCGAACGTGCTCGTCCCGCGCCCGACCTCGTCGAGCAGGACGAGGCTGCGCTCGGTCGCGTTGTGGAGGATGGCCGCCGTCTCGTTCATCTCGACGAGGAACGTGGACTCGCCGGCGGCGAGGTTGTCGGACGCGCCGACGCGCGTGAAGAGCGCGTCCACGACGCCGACGCGGGCGCGCGCGGCCGGCACGAAGCTGCCGACCTGGGCGAGCAGCACGATGAGGCCCGTCTGGCGCAGGACCACGCTCTTGCCGGCCATGTTGGGTCCGGTGATGAGGTGGATCTGGCCGAGCGCCTCGGCCTCGGGCGCGTCGCCACCGGCGATGCGGAGGCCGTTCGGGATGAAGGCCTCGCCGGCGGGCAGGGCCTGCTCGACCACCGGGTGGCGTCCGGCGTCGATCTCCAGCACCGTCGAGTCGTCCACGGTGGGGCGGACGTAGCCGTACCGCTCGGCCGTCTCGGCGAGGGCGGCGGCGACGTCGAGCGCGGCGAGCGCGCGGGCGGTCTCCTGGATGGCCTCGGCGCGCTGGGCGACCTGCGCCGCGAGCGCCTCCACGATCTCGGCCTCGATGGCGAGCGCGCGGTCGTGCGCCGTCAGGATCGTCTCCTCGTACTGCTTCAGCTCGGGCGTGACGTAGCGCTCGGCGCCGACGAGCGTCTGCTTGCGGATCCACTCGGCGGGCGCCTTGTCGCGGTGCGCGTGCGTGACCTCGAGGTAGTAGCCGAAGACCTTGTTGTAGCCCACCTTGAGGCTCGGGATGCCGGTCTTGCGCGCCTCCTCGGCCTGGAGGCGCGTGAGGTACTCCCTGGCGTCGCCGGAGATGGTGCGCAGGCGGTCGAGCTCCTCCGACACGCCTTCGCGGACGGCCCCGCCGTGGGCGACGCTCGCCGGCGGCTCGTCGGCCAGCGTCGCGAGGACCGTCTCGGCGAGGTCGGCCTGCGCGTCGAGGCGCCCGTCGAGGCGCGCGAGGAACGGGACGGGCGCCGTCGCGGCGAGGCCGGCGAGGGCCGCTTTCACCGGCGGGACGTGCCCGAGCGCGCGCCCGAGCGCGGCGAGGTCGCGCGGCGTCGCCCGCCCGGTCGCCACCTTGCCGATCATCCGCTCGACGTCGCCCACGCGGCGCAGCTCCTCGCGGACCGTCCGCCGCAGGCGCGCGTCGGCGTGGAACACGTCGACAGCGTCGAGGCGCGCCGTGATGCGGCTCACGTCGCGCAGCGGGCGCACGAGCCACTGGCGCAGCAGGCGCCCGCCCATCGGGCTGAGCGTCGCGTCGAGCACCGAGACGAGCGAGCCGTCGCGCGCGCCGCCGTGCATCGGCGCGACGAGCTCGAGCGTACGCTTGGTGGCCGCGTCGAGCGCGACGTGGTCGTCGGCCCGGTAGCGCCGCAGGCGGCGAACGTGCGGCAGACGGCCCTTCTGCGTCTCGGAGAGGTAGTGGAGGCACGCGCCGGCGGCACACAGCCCGGCCGCGAGGCCGTCCACGCCGAAGCCTTTGAGGCTGTGCGTCTGGAAGTGGCGCAGGAGCGTCTCGGTGGCGAAGTCGAGTCCGAACGCCCAGTCCTCCTGCTTGGTCACCGCGAACGGGAGCGCGCCGGGGATGGCCTCGGCGAGGCGCGCGTGCTCGCGCTTGTCCACGAGCACCTCGGCCGGGCCGATGGTCTGGAGCAGGCTCCCGAGCCGCTCGGCGGGCGCCTCGGTGACGTAGAACTCGCCCGTGGACGCGTCGGCGAACGCGACGCCGACGGTGCCGCGCGCGCGTCCGTCGCCCCACGCGACGGCGACGAGATAGGTCGCCTGCTTGGGCGCGAGGAGTCCGTCGCGGAACGCCACGCCCGGCGTGACGACCTCCACGACGCCGCGGCGGACGATCTGCTTGGCCTGCTTGGGGTCTTCGAGCTGCTCGCAGACGGCGACGCGGTGGCCGGCCTGCACGAGCTTCGGCAGGTGCTGCTCGAGGGCGTGGTGCGGGAAGCCGGCGAGCGGCGTGTCCTCGCTCGCGCCGTTGCCGCGCTTGGTGAGCGTGATGCCGAGGACCTGCGAGACGGTGACGGCGTCGTCCTCGAACGTCTCGTAGAAGTCGCCCATGCGGAAGAGCAGGATCGCGCCGGGGTGGCGGTCCTTGATCTTCCAGTACTGCCGCATCAGCGGCGTCATGCCGGCCCGGCGGCGCTCGCCGTCGGAGAGGAAGAGGTCGTTCTGCGCGCTCATGCGCGCAAGCTACCGCCCGGCCGGTGACGGCCGTGTGGCGCGGGCCGCGCGTCACCGGCCGTCGGCCTCGGCTAGCGCGCCTCGATCACGCCGCAGGCGATGCGGCCGCCGGCATCGCCGGTGGGCTGCGTCTCGAGGTCGTCGGCCTCGGCGTGCAGCACGACCGCGCGCCCCACGAGCGTCGTCGGGCCGGTGAACGCGAGCAGCGAGTCGGTGAGCGTGCCGACGGCGCGGCCGTCGGCGCCCGGCGTCACGTTGCCGAGGTCGCCGGCGTGGCGGGCCGTCGGCGCGGCGTCGTGCGCGCCGTGCGGGCTCGCCATCGGGTTGAAGTGGCCGCCGGCGGCGCCGGCCGGCGTGCCGGTGGAGTCCGGCCCGCAGTCGCCGGTCTCGTGGACGTGGAAGCCGAACGGCCCCGCGCCCGGCAAACCGGCGAGATTGTAGCGGATCTCGACGCCGCCGGCGACCTCGATGAACTCGACGCGGCCGGACGGCGCGTCAGCCGTCGAGTCGGTCGGCGTGAGCTCGGCCACGGCCGACGTGGCGCCGGCGGGCACAGCGACGGCGAGCGTGTCGGGGTCGACGACGACCGTGGTGTCAGTCTCGGGGCTTTCGGCGGCGCAGCCGACGAGGAGAATGGCGGGGAGCGCGAGGAGGAGGCGATGCATCAGAGTCCGGGAGAGAGGGCGCGCTTGAACGGACACCTCCCGCCAGGGTTCGCGCCGTCGCCGCAGACCAGCGAACGTCTGAGCCGTCTCTACGGCTCGCGCCCGGCCGCCAGCGCCTCGCGCGCAGCGCGCGGCAGGCTGGCCACGACGAGCGCGTACGACGCCTCGACCATCGCACGGATCTCGGCGTCGGGCACGTCGGACGCCAGCGTGACGGTGTTCCAGTGCTGCTTGTTCATGTGGTAGCCCGGCGCGACGCCCGCGTAGCGCTCGCGCAGGTCCACGGCCTGCTCGGGGTCGCACTTGAGGTTGGCCGTCGCCTCGACGGCGTCGAGCGACAGCAGCGCGAACATCTTGCCGCCGACCTTGAAGACGAGCACCGTCGGGCCGAACGGCTGGCCCTCGGTGGCGAACGGCTGCACGAGGCAGAGGTCGCGGAAGGTGTCGAGGCGCATCGGGACAGGGTCAGGCGCCGGTGATCTCGCCGTGGAGCCACGCCCGCGCGAGACGCCACGAGCGGCCGACGGTGGCGCGCGAGAGGCCGAGCGCCTCGGCGGTCTCGTCGGCCGAGAGGCCACCGAAGAAGCGGCACTCGACGATCCGCGCGGCGCGCTCGTCGCGCGCGGCGAGGCGCGAGAGCGCCTCGTGGAGCGCCATCACGCGGTCGGCGCCGTCGTCGGAGAGCAGGTGGTGCTCGTCGAGCGGGACGTGGGCCGCGCCGCCGCCGCGCTTGGCGGCGTGGCGCGCGATGGCGTAGCTGACGAGCACCTGCCGCATCGCGCGGCTGGCGATGGCGAGCGCGTGCGCGCGGTCGGTCAGGCCGTCGACGTTGACCAGCTTGAGGTAGGCCTCGTGGACGAGCGCCGTCGTGTTGAGCGTGTCGTCGCCCTGCCAGCGGGCGCGGTGGGTGCGCGCGATCCGCTGGAGCTCGTCGTACATCGCCGCGTAGAGCGCCATCCCGCCGGGCACGTCGGTGGGCGGGCCGGGGGCGGGCAGCGCCTCGGTGCGGACCTGCGTGACGCGGCCGGCGAGCTCTCCGAGCAGTGCGTTGACGTCGGGGTCGTCGGTGATCATGGCCGGGACGGGGAACGGGCGGACGATACGGCGCGGTCGAGGTCGGCGCGCCGGCGGGCGGCGTAGATCGCCGTCACGCCGAACTCGCCATTGCCCTCCGCGATCCGGGCGTCGACGGCGTCGAGCAGCGCCCGCGCCTCGTCGAGCTGTCCCAGCGCCGTGAGGCAGGCCGCGAGCGCGCTCTGGTTGTCGGCGATGCGCCAGTGGCCGGGCGTCGCGGTCTCGCGGATGCGCAGCGCCTCGCGGAGCACGGGCTCGGCCTCGGCCGCGCGGCCCTCCTCGAGGAGCGCCTCGCCGAGACCCATCATCGGGTAGGGCCGGGCCGTGTGCATCGGCGGCGTCTCGGCGGCGTCGTGCCACGCGAGCGACCGGCGGAAGCGGCGTTCGGCTTCGGCCGCGCGCCCGCGGTGCAGCTCCAGCATCGCCAGCTGCGCCTCGGTGTGGGCCGAGAGCAGGTGCGCGTCGCCGTACGTCTCGCGGCGGATCGCGAGCGCCTCTTCCAGGTGCTTGGCCGCCGACGCGAACAGCGAGGGTCGCGCGTCCACGACCGCGCGGTCCTTGAGCAGCAGGCCGAGGTTGGAGAGGGCGTCGGCCACGGCCGGGTGGTGGTCGCCGTAGACGCGGCGCAGGATGTCGAGCGCCTCGCGGTAGACGGGCTCGGCGCCGGCGTAGTCGCCGAGGTTCTTGCGGATGAGCGCGATCTCGTTGAGCACGAGCCCCAGGCGCGGGTGGGCGTCGCCGTAGAGGGCCCGGTAGCGGACGGCGGCGGCGCGGTAGGCGCGCTCGGCGTCGGGCAGGCGCCCCTGCCGGTGGAACAGGTTGCCGAGGCCGGCGAGCGACTGGGCGACGGGCGCACTGCGGTCGCCGAGCGCGGCGCGGCGGTCGGCGAGGGCCTGCTGGAGCGGCGCCTCGGCGCGCGCGAAGTCGCCGGAGAGCACCCGGTTGACGCCGAGCGCGTGGCGCACGCCGGCGACGGCGGCGTGGTGCGGACCGAGCGCGGGCTCGCCGTCCGCCAGCGCGCCGACGAGCAGCGACTCGGCCTCGGCGTAACGCGCGGCCTCGGTCAGCAGCAGCCCCAGCGCGGCGCTCGTCTCGAGCGTGGGGACCGCGCCCGGGCCGAGGCGCACGCGCCGGGCGATGAGGGCCTGCCGCAGGAGCGCCTCGCCGCGCTCCATCGCGCCGAGGCTGCCGTAGGCCCGCCCGAGCGCCGCGCCGACGGCCGCCTCGGTGAGCGGGTCGTCGCCGAGCGCCGGGCGGAGGCGCGCCGCCGCCCGGTCGAGCAGTGTCTGGGCCGACGTCGTGCCGGCGCCGGCCTCGTCGGGGTCGAGGTCGCGGAAGACGTCCAGCAGGAACTCGGAGGTGGCGACGGCGCGGTCGCGCTCGCGGGCCGCGCGACCGGCCTGCCAGAGCGCGAGCGCGGTCCCGCCGACGAGCGCCGCGAGTGCCAGCGCCGCCGCGAGCGCGCCCACGCGGTGCCGGCGCGCGAAGGCGCGGAGGCGCACGCCCGTCGTCGCCGCGCGCGCCTCGACGGGGACGTGGGCGAGGTGCCGCCGGAGGTCGGCGGCGAGGGCCTCGGCCGATCCGTAGCGGTCGGCCGGGGCGAAGGCCGTCGCGCGGCCGATGACGGCGTCGAGGTCGCCGCGCAGGCGCGCGCCGGGTGCCGCCGGCGTGCCGGGGTCGCCGGCCAGCTCGCTGGCGAGCGCGGGACGCGCCTCGGGCGGCGCGCCGGTCGCCGGCGGCGGACGCCGCCCGGTGAGCAGCTCGCACAGCAGCACGCCCAGCGCGTAGACGTCGGTGGCCGTCGAGACGGTCTCGCCGCGCACCTGCTCGGGCGCCGCGTAGGCCGGCGTGAGGATCTGCTGCCCGAAGCGCGTGAGCGTCGCCTCGCCGGCGTCGGCCACGTCGGCGCCGGCGGCGTCGGGCGCGTCGTCGAGCAGGCGCGCGATCCCGAAGTCCAGCAGCTTGACCGCCAGCCCCTCGGCGCGCGCCTCGACGAGCACGTTCGACGGCTTGAGGTCGCGGTGGACGACCAGTGCGCGGTGGGCGTGCGCCACGGCGTCGCACACGCCGACGAAGAGCCGCAGCCGCGCCTCGACGCCGAGGCCGTGGTCGTCGGCGAACGCCACGAGGGGCGTCCCGTCCACGAACTCCATCACGAGGTAGGGGCGCCCGTCGGGCAGGCCGCCGCCGTCGAGCAGCCGCGCGATGCCCTCGTGGCGGAGGCCGGCGAGGATGCGGCGCTCCTGCACGAAGCGCTGGACGGTCCCCGGCGCGGCGCTCTCGACGACCTTGACGGCGACGCGCTGCTCGAAGGCGCCGTCGTCGCGGAGGCCCTCGTAGACGCGCCCCATGCCGCCGCGCCCGACCTCGCGCGTGACGCGCCACGGCCCGACGCGCTCGGGCACGTCGGCCGGCACCGCCTCGGGCGCGAGGACGGGCGCGTCCAGCCACGAGTCGCCGGCCTCGCCGTCGAGCGCGAGGAGGCGCTCCACCTCGGCACGGAGCGCGGGATACGGTGTGCCGTCGGGCTCGCGGCAGGCCGCGTCGAGCACGGCCGCGCGCGCCTCGGGCGGCGCGTCGAGCACGGCCTCGAAGGCCGCTTCGACGCGCGCCCACGGGACCGTCGGCGGGATGGCCGGCGGGACCGTCGGCGGGTCGGGCAGGGAGCGCATCTCGGGGTGGATCACGGTCCGCGTCACGATCGGGCGCGCCGGCCGCGAGGTCCGGGCGCGTTCCCAACCTACGGCGCCGATCTTGCCGTTCCGTCCCCCGACCGCTCGTGCCCGCTTCTCCTCCCTCGGTGGCCGTCGTCGGCGGCGGCGCGGCCGGACTCGTCGCCGCCCTCTTCGCGGCCGGCGCCGGCGCGCGCGTCACGCTCTTCGAGAGCACGCGGCAGGGCGGCAAGAAGATCGTGGCCTCGGGCGGCGGGCGCTGCAACGTGCTGCCGGGCGCCGTGGACGTGCGGCGCTTCGTGACCGACGGCTCGCCGCGCGTGCTCGCGCGCGTGCTGGCGTCGTGGCCGCTGGAGGCGCAACGCGCGTGGTTCGAGCGCGACCTGGGCATTCCGCTGTCGCTGGAGGCCGCGACGGGCAAGCTCTTCCCGGCGTCCAACCGCGCCGCCGACGTGCGCGACGCGCTCGTGGCTGCCGCGCGACGCGCCGGGGCCGACCTGCGCTTCGGCGCGCGCGTGACGGCGCTCGCGCCGGCCGGCGACCCCGGCCCGCCGGGGCAGACTCCCGGCTGGCGCGTGACGACGGCCGAGGGCGCGGACACGTTCGACCGCGCGATCCTCGCCACCGGCGGCCTCTCGGTGCCGGCGACGGGCTCGGACGGCTTCGGCCTCCGCGCCGCCGAGGCACTCGGCCACCGCCTCGTCACGCCCTACCCCGCACTGACGCCGCTGACGGCGGCGCCGGCGGGCGGCGGACCCGCGCCGCACGCGGCGCTCGCCGGCGTCTCGCTGCGCCCGCGCCTCGCTGTCGGCTCGGGCCGCGCGCGCCTCGTCACGCACGACGGCTTCGTGTTCACGCACCGCGGCTACAGCGGACCCGCCGTGCTCGACCTCTCGCACCGCGCGACGCTCGCCCGCCGCGCCGGCGAACACGCCGACGTCCGCGTGGCGTGGGACGGGCGCGACGCCGAGGCGTGGGACGCCGCGCTGCGCACGCCCGGCCCCGGGCTCGTCGCGACGGTCGTGCGCGACGCGCTGCCGGACCGGCTGGCCGACGCCCTCCTCGCCGAGGCCGGCGTACCGCTCACGCGCACGCGCGCCGAGCTGACGCGCGACGAGCGCCGCCGCCTCGTCGGACGTCTCGCCGACTACCCGCTGCCGCACACCGGGGACGAGGGCTACACGAAGGCCGAGGTCACCGGCGGGGGCGTCCCGCTGGGCGACGTGGAGCCGGCGACGCTGGAGAGCCGCCGCGCGCCCGGCCTCTTCCTCGCCGGCGAGATCCTGGACGCGTTCGGACCCATCGGCGGCTACAACTTCCTCTGGGCGTGGGCGACGGGGCGCCTCGCCGGCCTCGGCGCGGCGACGAACTTTCACGGGACCGTCACGTAGGAGCCTCCGGCGCACATATCGGCGCCGCCCCTGTTCCGCCTCACCCCTCTCCCCATGACGTTCCTCCCCACTCTCGCGTTCGCCCTCCAGGATGTCGCCGGCACCGCCGCCGACCCCGTCGCTGTTGACGAAGGCTCCGGCCTCGGCTGGATCGCATGGATCGTGATCGGCATCCTCGCCGGCTGGATCGCCGAGCAGGTCATGAAGACCGACATGGGCCTGCTGATGAACCTCGCGCTCGGCATCGTCGGCGCGCTCGTCGGCGGCTTCCTGTTCGGCCTCGTCGGCCTCGGCAGCGGTGGCTTCATCTGGAGCCTCATCACGGCCACGCTCGGCGCGATGCTCGTCGTCTGGGTCGTCGGCAAGATGCGCGGCGCCCGCGCGACGGCCTGACGCACTGCCGGCGCATTGCCGACGCACATGGCACGCCCGACCGGGCGTGTGCGTTACTTGCGGGCGGCCTGCTCCGGCGGGCCGCCCGCTCTCGTCTCCCCGCTCCCCGATGCGCCGTCTCCTGTTCCCGCTCGCCCTGCTCGTCGCCGCCGCGCCGCTCGTGGCGGGGTGCGACAACGACGACGCGCCGTCGGCCGCCGTCGTGCCCGAGGCCGACGTCGAGCGGCTCCGCATCCAGCTCTTCCAGCAGACGATCCCGCTCGACGCCGACCTCGCGGCCGTCGAGGCCGACGCCGCCGCGGCCACCGACACGCTCGTGCAGGCCGCCTATGCGCCCATCCTCGCGCGCCTCCACGACGCCCGCCGGAGCCTCCAGGCGCGCATGGACAGCCTCCGCCCGATGCCCCGCGCGGCGTTCGACTCGACCGCCGCGCAGGCCCTCCGCGCGTCCGAGCGCCTCCGCGTGGCCGTCGCCCGCGCCCGCCTCGACGCGACGCCGACGGCCGACGCCCTCCGCGCCGCCGTCGACGCCGACCTCGCGCGCCTCGACGGCCGCCTCTCGGCCGCCCGCGACCGCGCCGAAGCCGACACCACCGGCCGCGCCACGGCGCTCCTCGACTCGCTCGTGGCCGACCGCGCGCGCCTCGTCGAGCGCCTGCGCGCGTACCCGGACACGTCGGAGGCGATGTTCGAGCGCTTCCGCGAGCGCGCCATCGCGGACGCCCTCGCACTCCGCGCCCGCGCCGACCGCCTCGCGCCGGATTCGACGCGGGTAGGCCGGTAGGCGTGTAGGAGAGGAGGCGTGTAAGCGGGAGCGCTGGTCGAAGCCCCCGCTTACACGCCTTGTCTCTTACACGCTTTCCACGCCCAGCCAGGCCAGCGCGGAGCGGAAGATCACGCCGCCGTCCGACGAGCCGACGAGGTCCTCGACGGCGCGCTCGGGGTGCGGCATCATGCCGAGCACGTTGCGCCCCTCGCTGACGATGCCGGCGATGCCGCGCGCCGAGCCGTTGGGGCTCGCCTCGGGCGTCACGCGGCCGTCGGGCGTCGCGTAGCGGAAGACGACGCGGTCGTCGGCCTCCAGCGCGTCGAGCGTCTCGGCGTCGGCCACGTAGTTGCCCTCGCCGTGGGCGACCGGGATCTGGAGCACGTCGCCCACGCCGGCCTCGGACGTGAACGGCGTCGCGGCCGTCTCGACGCGCAGGTGCACCTCGCGGCAGACGAAGCGCAGGCTCGCGTTGCGGACCAGCGCGCCGGGCAGCAGGCCCGCCTCGCAGAGCACCTGGAAGCCGTTGCAGACGCCGAGGACGAGCCCGCCCTCTCGCGCGAAGCGCGCCACGTCCTGCATCACCGGCGAGACGCGCGCGATGGCGCCCGCGCGGAGGTAGTCGCCGTAGGAGAAGCCGCCGGGGACGATCACGAGGTCGGCGTCGCCGACGGAGGTGTCCTTGTGCCAGAGGAAGCGCGCGTCCTGCCCGAAGACGTGCGCCGCAGCGTGGTAGGCGTCGTGGTCGCAGTTGGAGCCGGGGAAGACGACGACGGCGACGCGGGCGGGCATCGGGGCGGGGGCGGGCGTGACGAAAGGTAGCGGCGTCACCGGCAGCTCCGCCGAGGATGCCACGCGTGAGGTTCGATCTTGCCTCCGTCACCGGCCCACACCCGAGCCTCCATGCGCATCGCCCCCGACGACCCGGCACGCCCGGACGTCCTCGCGCTGCTCGACGAGCACCTCCGCAACATGCACGAGCTGTCGCCGCCCGAGAGCGTCCACGCCCTCGACGTGCGCAGCCTCCAGCGTCCCGACGTGACGTTCTGGACGGTGCGCGACGGGGACGTCCTGCTCGGGTGCGGCGCGCTGAAAGAACTCGACCCGTCGCATGGCGAGGTCAAGTCCATGCGCACGCCGGCGGCGCTCCGGCGCCGGGGAGCTGGGCGCGCCATGATCGCGCACATCGTCCGCGAAGCGCGGGCGCGGGGCTACCGCCGCCTGAGCCTCGAAACCGGAGCGGCCGAGGCGTTCGCGCCGGCGCAGCGGCTGTACGAGAGCGTCGGCTTCGTCGCCTGCGGTCCGTTCGCCGGCTACGGGCCCGACCCGAACAGCGTGTTCATGACGCTCGCGCTCGACGAACAGACGGACGCCGCCAGCTCGACGTGAGCCCTACCGCGCCAGCCGGGCGCCGGTGATGCGGTAGAACCCGACCGGGTCGCGCGTGAGCACCTCGAAGCGGCCGGTGAGCGTGATCCGCTCGTACGTGAACGGGAACGGCGTCGCCGCGCGGATCTCGACGAACGACTCCGGCCCCGACGGGATGCAGTAGAAGCAGTCCGTCATCGGGATGGCCGTCAGCAGGAAGTGACTGTGGCGGGCCGTCGGCTCGAGCGGCAGCATGAAGCCGGTGAGGCGCACCGGGCGCCGGTTGAGCGCGTTCACCGCGCGGTCGAACGACGGCCGCCCGCCGGTGACGCGGACGCGCGAGAGCGCGGGCCACGCGAGCGCCGTCTGCGCGGCGGCCGGCGCGGGCGCGGCGCCGAGCGGCAGGGCGAGCGCGAGCAGGAGAACGAGTCGTCGAAGCATCGAAGCGGGCGGGGTCCGGCGGGTCAACGGTCGGCGGCGACAAGATCGCGCGCGATGGCGTCGCCGACGGCGACCGGCTGCGCCGCGTCCTCCTCGGGCGCGTCCGCCGCCCCGGCGTCCAGCCCCTCCGGCTCGGGGAGCCAGCGCCAGACGATCCACGCGATGACGACCATCAGCGCGCCGGCGACGAGCGTGCTGGTGCGGTAGCCCGGACCGGCGTAGAGCGCGCCGCCGAACGTCGCGCCGAGGCCGGTCCCGACCTGCCCGACGGCGATGGTCATGGCGAGGAAGGCGCCGCGTTCGGTGTCCGGCACGAGGGCCGTGAGCAGCGCCTGGAGCGGCGTCATGCGGAGCGCGAAGAGGCCCATGATGGCGACGTAGAGCGCGTAGGCCGCCCAGCGGTCCACGACCGCGTACGTGATGGCGCCGGTGACGACGGCCAGCCCGAGGCACGACGCGAGGATGAGCGGCCGGCGGCCGATGCGGTCGGAGAGCGCGCCCGCACGGGGGCCGACGGCGACGCTCGCGAGGCCGCCCGCGAAGAAGAGCGTCGCGATGAAGTCCAGCGGCAGGCCGGCGACGGTCAGCGGGCGCCCCTGCCACGTGAGCGCGAGCGGGAAGCGTTCGGTGAGCCACTGCGGGAGGTAGACCACCAGCAGGCCCAGCGAGAGGAACATGAGGAAGTAGACGACGGTCGCAGCTGCCGGGCCCGGGCGGTGCAGGAAGGCGCCGTAGCGGGCGAGCGCGCCGCGCACCGTCGGGCGCTCGGCGCGCGCCACGTCGGGCTGCGGCACGAGCGCGGCGACGAACGCGAACGCGAGCACCATCGGCGCGGCGAACGCCACGAAGGGCGCCTTGTAGCCGAGCACGACGGCCAGCATCCGCCCCAGCGGGATGCCCAGCACGAGGCCGGCCGGGACGCCGCTCATGACCCAGCCGGTGGCCCAGCCGCGCCGCTCGTACGGCACGAAGTCGCCCACGAAGCTGACGGCCGCGCCCGAGAGCATCCCGCCGCCTACGCCCGCCAGCACGCGCATCGCCACGAGCAGGCCGAACGTGTCGGCGAAGGCGTGGAGGCCGAGCGCGACGGCGAGCGTGCCCGAGCCGACGAGCAGCACGCGGCGGCGCCCGATGCGGTCCGAGATCGGCCCCATGACGAGCGCGGCGGCGGCGAGGACCCACGCGTAGGCCGAGACGAGCCACCCGAGGCGCCCCGGGGCGACGCCCAGCGCCTCGCCGATGACCGGCAGGATGGGCGTGACGATGATGGTCTGGGAGGCCGACGTGAAGACGGTCAGCCAGAGGGCCGCGAGGACGAGCGGCGTGCGCGGCGGCAGGCTCGCGCGGGCAGCGGACGCGCCGCCGGCCCCATTCGATGTTGAAACAAGCATCGGTCGTATAGCCGCCACCGGCCGAAAGGTTGCCTGCGCACCGGAAGCCCACACGAAGCCCACGGGAGGCGCACGCCGCCCTCACGAAACCCGTCTTCCGGGCGCCGCGCCGAAGGCGGGCCGGGGCCGTAACGCACAGGTCACAGCGCGATCACGGACGCGTAACGCGCCCGCAACCATGTGGTAACGCCGGCCGGGTAGCCTCGTCGCCGACGGGCTCGGGGTGCGCTGACGGCGCCCCGGCCGGGGGCTCGCCCCCGCCTCTCCCACCGCCGGCGACACCGGCACGCTTCTCTTCCCCATGGACCTGGCTTCTCTGCGGCGCGCGTGGGCGCTCGCCGCGCTCCTCACCGCCGCGCCCGCGCTCGCGCAGGGCACCCTCACCGGCACCGTCGTCGATGCCGGCCTCGGCGAGACGCTCCCCGGCGCCAACGTGCTCGTCGTGGAGGCCGGCACCGGTGCCGCGACGACCCTCGACGGGACCTACCGCGTCGCCCGCCTCGCCGCCGGCACCTACACCGTCCGCGCCTCCTTCGCCGGCTACCAGACGCAGACCGTCACCGGCGTGACGGTGCAGGACGGCGAGACGACGACCATCAACTTCGCGCTCGCGGCCGGCGCCGAGCTGCAGGAGGTCGTGGTCACCGCCGAGGCCATCATCGAGACCAACAACGACATCGGGCTGGACCGCGTGCGCGCCCGCGCCGTCGCGGTCTCCGACGCCATCTCGGCCGAGACGATCTCGCAGGCCGGCGCCTCGACGGCCGGCGACGCGATGGAGCGCGTCACCGGCGCGAGCGTCCAGGGCGGACGCTACGTCTACGTGCGCGGCCTCGGCGACCGCTACGCCGCGACCCAGCTCAACGGCTCGACGCTGCCGACGGCCGACCCCGACCGCCGGTCGGTCCAGTTCGACCTCTTCCCGTCCGCATTCCTCGAGAACATCGTCACGCTGAAGACCTTCACGCCCGACCGGCCGGGCAACTTCTCGGGCGGGCTCGTGGACATCACGACCCGCTCGTTCCCGACCGAGTTCGCGGCGTCGTTCGGCTTCTCGTCCGGCGCCAACACGACCGCCGCGCCCGGCAGCGCGATCCTCGTCGACCCGGCGAGCGAGCTGACGTTCTTCGGCGGCGCGCGCGCGCTCGACATCCCGGACGAGTTGCTCGACGGACGTCCGTTCCCGTTCGTCGCCCGCCAGGAGATCTTCAACCCCGACACGCCGGCCGGGCAGGAGCGCCTCGCGGCGATCGCCGCCAACGAGCGGCTCGTGGACTACTTCTCACAGCGCTCGGTCGCGCCGGCGGCCGGCACCGCGCAGGCGCCCTACTCGCTCAGCGCGTCCGTCGGCAACCGCGTGCCGCTGTTCGGGCGCGACCTCGGCTTCATCCTCGGCCTCACCGCCGACCGCGGCGTCGGCGCCTACGCCGAGGGCACCGTCGGCCGCTACGACGTCACCGGCGCGACGAGCGCGCCGCGCCTGCGCCAGACCCGCTTCGACCAGCGCGCGACCGTCGAGTCGTCGTTCGGCGGCATGGGCAGCCTCTTCTACCGCCTCTCGCCGCGCCACGAGGTCGGCCTCAACGGCCTGCTCTCGCGCAGCGCCGAGAGCCAGGCGCGCTACATCTCGGGACCGGCGCCGCTGCCCATCGGCGGCGAGGGCGACACCACGACGTTCGTCACCGACCGCGTGATGGGCTACACCGAGCGCGCGCTCACGTCGGGCCAGCTCGTCGGCCGCCACGACCTCGGCGGCCTCCGCGCCGAGTGGCGCGCCAACCTCGCGCGCACCACGCTCGACGAGCCGGATCTCCGCTTCTTCGCCAACGCGCGCACCGAGAGCGGCCTCCAGGTCGGCGGCGCGAGCCTGAACAACACGCTGCACTTCTTCCGCGCGTCCACCGAGGACCTCGGCGGCCTCGCGCTCGACCTCACGGTGCCGCCGCGCGCGCTCGCCGGCCTGCCCGCCCAGATCCGCGTCGGCGGCCTCGTCGAGCGCACGCGGCGCGACTTCCGCGAGCGCCGCTTCGAGATCCTCTCCGAGGGCCTCACGCTCACCGGCGAGGACGCCGCGGCCGTGGATTCGCTCTACAGCCCCGCCAACTCCGGCGTGATCCAGATCCGCCCGCCGAACACGTTCGACCCGCAGCAGCGCGCGACCTACGTCCTCGGCAACCGCCTCGTGGACGGCACGCAGCCCAACAACCAGTACGACGGCGCGCTGGACGTCGCTGCCGGCTACGCGATGGTCGAGGTGCCCGTCACGCGCGCGCTGCGCGTCATCGGCGGCGCGCGCGTCGAGCGCACCGACCTCGGGATCGACGTCGTGGACCTCGCCACCGGCCTGCCGCTGCCCGAGCCCGACTCGTCGCAGACCGGCCGCATCGCCACGACCGACGTCCTGCCGTCGCTCAACCTCGTCTACGCGCTCTCCGAGCGCATGAACCTGCGCGCGGCGGCCACCCGCACGCTCGCGCGGCCGACGTTCCGCGAGATCGCGCCCTTCGAGAGCTTCGACTTCGCCACCGACGGCCCGCTGCTCGGCAACCCCGGCCTCGACCGGACGCTGATCACCAACCTCGACCTCCGCTGGGAGTGGTTCAACCGGCCGGGCTCGATCGTCGCCGCGAGCGGCTACTACAAGTACCTCGCGCGCCCGATCGAGCGCGTGATCGTCGACCTCGAGAACAACGTCAACCAGTTCGCCAACGTGGACCGGGCGACGATCTGGGGCGCCGAGATCGAAGCGCGGCAGGCGCTCGCCACGTTCACCGGCGCCCCGCTGCTGCGCCACCTCCACCTCGGCGCCAACCTGACGCTCACGCGCTCGGCCATCTCCATCTCCGACGCCGAGCTCGCCGAGCGCCGGCTCGTGGACCCCGAGGCCGACGACGTGCGCCCTCTCCAGGGCCAGAGCCCCTACCTCGTCAACCTCGACGTGTCGTACGAGACCGCCGCGACGACCGCCGGCCTCTACTTCAACCTCTTCGGGCGGCGCCTCTCCCGCGTCGGCATCCCCGACGTGTACGAGGACCCGAGCCCGCAGTTGGACTTCGTCGCCAGCCGCCGCCTGCTCGACGACCTGTCGGTCAAGCTGACGGTGCGCAACCTGCTCGGCAGCCGCCAGCAGGAGGTCTACGACTTCCCCGAGAGCACGTGGGGCGCCATCGGCGGCCGCGCGCCCATCTACCAGCGCACCGACCCCGGCCGCTCGCTCTCGCTCAGCCTCACGTTCCGCCCGCGCCTGCCGGCCGCCCTGCGCTCCGCCTCGGCGGGGTCGCCGGCGGAGCCGGTCGCGGCGGTGGCGGACACCCCCTGACCCCTTCCCCTCCCCTTCCCCGATGCGCCCCTTCGCTCCGCTCGCGCTCGCCCTCGCCGGCCTCTTCGCCGCCGGCCCCGCGCTCGCGCAGACGCCCACCCAGACGCTCTCCGGCGTCATCTCGTCCAACCGCACGCTCGACGCCGGCCAGGTCTACCTCATCGACGGCGAGGTGTACGTGGACAACGGCGTGACGCTCACGATCCCCGCCGGCACCATCCTGAAGGGGCGCCAGACGCCCAGCGCCGGCAACGGGGTCGCCAGCGTGCTGGTCGTCCAGCGCGGCGCGCGGCTCGTCGCCAGCGGCACCGCCGCCCAGCCGATCATCTTCACCGCCGAGGCCGACGACGTGACCGACCCGTTCGACACGAACGAGAGCCAGCGCGGCCTCTGGGGCGGCGTCGTCATCCTCGGCAACGCCACCAACAACCGCGGCGTCCGCAACATCGAGGGCATCCCGGCCACCGACCGCACGGCCTACGGCTGCGGCGACGCCTTCCCGTGCGACGACGACGACGACTCCGGCGTGCTCCGCTACGTCTCGGTCCGCCACGCGGGCTTCACGCTCACGGCCAACGCCGAGATCAACGGCATCACGTTCGGCGGCGTCGGCCGCAACACGGTCGTCGAGTACGTGGAGGTCTTCGCCAACTCGGACGACTCGTTCGAGTTCTTCGGCGGGACCGTCAACGCGCGCTACCTCGTCGGCGCCTACGGCGGCGACGACGACATCGACTGGGACACCGGCTACACGGGCAACATCCAGTTCTTCCTCTCGGTCAAGGACGAGTCCGGCGACGTCGGCCGCTGCATCGAGGGCGACGGGGCGGCCTCGCCGTTCACGGCCGTCCCGCTCTCGCGGCCGGTCGTCAGCAACCTGACGTGCATCGGCTCGGGCGTCGGCAGCGCGCCCGGCGGCTCGGACGCCGGCGGCCCGACGCTCTTCCTGACCGAGAACACGCAGGGCTTCCTCTACAACTCGGTCTTCCAGAGCGCCCAGACGCCGCGCGGCGCGATCGTCCTTGAGGCGCCGGCCGACCCGCTCGTCAGCACGCGCGTCAACTTCGACGAGGGCGAGCTCGACATCCGCAACAACCTGTTCTGGGACTTCTCGACCGGCAATACGGCCGCCGGCCTCTCGCCGGAGGGCGACGCCGCGCTCCAGAGCGCCATCGCCGGGCGCAACACGATCGGGAATCCCGGTCTGCTCTCGGTCTCGCGCCAGCAGGACCGCCTGCTCGACCCGCGCCCGGCGCCGGGCGCCGCCGCCGCCTCGGGCGCCGACTTCGCGCTTGCCGGCCTGAGCAACCCGTTCTTCACGCCGGTGAGCTTCCGCGGCGCGTTCGGGCCGGGCGGACCCGGCTGGGCCGCGGGCTGGAGCGCGATCTCGACCATGAACTACCTCTCGGAGGCCTTCGTGCCGACCGAGTCCGGCCCCGACGCCGCGCGCCTCGCGGTCGCCGTCGGCCCGAACCCGGCCGGCGCCACGGCGACGGTCCGCCTGACGCTCGCCGCCGCCGGCGACGCCCGGGTGGCGGTCTACGACGTCCTCGGCCGCGAGGTCGCCGTGCTGCTCGACGGCCCGGCCGCCGACGCCCCGGCGCTCCGCCTCGACACGCGCTCGCTGCCGGCGGGCGTCTACGTGGTGCGCGCGAGCGCCGACGGCGCCGTCGCCACCGCCACGCTGACGGTGGTGCGCTAGCCCATCTCGGCGGGCGGACGCCCGTCAGCCGGCCCCGGCGTGCCGGGGCCACCGGCCGCCGAGCCAGAGCGCCGGCCCTTCCGTGGGAGGAGGGCCGGCGCTCGCTTGTGGGTCCGGCGGCGGGCCTCAGAAGTGGAGCCTCGCCCCGAACGTGAACTCGCGATGCGAGCCCTCGACCTGGTGCGCCTCGACGCGGCGCAGCAAGAGGTCGGTCCGGAACTGCCCCCAACTGACGTACTCCGGAACCTCCAGCGGCGGCACCGACACCCACGTGGAGCGGAAGTAGACCGACGCGCGAGCCGTCGAGAAGAACTCGACGCCCACGTGAGGCGCCCACACCATCCCCTCGGACGAGACCTCCAGTGAGTCCTGCACCGCGCGGACATTGCGGCCATCCACGCGGACGTTGAACGGCGGCGTCTGCACCGAACGCAAGCCGTAGGAGGTCCGCGTCACGCCTCCGGACACCTCGAGACGGGACAGTCGGAACCGGATTGCCGGCAGGATGGCCTCGACGGAGTACCGCGTCCGGCCGTAGCGCCGGAGCACCCGCTCCTCGTTCCGGGCCGCCGCGAGGCTGTCGCTGAAGCTCTCGGAGATGGCCCCCGTGGCCACCCCCACGCGGACCCACGGCAGAGGCCGAACGGCCGCTTCGAGCCGGTAGGACAGCGCCAGCTGATTCCGCTCGATGTCGACGCCGTACGTGGAATACTCCAGCGGGTTCTCCTGAAACAGGACCTGCTGCGTCAGAGAGTGCTCTTCCGGGGAGGTAAACGTGCCGATGGCCTGCACGCCGACGCTCACCCACTCGTGACGGCGCGGCCGTCGTGGCAGCGGGCCGGGAGCGGGACGGGGACGAGCGCCGGTCAGCGCCACCGCGAGGGCAGGGGCAGGCAGCTCTGGGGGGCGGTGGCTGTTGAAGAACGCCAGCGAACCGAGGTCGCCCGTCTCGCTGACCGCACCACGCCCGATCAGCCGGGACGCGATCACTCCGGTGCCGTGCCCCGTCCACGCACCCAGAGCGGTCCCGTCCACGGCCGAGATCACGGTCCCTACGACGGCCCCGATGCCGGCGCCGAGCAGCGGCCCCCACGTCTGCCACCGATGGGCGGGCGTGCCATGCAGACGCTCGACCTCGCCGATGGGAAGCGCGTATGCGCCGGGCAGCGACGCGTCGCGCGGCGCCAGCCGTGGCGACAGCACGACCAGCGAGTCGGTGGTGTAAAGGACGTAGCCGGTGAAGACGCCGCTCGACGTCTGCGCCTGCACCTGCCGGATCACCGACGGCCACGGCACGGGCGTCTGGGCCTGGATGTACGAGCGCCAGACGCGCGAGGCCGTCCAGTACGGGTTGCGGATGACCTGCGGGTAGTCCTCGAACGTCTCGGTGAGGCGCGCCAGGCTGTCCGCCGCCGAGCGAGGGAGTTCCAGTTGGACCGTTCCGGCGGAGTCCACCACCTGCACGGTCGCCCCCTCAGCCACGAGCCGGTAAGGCGGCGGGATGCTCAGGCCTGGAAAGAGACCGAAGTAATTGCGTTCGCCGGCATCGACCTCGGTGCCGACCCGCGATCCGAGCGCGAAGGGCTCGGCGGTCTGAGCCCGCACGGGCGAGGAGACGAGCAGGCAGGCAACGATCAGGGGAAGCCATCTCGGCATGAAGGCGCAGGCACGTGAGGGCGGGAAGCTAGGCTGCCGGTGCAGGGAATTCTGCACCGGAGACGCCGCGCGCGCTGTTGTCCGCCGACGGGGCTTGACAGCACCAGGCGACTGGCTTATCGTTTATCGGCGATCGACGATCAAAGGATCGTCGGTCACCTCTCCACCTTCCCCCGACGCGCCATGCGCACGCTCTTCCTCGGCTGCGATTGTGACGGCGGTTGCGGCTGCTAGCCGCGACGCGCCGACGGGCGCCCGCCGTCCCGCCGGCCTCCCTCTTCCCGTGATGCCCGACGCCTCCCCCACCGACGACGCCCTCGCGGGCCTCGCCCGCGCCCTCGGCCACCCGGCCCGCCTCGCCATCCTCCGCGTCCTCGCCGCGCGCGACTCCTGCGTCTGCGGCGAGATCGTGGACGAGCTGCCACTGGCGCAGTCCACCGTCTCGCAGCACCTCAAGGTGCTCAAGGAGGCAGGGCTCATCCAGGGCACGATCAGCGGGCCGCGCACCTGCTACTGCCTCGACCGCGACGCCCTGGCCGCCGCCGCGCGCCACCTCGACGCCTTTTTCGCTCCCCTGACGGCTGTCCCCGCGACGGCCTGCTGCTCGTGACCGACGACGCTCTCCGCGCCACCGTGCGCGACAAATACGCCGCCATCGCGCGCGGCGAGACCACCTCCTGCTGCGGCCCGGACGCCGGCTGCGACGAGATCAACATGATCGGCGACGCCTACGACGGCCTCGACGGGCACGTGCCCGACGCCGACCTCGGGCTGGGCTGCGGCCTGCCGGTCCCGCTCGCCGGCCTCGCGCCCGGCCAGACGGCCCTCGACCTCGGCTCGGGCGCGGGCGTGGACGCGTTCGTCGCCCGCCGCGTCGTCGGAGAGACGGGCCGCGTCGTCGGCGTGGACATGACGCCCGAGATGATCGAGCGCGCCCGCGCCAACGCCGCCGCGCTCGGCTACACGAACGTGGACTTCCTCCTCGGCGACATCGAGGCGCTCCCGCTGGACGACGCGAGCGTGGACGTGGTCGTCTCCAACTGCGTCCTCAACCTCGTCCCGGACAAACCCCGCGCCTTCGCCGAGATGCGCCGCGTGCTGCGTCCCGGCGGACACTTCTGCGTCTCGGATGTCGTCGCGCTCGGTCCGCTCCCGGCTGCCGTCCGCGCCTCGGCCGAGCTGTATGCCGGCTGCGTGGCGGGCGCCCTCAAGCGCGATCTCTACCTCGGGATGCTGCGCGAGGCCGGCTTCGACGCCGTCGAGGTGGTTGCCGAGCGTCGCCTCGCGGTCCCCGACGCCGCGCTGCCGGCACTGACCGACGACGAGCGCGCGGCGTGGGACGCCGGCGGCCTCGCCAGCGTGACGGTCCGCGGCACGGTCCCCGGCGGCGTGGCCGCGACCGAGGCGCCGGCGACGCTGCGCGTCTACGACCCGCCACAGTGCTGCTCGACCGGCGTCTGCGGTCCCGACCCCGACCCGGCGCTCGCCCGCTTCGCGGCCGACCTCAAAGCCGTCGAGGCCACCGGCGCGAGCGTCCGCCGATTCAACCTCGCGCACGAGCCCGAGGCCTTCCTGAGCGAGCCGCTCGTCACGACTGTCGTCAACACCATCGGGACGGTCGCGCTCCCGCTGATCGTCGCCGGCGGGCGCGTCGCGAGCGTCGGCCGCTACCCGTCGCGCGACGAGCTCCTCGCCTTCGCCACCGGCCCGGCCGATGACGCGCCGGCCGACGACGCCCCGGCCATTCCTCTCGACCTCGCCCCCTGCTGCTGATCCTCCCCACCGGGGAGGTGTCCCGGCTTGCCGGTGACGGAGGGGGTCCCTCACCCCACCACCCACATCGAGACAGGATCACCGGCACACCGACGACGACGTCCCCCCAACCGATCGCCACGCCCTCCGGCGCACCGGCGACGCCCCCCATGTTCTCACTCCTCACGCACCCGACCCGCGCCCTCTTCTTCACCGGCAAGGGCGGCGTCGGCAAGACGTCGCTGGCCTGCGCTACCGCCGTCGCCCTCGCCGACGCCGGGCGGCGCGTCCTGCTCGTCTCCACCGACCCCGCCTCCAACCTGTCGGACGTCCTCGGCGCGCCGGTCGGGCCGGTGACGACCGACGTCGCGACCGTCCCCGGCCTCCGCGCGGTCAACGTGGACCCGGCCGCCGCGGCCGACGCCTACCGCGAGCGCGTCGTCGGACCGCTGCGCGGGCGCCTGCCCGACGAAGCCATCGGGCGCATCACCGAGGGACTCTCGGGCGCCTGCACGACCGAGATCGCCGCGTTCGACCAGTTCGCCGCGCTGCTCGCCGGCGAGGGCGAGGCGGCCGCGGCCGATGTCGTCGTCTTCGACACGGCGCCGACCGGACACACGCTGCGCCTGCTGGAGCTGCCCGCCGCGTGGAGCGGCTTCCTCGACGACAACCCCGAAGGCGCGAGCTGCCTCGGTCCGGCGAGCGCGCTCGGGACGCAGCGCGAGCGCTACGCACAGGCGACCGCCGCCCTGCGCGACGGCGCGCAGACGACGCTCGTCCTCGTGGCGCGTCCCGAGCCGAGCGCCCTCGCCGAAGCCGAGCGGTCGGCGGCCGAGCTGTCCGCCCTCGGCGTGACGAACCAGCGGCTCGTCGTCAACGGCACGTTCGAGGCGTCGTCGGCCGGCGACCCGCTCGCCGCCGCGCTCGACGCGCAGGGCCGCGCGGCGCTCGCCGGCCTGCCGCCGGCGCTCGCGGCGCTGCCGCTGGAGACCGTCGCGCTGCGCGCCCACAACCTCGTCGGCGTGGACGCCCTGCGCGCGCTCGTGTCCGACGCGCCGCCTTCGCCGCCGGCGACGACCGTCGAGGTGCCGGAGGCGCCGCCGCTGGCCGCGCTCGTGGACGGCGTCGAGTCCTCCGGGCACGGGCTCGTGCTCGTGATGGGCAAGGGCGGCGTCGGAAAGACGACCGTCGCGGCAGCCGTCGCCGTGGAGCTGGCCGCGCGCGGCCACGCGGTCCATCTCACCACCACCGACCCCGCCGCCCACCTGGACGCCGCCGTCGCCGGCGACGTGGAGGGTCTGCGCGTCACGCGCATCGACCCCGCCGCCGAGACCGAGCGCTACATCGCCCGCGTGCTGCGCACGAAGGGCGCCGGGCTGGACGACGACGCGCGGCGCCTGCTGGAGGAAGACCTCCGCAGCCCGTGCACCGAGGAGGTGGCCGTCTTCCACGCCTTCAGCCGCGCCGTCGGCGAGGCCACGCGCGGCTTCGTGGTCATGGACACCGCGCCGACCGGCCACACGCTCCTGCTGCTCGACGCGACCGGCTCGTACCACCGCGAGGTGCTGCGCTCGACGGCCCTCGCGCCCGAGCGCATCGCCACGCCGCTGATGCGCCTGCAGGACCCCGACACGACGCGCGTGCTGCTCGTGACGCTCCCCGAGACGACACCCGTGCGCGAGGCGTCCGCGCTGGCCGACGACCTCGCGCGCGCGGGCATCCGGCCGTTCGCGTGGGTCGTCAACAAGAGCCTCGCCGCGGCGGCGCCGTCCGATCCGCTGCTCGTGTCGCGCGCCGCTGCCGAGGCGCCGCTGATCGCTGAGGTGCGCGACGTGCTTGCGCCGCGCCTCGCCGTGCTCCCCTACACCGCCGAGCCGCCCGTCGGACCCGCGCGCCTGCGCGCGCTGGTCGCCGGCGACGCCGTCCCCGCCTGACCCTACCATGCCGACGACCTTCGCCGTCTTCTCGGACGTCCACGCCAACCTGCCGGCGCTGGAGGCCGTCCTCGCGGACCTCGACGCGCGCCTCGGACGCGGCGAGGTGGACGCCGTGTACTGCCTCGGCGACCTCGTCGGCTACGCGACGTGGCCCAACGAGGTCGTCGCGAGCGTGCAGGAGCGCGGCATCCCGACGATCGCCGGCAACTACGACGAGGGCGTCGGGCTGGGCTCCGACGACTGCGGCTGCGCGTACGCGACCGACGACGACAAGGCGCGCGGCGCACAGAGCATCGCCTACACGAACGCCGTCGTGACGCCGGCGACGCGGCGCTACCTGCGCGGCCTCCCGCGCCACCTGCGCGTGACGCTGGCCGCGCCGCGCGACACGGGCGCGGCGCCGGTGGACGTGCTGATGGTCCACGGCAGCCCGCGCCGCATCAACGAGTACCTGTTCGCGGACACGCCCGACCGCACGCTCGCGTCCCGCATGGACGACGCCGGCGCCGACGTGATGCTGTTCGGGCACACGCACCGCCCGTACCACCGCGTGATCCGGCGCGAGGACGGACGCCGCGCGCGCCACGCGATCAACACCGGCTCGGTCGGGAAGCCGAAAGACGGCGACCCGCGCGCGGGCTACGTGCTCGTCACCGTGGACCCCGAGCGCGCCGACGACGCGTACTGCGCCGTCGAAGTCGTCCGCGTGGCGTACGACGTCGAGGCCGCGGCGCGCGCCGTCGAGGCCGAGGCGCGCCTGCCCGACGCCTTCGCCGCGATGCTCCGCGAGGCCCGGTGAGCACACCCACCCTGCGGCGCGACCTCGGGCTGCTCGACGCCGTCGGCGTCGGGCTGGGCGCCGTCATCGGCGCTGGTCTGTTCGTGGTGACGGGCGTCGCGGCGGGCGTCGCCGGCCCGGCGTTCGTCGTCGGACTCGTCGTGGCGGGCGTCGCGGCGACGTGCAACGCGCTCTCGTCGGCCGCGCTGGCGGCCGTCTACCCGCAGGCCGGCGGGACGTACGAGTACGGCCACCGGCTGCTGCACCCGTGGGCGGGCTTCGCCGCCGGCTGGCTGTTCGTCGTGAGCAAACTGGCCGCCGGCGGGACCGTCGCGCTCGGCTTCGGGGGCTACCTGCACGCGCTCGCGCCGGCGGTCCCGCCCCGCGCGGCGGCCGTCGCGGCCGTCGCGCTGCTGACGGCCGCCAACCTCGCGGGCGTCCGCAAGGCGGGGCGCCTCAACGTGGGCATCGTGGCCGTGACGGTGGCGTCGCTCGTCGCGTTCGTGCTGCTCGGCGCGCCCGGCGCGCGGGCGGCGAACTGGACGCCCTTCGCGCCCGCCGGCGTACGCGGCGTGCTGGAGGCGTCGGCGCTGCTCTTCTTCGCCTACACCGGCTACGCGCGCGTGACGACGCTCGGCGAGGAGGTGCGCGACCCGACGCGGACGATCCCGCGCGCGATCGCGCTCACGGTCGCGATCTCGGTGGCGCTCTACCTCGCCGTCGGCGCCGTGGCCGTGGGCCTCGTCGGCGCCGACGCGCTGGCCGCGACGACGGCGCCGCTGGACCGCGCGGCGGCCGCCGTCGGGCCCGGCGTGCGCGCCGCCCTCGCCGTCGGCGCCGCGACGGCGATGCTCGGCGTGCTGCTCAGCCAGGGCCTCGGCATCAGCCGGATGCTGTTCGCGATGGCCCGGCGCGGCGACCTGCCGGGCGTGCTCGCGCGCGTCCACCCGGCGACCGGCGTGCCGCACGTCGGCGTGCTCACGGCCGGCGCGGTCGTCGCCGGCCTCGCGCTGGTCGGAACCCTCGACGCGGCCGTCTCGGCGGCGGCCTTCACGATCCTGCTCTACTACGGCATCGCCAACGTGTGCGCGTGGCGGCTGCCGGCGGCGCAGCGGCGGTGGCTGCCGCGCGCCGTGCCGGCCGTCGGGCTGGCGGCGTGCCTGCTGCTGGCGGCGTCGCTCGCGCCGGCGACCGTCGGCGCCGGCCTGGGGCTCCTCGCCGTCGGCGCCGCCGTGCGGATCGTCGTCCGCCGGCTGGCGCGGGACACGAAGCGGTAAAGGCACGGTTGCGATCCGGTTACGCGCCGCGCGCGCCGGAGCGGGAGGTTGGCGCATCCCCCCGCCCGCCGCCGATGCGCTACCGCACGGTCTTCCTGTCGGACCTCCACCTCGGGATGCGCGGCGCCCAGGCGCACCGCGTGCTGAGCTTCCTCCGCCACGTGGACGCCGAGCGCTGGGTCCTCGTCGGCGACATCGTCGACGGCTGGGCGCTCGCGCGCACGTGGCACTGGCCGCAGGCCGCCAACGACGTCGTCCAGAAGCTGCTGCGCAAGGCGCGCAAGGGCGCCGAGGTGATCTACGTGCCCGGCAACCACGACGCCGCCGCGCGCCAGTTCGCCGGGCTGGCCTTCGGCGGCGTGGACGTGCGCCGCCAGTGGCTCCACCGCACCGCCGACGGCCGCCGCCTGCTGGTGCTCCACGGCGACGAGTTCGACGGCATGGTGGCGCTCGCGCCGTGGCTGAGCCGCGTCGGGGCGCGCGCCTACGCGCTCTCGCTGCGCCTCGGCGCCGCCGTGACGGCCGTGCGCGAGCGTCTCGGGATGCCCTACTGGTCACTCGCCGGGGCGCTCAAGGACCGCACCAAGAAGGCCGTCCAGTACATCGCCGGCTTCGAGGAGGCCGTCGCGCAGCGCGCCGCGGCCGTCGGCGCCGACGGCGTCGTGTGCGGGCACATCCACCGCGCCGAGCTGCGCGCGATCGCCGCCGGCGAGCGGACCGTCCTCTACGCCAACTGCGGCGACTGGGTCGAGAGCTGCACGGCGCTCGTCGAGCACACCGACGGGCGGCTGGAGATCGTCCGCTGGACCGACGTGCCGGACGCGCCCGCCGAGGCCGACGACGACGCACCGTTCGAGGCCGACGCAGTCGGTGGCGACGGCGCCGCCTCGCCGGCCGACCTCGCGGACCTCGCCGGGCTCCTCCGATGACGCTCCCGTCGCGCGCCTCCCGCCGCCTGCGCGTGCTGTTCGTCGTCCAGGGCGAGGGGCGCGGGCACCTCACGCAGGCGCTCGCGGCGGCCGAGATGCTGCGCCGCGCGGGGCACGAGGTCGCCGGCGCCGTCGTCGGCGCGAGCGCGCGACGGTGCCTGCCGGGCTTCTTCGCCGACGGCCTCGCGGCGCCCGTCGAGCGGGTCGCGAGCCCCAACTTCGTCGCCGGCCGCGACGGACGGATCCGTCCGCTGGCGACCGCCGCCGGCGCCGTCGCCGGCCTGCCGCGCTACGCGGCGAGCCTCCGGCAGCTGGCCGCCGTGCTGGACCGCGTCGAGCCCGACGTGGTGCTCACGTTCTACGAGGGCCTCGCCGGCGCCCACGCGCGCCTGCGCGGCTTCGACGTGCCGGTCGTCGCCGTCGGCCACCAGTTCTTCTTCGCGCACCCGGCGTACCCGTTCGCGCCGGGGCAGCCGCTCCAGCGGGCGGCGGCGCTCGCCTACACGCGCCTCGCCGGCGCGGGCGCCGAAGCGCGCCTCGCGCTCTCGTTCTACGACGCGCCGCCGCACGACGGGATCACCGTCACGCCGCCGCTCTTGCGGCGCGGCCTCTTCGCGCGCGACGGGCGCGCCACCGACGGCTCGCTGGTCGTCTACCTGATGGAGCCCGCGATGGCGCGCGACCTCGCGGCGTGGAGCGACCACCGGCCCGACGTGCGCGTGCACTGCTTCTCGGACGTGCGCCCGCACGCCCACAGCGCCGCGCTCACGTTCCACGCCCTCTCGGGCGAAGCCTTCCTCGACCGGATG